>Ga0302320_10022493_pt1 | contig 12444 bp, 10 predicted proteins | sample Bog_T0_3_FD_202130 | JGI IMG/M metagenome (GOLD analysis project Ga0302320, IMG submission 202130) | Peat permafrost microbial communities from Stordalen Mire near Abisko, Sweden - Bog_T0_3 | ecosystem: Environmental > Terrestrial > Soil > Wetlands > Peat | place: Sweden: Abisko, Stordalen Mire...
TCCTCCAGGGCGCGGAGAAAGGCCCCGACCGACACGGTGGGCTCGATGTCGTGGGCGGCGGACAGCCCGCGCACCACCTCCTCGACCATCTGCGAGGCCTCCTGGTCCTCCGCGGTCCATGCGGAGTCCGGGGCGAGGAAGCGGTCGCGCAGAGCGAGGGCCCAGCTGACGTGCGCGGTCCAGGTCGACTCATCCGGGGGTCGGGTCGCCAGATCCATGGTGGCCACCTGCTTGGCGATGGCGTGGGCGTCGTCGATGTCGCGCTGGATGGCCGCTCGCCGGCCGTCGTTCAGGTCGCCGGTGGCCTCCAGGTGGGCGAGCTGCCGGGCCCGGGAGTCCGCGAGCTGGGTGAGGCGAGAGCGCCACTGGTCCGCGCCGCGAACGGCGCCGGCGTCGCGGGAGAGCTGGTCCCAGCGGGCCTGGCTGCGCATCACTCCGCCACGGTGCGGGAGACCGGAGAGCCAGGCGAGGACGGCGGGGCGGGACCACTCCTGCTCGCGCAGCCGGATCAGGCCGAGCAGCCCGCGGGCCGCCGCGGACTCCGCGAGTGGCCGCCCGCCCAGCGCCACCGGGGTGATCCCGGCCGCACGGAGGGTGTCGCGCACGGCGGTGCCGTAGGTGTCCTCGTCCGCGTAGACGATGGCGGCCCGGTGGAGGGGTACGGCGCGTTCACCCTCCATCGCGGCGAGGACGCCGCGCACGGCGGCGCTCACCTCGTCGATGGGGTCGGAAGCGATGACCGAGGTGGCGGCCGCCGGGGGCGTGGCGACGGGGATGGCGCTGGCCGGCAGGTCCACCCCCAGACGGGCGGCGAGCTCAGCTCCGCCAGCGCCGCCCAGGTCGGGCAGGGCCACGACGACCTCCGTGTGCCCAGCGAGCGCCCGGATGAGCCGGGCCTCGGGCCCGTCCAGCCGTGGGGGGAGGTGGACAAGGAGGGTGCCCAGGTTGCCGGCGACTCCGGCTGCGCCGCCGACCTCGAGCTCCGCCACGGCCGCGTCGAGGAGATCCACCTCGTCGTACTTGCGGTTCACCCCGCGGAGCCGCTCATACTCGGCGATGGCGTGCAGGGCGGCCCGCGCCGTCGCCGTGCCGGTGCCGAGGATTCGACCCGTGTCGGCGGGGAGGTCGCCGCGGTGGCGCAACTCCAACGCCAGCGCGGCGACGAGATCGACCAGACCCGCCTGGTCGGCGCTCCCCGAGAGCACCTCCCCGGCGGTGCGCAGAGCACGCCGGACCAGGGCGGCACGGGTCACCGCCGTGAGCGGCCCGCGCCCCTCGGCCGCCAGCCGTGCGGCGCCCAAGGCCTCCGCGAGCTGCGCCAGCACCAGGAAGCGCACGCTCGCGTACCCCTCCCCGGCCAGCCTCCGGCGCAGGTGCAGCCCCAGGTGGTGGCCGGGCACGGCCACGGTCACCGGGTTGAGCGGGTCGCCCGCCTGGAGTTCGCGGATCCGCCCGATCAGCCACGCCGTGGCAGTCGGGCCGGGACGCACCCGGACCACCTCGAGCGACGGCGTGGAGGTCACCTCAACCGACCCGGCGGACCATGGCGCGAACTCTACGGCTCGGATCCATCGTCCGTGACCTGGCGGTGGCTGGGCTCCTCGCCACCGCTCCCCTTAGAGGCGTCTCCGCCGGCCGTGGTGGGCGTCCAGAACTCGATCATGGAACCCACCGTCCGCTCCGTGAAGGTGTCGAAGAGGCTGCGGGGGTTGATCCCCGGCGAGAGGAAGTGGGCCTCGATCATCGCGCGGGTGAAGGGCTCCGCCCTCGGCGGGGTGACGTCATTCAGGTGAATTTCATGCACTACCGGGGAGAAGTCCTCGTCGAGGTCGTACGCAGCGCGCAAACGGGTGTCGGTGAGCTTGGCCAGCTTGGCCGCCGAGCGGGGCAGTCCGTCCCGGGCGAAGTTGCGCTCCGGGCCGCCACCCACGAAGCCCAAGCCCCCGAGGGCCTTGACCGCAGCCTCGGGAAGCGGCCGCTCAGGCTCCGTCCACTGGCGCGAGCCCACCTCGCCACCGACCTGGTCGCCGTGGATGATGAACTGGACGTACTCGTCCGCTCGCCCGAGGACGCCAATGACGATGTAGCCCCTGTCCTTGGCGCGAGCGAGGAAGGTGGTGAGAAGGCCCTGGTACAGTCCGGTGCGGTCGCTCGAGTTCATGCCGTTCGTCGCCCCTGTGGTCGCTGCTCTCTGCATGCCCAGTGTCGCCCTCCACCGCGGCATGAGCCTGTCGTACCACCTCAGTTTCGCTAGGTTATGCCCAGTACGGTCAGCGCCCCATTCCGACTGCGCTCTCACGCAAGCCTGGCTCCGACGCATCGCCTCCGTCCACCGAAGGACCGGTACCGCGCCCGACGGCCTAGGCCACCTGTTCACCGCGCACTCGCGGCAGGCCCGCAAACCGGAGCATCTCCCTACTCACTCGCTGGCATTCGGCCGCCAACTCGCCCAGCGGTACCCCCAAGTCGATCGTCACCCTCCGGAGCCGGATAGGAGAATTCCGTACGACCAACTCGTCATCAACGTCCACCAGATGTCGCGGGTAGACGAGGGCACCCCGACTCAGCCCGAGAGATGAGCAATAGGCAAGGATCTGATACAGGTCAGCGTTCGATTGGATATCTGCGCCCACCCGCTTGTACTTACAGTCGCCGACCAAAAAAGGAGCCTCGTCATCTTCAAAGAGCAAGTCGGGCTGGATACGGCCTCGTCCAGCCTCGTCTAGAGCTAGCGGGCCGGGCTTGCGAACTCGCGCCGTCCCGCGAAGCGAGTTCGCCACAGCCGCACGGACGAACTCCTCATACAGCCAGTTCATGTTCACCAGAAAGGCCGGAAAGCGCCGATCTCCCTCAGCCCCCCCTGGCGAAAGCCATCTCAGTAGGACACCCGCAAGCTGATGCACCGCCCTGTAGTGATCGTTGAGCCGATGGTAGTTGAATGTGGTAACAACATTCGGGTCGTGGTCCGTGAGCTGGATGTCGCTCCACCAGTAGTCGAGTGCGCGAAAGTCAGAGGCGAGCTCGCCCACCAACCCACACTCAGACAGCAGATGGGCCGCCTGACGGAGCACCTGGTTCTCTGGGATGTCACGAGTGAAGTCAGCGAAGGTGCACGCTGTGCGCTGCCGCTCCATAATATTGCGACGCAGATCCTCGCGGAAGTCAATGCGGCCACGCAAAACCGTCAGGTTCTCGCACCTGTCCTGATACGCCCGATACAAACCCCCATCATCAAGGCGCCGCAGCTGGTCCCTGAAAAAGCGGGCCACCACGAACAGGATCGTCGACTCCGGTGCATAGCCGACGATTTCCTCTGGGCGAAACGGCCATTCGCCGACAGTGGCTAGCATCTGGAAGACACTTGCCACCGGCACCTTGGTCGAAATGCGCAGGTCGCGGCCCGAGGGCAGCTTGATCACCCCAATCCACGAGGTCGTGGCTATACGCGGCAAACCCCAAACCGGATCCAGCGCCACTGAAACGGCACTGTTATGCCTGGCGGTCTCAAGTGGTGAGCGCAACGACCTGTGAGAATCCGGGCGACCGGAATCAGGAGGACGTTGGTGGCGATCCGTTTAACGAAGGAGCAGAAGCAGCTGGCGCTCCGGCTGAAGGCGAGGGGGCTGCCTCTCGCTGAGATTGGCCGACAGGTCGGGTGTGACGCGTCATTGGTCGCGCTCATGCGGGACGGGCACTTCACGTCGGGCGCGCCCGATCCGTGGAAGCCGCGACCTGGGCGGCTCACGATCACAGACCGTGAGACGCTCCTCCTGGGGCTGGCGAGCGGGCTGCCCCTGGCGGCCATCGCGCGCTCGCTGGGCCGGCCCACCTCGACGGTGAGCCGTGAGATTGGCGCCAACGGCGGACGTGAGAGGTACGCGGCCTGGAGCGCTCACCGGCGAGCACGCACGCTCACGAGTAGGCCGAAGCCGTGCAAGCTGGGCTCGGGGAAGCTGCTCACGGAGGTGGCCCGGGGGTTGACCAGCCTGTGGTCCCCGCAGCAAATCTCCAAGCGACTACGGTTGGAGCATCCAGACGATCCCGAGATGCGCGTGAGCCACGAGACGATCTACCAGTCGCTCTATGTCCAGGGACGAGGCGAGCTTCGCCGGGAGCTGGCGCGCTGCCTGAGGAGCGGGCGAGCTCGGCGCCGCGCCCGTGGCACGGAGGAGCGGCGTGGCCGGATCCCCAGCATGGTGATGGTGAGCGAGCGTCCCGCGGAGGCGGCGGACAGGGCGGTGCCGGGGCACTGGGAGGGCGATCTCATCGTCGGCAAGGGTGGCCGCAGCGCCGTGGGGACGCTCGTGGAACGGACCACGCGGTTCACCATGCTGCTGCACCTGGAGGACAAGACCGCCGATGCGGTTGAGAAGGCGATGCGGAAGGCGATCCGCACCATGCCGGCGGAGCTGCAGCGCAGCATCACCTGGGATCAGGGGAAGGAGATGGCGACACACGCCACCTTCACCGTGGCAACCAAGATCCCGATCTACTTCTGCGACCCGCACTCACCGTGGCAGAGGGGCAGCAACGAGAACACCAATGGTCTCCTGCGGCAGTACCTGCCCAAGGGGATGGATCTCTCCACAGTGAGCGGAGCGGAGCTTCGCCGCATCCAGCGCAGCCTCAACGGGCGGCCACGGCAGACCCTCGGCTACCGCACACCCTTTGAGAAGATGTCAGAACTCGTTGCGTTGACCGGTTGAGACCGCCCCTCCTTAGCAGGAACCCGAGGTCCTCCTGACTCAAGTCCTCGACTAGTCGCGAATCGTATTCCTCGAGCCTGATTGGATTCATAACTCGGAAGTGGTTGTTCCTGCCTCATTTGGCGTCAGTGTTGAGACCAGGCGGTCCGGCTGGAGGCCTCGGAGCAGTGCCTCCCGATTGGTCCGATTGTGCAAGTACTCCTCAAGCAGTGGAGTAATTGCCGAAGCCCAGAGGGTCTCCCGCCAACCATCGCTGTCAACATCCGCCTGCATGAAGTAGCTGTGACCGACCTGGAAGTCGGGCCCGAGAATCTCCGTGATCCGAGCGTTGAGCCGTATGAACAGGTCTAGGATCGCTTCTCGGCCAACATCCGCTATCGGCTGCTTCGAAAGCCACTCCTGAAGGATAGGTGCGCGCCCCGCCACGAGAGGAGTCAGCCTGTAGAAGTAGAAGCGGCGACGCAGTGCATAATCGAGTTGTGCGAGCGACCGGTCAGTGTTGTTCATCGTCCCGATCAGATACACATTCGGCGGAATCGAGAAGGGCGCTTCGCCGCTCTCCGCTCCCGCTAACGGGATAGCCCTCTCCCGATACTCGAGACAGAACATCAACTCCCCGAAGATGCGGGCGACGTTGCCACGATTGATCTCATCTATGATGAAAACGTGGCGCTGGTTCTTGTCCGCATTCCGAGCGGCGTCGCAGAAGCGCTTGAACGCACCATCGGCCCTCACATAGCTGATCGACCCTGTGTCGGTGCGGGGGCGGATACCCTGGATGAAGTCCTCGTACCCATACGATTGATGGAACTGAATCAAGTCGACACGGCCAGCTGCTCCCGCAAAGTACCGCGCAAACTTGTCCGCAACGTACGTCTTTCCGGACCCCGGAGGCCCTTCGATAATCACTTGCTTCTTGGTGTCCAGCAGGGATTCAAGGCGCTCAAGATCCTCAGCCGGCATGTTGACCTCATAGGCAAGCTCCTCGAGGCTCGTTTCCTCCACACGAGTGCCTGCGACGGGGACACCACTACCCCCGTCGGGGCTCGTCGGTACGCGCGAGGGACGAAGTGGACGCGTAACGTCCCACTCCGCCCTCAAGTCGGCGGTGTAGTAACTGAAGCCTTCCCCGTATTCCGGCGTTAGTGCCTTTCGAATCTCGTACAGCCGCCGGTCGAGGTCCGAACTGCCACCGGCAAGTTCAGCCCACCGTTGAGCGATCTTCGCCTTGTGATTGGCGCTGGCTGTAGGCTCGTAAAAGTCTGGGGCCAAGAGACACAGGACAATATTGCGGGCCGCGCTGACAGTCCGGGCTGTGACGCTTCCACTCGCCGAGGTGATGAGGTGAGGGACTGCGACCTGGTCAGCCAGGTGGGCGAGCACAGCCGGATCAGTCAGATCACCCCCTTCTGAGCGCGCGGCACGCGCGAAGGCGAGTATGAACCCAAGTTGGAGGTCCCGACGCTCGATATAGAACAAGCCCGCGCCGCCGACGGGAGCGTCGAAGGCTCGGTCGACGGTTCCGAAGTCCTCAGCTTCGATACTTCGCCATTTCAACGGCTGGCGCACCTGCTGTCGCTTTGTGAGCGGCAAAAAGTCAATCGGATAGAGCAGGTAAACGGCGAGCGCATCAGCGATCAGCGCGTACGCCTCATCTTTGAGCTCTTGAAGTTGGCCTTCGAGCTTCTCGGCGAAGGTTCCCGGACCGAGGTTTGGCGTCTCAATCAGGCTGTGGAATACGGCGTCGATGGTATCCAGCGTCCAGATCTCGCGGCTCGGGATCAACAGCCCCCGGCCGTCCCGAAGACAGCGATCGCGAAACTCTCCGGCAGCCACAAGAACATCGTCCGCGGCGACAGTCCAATTACTGTCCGCGGTCGGGCCTTCGCCGCGGTAGCGGCGCGAGAGGAATGCCTGGAACTCCGGGTATTGCTTGAGATAGCCGCGCGTGATTTCAAGAGGTCCGGAGGCAAGTACATCGCGGCCTCGCGGTGTGATGACGATGTAGCCGCGTTGGGGAGCTTCCAGGAGCGCCGCTTGAACAAGGTCCGTGCGAGACCAGTCCATCCGGTCGCGGTACAGTGGTTTGCCGCCGCTCGGCGTCCTGACCGCTCGCTCCGCCAGGGTCAGGCTTAGTTGATCGGCGAGCTGCTCACGAACGTTTGCCAGCTTGTGTACCGCGCCGTCAGCCACAAGCTCGAGCATCGGGCGCATACACACTTCGTGGTTGGCGGGCAAAGGCATCGGCCGGGAGTCTATGCCTTCGTATCCCGCTTGTCTCGGCGGCGCTACCTATTTGGGCTTGCGTTACCTCCACGAAATGAGCACTGAGTTGCAGGAACGTGTCTATCGCGTCACTTGGGACGTCAGCTCCAACGGACACCCCGTGTCGGTCAGGCAGCGAACAGCTCCTTCCTGTGCCAGATCAGCGCGGCGGGGTCAGGACGGTCGGCCGAGCGCTCGGGAGGTGAGACGAGAGCTCCGTCGAGCGCGTAGTACTCGTGGCCGTTCTCCCACTCCTCCTTTAGGCGGCGGCTGACCTCCACCCGAAGATCGGGGGTCACGTTCAGATAGCCGCGGTCGAAGAGGGTGTGGAGATCGCTGCGCAGCAAAAGGCCATTGCTGATCTCATGGCGCCCGCCCTCGCCGTAGGGCACGATGTGCGCCGCCTCGAGAACCGGCAGCACACGCTCTCCGGTGATAGCGCACCGGCGTCGGTAGGCATCCGTCACCATGATCCGGAAACTGCCCTGTCCGAGCCGCGGCCGAACGAGCACTGGCTCGCCATACCGGGGGGGCGGTGACGCAACGGTCGCCAGGCGGGCGGGTTCTGAGAGGCGTTCTTGGACCTGACGAAGGAGGCCCTGCCCCTCGGGGGTCGCCAGAGAGTATCCCTTCCCCCGCACGATATTTTGCTGCCAGCCCGGGGCTGGGAACCAGTCGTCCTCGGCGAAGAAGAAAGGCTGCTCGATGAGCAGGCAGCCAATCTGGAACTTCTGGCGGGCAGCCATGTCGAGAGATCTGAGCGCCGGCTGATAGCGGGCAAGGCGTTTCACCATGCCGTCGAGCCCGTCGACGCCGTTCCGCTCATGGAATGCATCCCAGGTCAGGTCCAAGGGGTAAACGGAGTGGTGGGCGAAGACCCCGCCGCCCACGATCGCGTTCTCGGGGTAATGCAGCTTGAAGAGGAAGATTCCGCCTGGATTTAGGGCACGGAACCGATCGGCACTGGGCCGCCGAAGTTGACCTCGTCCGGAGCTCGAAGGGTTCGCAGGTTCTCGTACCAGCCTCGGTCGGTCACTCCAACGTAGATGTCAGCCACGGACCCCTCACCCCGCTTTGCGGAAGAGACCGTACCGCTCTTCCAGGAACGCCACCGACGGCCGGAGCGGAACGGCGCGAGGCACGACGATGCGCTGGTTGTGGACGGCCTGGAGGCCGTAAAGGAGCATCGGACCGTCGATTTCGACGAGCACGTCCGGCCGGATCTCGATCGAGTAGTCCGGCCGGATGCCCATGATGTTGGCGTCGAAGGCCGCGTGATGAATCTTGCAGAGAGCCAGCCCGTTCGGCACGACGGGCCTCCCCTGGGGGTGCCCGTCAGGCAGAATATGGGCCGCGTCCAGAAGCTGCTCGTGCCGGAGATGGCAGACGGAGCATGTCGTCTGATAGGCACGCAGCACGCGCTGTCGAAAGCTGTGCTGGTGCAGCCGCTGGCGGACGGCGCGGAGTGCGTAGGCGCGGCGGAGGTCGTCGCTGGAATCGAGAAGGATGTCACCCCGCAAAATGCCGGGGTCGTCCGCTTGAACGGTGAAGGCGTGCAGCACCGGGTCGTCGGCGACCACGTACACCGGCCAGATGGCCATGTACTGGCCGGGCACCAGACCGTAGAGGTAGATGAGGGGCACCTGGCGTTCCATCGCACGTCGGAGACCGACGTTGTCAGGGTGGTTGGGGTCGGTGCCTCGGTATCGGTACATCAGCCCCTCGGCCGTCCATCCGTCCTCGTACGGAGCCTCCCGCCCCTCTACTGGTGGGACGGTGAGGATGCTGAGAGGCACCTCCGGGAGCGCGGCCGGCTTGAAAATCCCTTGCGGTCCGACAATGGGGACCCGCCTCCCCTCGTAGTCGAACCCGGAGGCCAGCAGCGCTCTCGGCAGCACCTCGCTGCCGTGGAGCCGGACCTGGTCGGAGAGCCAGGCGAATGCAGCGGTCCGGACGGTCGTATCTCGGTCTACCCAGGCCATGGCCGGGATGGTAGGCCCTGCGGCCACCTTCCGTCTCGAGGTGTGCATCGACGGTGCTCCGTAGCCGCGCCGAGCGGCCGTCGCAAGTGGGCTCAAAGGAGCTGCAGGATGCCAGAGTTGCTAGGAACGTGCATCGCGGAGCCGCCGGACCTCGGATCATGAGTCGCCACTGCACTCTGGCACTGCTGGACTACGACTATCGATATGGCCCCACCCTGACGCTGGGCTGCCCATCGGATGGCCCGCTTGGCCTGGCCGCAGCCTCTCTCCCCGGGCCTTCGGTGCCCTGAGACTTGTGACGTGATCATCACCGACCAGGCACCGGCGGCTGCCGCGGCATGCCTGGGCTGGCCGGAGATGGCTAGTTCCGGCGCGCCCGCGAACGTGTTCCTGCACACCCGAGGAGACGATGCTGGCGATCCTGAGCAGGCGGGCTAAGCCATGACACTCGAGGTCGTCTCACTCCGAAGCTCAACCACTACGAGAAAGGTCAGAACGTTCACCGCGCCCACTTCATCGTGAGACCGGGGGTTCGCATGCCCTGGCTACCTCGTTGGTTCGACGCTTCTCGACGGCTGATCCCCCTCCGTAAGCCGTCAGCGCGCGCTGGCGGGCTAAGACGCGACCGCGACCCACCTCCAACGGTCGTTGTCCTCGCATTTCAGCGGGCCGCTACCGCCTTGGACAGTGGCACCGTACAACGACTCGGGGCAGAGCTCGCCGGCCTTATAGCAGTGTCCCTCTGGGTCTAAGTAGCATCCACCTGGTCCGGATCCTCCGAGAACGACCGGAGTCGGCGTCGCTGCAGGAACCGCGGTCGGCGTCGCTGGTTTAGGTGTTGGGGTTGGGGCGGGCGTGGGCGCACGTGTGGGTGTTGGCGTTGGTGATGGTGTGACGATCGGTTTGGGCGTCTGCGTTGGGCGCCTTGTAGCTGTCGGCGTCGAGATGCTTGACGTCGGGGACGCTGTCCGCGCAGCCACGGGCGTGCTGGGCGGGGTGGGAGTGGTCGCCCCGATGAGGGCGAAGAGGCCGAAGACAACCACGATGAGTCCGGTGACGAGCACATTCGTCCGAAGACGCCAGCCTGGCTTGCGCGTCCACATGGCCCACAGGCCAACTGGGAAGAAGACGATGAGCGCAAGGACGACGAACCAACTCTGCTGATACCAGGGGTACCCGGACCCCTGATCGACCGCAAACGCCGGTGGCTCCGAGTACATCTCCGACCGGGGCGGTGGAAAAGCTGGCTGGCTTGCGGGAGGCAAGAAGGGCGGCAGCGTTGGCGGTGGCGGTGGCGGAGGAGCTGGTGGGTCGCTCACGGGGCGGACCGTAGCAGGCTGAACGACCTTCCGGGGCCGGGGGGCGACGTGGGCGAATTCGTTTCCTGCGCGTGGCGCGATCGGGTCGTTTAACTGGGCTACCTGCTGGGTGCTTGCCGATCCCGCTCCGCGGCGTGCTCGTGGGCACGCCGACGGACGGCAGGGTCGGGGAACGTGGCAGACTCCGCCCGAAATGCGGGGCCGTTCGGCGAGCGCCTACGAGCGCTTCTCAGCTGCGGTCGACCTGCCCATGATGGTGCTGGCCCTGCTCTGGCTGCCAGTGCTCGTCCTCCCATTCATCCTCAAGCTGCCGTCGGGCCTCACCGCCGCCTTCGAGGACATCGACTACGCAGTCTGGGCGGCCTTCGTAGTCGAGTACCTAGTGAAGCTCTGGCTCACGCCAGCTCGAAGGACGTTCTTCACTCATCACCTGGTCGACTTGGCGGTGATCGTCTTGCCGATGCTCCGGCCCTTGCGGGCAGCTCGGTTGCTCCGGTTCCTGAATCTGTCTCGAGTCGGGGTCGTGCTCGTCAATGCTCTTCGACGAGCCAAGGACGTGCTCACCCATCGCGGGCTCCACTTCGTGCTCCTAGCAGTTGGGCTGATCGTGTTCGCTTGCGCCGGATTGGTTCTTTCGTTCGAAGCCGACGCACCAGGATCGAACATCCACAACTTCGGCAACGCCATCTGGTGGGCGATCGTCACAGTAACCACGGTCGGTTACGGGGATCGCTTCCCGGTGACTGCGGGTGGGCGGGGCGTTGCCATGGTCCTCATGCTGGTGGGGATCGGGCTCATCGGCGTGCTCACGGCGACCGTGGCCTCGTACTTTGTCGAGCAGAAGGCCGACGAGGGCAACGCTGCTCTGGTTGAACGGCTCGATCGAATGGAGGCGATGCTCGCGACGCTGACGAGGAAAGGGGACGACTAACACCGTTGGGAGAGCCGCCTCTCTGAAGTAACGGTCGACGGGAACACTCAGCGCCAGAGCGCCCGCCACACTCCAGCCCGCGCGGCCGCTCGCCCGATGATCTTGTTCTTAGCCCGCCTGGCAATCCGGTGGGGGTTGCCCGACGCCAGGGTCGATACGTCGTTGGCGAGCCGCGCGGCCCGGTAGAGGTTAGAAACCAGGCTGCGGCGTCTCACCCGAGGGCCTCCGTCACGAAGTGCTCGGCGTCTGTGGTCAGTTCGGCCCGCCCTGGCTCCTCGGTCTCAATGAGGCGAAGAAGCTGGACTGCCGCCTCTGGCTGTTCGGTGCCGATGGCGAGCCCCACCGATAGCCAGTAGTCGGCGGTCTCCATCAGTAGCGGATGGACGTCCTCGGGGGTTTCCGCACGCACCTCCGTCATCGAGCGCAGCAGGGCTCGGCCATAACGATGCCAGCCTGCGTTTTCCACCGGGCTCGTCGTATGGGTGGGGTCCGTGGTCATTTCGTGCCCTCGTGCCTCCTCGCGCGGAGTCCTCAGTGGACTGCGCGGAACGATACTCGCCTGTCGCCTCCGCCATCGCCACCCGGAGACGCCAGCCGGGGCGGAGCACCCGGCACCACACGAGCCCCCAGCATAGAGAATCAAGGAAGCGGGCTTCAAGACCATCGACCTCAAGGCCGCCTACGGCTTCAGCTACGGTGGCTCCTCCGGCGCTGGCGGAGGATGGCGCTTCACGTGGATCAGGCACCTGTCCTCCGTCAGAATGTCGCAGAGTTCCACCGCTGTAGTGCGCCTTGACGAGCGCACCAGGACACGATCGAGAAGCAGCGCGTGTGGCCCCAAGGACCTCACCGCGAACCGGTTGTATGCATCCTCCCGATCGCCAGCTACAGCGGCAGGTAGTCTCGCCGCCGTTTCGGGTATCTGCGCGATCGATTGATTCAAGTCTGCCAAGTAATCACCGGAAATGCGCCAGAACTCTCCATCGTCAAGAACAAACGAGCTTCCCTCGGCTGATAACTCGCCGCTGAGGCACCGCCAGATAGACCACTGGCCTTCGGGTCTGCCGTCAGCGTTCAAGGCGCTGATCTTGCGACTCCGCAGGAGATGGCTATCGACGCCCTCCCTTCCGTCGTATTGGCGCACGCCGTTGATGAGATCGGGCAGCCGGAGCTCGGGGCGGCGCTGCTTGCGTATCCCGTCGAAGTGGAATCGGAACGTGTCAATCCTCGTCCAATCAACG
>Ga0302320_10022495_pt1 | contig 12444 bp, 7 predicted proteins | sample Bog_T0_3_FD_202130 | JGI IMG/M metagenome (GOLD analysis project Ga0302320, IMG submission 202130) | Peat permafrost microbial communities from Stordalen Mire near Abisko, Sweden - Bog_T0_3 | ecosystem: Environmental > Terrestrial > Soil > Wetlands > Peat | place: Sweden: Abisko, Stordalen Mire...
CTCCAGCGCAATCGGGAATCCTATCAAGCTGACGCATGGTTCCAAAACAAGCATCCAGACAAAGCTCTCACGACGGTCGCCTACTTCAGCATGGAGTTCATGTTAAGTGAAGCATTGCCCATTTATACAGGTGGGCTTGGAAATGTAGCTGGCGATCAGATGAAGGCAGCCAGCGACCTTGGTGTTCCAGTTGTGGGCGTTGGGCTGCTCTATGGTCAAGGATATTTCCGTCAGGACTTCGATTCGGAAGGCTGCCAGCAGGCACTTTATCCGGTCAATGATCCTGGCCAGCTTCCCATCAGGCCGCTGCGGCAGGAAAACGGCGAGTGGCTTCGGCTGCAGATCCACCTGTCGGGAGCACTGATCTGGCTTCGCTGTTGGGAAGTTTCGCTTGGCAGGACAAAGCTTTACCTGCTCGACACAAACGACTTCGCCAACACTGCCGCGCATCGGGGAATCACCAGTGAACTCTATGGCGGCGATGCGGAGATGCGGCTGAAGCAGGAAATCATCCTTGGGATCGGTGGATGGCGATTGCTGCGCGCGCTTGGTTTGCAACCGGAAGTCTGCCATCTCAATGAAGGCCATGCGGCATTTGCGGTACTCGAACGCGCGCGCTGCTATATGGAGGATCACAAGAAACCGTTTGATCTTGCTATGGCAGTTACGCGGGCCGGAAATGTCTTTACGACACATACCGCGGTAGCTGCCGGTTTCGATCGCTTTGACCCGCAACTTATCCGGCAGTATCTTGACCACTATGCGCAGGATGAACTTCGCATCTCGCTTGACGAACTGCTGAAGATAGGAAGACAGAATCCTGCCGACAATGCCGAGCCTTTCAATATGGCCTATCTTGCTCTTCGTGGCAGCGGCCGCGTGAATGGCGTGAGCAAGCTTCACGGAGAAATAAGCCGGCAGATATTTCAGCCGCTCTTTCCGCATTGGCCGCAGGTAGAAGTCCCGATTAGCTCAGTGACCAATGGCATTCATGTGCCGACCTGGGATTCGGTCGAGGCCGATACTCTGTGGACAACAGCTTGCGGTAAAAAGCGTTGGCGCGGAGATCGCGCTGTCGAAGAGGACATACGGAATCTCAATGACGAACAAATCTGGAAGATGCGTTCCACGGAGCGAAAGACGCTGATTGACCGGCTGCGTAAACGGTATGCTCGCCAGCTTGCTTCAGAAGGCGGAGACTCATCGATTGCGAATAGCATCTTCGACGGAAATGCACTGACTCTTGGTTTCGCCCGGCGCTTTGCAACGTACAAGCGTCCCGATCTTCTCTTGCTGGATTCCGAGCGGCTTGTACGTCTTCTCTCCGACCCGCAGCGGCCGGTACAACTGATGATTGCCGGAAAGGCACATCCACAGGATTTGCCTGGACAGGCTTTGATCAAGAAGTGGAAAGATTTTATTCGGCGTCCGGAAGTACGTCCGAGAGTCGTCTTTCTAAGCGACTACGACATGATGCTGGCGCAGCACATGGTTCACGGAATCGATCTGTGGATCAATACACCGCGCCGCCCGTGGGAAGCCTGCGGAACAAGCGGGATGAAAGTTCTTGTGAATGGCGGCTTGAATTTATCGGAATTGGATGGATGGTGGGCTGAGGCTTACTCTCCTGAAGTGGGATGGGCCATCGGTGACGGCAATGAGCATGGAGACGATCTTGCCTGGGATCGCACTGAGGCCGAAGCCTTGTATGCGGCATTGGAGAACGAAGTTATTCCAGAATTCTACGAGCGGGATGAAAAGGGCATACCGTTAAAGTGGATAGGTCGTGTTCGCGAGAGCATGGCAAGACTCACTTCAGAGTTCTCAGCCACGCGGGCCATTCGCGAGTATACCGAATATCATTATCTTCCTGCTGCTTCCGGTTACCGCGAGCGTGCAGCCGGGGATAACGCGCTCGGCGTAACTTTGCTCCATTGGCAGCAGGATATCGACCAGCATTGGAGCACGGTGCGATTTGGTCCGGTGGAAATCAAGACTCATGACGGCCAGCATTATTTTCAGGTCGAAGTTTCACCGGGTGTCCTCTCCCTGGATCAGCTTCAAGTTGAACTCTACGCAGACTCCATTCAAGGAGGTAAGCCCGCTCTTGAAGTTATGACCGCGCCCGTACCCCGCGCGGATTCACCCGGTGCGTTTGTCTATTCGGCTCAAGTGCCCGCATCTCGCCCCGTGAGAGACTACACTATGCGTATCATTCCCCATTATCCCAACGCATCTGTACCGCTCGAAGCGGCACAAATTCTGTGGCAGCACTGATGCAGGTTGCAAATGCAGTTATACATGAATTCCACGCGGCGTACCGACGCAAGCTGCTGTCATGCATTTCTTTAACATCCGCACCGAGACAAACCGCGGTCATAGTCCGCACTTTTTTCAATGAGATGCCACGAAAGAAGAGAGTTGAAGACAACGCATGAAAAGACTCATTGTATTCGACCTGGATGGAACCCTGGCGCCAAGCAAGTCGGCGCTGGATGAAGAGACGGCCGCATTACTGCACGATCTCCTGGGCATCGTAAAGGTTGCTGTGATCTCAGGCGGCGCATGGTCCCAGTTTGAAAAACAATTGCTCTCCGACATCCCTCATGACGATAGCCTCGCTAATCTCTCATTGCTGCCAACCTGCGGTACAAAGTTCTTTCAATACTCAGGTGATTGGAAACAGGTGTATTCGGAGGATCTGACGGCGGAACAAAGAGATAAAATCATCGACTCGCTCAAGAAAGCTACGGAGGAAGCTGGTTTTCGCACCGAAAAGGTCTGGGGAGAGATCATTGAGGATCGCGGAAGCCAGATAACATTCTCGGCATTGGGCCAGCAAGCACCGTTGGAAGAGAAGGAGAAATGGGATGCCGATTTTTCCAAGCGAAAGAAGATCACAGCAATCCTGGAACTCTTGATACCTGAATTCTCGATCCGCATGGGAGGCGCGACATCGATCGATGTCACCAAACCGGGTATTGACAAAGCGTACGGGATTAAAAAACTGCGAGATATACTCCACATCTCTCTGAATGAGATGGTTTACATCGGAGATGCCCTGTTCCCAGGAGGAAACGACTATCCGGCTAAACAGGCCGGCGTTGTCTCGATCTCTGTTCGGGGCCCTTCGGATACCAACCTGGCGATCAAGACAATCATTGCCTGTTCAGGCGATTAGCAAGAGCTTCCGGTCGCAAACTTCAACTTCAGCGGTTAAATGAAACCAGTTATGCAGTAGTGTTTTCAGTATGACCCTTCGCTCGAAGCCGCCAATTGTGAAGTCCGATCTACGAAGATATTGAGCGATTGTGACCATTCTTTTAGATGAACATTGTTCGATGATTTTTATTGTAAAGAGGCAAACGCCGGGACAGGAACGCGGCAAGGTTGTGAGGGTTCGGTGTGTGCCTTATCATGCTTTGCCGCGGCTCAGCTGGGTGCAGAGATCAAACTGCTTTAACGCCGCCCAAAAGGCAGCAAGATTTATTGCTTTCATGAGGCTCCGATGTGTTTTTTGTAGTTTTCCAAACTAATGGGTCTTTTGCCAGACAGAATATGAAGCGAGGAGGCAGCAATGGCCGCACCAAATACGTTTTCAGGCTCGACACCGAGCACCTTGTTGCAGCGCGGGGCGCAACTTCCGGTATTCGGAAGGAATTCGGCACTGTTCATGGAACGAATTTCCAACCGTTCGAATCCTAAAAGGATAGCGGTAATTGGAAATCATCTTCCTCGTCAATGTGGAATTGCAACCTTCGCGACTGATCTGTGCAATGCAATTGGCGCAGAGTATAAAACCTCCGAATTGTCGGTTGTGGCCGTCAACGATCCATTGTTGCCGTATGCTTACCCTTCGCGAGTACGATTCGAGATAACCGAGGGCGACATCTCATCCTATCGGGCAGCGGCCAACTATCTTAACTCCAGAGACATTGATATCGTGTGTTTGCAGCACGAATATGGGATCTATGGGGGAAAGGCGGGCAGCCATGTTCTGGAACTGCTCAAGCATCTCCGAATGCCTGTCGTGACAACGCTGCATACGGTTCTTCGTGAGCCGGATGTCGATCAGCGAAGCGTCCTTCAGGAGATCGCCGCACGGTCCGAGCGGCTTGTAGTGATGAGCGAGCATTCTTCCCGGTTTCTTCAAGACATCTTTGGAGTTCCTGAAAGAAAGATCGACCTGATACCCCATGGCATACCCGACTTGCCAATTGCGACAACGAAAACTCAAACGATCGCCTCTAGAACCAAGAAAAACACTGTGCTGCTCACTTTTGGTTTGTTGTCCCCGAATAAGGGATTCGAGAGCGTGATTCATGCGCTGCCAAGCATCTTGTCCCGGCATAGTGACGTTGTCTACATCATTGCAGGCGCCACTCACCCTCATGTTCGGCTGATCGAGGGCGATCAGTACCGGTTTCAGTTGCAAGCCCTGGCAAAGAAACTCGGAGTCGAGAAAAACGTGATTTTCTATAACCGGTTTGTGAGTCCTCAAGAGATGACTTCACTGGTGACCTCGGCCGACATTTATATCACCCCCTATCGATACGAGGCGCAGGCCGTGTCGGGAACACTTGCATTTGCTCTTGGTACTGGGAAGGCGATCATCTCGACTCCGTACTGGTACGCCACTGAACTGTTGGCTGATGGCCGTGGGGCGCTGGTTCCCTTTGAGAACTCGGATGCCATAGCAGAGGCGACAATCGGACTTCTGGATAACGATAATGTTCGTGAGGCGATGAGCAAACGAGCTTACCTCTATGCACGTCGCATGGTTTGGAATCGAGTAGCGCAATCTTATATGCGGACCTTCGTAAGTGCTCGCGCCAACTGCATGCAACCTGATCGCCCGGGGTTTTCTGTACAAGCTTCCGATATCGGCAATGCGCGCCAACTCGCAAGCGCCTGAGAGCTTGCTCTCTTTCATCGAGGAAACCCATGACCGCCGTTTTATCCGATTTAGTGAGGTCAGTTCCCCGGCCTCGGGCCGCCGTAGTCGTTGCCCATCCGGATGACGAGATATTGTGGTGTGGAGGTTACATACTGAACCATCCGGAATTTCATTGGCGAATCGTGACTTTATGCAGGGCCGGGGATTCAGATCGTGCTCCAAAGTTCAGCCGGGTTTTGCGACAATTGGGTGCGGATGGTGAGATGGCAAATCTGGATGATGGACCCGATCAGGTGCCGCTACCGCTCACGCAGGTTCAAGAGACAACAGCCAGACTACTGGCTGGAGTTAAATATAGCTTGATTTTGACCCATGGTCCTATGGGCGAGTACACACGTCACCGTCGGCATGAGGAATGCTGCCGGAGCGTGGTCGAGCTTTGGCAAACAGGTGGTATCGCCACATCGCGGCTGTGGCTTTTTGCTTTCGAGGATGGGGGGTGTGCGTATTTGCCTCGGGTTCGTGAGGATGCGGATCGGCGGGAGATGTTGACAGAGAGAGTCTGGCTTGAGAAGCGCAGGCTGATTACCGATGTTTACGGTTATGGAGCCGAAAGTTGGGAAGCGCAGTGTACGCCACGAGAAGAAGGCTTCTGGTGTTTTGACTCGGTACAAGCGGCGGTAGAACGCACAGTATTCTGGGAGAAATAATTTTGAAAGTACTCGTATTGAGCGAATACCCGGCACCGGCGGCAGGCTTGGCCCTGCAAGGTGAACTATTGTGCAGAGGGCTCAATGAAATGGGCGTGGACGTCCACCCGGTACATTTGGAATCGACTTTGGAAAAGGAATGGTACTTTCGCTGGTTCAAGCCGGACGTGGTGGTCGGCGTGGGGTTCTGGGGCCATCTTCCAAATCTGGTTCTGCATTCGCACAAGTTTGGGATGAAGGCCGTGCCATGGCTCGTAGCTGATGGTTATATCGCGGAACATCGTGACGTACTGAATGCTATGCCACTGATCCTGGTCACCTCCAATTGGGTAAAGGAGGTGTACGTCAGAGATGGCATCCGGGGAGATAATATCGTGGTGTTGCCGGTGGGCTGCGGCACGGACCGATACAAGCCACACAGTCATGATGACCTGAAGGTCCAATCGATCCGCGAACAGTTTGGAATATCGAAGGATCAATTGATGATCCTGACTGCCGGCGGAGATGGGGCGTCAAAAGGCGCCCAGGAAGTCATGCAGGCGTTGGCGACGATCGATGCCGAGGCACCTGACTGGAGGTATGTCTGCAAGGTTTGGCCTCAACCCCGCACCGAACAACAGAACCTGATCGATCTTAAACTGGCGGCGGATCTAGGTATCGGCGAGAAGGTCATCTACTCGACCAATATTGTCTCGCAGAATTTCATGCCCTATTTGTTATCTGCCTGCGACATCTACGCAGCGCCTTCGCGGCTGGAGGGCTTTGGCATGATTCAGGTCGAGGCAAACGCTTGTGAAAAGCCGGTGATCGCAATCGATGCCATGGCATTTCGCGATACCATGGTCCACGGAGAAACGGCGTTTCTGGCAAAGGTGGCAGAGGAAAGAAAGATCACCGAGGCGATCTACGGTGAAGGTCACGACTACCAGACCAGTCAACGGATCGTGTTTCCAAAACCGCGGACAGTTGAATACCGGGCCAGTGTGCCCGACATCGCTAAATATCTTCTGCAGCTCATGAAAGACAGCGCACTGCGAAAGCGCATGGGGGAAGCAGGTCGTAAGCGCGTCGTCGAGTTGTTCGACTATCGTCGGGTTGCTCGCCAATTTGTTGAGATCGTTTCCGACCGATTGGGTATCCAGTAGAGAGATATAAGGCGCGTGTGCTCGTCTTCTCAACCCAGCACGACCCAGCACGACAATGAGGCGTCCATGTCCTTCACCGATAAGTCGCGAATCTCAATCGAGCAGGCAAAAGAGGCAGCTCTAAACATCCTGCTGCATAACGCACAGGGGCCGTATCAAGGACTACCACGAACCGCCGGGTGGGGGTACCCGGAACCTTATACGCGGGACTTGATGATTTCAGCTCTCGGCTTTTTGGCAACTGGCAACGAAAAGCTTGCGAACGCATTGGAGCGCACACTGATATCGCTCGCCAACAATCAGTCGCCGCATGGGCATATTCCATCCCTCGCGCACGATTCAGCCAATCGCGGCTCCAGCGATTCGACTCCACTCTTCCTCTTTGGGCTGGCTCTATACAGAATCTCGACGAATCAGCCACAGTTTCTCCATGAGGAAGCAGAGAAGGCTCTTCAGTGGATGCAATACCAGAGTCCCGATGATAGGGTGATGGTCGCTCAGTTGCCTACCAGCGACTGGCGCGATGAACAGTACGTAATGGGATACGGACTGTACGTGAACATGATCGTCTACGCCTATCTTCGTCTTTACGGAGAACACGACTCCGCCGATCAGTTGCGCGAATTGATGAGCCGTCTGGAAGTCGGCAGCGAAGAGAAGATCAGTTATGAGCAAGAGGCACTTGTAGAACCGTCCGCGCCTTACTACGCGCTCTATTCGTACAAAATTATGATTAGTGACCGCTTCGATCTGTTAGGCAATAGTCTAGCGATTCTGACTGGAATTGCTTCACCGCGTCGGGCAGCGAATATGCTGCTTTGGGTTGAAGCCGAGTGCGAAGCGATGCGGAGCCGCGGAGAACTTGCCGTGGATATGCCGCCCTGTTTGTTTCCGTACATTCTGCCCCATCATGCGGATTGGCTGCCGCGCTACGAGCGCTATAACCGGCCGGGAGACTATCACAACGGAGGCGTGTGGCCCTTTATCTGCGGCTTTTATGTCGCGGCATGCGTAGCGGCGGGGCACATGGATCTTGCGGAACGTAAATTATTGGCGCTGACAGAACTGGTCAAGCCCTGGCATGAAGACGCGGCTGAGTGGGGGTTCAATGAGTGGATTCACGCACAAACAGGTAAACCGAGCGGCCGGGATTGGCAGACATGGTCGGCAGCCATGTACCTCTACGCGGCTGAATGTGTGCAGCAAAAGAAAACTCCGTTCTTCGACCTGATGCGCACAGGCAATCCAGTCGCGGCAGAATAGGTTTACCGGCTACGAAAAACTGCTTGTCATTGCCAAGCTCTATGACATTTCGCGCTAAAGCAAGACGCGCGCATTCGTAGCAATAAAATTTTTTAACTCGGCTGCAGAAGCGAGTCGCCTGGTGATTTAATTTCAGCGGCATGGTCAGGGGGTTGTAGAGAACAGGCCGGAAAGGTATCCAAAGAGATGACAGCACCGGAATCGAATCACGTGGACGAAAAACCTTCCGCAAAGGAGAACTCTGGCGCCCCCAGTGCTACAAGTACTCTTCCGGCTCCAAATAATTCTCAAATCTCCGCGAAGGCAAAGGAACATAACATACACATATCTCCCGCTGTTCTCGAAGCGGCGGGAAAGGATGGCGATGCACTGCTTCAGTCGTTGCGCACGTCTCCCGAGGGCCTGACTCAAGTTGAAGCCGAAGAGCGGGCGCGCAAGTCGGGGCCAAATGAAGTGGCGCAAGAGCGTGAGCGCGGCTGGTTTGTCAGTCTCTTGATCATCCTCCGAAATCCGCTGGTCATTCTGCTGGCAATTTTATCGTCAATCTCATTCGCCACCGGCGATGCTCGCGCTGGAAGTGTAATGGCCGGCATGGTGTTACTCAGCGTAACGCTTCGTTTTTTACAGGAGGCTCGGGCGGGCGCTGCCGCGGCAAAGCTGAAAGCCATGATCCATGTGACCGCCACAGTGGTTCGCGATGGTCAAGCGCGAGAACTTCCGCTTCGCGATCTTGTTCCGGGCGACATCATCAATCTCTCTGCGGGAGATATGATTCCTGGCGACGTACGTATCATCTCCGCAAAAGATTTGTTCGTCAGCCAGGGAACACTGACTGGCGAATCGCTTCCCGTGGAGAAGTTCCACGATGCCGATCCCAAGCCTCTAAATTCGCCGACAGAATTGAAGAATATATGCTTCATGGGCACCAGTGCTCAAAGCGGCACGGCGACCGCAGTCGTAGTTGTTACGGGAGTTCACACCTACTTGGGCACGATGGCCAGTTCCATCACCCAGGAGGGAGTGCCGACCAGTTTCGACCAGGGCCTCAGTCGCTTTACCTGGCTCATGATTCAGATCATGGCCGTCATGGTTCCTTTGGTCTTTTTCATCAACGGGTTTACAAAGCACGATTGGAAAGGCGCATTTTTCTTCGCGATGGCCGTGGCGGTCGGACTGACTCCGGAAATGCTGCCGATGATTGTTTCCGTCTGCCTCTCCAAGGGCGCGCTGGCCATGAGCCGCAAAAAAGTGATCGTCAAGCGGCTCAACGCTATTCAGAACTTCGGCGGCATGGATGTTCTCTGCACGGACAAAACCGGTACTCTCACGGAAGATAGGGTCGTCCTTCAGCGGCATTGCAACGTCGCGGGGCGCGAAACCGACGAAGTACTCCGCGACGGCTACCTCATCAGTCATTTTCAGACAGGTCTGAAGAACCTATTGGATACGGCAATTCTGAATAGCTCGGATTTTCACGAGCAGGCCTTGATTGAGACTTATAAGAAACTGGATGAGATTCCTTTCGACTTCACGCGACGCATGATGTCCGTGCTGGTTGAGAGTCCTGAAGGCAAGGCTATCCTTCTGACTAAGGGCGCTCCGGAAGAGATTTTTCATCAATGCTCACAATTTGAGTTGGACGGCGAACTTTCGCCCATGGACCCTGCATTGATGAAAGGGTTAAAGGACGAGTATGCAAATCTGAGCAACGATGGCTTCCGGGTTCTGGCTGTTGCTGTCAAGGAGTTGCCAGGGAAAAAGTCTTGTACAAAAGAAGATGAGCACGACCTGGTACTGAAAGGGTATGTCGCCTTTCTCGATCCACCCAAGCGCACCGCGGCTTCAGCGATTGAAGCGCTGCACAGACATGGCGTCGTCGTGAAGATTCTCACTGGCGATAACGACCTGATTAGCCGCAAGGTGTGCAGAGACGTAGGATTAGTCGCCGACCCGATGCTGCTGGGCGATGATGTTGAGAAAATGTCCGACAATGAATTGGCTGATGCGGCGGAGAAGACTACGCTCTTCGCGCGCCTTTCTCCCGCGCACAAGCAGCGCATTGTGCGCGTTCTTCGCGGCAAAGGGCACGTAGTTGGATTCATGGGGGACGGGATCAACGATTCCCCCGCGCTGCGCGCCGCGGATATTGGCATCTCGGTAGATACGGCAGCCGATATCGCCAAGGAATCGGCAGATCTGATCCTGTTGGAGAAGGACCTGATGGTGCTTGAAGGCGGCGTCATCGAGGGTCGAAAAGTATTCGCCAACATTCTCAAATACATTCGCATGGGAGCCAGTTCCAACTTCGGCAATATGTTCAGTGTGCTGGGAGCGAGTGCTTTTCTGCCATTCCTTCCCATGGCTCCTATTCAGATTTTGACAAACAATATGCTCTACGACTTCTCGCAGGTGCCAATTCCCAACGACGCCGTGGATGAAGAGCAAGTAGCGCGCCCGCGGCCTTGGAAGATTGGCGAGATACGGCGGTTCATCCTTTGCGTCGGACCCATCAGTTCAATCTTCGACTATTCGACCTTCTTTGTAATGCTCTGGGTTTTCAAGTGCTGGGACCCGTCGCGTGCTTCCGTCTTTCAAACTGGCTGGTTTGTCGAATCGCTGATGACACAGACACTCATCATCCACGTCATTCGCACGAACAAGATTCCTTTTCTGCAAAGTCGTGCAAGCTGGGCGTTGACACTCACAACCATGGCCATAATGGCCTTTGGAGCATGGCTACCGTTTTCGCCGCTGGCTTCTTCATTAGGCCTGACGCAACTGCCGGGAATGTACTGGCCGATCTTGCTGCTCACGCTGCTTGCTTATACAGGCCTGACGCAAATCGTCAAGGTATGGTTGCTGAGGATGAAATGGATCTAGCTGATAATTTCCTCACTCAGGTGACAACAGCGTGTAGGGGCTACCTAAGGAACATCTGAATAAGTCGATGTTTTGAAAGGGCACGACTTTAGTCGTGCCGCAAGCGCCCTGGAATCAACCTGGGCTTTAGCCCCTGAGGGAAGGTTTTGCTGGAGATGGAACTTGATCAGAGATTTTCTAAGTGAAGTAAATAACCAGTTAGTCTATTGAGCGAGGCGCGCGGCAACTTTGTCCCCCTTTTTTTTATTTTGCGCCTTCATCTGAAGTTCTTCGCTCCATTTGAATTTTGATCGGCATGTGCGCTCCGGTTGCGGGAAGCGCCGGAGGCGTGATAGAAGGAGTGCATGAACTCCGCACTGTTTGAACTCTCTCGCCGGGCGTTTCTCAAGACTGCGGCTGCCGTGCCGGTTGCCGCTTCCATCTCACCATTAGGGCCGGGCATACCGGCGGGCGAAAGCTTGGAACGCAGAATGGGGGAGTGGCTGGACGATGCGGCCGGGCTGCCCTGATACCGTTATCTGGGCCCGCTGCCATTTGAACCCCCTTCAAGCAAGGTCGGCGCGGCGTATCTGCCTGAAGATCCGTTTTTTCTGCTGGGCAATTACCGGCTCACGCTGATCGCTCACGCCAGCGGTCAGTACCAGATACTAAGCGGGGAGCGGGTCTGTGGGCGGCTTAACCAAGGTATCGAGCGTTGGTCCGGAAGGAACGGCGCGGCGGTAGAGTCGGCGGGGAAGCGCGTGGAACTGGTGGGGCTTCACGCGGCTGCGGCTCAGGCAGCGGAGAAGCTTTTTGGAGTGGGATACGCGCAGTACCGCTACGCGCCGCTCGCCGATCTGAAGGTTACGCGGACGATCTCGGTGCTGCCTTCTAACAAGGCGGGCGATGGCACTTCTGCTTTTTTGGTTTCAGTGCGGATGGAGAACACCGGGACGGAGGCGACGGAGGCTGCGTACTCGGAAAATGTTGACGCGGAGTATGCGCAAATCTTTGCCGAGTGGGATGCGGATCGGGAGCTGGTGAGTTACAGCAGCCAGACTGTCCGCTTCGGCTGCGAGAGGGCGCAGGGTTACCGAAGACAGTGTAGCAAGCCCTGTTGGCAAGTTATTCCCGAGATATTTTTGATCCGAAAGCCGATAGAACTGAGCGTCGGCCCCACCGCCATTTGCGGGGAGCGCTGTTTTGCGCTCCCCGGCTTCAAGAGTTGATAAATGAGTTATTGCACGGCAGCAGCGTTAACAACAATCAGCTTGGAAAGCAGCGGCGCGGCGGCATATGTCGCATTGCCGGCCTGCGTGGCGTGTATCACGCACGCCCCAGCCGATACCATTGTCGCCGTCGAGCCGCTCACCGTGCAGACAGGCGTTGTCACCGAGGTGTAAGTCACTGCCAGTCCCGAGCTAGCCGTTGCGCCCAAAGTTACATTGGCTCCGACAACCTGCGCCGCAATTGCCGGAAAAGTTATCGTCTGCGCAGCCATGTGTACTACCAGATTCTGCTGCACCGACGCCGCTGCCGCGTAACTCGCGTTGCCCGCCTGCTTCGCTTG
>Ga0302320_10022497_pt1 | contig 12443 bp, 13 predicted proteins | sample Bog_T0_3_FD_202130 | JGI IMG/M metagenome (GOLD analysis project Ga0302320, IMG submission 202130) | Peat permafrost microbial communities from Stordalen Mire near Abisko, Sweden - Bog_T0_3 | ecosystem: Environmental > Terrestrial > Soil > Wetlands > Peat | place: Sweden: Abisko, Stordalen Mire...
ACATCAAGGGTCAGCTGTGGCGCCTGGTGTCGTTGCAGGAGGAGGGCCGATGAGCCAGCGCGAGCCCGACTGCAGCGTCAGCCTGGCGGTCCTTGAATGGACGGCTTGGGCCCCGGGCCTGGAGGGGAAGGCGGCTTGGCTGGCCGCCTCCGCGGCGGGCGCGCCGCGTCCCGCGCCCGATGCCGGAGGCACGCCTCCCGTGTCCCCCATGCCGCCGGCCCTGCGACGGCGGGCGGGCCGCAACGACCGCCTGGGCCTGGAAGGCGCGTACGCCTTGGCGCCGCAGGGGCAGGATCGGCCCAGCGTGTTCGCCTCCCGCCACGGCCAGGTGGCCCGTTCGGCGGTGCTGCTGGAGGCCCTGGCTCAGGGCACGCCCCTGTCGCCCATGGATTTCAGCCTGAGCGTGCACAACGCCACGGCGGGCCTGTTCTCCATCGCCCGCGGGGACCGTTCGGCTTCCAGCTCGCTGGCGGCGGGCGGGGAGGAGCTTTGCGCCGGCTTGCTGGAGGCGGCCGGCCAGGTGTTGGAAGGCGCGCCCCAGGTCCTGCTGAGCGCCCATGACGAGCCGCCTCCGGCGCTTTACGACGGCCATTGGCGGCGCGAGGACGGGGTGCTGGGGCTGGCTTTGATGCTGGGCGCAGTGGCCGCAGGCCGGCCCCGCTTGACGGTGAGCTTGGGCGCGTTCGACGGCCCGGACGAGGGCTGGCCCCAGGCCTGGGTGTTGGCGGGGCTGCTGGGCCGGGCCCAAGGCGCGGCGCGCTGGGCCCGGGACGGGCGTGCCTGGACCTTTGAGCTGGGCGTTTGAGGCCGCTGGGCCGGGCCTGGCGCACGCTGGCCACGCACCTGTGCTTCTTCGTGTACATCCCCCTGGGCGCGGTGCTGGGCCTGCCGGCGTGGCTGGGCCTGCGCCTGCTGATCCGCCGCCAGGATCAGGCCCGGGTGGGCAAGCGCCTGCTGGGGCGCTGGTACGCCTTTTTCACCTGGCTGATGCGCGTCAGCGGCGTGCTGGAGGTGGAGATCGTCGACCGCGAGGCCTTGCGGGGCGGCGGCCGATTCATCGTGGCGAACCATCCCACGCTGATCGACTTCGTGCTGCTGGCGTCGGTGATCCCCGATGCCGACTGCCTGGTGAAGGCCTCGCTGCTGGCGCATCCGGCCATGCGTTGGGCGGTGCTGATGGGCGGCTACATCCCCAATGACCGGGGGCAGGAGACGCTGGAGCTGTGCCGCCGGTCGCTGGCGGCGGGCAACAGCCTGGTGGTCTTCCCCGAGGGGACGCGCAGCGTGCCCGGGGAGGCGCTGCGATTCCAGCGGGGGGCCGCCCAGCTGGCCTTGCGAAGCGCGAAAAGGCTCACGCTGCTGGCGATCGACAGCACGCCGTCGAGCCTGGACAAGCATGGGCGCTGGTGGCTGGCGCCCAAGGACAAGGTGCGCATGCGGATCCGCCCGTTGGGCGAGATGGACATGGGGGCTGTGCTCGCGGCCCGGGGCGGGGAAGCCGCCCTGGCGGCGCGGGAGCTGACGGCGGTTTTGGAGCGCCGATACAACGAGGAGCGGGAACGTGGAAGCTTTGGAAGCTGAGATCAAGGCCCTGATCGTGGAGGCCCTCAGGTTGGAGGACCTGCGGCCGGAGGACATCGATGCGGCGGCGCCCATTTTCGGCGGCGGCCTGGCGCTGGACAGCATCGACGCGCTGGAGCTGGGCGTGGCGGTGCAGAAGAGGTACGGCGTGAAGATGTCGGCCGACGCCGAGGAGAACAAGAAGCACTTCGCCAGCGTGCGGAGCCTGGCGGCTTTCGTGGCCGCCCAGACGGGCCGCTGAACACCATCCGAGAAAGAACACATGAAGACCGAAGCAGAGATCCTCAGCGCCGTGGTGCAGGTCTTGCACGAGACCTTCGGCATCGACCGTGAGCGCATCGTCCCTGAAGCCGACCTTTACGCCGACTTGGACATCGACAGCATCGACGCCATCGACCTGCTGGTGAAGCTGCAAAAATTGACCGGGAAGCGCCTGTCCCCCGAGGCATTCAAGCATGTGCGCAAGATCAAGGACGTGGTGGCGGCCATCCATCAGCTGGTGAACGAGGGCGCTTGAAGCGGCGCCTGTCCGGGCTCCTGGCCCTGGCCTGGGCCGTGCTGTTCCCGGCCCTGGTGCTGGTGGGCGCATGGAAGGGCCTGTTCCAACGCTGGTTCGCGCTGGGCCTGGCCGCCAAGGCCTATCCCATCGGCGTGAACCTGGCCCTGCTGGCCAGCTTCGGTTGGAGCCTGGGGCATCCGCCCACGGTGGTGGAGCGCCTGGCCCGCCTGCAGGAGCCCCAGTTGCCCGCGCATGCGGTCCGCTACACCCGCCGCGTCACCCAGGCGTGGTGCGGATTCTTCGCGCTGAACGCGGCCCTGTCCTTGGCCACCGCGCTGTGGGCCAGCCAGGCGGTGTGGGCCCTGTACAACGGGGCCATCGCCTACGCGCTGATGGGGCTGTTCTTCGCCGTTGAATGGTCGATCCGCCGGCGCGTCCGCGCGCGGGCCGAAGCCCAGGGCGCGCGATGAGCGCCTGGATGGGCCTGGACGCCCTGCTGAGCCAGGGCGGGTCGGCTGCGCGGGTGGGATTGGGCCCCGGCCAGGATTGGCGGGCCCTGGCCGCGCGGCGCGAGGCCTGGCGTCAGGCCTTGCAGGCCCCGGCGGCGGGCGGGCGCGTGGCGCTGTACCTGGAGGATGGTTTCGAGTTCTGCGCGGCCCTGCTGGGCGCGTGGAGCGCCGGGTGCACCGTGGTCCTAGCGGCGGACGCCACGCCCGCCACCGCCCAGGCGCTGAAGGCCCAGGGCGCCGTGCTGGCGGGCGCATTCGACGGCGGCTTGGCCCCGCCGCCGCAGGATGGCCCATCCCAGGCGCAAGCCCCGCGCCGGCTGCCCGACCTTCCCCTGGTGGTGCATACCTCCGGCAGCACCGGCGAGCCGTTGGCCATTGAGAAGCCGCGCCGCTGCCTGGACCAGGAGCTGCGGGCCCTGGAGCAGGTTTTTGGGCCGGCGGTGGCGGGGGCGGCGGTGATCGCCACCGTCTCGCATCAGCACTACTACGGCCTGCTTTTCCGGGCCCTCTTGCCCTTGTGCGCGGGCTTGCCGGCGCTGTCCGCCCAGTTGAAGCTGCCCGAGGAGCTGGCCCAGGCCTGCGGCGACGCCGGCCACTGCGTGCTGGTCTCGTCGCCGGCGCTGCTGAAGCGCTTGGCCGGGTCCCCGGCCGCCGTCGAGGTCCTGCTCCCCGCCCGGCAGGGCCTGCAGGCCGTGTTCAGCAGCGGCGGCCCGCTGCCTTGGGACGCGGTGCTGCGCAGCCGGGCGGGCTTGGGCCATGCGCCTTTCGAGGTCTACGGCAGTTCGGAGACGGGCGGCGTGGCTTGGCGCCAGCGCCAAGCCGAAGAGCAAGCCTGGCAGGCCCTGCCGGGCGTGGAGACGGCCTTGGACGAGGCCAGCGGATGCTTGAGGGTGCGGGCCCGGCATCTCCCCGACGACGGATGGTCCCAAAGCGCCGATCGGGCCGCCCTGGCGGAGGGCGGCTTCCGGCTGCTGGGGCGCAGCGACCGCGTGGCCAAGGTGGAGGAGAAGCGGGTCTCGCTGACGGGCGTGGAGCGCCGACTGGAGGCGCATCCCGCCGTGGCCGAGGCCAAGGTGCTGCTGCTGTCGGGCCAGCGGGAGGAGCTGGGCGCGGTCCTGCGCCTGGTCCCCGCCGCGGCGCCCCAGGATGACGCAGCCCGCCGCCGCCTGCTGGCCGGGCTCAAGGCCCACCTGGCCGAGGCGTTCGAGCCGGTGGCGCTGCCGCGGCGTTGGCGCCTGGTGGGCGAATGGCCGATGAACAGCCTGGGCAAGGTGACCCAGGCGGCGCTGCAGGCCTTGTTCGACGGGGACCAGGCCCCGCGATGGCCGGAGCTGCTATTCATCCAACGCGGGGCCGATGGCGGGTCGCAGCTGGAGCTGCTGCTGCCGCCAAGCCTGCATTGGTTCCGCGGCCATTTCCCGGAGGTGGCCCTGCTGCCGGGCGTCGTGCAGGTGCATTGGGCCGTGCGCTATGCGGCCCAGGAGCTGGGGCTGACGGGCCCCTTCCGCGGGCTGCAGGCGCTGAAATTCCAACGGCCGTTGCGGCCGGGGACGCGGGTGACGCTGGGCCTGAAGGCCCGCCCGGATGGGCGCAGCTTCGAGTTCAGCTACCACACCGAAGCGGGGCGGCATGCCTCGGGGCGGGTCCTGCTTGGATGACGCGGGGGCCTTTTCACCGTGCCTGGTGGTGCCGGTCTACGAGCATCACGCGGCTTTGGCCGGCGTGCTGCCGCGCCTGCGAGCCCTGGGCCTGCCGATCCTGATGGTCGACGACGGCTCATCGAGCGAGTGCGCCGCGGCCCTCGACGGCCTGGCGGCTCAGGCCGGCCCGCTGGCGCGGCTGCGCCACCGTCCGTCCAACGGCGGCAAGGGGGCGGCGGTCAAGGACGGGCTGCGCTGGGCCGCCGAGCTGGGCTTCAGCCACGCTTTGCAGGTGGACGCCGACGGGCAGCACGACTTGGGCCGCCTTCCGGCCCTGTTGGACGAGGCGCGGGCCCATCCGCTGGCGGTGGTCTGCGCCTCGCCGCGCTTCGACGCCGGCGCCCCCGCCTCCCGCCGCCGGGGCCGCCAGCTGACCAACTTTTGGATCGCCGTGAACACGCTGTCACGGGCCATCCCCGACGGCCTGTGCGGCCTGCGCGCCTATCCCCTGGCCGCCACCGTGCCCTTGCTGGGCCGCTGCGGCGACCGCATGGACTTCGACCCTGAGGTGCTGGTGCGCCTGCATTGGAAGGGCCTGGAACTGCGCTTCCTGCCGGTGGGCGTGAGCTATCCGGCCGACGGCATCAGCGGCTTCCGCCTGGGCCTGGACAACGCGCTGATCAGCTGGATGCATGCCCGGCTCTTCTTCGGAATGCTGCTGCGCAGCCCGCGGCTGCTGGCGCGGAGGCGCAAGTGAGGGCGGGGCATTGGGCCCGCAGCGCCGAGCTGGGCGCGGGCTGGGGCATGGCCTTCACCTTTTGGGTGCACCGACGCCTGGGCCGCTGGCCGTTCCGGGGGGTGCTGCTCTTCGTGGTGGCCTACTTCTACGCCAGCCAGCCGGCCCGGCGGCGCGCCTCCAAGGAGTACTTGGGCCGCCTGCAGGCCCTGGGGCAGGGGCCTGGCTGCGGGGCCTGGGCGGTGTGGCGCCATTTTTGGGCCTTCGCCGAGACGGCCGTGGACAAGCTGTTGGCTTGGGACCCCGCCTGGGACGGCGGCAGGGTCACCTTCCATGGGCACCAGCCGCTGCTGGACAGCCTGGCCCGGGGGCGCGGCTTCCTGCTGGTGGGCTCGCATCTGGGCAACCTGGAGGTGGGCCGGGCCCTGGGCCGGCTGCACAAGGGCCGACCCATCACGGTGCTGGTCCACACGCTGCACGCGCGGCGATTCAATGACCTGATGCGCAAGGTCAACCCCAGCAGCCAGGTGGACCTGATCCAGGTGACCGAGGTGGGCCCAGGGACCGCGGCCCTGCTGCGCGAGCGCATCGACGCCGGCGGGATCGTGCTGATCGCCGGGGACCGGGTGCCGGTGGGCGGGTCCGGCCGGGGCGTGGTGAAGGCGCCCTTCCTGGGGGCGGACGCCGCCTTCCCCCTGGGGCCCTGGGTGCTGGCCAGCGTCCTGGAATGCCCCGTGCACCTATACTTCTGCCTGGGCGGCTCGGGGGCCTGGGACATGCACTACGAGCCCTTCGCCGAGCGGGTCAGCCTGCCGCGCGGGCATCGTGAGCGGGCCGCGCAGGCCTTGGCCGCGCGGTTCGCCGAGCGCCTGGGCCATTACTGCGGCCAGGCCCCCCTGCAATGGGGCAACTTCCATTCGCCATGGTCTGAGGGATGACATTGGGAACCCGATCCGAAGTCTTGTTCAACGGCCAGCCTTTGACGATAGGCCAGGTGGCCGCCATCGCCGCCGGCGCGCCGGTCCGCCTCTCTGATGAGCCGGGCTTCGTGCGCCGCATCGACGCGGGCGCCGAGTTCGTGGACCGCTGGCTGGCCGACGGCAAGGCCATCTACGGGGTCAACACTGGCTATGGCGACAGCGTGACCGTGAAGGTGTCGGCAGCGCTGGTCCTGGACCTGCCCGAGCGGCTGACCGAATACCATGGCGTGGGCTTGGGCCGGCATTTTGGGGCGGAGGAGACCCGTGCGGTGGTGGCGGCGCGGCTGTGCTCGCTGGCCCGGGGCTACTCGGGGGTCAGCTACGCGCTGCTGAAGCAGTTGGCGGCCCTGCTGCAGCACGGCATCCTGCCCCTGATCCCCGAGGAGGGCTCGGTCGGCGCCAGCGGCGACCTGACCCCCCTCAGCTATGTGGCGGCGGTGATGGGCGGGCGGCGCGACGCCCGCTTCCGGGGCCAGGTGGTCCCCGCTGCCGACGCCCTGGCCGCCTGCGGGCTGAAGCCCTACCGCCTGCGCCCCAAGGAGGGCCTGGCCATGATGAACGGCACGGCGGTCATGACCGGGCTGGCCTGCCTCAATTTCCACCGGGCCGAGCGTCTGGAGGCTTTGAGCACCCGTTGCACGGCCCTGGCGGCCTTGGCCCTGGGCGCGGGCACCGCGCATTTTGAGCCGGGCCTGCACGCGGTCAAACCCTTCCCGGGCCAGGGCCGCGCCGCCGCGCGCATACGCCAGGACCTGGTGGAGGGCGGGCGGCCGCCCGTCGGCGGGCGACTGCAGGAGCGCTACAGCATCCGCTGCGCGCCGCATGTGATCGGCGTGCTGGGCGACAGCCTGCCGTTCTATCGCGGGCTGATCGAGGGCGAGCTCAACAGCAGCAATGACAACCCCATCGTGGATGTGGAGGCTGGCCAGGTCTTCCACGGCGGGCATTTTTACGGCGGCCACATCTGCCATGCCATGGACGGCATGAAGGCGGCGGTGGCCGGCCTGGCCGACCTGCTGGACCGCCAGGTGGCGCTGCTGGTGGATGCCCGCTACAGCGAGGGGTTGCCCAGCAACCTTAGCGGCATCGCCGGCGACGACGGCAGCATCCATCACGGGTTCAAAGCCTTGCAGATCACCGCCAGCGCCGGCGCCGCCGAGGCCCAGATGGGCGCCCTCCCGGCCAGCGTCTTCTCGCGCAGCACCGAGAGCCACAACCAGGACAAGGTCAGCCTGGGCACCATCGCCGCCCGCGGCTGCCGCCGCAGCCTGGAGCTGGCCGAGCAGGTGGCCGTGTGCGCGCTGGTCACGGCGGCCCAGGGCGTGGAGCTGCGCCAAGCGTTGGAGCAGCGGCCGCAGCCCGGCGGCGGGCCCGCGGCCACGCTGGCCTGGGTCAGGGCCAAGAGCCCCGCGCTGGGCGAGGACCGGGCCCTGGAGGCCGAGCTGCGGGACCTGTTGGCCGCTTGGGCCCGCCAGGAGCACACGCCTTACGCCGGGGGCGCCTGATGCTGTGGGCGGAGGCGGCGGCGCGGGCGGAGTTCTACGACCTGGACCCCATGCAGGTGGTCTGGCACGGCAACTATCCGCGTTTCCTGGAGCTGGGCCGCAACGCCCTGCTGGACAAGCTGGGCTACGGCTACGATGAGATGACCGCCGGAGGCTGGGCTTTTCCGGTGGTGGAGATGCGATTGAAGTACCTGAAGACCATCAAGCTGGGCCAGGGGCTGCGGGTCCGGGCCGGGCTGGTGGAATGGGAGAACCGATTGGTGGTGGATTACGAGATCCTGGACCAAGCCAGCGGCGCGCTGTTGACCAAGGCCCGCACCACCCAGGTGGCGGTCAGCGCCAAGACCGGCGAGCTGAGCTTCGTCAGCCCGCCCGAGCTGCTGGAGGGCGCACGACGGGCCCTCGCGGAGGGGGCGTGAGGGCGGCGGGGGGGCTGCTGGCGCTGGCGCTGGCCTTGGCGGCGCCCGTGGCGTCGGCGGGCTTGGCCCCGCTGGGGGACCTGCATGGGCAGTTCACCCAGGAAAAGCGGGTGGCCGGGCTGCCCAAGCCGCTGCGCAGCAAGGGGGACTTCGACCTGTTGAAGGGCAAGGGCTTGGTGTGGCGGACGCTGGCCCCCTTGCAGGGCACCGTGGTGCTGGGCCCGCGCGGGGTCTGGGCTTTGCAGGCCGGCGGGCCGCCGCGGCGCTTGGCCGCCGGCGGGGAGGCGCTGGACTTGATGACCCGCCTGCTGGCGATGGACCCGGCGGCGTTGGGCGCCGATTTCGGCGTGGAAGACCTGAGGCCCCAGGCGGGCTTCGACTATGAGCTGACCCCGAAGTCGCCCCTCTTGGCCAAGGTCTTCCGTCGCGTGCGGGTGCGGGGCCATGCGCGGGTGGAGCAGGCGGACCTGGAGGAGGCGTCCGGTGATTCAACGCGCCTGCGTTTCGACGCCGTGAGCCCCCGGGCCGGGGCCCTGAGCGCCGATGAAGAGGCCCTGCTTGCGCCTTGAGCGCGCGGCACGCTGGGCCTGGCTGGCCCTGCTGGCGCTGGCGGCCGTCACCGTGGCCGTCCTGGCCCCCCGAACCCGGATCGAGACCAGCATCTTCAGCCTGGTGCCGTGGCAGGCGCGGCATCCGGCGGCCGAGGACGGTGCGGCGGCCCTGCGCGGCGAGCTGGAGAAGAAGGCCCTGGTGCTGGTGGGCGATGCCGACCCCGAGCGCGCCGTGGCTGGGGCCGAGGCCTATGCCAGCTCCTTGCGCGGTTCGCCGGCGGTGGCTGCCGCCGTCTGCGGCGTGGATGAGGCCCGAGCCAGCGAGGCCATGGGATTTTTTGACCCTTGGCGCAGCGGGCTTTACACGGGTCCGGACCGCGTGGCCCTGCGCGGGGATGGGCAGGCCCTGCTGGATCAGGCCCAGGCGGGCCTTTATCTGCCTCCAGGATTCGGCGGGGGGCTGGGTTTTGACCGCGACCCGCTGGGAGCCTACGGGCGATGGCTGGCTGGCGGGGCCGCAGGCTTGGGCCGTTTCGGCTTGAGCCGGGGGCACCTGACGCTGACCGACGGCGTTCGCACCTGGGCCGCCGTGATGGTGGAGCTGCAGCCGCGGCAGGGGGGCTTCGGCGATGGGCAGGCCTTGGCGCAGGCCTTTGAGCGCGCCTCGCGGGCGGCGGCCGGCGCGGGCGCCGCCCGGCAGTTGCGCGCCGGCTTCGTGTTCCACGAGCTGGCGGCTTCGGCCCAGGCCCAGGACGAGGTCGGCTGGATCGGCACCCTGTCGCTGCTGCTGCTGGGCTTGCTGGTGATGCTGATCCTGCCGCAATGGGGGCCGCGCGCGCTGGCCTTCGTGCCGGTGCTGGTGGGCAGCCTTTGCGGCGCGGCGGCCGTGCTGGCCTGCTGGGGCTCGGTGCACCTGGTGGCGCTGGTCTTCGGGTCCACGGTGGTGGGCGTGGCCGAGGACTACGGCTTGTTCTACCTTTGCGGCGCCTACCAGTGCGGGCCGTGGGATGCGCGGCTGCGGCGCGACCGGGTGCTGGCCCCGTCGGCGATGGCGTTGTTGACCTCGGTGCTGGGCTACGCCACCCTGTGCTTCCTGCCCATCCCGGCGCTGAAGCAGGTGGCGGTCTTCGCCGCGGCAGGGCTGGCCATGGATTGGGCCGGGGTCCTGCTGTGGTACCCGGCGCTGCTGGAACGGATGCGGCCGGTCGACGCGGTGCGTTGGACCCGGGCCTCGCAGTGGGCCCAACGCTGGCCCCGCGTGGGCCGCGAGCGTTGGCTGCCCTGGGCGCTGGGGGCGCTGGCCCTGGCCGCGCTGCCGGGATTGGCCCGCCTGAGGGCGGATGACGACCTTCGCCTGCTCTACGCCCATGACGCCGGCTTGGAGGCGGAGCAAAGGGAAGTGACCCGGCTCAGCGGGGTGGGCGGCGCCACGGGCTTCTTCGTGGTGCAGGCCCCCGACCCGCAGGCGCTGTTGGAGCGCGAGGAGGGCCTGCTGGAGGCCTTGGACGCGGCTTCGCCCCAGGGGCGCTGGCAGGGGTTGGCCCGCGCGCTGCCGTCGCAACGGCGCCAACGCGAGGACCGGGCGGCCCTGGAGGCGGCCCTGTTCGGCCGGGCCGACGTGGCCGGCCGGCTGCAGCGCCGCCTGCAGGCCCCAGGGCTGAAGGCCCGCTTGCGTCGCGCCTTGGGCCCCGCGCCGCAGCCCCTGGGCCTGGACGCTTGGCTGGCGGCGCCGCTGTCGCGGCCCTGGCGCCACCTGTGGCGAGGCAGCATCGATGGCCAGGCCACCGGCTTGCTGGTGGCGGGCGCCCCCTTGCAGGGCGCGGCTCTGGCGGCGGCGGCGGCGGCCTTGCAAGGGCGGCCCGGCGTCACCTATGTGGACCAAGTGGCCGAGGTCACCGAGGTCCTGCATGGGTTGCGACTGTCGCTGACCTGGGCGCTCATCGGCGGCAGCCTGCTGGTGGCGCTGGCGTTGGCGTGGTGGCTGCGGCGGCGGGCTTGGGCGGCCCTGCTACCCACCGTCGCCGGGGCGCTGGCGGCATTGGCGGCGCTGGGCTACGCCGGGGAGCCGCTGAACCTGTTCGCCCTGCTGGGCCTCATCCTGCTGTTGGGCGCGGGCATCGACTTTGGCATCTACACCCAGGCGGGGGGGCGGCGGGCCCTGCCCAATTTCGTGGCGGTGAACCTGGCTGCGGTGACCAACATCGCCGCCGTGGGCGTGCTGGCTTGGAGCCACACGGAGGCCTTGCGGGCCTTCGGGCTGGTGATGGCCATGGGGTCGCTGGCGGCTTGGCTGCTGGCGCCGTGTTTCCTCAATGAAGACTAACGAGGTCGGGATGGCGGCGGACGTGACGACGGATGTGGTGGTGCTCGGCGCCGGTCCTTCGGGGGCGGCCGCCGCGGCGCTCCTGCATCAAAGGGGCCACAAGGTCCTGGTGCTGGAGCGCCAGGCTTTCCCCCGCTTCAGCATCGGCGAGAGCCTGCTGCCCCAGGTGATGGGCCTGTTGGAGGAGGCCGGCCTGCTGCGCGGCGTGGTCGAGGCGGGCTTCCAATACAAGAATGGGGCGGCGTTCCAGCGCGGGCCCCGCCGCACGGAATTCGATTTCCGCGACAAGAGCAGCCCGGGCTGGGGCAGCACCTACCAGGTGCAGCGGGGCGCCTTCGACAAGCTCCTGATCGACCAGGTGGCCGCCCGCGGCGTGGAGGTCCGCTACCGCCACGAGGTGGCCAGCTTCACGCCCGGCGCCGACGGCCCCACGGTGGGGGTGAAGGGCCCCGATGGCGGGTACGCGGTGAAGGCGCGCTTCGCCCTGGATGCCACGGGCTTCGGCCGCCTCCTGCCCCGCCTGCTGGACCTGGAGAGCCCCTCGGGTCTGCCGGTGCGCATGGCCTATTTCACCCACATCCAGGACAACATCGCGCCGGGCACGTTCGACCGCAACAAGATCCTGGTCAGCGTGCATCCCACCGACGTGGACATCTGGTATTGGCTGATCCCTTTCAGCAACGGCCGCTGCTCGCTGGGCGTGGTGGGCGAGCCGCGCCTGCTGCAGCACCTGGCCGGCACCGAGCAGGAGCGCCTGAAGGCCATGGTGGCGGAGACGCCCACCTTGGCGGGCATCCTGAAGGACGCCGTGTGGGACACGCCCGGCAACACCCTTAACGGCTACTCGGCCAACGTGAAGTCGCTGTGGGGCCAGGGCTACGCCCTGCTGGGGAACGCGGGCGAGTTCCTGGACCCCGTGTTCAGCAGCGGCGTGACCATCGCCTTGAAGAGCAGCAGCATGGCCGCCCCCCTGGTCGACGCGCAGCTGCGGGGCCAAAAGGTGGACTGGGCCGCCCAGTATGAGCGGCCCCTGCGCCGGGGCGTGGACGCCTTCCGGGCGTTCGTGGAATCCTGGTACCGGGGCGGCTTCCAGGACATCATCTTCTTCCAGGGGCAGCAGCCGGAGATACGCCGGATGATCTGCTCCATCCTGGCGGGCTACGCCTGGGACCTGGACAACCCTTACGTGGCCGAGCCCTTGCGCCTGAAGGCGCTGGAGGCGATCTGCGCCGGCTGAGCCCCTGGCTGGCGGGCTGCCTGCTGCTGGGTTGCGCGGCCTGGCGGCCGGCGGCCCCCGCGCCCTGGACCCTGCCCGACCCGGCGGCGGCGCCCTTCAGCGCGCAGCGGCAGCAGTCCTTGCGCTTGGAGCGCGGCGGCCGCAGCGTGGAGATGGTGGCCCTGCTGGCCCGCGAGGGCTCGACCGTGACGCTGGCGGCGCTGAGCCCGCTGGGCCAGCGGCTGATGAAGCTGACCTGGGACCGCCAAGGCGTCCAGTGCCAGGTGGACCCCTCGGTCGGCGCGGGCTTTGACGCCCAGCAGGCGTTGCGGGACCTGGTCTTCGCCAGTTGGCCGCCTGAGGCCCTGCGGGCGGCCTTGGTCGGCGGGCCGTGGAGCGCGGCGTTCGACCCGGACGGCCGCCGCACCTTGAGCTGCGGCGGCCGGATCCGCCTCAGCGTGAGCGGGCGCACCGACAGCCCCCA
>Ga0302320_10022498_pt1 | contig 12443 bp, 9 predicted proteins | sample Bog_T0_3_FD_202130 | JGI IMG/M metagenome (GOLD analysis project Ga0302320, IMG submission 202130) | Peat permafrost microbial communities from Stordalen Mire near Abisko, Sweden - Bog_T0_3 | ecosystem: Environmental > Terrestrial > Soil > Wetlands > Peat | place: Sweden: Abisko, Stordalen Mire...
GGCTGGTGTGGGCGACGCCGTTTATCTCGTGAAAGGAGTCGGGAAAGTAGGCAACGCGCGGCGCGCGGGCGGGCGAGACGTTGTTAGCTGGGTTAGCGGAGATAGCGTTGTTAGCGGAGTTGGCGGTGTCAGCGGAGTTGGAAATGTCTGGACCGATGCTGTTGCCAACCACGCTAACTCCGCTCGTCCGCCGCTGCGGACTAACCTCGCCATCCTCCATCAACCCTCGCGTTCACCCAGGGCCAGGCGCAACTGGTGCGACTCGCTCCAGGCAATGCGGAGTCCGTCGGCCACCAGGCCGCGGCCCATGAGCTGCACCATGCCGACCAGCATGGCCATCATCCTCGGCGGCTCTCCGTTGGGCCAGAGCTCGCTCAGCGGCCTCACCACGCCGTTGACGTCGGGATGATAGACGCGCTCGTCCCAGGTGCGCGAGCCCTGCGGAAACTCGGGATAGTGGCGAATGGCATCGACCGTCGACTGCAGGATGCGATGCTTCCACGGCTCGGCATACTGCGGCATGAAGAGGACGTTGCTCCGCTTCTCGCGCCTCACCTCGTGAACAAACTCGGTAAAGCTGGTGGCGTTGGTCAGGTTCACGTTGGCGTTCGGCTCCACGCCATGCCGGTCGCCGCCGGAGATGAGCAGCATATTCCATTTTTCCGCCAGCCGGCGCACTGCGCGGTTCTCGTCCCAGTTGCGCAGCCCGTTCAGCTCCAGCGCGTGCATGTAGGCGCCGTTCTTCTGCAGGAACTCATTCACCAGAAACTCGTGCTTTTCCTTGCCCACCAGGTAAAGATCCCACAGCGGATGGTTGAAGACCACCAGCACGTTTGGTTCCTTGTCGAGCGCCGCCAGAATCTCGGTCAGCCGCGCGTCGCTCGGATGCGCGGTGTACTCCTCGAGCGTCGCCATCCACTGCACAGCTTTGGCGCTGGGAAGGTTGTGAACGCCCAGATGGAACGACTGGGAGCCGTAGGGCGCGCTCCACTCCACTGAAACCGGAATCCGCCGCGCGCTGGGAACGGTCCGCAGCAGCATGGGCGCGTTGATGTTGTCGTGGTCTGAGATTGAGACCATCGGCGCAAGACCCAGCTTTTCAATCTGCCTGGTCTCAAGGTCGAAGGCCAGCTTGGGAGTCATCGGGGGCGTCCAGTAGCTGGACGCGTAATTGATGCGAACCCCGTGCATCTGCTCAGCCCGCCGTTCCAGCCGCGCCAGCAAGGGGCGCATCACCGGATACTGGTTGCCGAAGTTGGCCAGAAAATCCAGCGTCTCTTTGGACTGGTTGGTGTGGCTATGCAGCGAGACACCGGTCCGAAAGCCCTTCGGCGCTTCTTTGTCGCGCCACAGATACGAGATCGTTGAACTGGGCATCCCTGCTCCTTCATCCGCGATCTTTCCCGGATCTACGCTTTCAGTATCCATCCACCGCCATAAAAATGCGGTTAAGATCGCGAGAATAGCCCTTCAATTAACGAAGGGATCAATAGAGTTATCTTGAACCCCCGCGATTGACCTGAAAATACCCGCAAATCCCCGAAAAACAGCCATTAGTCCCGTGACTACAATCCTTATTCCCTGATCCTGGCCAACTCCGGGCTTAGAAAATCCTCCACCGACCAGCCTGCCATCAGGTCGTCGTCGCACCCGTCAGGCTTGCTCTCGCGGTGCGTGGCGGCATTCGCCGCAGCCACCTCTTTCGCCAGGTAATTCTCCGTCAGTCCCCGCTGCAGCAGTTCGAAGGCGTGCTCCGGCGTATCGGCAAACTCGAAAAGGCCGATGTCCTTGGGCGAAATGGCTCCGGTATCGACCAGCGCATCGAGGTTGAAGACCTTCTTCCAATACTCCGATCCATAGACGACGACAGTGATCTTCTTGGCCAGCTTGTGGGTCTGCGCAAGAGTGAGAATCTCGAACATCTCGTCGAGCGTGCCGAAGCCGCCGGGAAAAACCACCAGCGCCTTGGCCAGGTAGGCAAACCACAGCTTGCGCATGAAAAAGTAGTGAAACTCGAAGTTGAGCGCGGGCGTGATGTAAGGGTTCGGCGCCTGCTCGAAGGGCAGCACGATATTCATGCCGATGGTTTTGCCGCCGGCCTCGTAGGCGCCGCGGTTGGCGGCTTCCATAATGCCCGGGCCGCCGCCCGACGTGACCACAAACCGGTGCTTGCGCGAGGGAATGTTCATGGACCACTGGGTGAGCAGTTGCGCCAGCCGCCGCGCGTCTTCGTAATAGCGTGCCATCTCGACTGCTGCCGCGGCGCGCTTGCGCTGCAGCTCGGTGGCGTTGCCGTCTGCAATCGCCTGCGCCTTGGCCGGCTGCTCTTCGCTGGGAGCCGCTTGCACGGAGCCGGTGTTGTCAAGCAGTTCGAGGTCATGATCGGCCTCGTCGCGTCCGCGAAACCGCGCCGAGCCGAAGAACACCACCGTATCCTGAATCTGCTCGTGCCGGAAGCGCGACAGCGGCTCCATGTATTCCGACACGATCCGGATCACGCGCCCATCCGCGCTGTTCAGGAATCCGGGGTTTTCGTAGGCCAGCGGCGCGGGCGCCAGCGGACGCGGTTCCGGCTTTCCCTTCACAGCGGCGCGCCGGGCAGCCGCTGTGGTTTCGCTTCCGCTCTTGTTTCCCATGACTGTTTCCTGTTCCTGATCCCTGAGTCCCTCGTCCCTTACCGGTCCTTGTGGCGAATCACGTCTTGAAACGCAATCCACAGATTCAGCAGTCCCAGTCCTGAAACGACGCCCCGTACCGCGCCGTTCGCCGCATAAATCGAGAGCGTGGGAAATTGCAGAAAGATCGGGTTCTGATCCCAGAACATATGCGACCACGGCGCATAACAGACGGCCAGTCCAATGTACATCCGCAGGACGACCCGCAAAAACAGTTCCATGCGCTCGAGCCAGCGCGGAATCCGCTGCGGCGGGTGCGTTTGTACGGGAGGGCCGAAAACGGACTCAGGCCCAGCCGGGGGCTCGGGCAGTTGCGCCGGGCTCGCAGCGAGGGAGGAGGATGTCGATTCCGGCAGCTGGGACATGTTTTGCGTACGCCCGCCGTCCCGATTCCCGCCCATAGCGGGCACGCATACAGGCCGCAAAACCACGGCCCGGCTCAGGACGCCGTATTGCCACGGTATCACAGCAAGCTTCAGGCGCAGGCCGGTCCGCTCGGTGACGGGCAGGCGGCGGTGTGCAGCGGCCATCCGCCGGGTCAGAAACCGCGCCCCATCGCGCGCGCGGCCTCAGAAGGCCGCCGCTTCACGCGCCGTGCCTGAAACATCCCGATACGTTCCGTAGTCGATGGTCAGCACCGCCGTGCCGCCCACACGGACCTTGGTCTCGCTGCGATCCTGCTCCGGCAGCCAGAATTCCCCGGTCTTGGCGTAAACATGATGGATGAGGGTCCGCGAAACCCAGAAGGATGGGCTTTTCGACGGCTCCGCCTCGATTTTCACGACGGCATAGTCGGCGGCGTCGATCCATATCTTGCCGCGATACAGAAATTTGCTGTCATGAATCGGCTCAACATCCAGCACGTAGGCCGTGCGGCCCCCGAGCGTCTCCACGCCATCCAGGCGAAATCTGTAATTCGCCGGGGTAAGGGCGTTCGAGCTTTGTTCGTGCCCGGCTTCTTTTTCGCTTTCCAGCAGCCGCTTCAGAACATGGTCCAGCAGCATCTTCGATCCGCTCTCCGACACAATGCGAAAGCTCTTCCCCGAACCGGCGTCGTAGGTGGTCTCCACGTCCATCTGCGCCGCGAGCGTAGCGGAAAACCCGCGGTACTCCACGCGGTAGTGGCGCAAGGCCTGCCAATGCTTCAGTTCATCCTTGCGCGCCTTGTCGTGAATCTGCATCTGATCCACGATCTGCGCGCAGGTCAATGCCGCGGGGGACTGCGGGTGCGCATCCTCCGGCCGGATTCCTCCAGCCATGAAGACCAGCCATCCTGCCAGCAATACAACCCTGCCGGTATGGGAAACCATAAGGAATGATATCCCGCCTGCGGTGAATGCCCTATGAATCGCGCATTTGCGGGCTGTGCCTCAATCAGGTACCGCATTCAAAAGGGCGTGCCTGCGGCCGGGCTGCAACATGCGGGTCCCGTAGAAACCTTCAGGAAAATGCGAAAATGACAGTAGCGTCGCGTTGACAGCAATTCGTTACCGGGCGCGGGGGAGCTCTTGACCATGCTGCGAGTCCTGTCCACCCATCTGTTCCTGAATCATCGGCTGCATCCGGGACTGCTCGAGCTCGCCGGAAGGTCGGGCGCGCAGGCGGTTGAGATCTTTGCCGCCCGGCAGCACTTCGACTACACCAGCCGCGAGCAGCTCGTAGAGCTGGCGGCGTGGTTCCGTTCCAATCCGGTCGAGCCGTTCTCCATGCACGCCCCGCTCTATCCCGACTTCGAGATGGGCCGCTCCGGCGCGCTCGGGCTCAATGTTATCCATCCCGAGAAATCCCGCCGCATCGACTCAATGGACGAGATCAAGCGCGCCCTCGAAGCCGCCGAACAGATTCCCTTCCGCAACATGGTCGTGCACCTCGGCGAGCGCATGGACGAGTGGTCGCCGCGCACTTTGGAGTATGCGCAGACCGCTCTCGAGCATCTGGGCGCATTTGCCCGTCCGCTCGGCGTCCGGCTGCTGGTGGAAAACCTGCTCAGCGATCCCACCACGCCCGAGAACCTGATGACCGTCCTCACGACCGGGCACCTCAACAACGTCGGCGTCTGCCTCGACCTGGGCCATGCGCACGCTACCGTCGGCGTGGCCCAGGCCATTGCCACCTTCGGCCCCCGCATCGTCTCCGTTCACGTTCACGACAACCACGGCATTAAGGACGAGCACCTGTGGCCCGGCGACGGAACCATCGACTGGACGGCCACGGCCCAGGCGCTCAAGGCGCTGGCCGACCCGCCCGCCACGGTTCTCGAAATCAGCCAGAGCCTCTACGACGCTTCCAGCGCAATCCAGACCCCCGTTGAGTCGGCCTTCGCCCGCTTCGCCTGAAAACCTCGTCCGCCTTTCGGCTTTTTTCAAAACTTCGGCAGAATCTGCCAATGCACCGGAGAAGGCGCAGGCTTTCCGCACCGCGCCCGCAGCAAAAGCGTGCTGCAACAGCAGATCACATGCGACTGCACCGCAACCGTCACTCTTTGGGCCGACGACAATCCATCACCCTGGGCCGTAACCACAATGTTTGAAGATCCCGCCAGGGCCCCTGTGGAAGCCGTAAACGTGAGCGTGACTGGATTCGCGCTCGCGCTCGACTCCGGCGTAAGGGGGTTCGTGGACCACGAAGCCGAAACCCCTGCAGGCAGCCCGCTGACCGAGAAATTCACGCTGCCGCTGAACGGCCCGCCCGTAACGGCCGTAAAGCTCACCATCGCCGAGCCGCCCTCGACCACCGTCACCGAGCTTGCCGCCGCCGTCAGCGTCAGCGTCAGCGTGGGCGTGGGCGGCTCGCTCGGCGCCCAATTTGCGGCCAGCACAGCCCCGTCCACCGAGCCCAGCCCGGTGGCCAGGGTTAAATCCGCGCCGCTCGCCGTAAACCCCGCCACGCCTGGAACGCTGTTATTGCCCGCGGGCGTCGCATGGAACGGATCCTGCTGCGCGCTTACCAGCGCGTACAGTCCGGGATTGGCGTTGCCTTGGCCCTTGCCGCCCTGCCCCTCGACCACCAGCGCCATGATCCCGGCAAACGAGGGCGCCGACGCCGATGTCCCCGAGACAATCGCGAATGACCCGTTCTCGACCGTCATGTATCCGTCATGGTCCGCGGCCGAGAGCGCCACATCCGGAACGGCCCTCATGCCATTGGCCGCGCGCGCTCCGCTCACCTCTGCCTGCCACGCCGGCTGCGCGTACACCGCGCTCACGCCGCCTCCCGAGGCCCAAAGCCCCTTTCCGCCGTTGATCGCGCTCTCGTTCCAAACCACCTCGGGAATATAGCCCAGCGCCGAGCCGTAACCCGCCGCGTTCGCCGCTGCCCAGTACTCGGCTGGGTTCGCTCCCTCGTTGAGCTCCGTTCCGCCCACGCAGGTCGCATACGGCGAGCTGCACAGTCCATTCACCGCGGCCTCAGTGCCCGTGCTGGCCGTCGCCGCCGAGCAGCCCGACGCGCCCGCGTCGCCCGAGGCCACAAACACGCTCATCCCCTCGCTCGCCGCCTGCTCCCACAAGCTGTTGTAGAAGGCCAGCTCCGCCGCGCCCATCTCTGGCTCGCAACTGCCGTAGCTCACGCTCACCAACGGCGCCGTTGCATGGTTCACAATGTATTCCGCCGCCAGGTCGATGCCGTCGGTGGTCGCCGTGGAAGGCGCTGCGACCAAACTCACCGCTGCGGCAGGCGCAACCGCGCCGCTCCACTCAACGTCCAACGTCGATTCATCCTGATCGCCTGCGACCAGTCCCGGATTGCCCGCGGCCAGGATCACCGCCGGGGCGTTCGCCGCCAGCCCCGCGGTCGCCCGGAATGTAGCCACATCGCTCAAGTTGATGTTGCTTCGCCCCGCGATGGCGATCGCGGTTCCATCGCCCTCCGTCCCCGCGCTATAAAGCGGATTCAGATCGTAGATCGCCGCAAAGTCGGCTGGAAACAGATAGTGCGTGCTACCGGCCGAGTATTCCGGCTGCGCTGCCAGAGTCATGCGCGTCCTGATCTGCGAACTGTGCCTGAAGTCGTGAAGCGAGACGACGCCTTTGATCACTCCGCTCAGCGACGCCGGAATCTGCGGGTCTTGCGCATTGGCGATATGGAGTGCGCCGTTCACGTTATAGCGGTGGATCTCGGTATGAAACGCGTCGAGCACCTCGCCCGCCGTTCCCGAGAACACCACCAGCCGGTTGCCTGCCGGAATCTCCTCCACCGTAAATCCATGGCTGGCCAGCCAGGCTGACACGCGCGCCAGGTTCTGCGCGCTCGCGCCGAATTGCGCCCCGAACTCCGCCGGAGTGAGCCAATGGCGATAAAGCGGCGAGCGCGGGTTTTGCTGCGCTTCCATCAGCGCATCCAGCGCCGCCTGTTGCGCTGATGAAGGCTGCAGCAGAAGCATCATGCGGTCAAGCCGCGTCTCCGCGCCGAGCGGCCCCTGGTCGAACTCCGCCCGCGCCAGCGGATGCACATTGCCCGCAAGCGTCACCGCATGGGTCTCGTCGACGGATTGCGTCTGGTTGACGGCCTGCGTTTTGTTGACCCGGCCAGGCACGCGATAAATCGTCACCGGCGGAAGAGCGTACGAAGCCGTTGCCGTGAGCGCAAGCGCTCCGGCCAGGCAAAACCTGTGTCGTAACAATTTGGAGTGATCTGCCTTTCGAGACCGGGGAGAACTCGCAGCCAATGCCGGCGGCGATTCCGCGGTCTTAGCTGCTACTAATGTAGGACCGTTCGTTTGGAAAATTCAGAGGATCTTCTCTAACTCGTCTATAACTCCATCACCAAGGTACTTAGCGTTGACTCGAAACAAGACAAGTACGCCGTTTGCCCATCAAGCGGCGCTCACACCTTATTGAGTTCTATCTAAAACCGGGATCATGATCGCGATTGCTCGACAAGAACAGATATGCGCTCAGCTACAAACGGCGCGCCGAACCACTCTCTTTAACCGCGCGGTTACTTTGCCTCCGCCAGCCTCTTCGCCCGCCACAGCGCGCCCTCGATCGGAATCGCCATCTCCCGCGCAACCGGCATCGCCGGTGCGCCGGCGTGCAGTCCGGCGAAGAATGCCTCGCGCACCATCGTCATCTTCTCGATCACGCTACCCGTCCAAGCCACCGGAACCTCGCCCCCCGGAATTTCATCTATGGCCATGGCATGCTTGCGGCGCAGCTTGGCGCGCACGAGGAGAACGAAATCTACCAGGTCGGCGGCGGCCTGTTGCAGCACGCCCACAGCCACCGCGTCGCCTGCCTCGGCCAGTTCGCCGATGGCCGGCGCAAGCGCGGCAAAGTCGGGACCCGGCGTGCTGTCGCCCAGGTTCACCAGCTCGCCGATATCGGGCGTGCCCCATATCTCGCCCACACGCTTCAGAATTCCCGTCGGCTCCTCGCGGTCGTAGGCGCGCAGCGCGCGGCGCACGGCATGGAGCCCGATCCAGTAGCCCGAACCCTCGTCGCCCAGGTGCGAACTCCAGCCGCCGGCGCTCTCGCGGCTGCCGTCGGGCGCGCGGCCAATGGTGTTCGATCCCGTGCCCGCAATCTGCAAAATCCCGGGCCCGCCGTGAAAAGCCGCGTCCAGCGCGATGACTTCGTCCCCCACCACCTCAGACCGCTCCACGCTGAAATCGCGAAACACCGCGTCGATCCACTCCTTCACGCCGGGCATGGTGGCGCTGGCCACGCCGCAGCAGGCCGCGCCCACGCTGGTTACGCCGGCTTTCACATACACATCCTTGAGCAGCGCGCGCAGATGTTCCTCGGCTGCCTCCGCCCCCACCCGCAGCCGCTTGATGGAGCCATTCTCCCCATGGGCCAGAACGCGATCTCCATCGATGATCATGGCGCGGGTGTGCGTGCCTCCGCCGTCAATGCCCAAAATCAGGTTCGTGACCATGCTCGTGACCAGGCTCATGCTTGCTCCTTCACTTTTCGGCTGCGACGATGCTGTCGCTGAGCGTTACCGACAGGATATTCAGGTCGCCATCGTTTTTGGGCGCGGTAAGCCCCAGCAGATGCGCGAGCCACGGATACAGATTGACGTTTTCAAACGGCGCAACGGTTTTTCCCGGAATGATGTCCGGCCCGGCGGCAAAGAAGATGGCCTTCATCTGGGGCAGGATGCGCGGATCGAATCCATGCATGCCCAGTTGCGGCGGCGCATCGGGCTTGCCTGCCGCCGGCCCATGGGCACGGATGGCATAAGGCCCCGTCGCGATCACCACCGGGTCGCCTTCGCGGTCATTGAGGTTGTAGTGGAGCGCGGCAGGCACATTCTTGCGCCGGTACACCATGAACTGTGACGACACATGCTTGAGCTGATCGTAGACGCGGGCGCGGTCCGTCTCGGTCTGTCCATAAAGCAAGGCTCCCTCCGTCTCAAACCCGGCCAGATCGGTGAACTGGTCGAGATTGATCCAGCCTCCCTCGCTCCGCGCCATCCCGTGATCGCTCACCACCACCAGATCGACGGGCAACCCGGTCGCGTCCAGCCCAGCCTTCAGCTCGCCGACCAGCGCATCCATCGTAAGCGCCATGGCCCTGGTCTCATCGGCATTGGGACCGAATTGGTGTCCTGTGTGGTCGGGCTCGGAGAAGTAAAGCGCGATGAAGTGGGGGCGGTCCGCCGCGGGCAACCGCAGCCAGTCGAGCACCTGACGCACGCGGGCTTCGTCATCGATCGCGCCGTCGTAGCGCAGATAGTACGAGGGCCGGTAGCCGGCAATCTGCGCCTCGCAGCCAACCCAGAAAAAGCACGCGGTGCGCATCCCCTGGCTCTCGGCGAGGCTCCACAAGGGCGTACCGCCGTACCAGGAGCCGTCGCTCGTTGCCTGCGGATCGGTATAGCTGTACCGGGCCTGGCGGGCGGGATCGAAGAAGCTGTTGGCGACGATGCCGTGCTGCCCGGGATAGAGACCGGTGACAATCGTGTAGTGGTTGGGAAAAGTGAACGAGGGATAGCTCGGCGTCATTCCCTGCGGCGCCCACGCGCCCTGTTTGCCCAGCGCCAGCAGGTGCGTGGCGTCGTCCCGCTGCGCGTAATCCCAGCGAAAGCCGTCGAGCGAAACCAGCACCACATAATGCTGCGCCTGCGCCCTGGCTGAGTTCGGCCCATTGTCGGCGCGAATCACCGGCAGAGCCGGCGAGGTGCCGGTTCCCTGCCCCGCTATCGGCATCGACAGCAGAACCGACGCAAGGGCCACACGTATCCAGGCTTGCAATCGCATCAGAGGTCCTCCCGCACAAGCTTATCGCACGCCGCGCAAGGCTCTCGCCGCACAGGCCGCGGACTCATTGCGCAATCAAATATCGATTGCGATTACCTCGTGATCGAGCAGCGAAGGCACGGTGATCGTCAGATCTCCCCCCGATCTCTCCATTGAAACCGCCGTACCCGCGGCCAGCAGCTTCGCCTTCGTGCCCCGCGGCTTCTCCGGAACTCTAATCCGAACCGTGTACGGACCGCTGGGGTAGAAGGTGCGATATGGCCCTTTCATCGCCATGGGGTTGGTCAGGTTCACCAGATGAACGGTGATGGAGCCGGGATTGCGCCACGCCGTCACGTCGAGCAGACCGGGGCCCTCGACCGTGACGGCCTGCGGCTCGTTGATCGCCCAGTCGAGCGTGTTGCGCATCATTTTAAGGTGATCGTCTGAGAGCACCTCCCAGAATGTGCGGTCAATGTCGAAGGGGAAATAGGCCACGCGACCCGCCGGCTTGCGCAGATAGAGGCACGAAATGTCGGTCCACGGAACGCGCGGATAGACCTTCTCCATGGGCAGGTCAGGATAGCTGGGGATCAGCGTGAAAGGCGTCTCGGCAAAGCTCGCGCGCGGTGTCACATCGAGCCGGTTGACTCCGTTGATGATGCGTGGCGCGTCTTCGAGTCCGGTGAAGAACGGGCTGTGCGGCAGCGCCTCGTGCTCCAGCCGAATGTAGGAGTTCAGCATCGGGCCTTCGGACTTGCCAGCCCAGTCGACGCCGAACAGATCGGCGAGAGCAAAGTTTTTGCGCCGCTTGCCGGTCTCGTCATACAGGCTGGTTTCGTGGGTTGCGATGATGCTGCCGCCCGCGGCCACAAAGGCGCGCAGTTGATCGCACTGCGCGTCGCTGAGCGCGGCAATGTTGGGCAGGATGAGCGTTTTGAAAGCGGCCAGATGCTCGGCGTCAAGCAGCCGGTCGTGCACCAGCTCAAACTGGATGCGCGACTCAATCAGCGCCTGGTACCAGCCCAGCGCGTAGTTCTCGACCCTGGCCTCGGCCTGTGGGCCACCGTAGTACCACGCGGTCTGCTGCGAATACACAATGCCGACGCGCGCAATGGGCGACTCGTGCACAAGGTAGTCGCGGTTCTCAGCCGACCACACATACATGTCTTCGACGCCTTTGAGCCAACGCTCATCATGCAGCGTGGCGGCAAACTTGCTGCACCAGGGAACCATGCCGTTGGCGATGGCGTCCAGAGTCCAGATGCGGATCTCGGCGTTGCTGGTGACGCTGTCCTTCCAGCGGTACTTTTCTTCCAGCCCCACGCCGACGAGGCCCACGATGGGCTTGGTGCCCATGGTGGCGCGGTACTCCTTGGCGGTTTTGCCGATGAGCCACGGAGCGGCAAGCCCGGTGCGCGCCTGACGATCGGCACACAGCAGCGGCGAGCGCTTTGTGATCTCAAGCTGATCCACGTTGCCGAGCGCGCCGCCGCTGTTGGGAATGCAGGTCGACTCCGGATTGATGGCGCGGACGGTCGTGTTCCACACGTCGAGCAGGCTCATCAATCGCTGCCTGCGCCAGATCTCCCACGCGTGATAGGCCGGGTCCGCGGCGCTGGTGGCGCGCGGCAGATCCATTCCCGTGGCGGCGCGGAAGTTCTCAACACAGTGGACGCAGTAGCAGATGCCGTTGCCATCCCAGCGATTGTGAAACAGGCCATCGGGACGGTAGCGGGTCATGATCTCTTTGTGTACTGCGGTCATGAACTCGAAGTTGTACGGTCCATAGGCGCAGGTGACCCACATCTCCGGCGAAGACCAGTGGCGGCGCGGCTTGCCTTCGGCGTCCACGGCGATCCAGTCGGGATGCGCCTGCTGCACGTCGTCGTAGGTGGCGTGCGGATCGGTGCGAATGAGAATCGACGCACCCATCTTGCGGCAGCCGTCAACCAGTTCACCCAGCACATCGCGATCGCCCAGCCAGGCGCTGCGATGGTGAAACGGAACCTCGGTGGGATAGTAGGCTACGCAGCCCCCGCCGCTCAGGCACACGCCCTCTGACTTGGTGCGATTGAAGTAGTCCAGCCAGAACGCGGGATCGTAGTGCGCGGGATCGTCCTCGGCCAGCGTGAGCTGAAACCAGCGCATGGGCTTCGACGCCCACGCGGGAAAAGCCGCGGGATCGGATGCGGCGGCTGGCGCAGCCTGCCCCCAAAGACCGGCAGGCGCGAGTTGGGCAAGTGCGGCGGCGGAGCCTGCGGCCGCGGTGGTCTGCAGAAACTCGCGGCGGGTAACGGAGAGTGGATTCATGCGAGCCATTATACGTAGGCAATCGCGGCGCGCGCAGAACGCCTGGCACAGTCTCTGGCCTGAATGTGCGCGCGGAGATTTCAGCCGCTCACGGCGCGGCGGGGCACGCGCAGGAACGGAACGACGACGCCGAATCGTTGCTGAGCGTGCACACATACAGCGGCCAGAAAGGCTTGATCGCACCCGAGACGTCGCCCACAAAATAAGTACGCAGATAACTCTGGCTGGCGTGGGTACGCGCATAAGGATCGGACTGGAAGCGGGCAATC
>Ga0302320_10022501_pt1 | contig 12442 bp, 7 predicted proteins | sample Bog_T0_3_FD_202130 | JGI IMG/M metagenome (GOLD analysis project Ga0302320, IMG submission 202130) | Peat permafrost microbial communities from Stordalen Mire near Abisko, Sweden - Bog_T0_3 | ecosystem: Environmental > Terrestrial > Soil > Wetlands > Peat | place: Sweden: Abisko, Stordalen Mire...
ATCGTCGCTCAAAACTGCCCCGGCTGCTGCTGGCCCTGTCCTCGAACAACGACAGAAGCAAAGACAACAACAGAAACAACCCCATCGACGTGCAGAGGTTGACGGGTCACTCCATATCAGGGAAACTCCGGACAGGTCGCGGGGACGATTCGGTATTCCCCCAGGGGCTAAAGTGCGTGCGTGAGAACCAGGCTTTCATAGCAAGCGAATGACGGTGTGGGCGTTGCGTGGAAGACGGTTGCGTTGAGAAGCAGCAAGTTAGCGCCGCTTCGCGGCATGGCAAGTTGGCAAGTTGGCGCTAGAATCCAGTTCTCACGCGGGCACTCAAGCCCGCGTTGGTTTTGTTGCGTTTTCGGCACCCTCCGGCTCCGCTCAGGGCAGGCTCTGAAGCCGTGCCCTTTCAAAACATCGACTTTATCGGAGGTTCCTTTGCGCGAAGCGGAGGTACGCGGGGGCTAATCCGGCGGTTTGACGAAGACGTGGTAGGTGACACTGTCCCAGGCGTTGTGGATGCCGGTGAGGAGGAGCAGGAGGATGACGGCGGCTACGCCGTACAAGGCCAGGGCGAGCTGCTGGAGGGCGAGGCAGGCGGAGGCGAGGAGGGCGGAGTAGGCGAGGATGGGCAGGACGGCGTGGAAGATCCAGTCTTCAAACTCGGGCTGGTAGGCGGCGTTGCGGAGGTGGAGGGCGATGAGGATGGCGTAGACGAGGCCGGCGAGGCCGGCTGCCGCGCAGAGGATTGCGACGGGGAGCGTGGAGGGCCAGGGAGCGCAGAGGGCCGCGGCGAGAAAGAGCACGGTGGCGAAGTGGACGATGGTGGGCGTGGAGTAGGTTCGGCCGGAGGCGGCGAGCGGGGCCGAGCGGGGCATGTTGGCGACGAGGGCGAGGACGACGAATTGGAGTCCGATGAGCGCGCCGGCGGAGGAGCCGACGATCATGTAGAAGTTTTGCCATTGGGCGAGAGGGGACATGGGGTTCCTCAGGGGAGTGCGGCCAGGCCCCATGATAGGGCCTGACGGCGCGGGGTTGGCAATGGGGTCTAGCGGCCGGTGGTTTTTTCGAGGGCCTCGGGGTAGCGTGCGCCTTCGATGGGGATTTTGGCGGCGGATTCGATTTGGGCGAGGTCGGCGGCGGTGAGTTGGAGGTTGACGGCGCCGATGTTTTCCTCCAGACGGTGCAATTTGGTGGTGCCGGGGATGGGGACGATCCAGGGCTTCTGCGCGAGGAGCCAGGCGAGGGCGATCTGGGCGGGCGTGGCATTTTTTTGGGCGGCGATGGAGGCGAGGAGATCGACGAGGGCCTGGTTGGCCTTGCGGGCTTCGGGGGTGAAGCGGGGGATGATGCTGCGGATGTCGGATTTGTCGAAGGTCGCGGTCTCGTCCATCTTGCCGGTGAGGAAGCCTTTGCCGAGAGGGCTGAAGGGGACGAAGCCGATGCCGAGTTCCTGGAGGGTGGGGATGATTTCGGCCTCGGGGGTGCGGTACCAGAGGGAGTACTCGCTTTGCAGGGCAGTGACGGGCTGGACAGCGTGGGCGCGGCGGATGGTTTTTGCGCCGGCTTCGGAGAGGCCGAAGTGCTTGACCTTGCCTTCCTGGATGAGCTGCTTGACGGCGCCGGCGACTTCTTCAATGGGGACGGCGAGGTCGACTCGGTGCTGATAGAAGAGGTCGATCGAGTCAACGCGGAGGCGCTTGAGGGAGGCTTCAGCGACCTGGCGGATGCGGACGGGGCTGCTGTCAAGGCCCTTGGGGCCGTGGGTTCCGTCGGGGTTGATGTCGAAGCCGAACTTGGTGGCGATGGCGACTTTTCCGCGAAAGGGCTCGAGGGCTTCGCCCAAGAGTTCTTCGTTGTTGAAGGGGCCGTAGACTTCGGCGGTGTCAAAGAAGGTGATGCCGCGCTCGACGGCGGCGCGGAGCAGATCGATGGAGGTCTGCTTTTCAGGGAACGGTTTGTAAGAGAAGGTCATGCCCATGCAGCCGAGGCCGAGGGCGGAGACTTCAAGGCTGTTGCCTAGTTTGCGGGTTTGCATTGTGAATTCTCCTTGCGGTGCGGTTCGTTTCGCTAGCGATTTGTCATTCGCTCGACTTCTTCGGGGTAGCGGCCGCCTTGGACGGTGACTTGGGAGACGAGGCGGTCGATTTCTGCCAGATCGTCGGGCGTGAGTTGGAGGGTGGCGGCGGCGATGTTTTCTTCGACGCGGGCGAGTTTGGTGGTGCCGGGGATGGGAACGATCCAGGGTTTTTGCGCGAGCAGCCAGGCGAGGGCGATCTGGGCAGAGGTTGCGCCCTTCTTTGTGCCGAAGGCTGCGATGAGATCGAGAAGGGCCAGGTTGGCCTTGAGAGCATCGGGGGCGAAGCGCGGGAGCGAGCCGCGGTTGTCTTCTTTGTGGAACTGCGTGTTCTCGTCGATGGATCCGGCGAGGAAGCCGCGGCCGAGAGGGCTGAAGGGAACGAGGCCGATGCCGAGCTCCTCGAGCACGGGAAGGACTTCCTCTTCCGGACGACGCCACCAGAGGGAGTATTCGCTTTGGAGTGCCGTGACCGGCTGCACGGCGTGGGCGCGGCGAATGGTTTGAGCGGCTGCTTCAGAGAGGCCGAAGTGGCGGACCTTGCCTTGCGCGATGAGGTCTCTCACCGCTCCGGCTACGTCTTCAATGGGAACATCGGGATCGACGCGGTGCTGGTAGAGCAGGTCGATGGTGTCAAGGCGGAGCCGCTTGAGCGAGCCTTCTACACTTTGTTTGATGTAGGCCGGACGGCTGTCGAGACCGGGCGAGGATCGGCCGTGGGGATTGAAGGCGAAGCCGAACTTGGTGGCGATGACGACCTGGTTGCGGACGGGAGCTAGGCCTTCGCCGACGAGTTCTTCATTGAGGAAGGGACCGTAGACCTGTGCGGTATCGAAGAAGGTGACGCCGCGATCGACGGCTCCGCGCAGGACGGCGATCATTTCCTGCTTTGTTCCGGCGACGGGGCCGTGGCCTTCGCTCATTCTCATGCAGCCGTGGCCGATGGCGGAGACTTCGAGATTGCTGTTGCCTAGCTTGCGAGATTGCATTGTGATTTCTCCTTTGGCGCCTGCGCGCCGCTGTCTTTCTACCGTGCCTGGATCTCAGAAGAATACTGTGCAGGTGGTAGCGAAGGTGAGCCGGAGGGGTATGACTGCAATTCCGATGCTACGGAGTTGCAGTTCCGGAGCGGTATCCTGATTCTTCCGGATGATTGCCTATTTCTGTCGATGGCTGATTTTTCTGGTACCACAGAGGCCGGGTCGGCGGTAGGCTGAAATGGGAAAGAGCGTGGAGGTGGCGATGGCGAAGGACGGCTTGAAGACGGGGAGCGCGGCGACGGAAACGGCGGAACTGCGGGCGGAGTTGGCGCGCGGGATTCTTGCCCATATCGATGTCGAGGGACCGATGACGACGGCAGTGCCGGGGCTGCGGCTGTCGCGCCACAGCGCGGCTACGGAGTGCTACTCTGCCGCGTACGAGCCGGAGCTGGTGGTGTTTGCGCAGGGTGAAAAACGGATCACTCTGGGCGGGACGACGCTGGTTTGCGACGGGAGCAATTTTCTGTTGACTTCAGTCGATCTGCCGGTGGTGGGGCAGATTACCAAGGCGACCAAGAAAGAGCCGTTCATCGGGCTGGTTCTGAAGCTGGAGATGCCGGTGGTGCGCGAGATTCTGAGCCAGGACGAGTTTCTGACGCCGACGACCGGGACGGGGACGCGGGGCATGGCGGTGGGCAAGACGCCGCCGGAGTTGCTGCGCGCGTGCTTGCGGCTGCTGGGGCTTTTGGACGCGCCCGCGGATATTCCGTTTTTGAACGGGCTGATGCAGCGGGAGATTCTTTACCGCGTGCTGCGGTCGCCGCTGGGCAAGCACCTGCGCGCGATTGCGACGCTGGGCGAGCAGAGCAACCGGACAGCCAAGGCGGTGGGCTGGCTGAAGGCGAATTATGCCAAGCCGCTGCGCGTGGAGGAGCTGGCCCAAGTGGCGCAGATGGGGGTTTCGACGTTTCATCATCATTTCCGGTCGCTGACGGCGATGAGCCCGTTGCAGTACCAGAAGCGGCTGCGGTTGCACGTGGCGCGGGTGCGGATGGTGACGGAGGGGATGGACGCGGCGAGCGCGGCGTTCGACGTGGGGTATGAGAGCGCGAGCCAGTTCAACCGCGAGTATAGCCGGCTGTTTGGACAGCCGCCGATCCGGGATACGCGGGCGCGGCGGCTGGCGGGTGGGGCGGCGACGAGCGACTGATCCGCGCTCGGGACGACGAATTTGTGGAAGGTGGGTGCGGGCGGCGCTGGGCTTAGAATTGTTCTATGTGCGGAATTGTTGGGTATGTGGGGAAAAAGAAGGTAGTTCCGGTCATTATCGAGGGACTGCGGCGGCTGGAATATCGCGGATATGACTCGGCGGGGATTGCGGTGGGAAGCCCGCTGCGGTCGACGCTGGAGGTGAGGCGCGCGCCGGGGAAGCTGGGCAACCTGGAAGAGGTGCTGCGGGAACATCCGGTGGATGGGACGTATGGGATTGGTCACACGCGGTGGGCGACGCATGGGCGGCCCACGGAGGAGAATGCGCATCCGCATCGCGACTGCACGGGGCGGATTGTGGTGGTGCACAACGGGATTGTGGAGAACTATCTCGAGCTGAAGCGGGAGCTGACGGAGCAGGGCCACAAGTTCGTTACCGAGACCGACACCGAGGTGATTGCGCACCTGATTGAGCAGGTGCAGAACGAGGCGGAGGCGGCGGGGCTGCCGGTGGCGCTGGAGGTTGCGGTGCGGCGGGCGGTGAAGCGGCTGACGGGGGCGTTCGCGCTGGGGGTGTTGAGTGCGACGGAGCCGGACAAGATTGTGGTGGCGCGGTTTGGGCCGCCGGTGATTATCGGCGTGGGCGAGGGCGAGAGCTTTGTGGCGTCGGATGTGCCGGGGATTCTGCATCACACGCGGGACATTTATTTTCTGGCCGATGGGGACATGGCGATTTTGACGCTGGCGGGGGTGGAGCTGACAAACTTTGACGGCGATCCGATTCAGCGGGCGATTACGCGCATCCAGTGGGATCCGATTCAGGCGGAAAAGGGCGGCTACAAGCACTTCATGCTGAAGGAGATCTGGGAGCAGCCCAGGGCGATTCGCGACACCACGCTGGGGCGGGTCTCGCTGGATTCAGGCAAGGTGTTCCTGGGCGAGATGAAGATTGGCGACGACGAGCTGGCGGGGGCTTCGAGCATTAATATTGCGGCGTGCGGCACGAGTTGGCATGCGGCGACGGCGGGCAAGTACATGATTGAGCGGCTGGCGCGGCTGCCGGTGGATGTGGATTATGCGAGCGAGTACCGGTATCGCAATCCGATTCCCGACCGGAATGCGCTGGGGTTGCTGATTACGCAGAGCGGCGAGACGGCGGATACTCTGGCGGCGCAGCGGGAGATGATTGCGCTGGGATCGAAGACGGTGGCGATTTGCAATGTAGTGGACGCGATGGTGGCGCGCGAGGCGCACGGCGCGATCTATACGCATGCGGGGCCGGAGATTGGCGTGGCTTCGACGAAGGCGTTTACGGCGCAACTGACGGCGCTGTTCTTGTTGGCGCTGAAGCTGGGGCAACTGCGAGGGCGTATCGACAAAGAGCAGTCGGTTGCTTATATGGAAGAGTTGAGTCGCGTTCCGGCGAAGATTGAAGAGGTGCTGAAGGGTCGGAGCGGGCAGTGCGAGGAGCTGGCGAAGGATTTTTCAACGGCGCGGGATTTTTTGTACCTGGGGCGCGGGATCCATTTTCCGATTGCGCTGGAGGGGGCGCTGAAGCTGAAGGAAATCTCGTACATTCACGCGGAGGGGTATCCGGCAGGGGAGATGAAGCATGGGCCGAATGCGCTGATTGACGAAACGCTGCCGGTGGTGGTGCTGGTGACGCGGGACGAGCAGGACCCGGCTTCGAAGCTCAGGTATGAGAAGACGCTGTCGAACATTCAAGAGGTTACGGCGCGGAGCGGGCGGGTGATTGCGGTGGCGACGGAGGGGGATGCGACAATCGGCGGACTGGTGGAGCATGTGATTTTTATTCCGCCGGTGATCGAGATGCTTTCGCCGCTGATTGAGATTGTGCCGTTGCAGTTGCTGGCTTACTACATTGCGGTGCGGCGCGGGTGCGATGTGGACCAGCCGCGGAACCTGGCGAAGTCGGTTACGGTGGAGTAAAGTTTGGGGCGGGTGGAGCGGCGGGAGGAAGCAGACCGCAGGGGGCTAAAGTGCGTGCGTGAGAGCCAGGCTTTCATAGCCAGCGAACGAAACAGTGGACGTTGGGTGGAAGACGGTTGTATTGAAAAGCAGCAAGTTAGCGCCGCTTCGCGGCATAGCAAGTCAGCGAGTCAGCGCTAAGATCCAGTTCTCACGCAGACATTGAAGCCGAACCATTTTTTATGCGAATTTGGGGCACGCAACCCCGACCCGGCCCCGACCCAGAGGGTTCCCCGGTATCCTGGTACCCCGAGTCGTGCCCTGTTACAAAGCGGTTTCTTCCACAGCCGGTAGAGACGTGCTCTTTCCGGGCCGCGGGATTTGCCCGAAGTTTTTTCTGCCAGGCAGGAGCGTATTGCCATGACCACGAAGACGATTTTTGAACCGTTTCGCATCAAGAGTGTGGAACCGATCCGGTGGACGACGCGCAAGCAGCGGGAGGAGTTGCTGCGGGCGGCGCACTATAACTTGTTCCTTTTGCCGGCGGGGGATGTGCTGATTGATTTGCTGACGGACTCGGGGACGGGGGCGATGTCAACGCACCAGTGGGCGGCAATGATGGAGGGCGATGAGAGTTATGCGGGGAGCCCGAGCTTTGACCATTTCAAGAAGTCGGTGCAGGATATTTTCGGATATAGGCATGTGATTCCGACGCACCAGGGGCGGGCGGCGGAGCGGATTCTGTTCACAGTGATGTGCAAGAAGGGCGATGTGGTGCCGAATAATACGCACTTCGACACGACGCGGGCGAACGTGGAGGCGGCGGGCGCGGAGGCGGTGGATCTGCCGTTGCCTGAAGCGCGGGAGCCGGGGACGCGGCTGCCCTTCAAGGGCAACATGGACGTGGCGGGGCTGGAGGAGTTGATTGGGCGCGTGGGGCGGGAGCGGATACCGCTGGTGATGCTGACGGTGACGAACAACTCCGGCGGCGGGCAGCCGGTGTCGATGGAGAACGCGCGGGCGGTTTCCGCGGTGTGCCGCAAGCACCGGATTCCGTTTTACTTCGATGCGTGCCGGTTTGCGGAGAACGCGTACTTCATCAAGCTGCGGGAGCCGGGCTACGCGGAAAAGACGCCGAAGGCGATTGCGCAGGAGATGTTCGCGTTGGGCGATGGGTGCACAATGAGCGCCAAGAAAGACGGAATGGTGAACATTGGCGGATTCCTGTGCACGAACGATGACATTCTGGCGCGGCAGGAGAAGGATCTGCTGATTCTGACCGAAGGGTATCCGACGTATGGAGGCCTGGCGGGGCGGGATCTGGAGGCGATTGCAGTGGGGGTGCAGGAGTCGCTTGAGGAGGATTATTTGCGCTACCGGATTGCCTCGACGGCTTACCTGGGGGATCACATTGCGGAGCACGGGGTGCCGATTGTGCAGCCGCCGGGGGGACATGCGATTTATATCGATGCGAAGGCGTTTTTGCCGCATGTGCCGCAGGAGCAGTTTCCGGGGGTGGCGCTGGCGGCGGAGTTGTACCTGGAGGGCGGGATCCGTTCGGTGGAGATTGGGAGCCTGATGTTTGCCGCGGCGGCGCGGATGGAACTGGTGCGGCTGGCGATTCCGCGGCGGGTGTATACGCAGAGCCATATCGATTATGTAGTGGAGATTATTTTGAAGGTGTGGGAGCGGCGGGCGGAGATCAGAGGAATGCGGCTGACGTACGAGGCGCCTTTTTTGAGGCACTTTACGGCGCACCTGGAGCCGATGGGCTGAGAGGCCTGATCGTCCCATCGATCAGTTCTGTGTACGCGCTTTGCGCTGGAAATGGCGGCCAGGAGCGCACGGGGTGTGTGCTCCCGGCCTGTGGTGGGTTTACTCGACCAAGACGCGGATGGTTTGATCGACTGGGGTTGCGGCCGCGTAGGCTCCGTTGCCTGATTGCGCAGCCTTAACAATGCAATTGCCCTGGGCGCTGAGCGTCACGGTACTGCCGGAGATGGAGCACTTGGCTGGTGTGGTGACCGTGAAAGTGACGGGCAGGCCGGAAGTTGCGGTGGCTGAGAGAGTGACCTTGGTTCCGATGAGGCCATTGACGGGGGCTGTGAAGTCGATGGTTTGCGCGAGCTTGACGGCGGTGCCCTGGACGGCGATGGATTGCGTGGCTCCCCTCACATTGAGGGCGTTGTCGGTGAGGGTAACATCCTCACTCAACTTGCCGCCCGACCGTGGGGAGAATTCGATATAGAGCTGGCAGAACTGACCGGCGCGAATGCTCTCTGAGCCGGCGCAGAAGTGTACTTCTATGGAGCCTTCCGGAATGACGGCGGGGCTTGATCCCTCTCCGGGAAAGTCAGTGGGGAAATTGACCCTGGTGAAGGCCAGCGTCCGGTTGCCGATGTCGACGACCTCAACCTCTTTGGGACTGTCCGTGCTGGTGGAGTCTACGCTGGTGTTCTTGAAGGTGAGCGAGGGCGGTGCTGAGCTCTGCATCCGGACGACGCTTTGGATGCCGTCTTCCGAGAGATAGAGATTTCCCCCTCCATCGAGGGCCAGGAAGCTGGAGGTATCGAGGCCGCCGCTGACGACAAATGTCAAGCCGCCGGGAATGACCTGCAACACCGCCGAAGTCCCTTGATCGACAACGTACAAATCACCGGCCGCATCCACTGCCACGCCGACAGGGCCACCGATATCGCTGACAGCCGTGGTTTGGGTACCGTCCGGTGCGATCTTGAATACGGCTCCAAGCGCCCGATCGGAGACATAGACATTTCCAGCCGCATCCACGGCCACGCCAAAGGTGTTTTTGAAACCGCTGCCCAAATTGGTTTGAATCCCGGCAGGCGTGATCTTGGACACCGTCGCACTATCGGCGACGTAGAGATTGCCCTGACCGTCGACGGCGAGGCCGACCGGGAAGGAAAGGTCGGCATCGATCTTGGTTCTGACGCCGCCGGGGGTGAGCTTGTAGACGGCCTTAGCCAGGGAGTCGGCGATGTAGAGATTGCCGGCTCCGTCCACGGCGAGGCCGGCAAGCTGTTGGTAGCCGGAGCCGATCGTGGTCCTGGTTCCATTGGGGGCGATCTTGTAGATGTCGCAGGAGGCGCGGTCGGCGACATATAGGTTGCCTTTCCCGTCGACCGCGATGCCGAAGTTGACGGTGTATCCGGTGCTCACCGTAGTCGGGGCAGGTTGCCGATAGACGATTTGGGGGCCGGTCCCGGCGCCGAAGATGGGTACGGTGGCCAACACGTTCCCGGTGTTGTTGGGGCCGGAGAAGAAGACGACCGCGCCGCTGCGCAATCCGGCGGCTTTGGGAGCGATGGCGACGTGGAGGGTGCAGGGGGTGGGGGAACGGTAAGTTTTTGCGGTGCAGGTGCTGACTGCGGGGCCGGCAAAATCGAGGCCCGCGGCGCCCTGGGTCAGGATGCCGATGCTGCCCAGCGTGATTCCTGAAGCGATGGAGAAGTTGAGCGTTTGCGCGGCGCTTGTGGAACCGACGACCTGGGTTCCGAAGTTGACGTTGTGGAGCTGCACCCTGGTCAGCGTGAGGTCATTTGAATAGACCACGTACAAATTGCCCGACCCGTCCAGGGCCACCCCCGAGGCGGCGGAAGAGGTTCCGGACACCGTGATCTGCTCTCCGTCCGCAAGTACCTCCGTAACATCGGCGGCGCCTAAATCCGCGACAAACACGTCGCCCGCGCTATCTGCCGCCACGGCCCAAGGATTGACGAGACCGGTGAAGGGAACGGTGATCTGAGCGCCCCATTTGCTTCCCGTCCACGGCAACTCGACGACGTGCGTGTCGCCGGGATAAACGACGTACAAGTCGCCCTGTGGGTCCACCGCAATGCCAGTAGGGGCATTCGACTCGGTTAGAGGAACGGTGACCTGCGCGCCGCCACCGGCGGGGAGCTCGACGACGCGAGCGTTTTCAGTATCGGCGATGAACACATTGCCGAGCGCATCGACCGCTACACCATACGGGGAGTTCAGGCCGGAGCCCACCGTCTTCTGTTTGCCGCCGCCCGCCGGAAGCTCGACCACGCGGTTGTTATGTGGATCGGCGATGAAGAGGTTGCCCGCCTTGTCAAGGGCTATGCCTGCTGGAGTGCTTAAGCCCTTAGCCGTAATCGTGGTCTGCACGCCGGTGCCGGCCGCGATCTTCACCAATCCATTTTCGCCGAAGGCCAGATAGACATCGCCGGCCGGGTCGATCGCGATTCCGTTGGGGGAACTCGGGACGATGTTGGGGGTATTGCTGGCCGCGCCGTGGAAGACAACCGACGGGGGCGGAGGCGCCTTTGCGTGGAGCAACTGGATGGAAGCGGCAAGCATGAGCAGTGGGAGCAACGTCTGACGGAAGCGAAGCGAACCTGGAACCGCATTTGCGAACTGAAACACGCGGACCTCCTTGCGAACTGGAAAGGGAATCGTACGACATTCCGGTGAGGACCAGAGCGCCCACACGCATGCACCGGGGTGGAAGATCGGTGACGGTTCGTCCGGACCGGTAACTCGGCAAGGGAGTGTCGGCGAAGGGGAATCCGGCACGGGCGAGATGTAAGGAAATGCTGCATTGTAGAGTGAATGGCTGTCAAGGAGGAAGAACAAGGGCTGAAGCCAGGCGCAGGCAACCTGAGCCGGGAGACGCGGCGCACATAGGGATGCCATTTGCGTTGGATGCGGTAGAGCGGTTCTCGAGTTCACGTGAAGTCACTCACGTTGTGCAAAGTGGCTTTTCCTTGAGGAAAAAGCCACTCAGCGTCTGTGGCTCCCTCTACACCAACTGGAGAGCCGCTTTAGAACCAGGATGTTGAGCCCTGCGTGGAGATGGAGGCGGGATTGGCGGCAAGGAGCGTCCGCCGCGGCGGACGCTCCTTGCCGGTTGCAGGTGGTTATTCCACGATGACTCTGATGGTCTGATCGACGGGGGTTGCGGGGGCGTTGGAAGCGTTGCCCGGTTGCGAAGCCTGAACGATGCAGTTGCCCTGCGCGACCAGCGACACGCTGTTGCCGGAGACGGAGCAGTTTGACGGCGAGAGCGAAGTGAGGGTGACCGGCAGGCCGGAGGATGCCGTGGCAGACAGAGCGATCGTGGTTCCGATTGGTCCGTTGACTGGGGCTTGGAAGTTGATGGTCTGTGGGACGATCGCGGTGACCGAGAAGCTTTGATCGACCGGCTTGGCGGCTGCGTAGTCAGAGTTACCTGACTGGGTTGCCTGGATGGTGCAGGTGCCGGCTGCAATAAGCGAAGCCTTTGCGCCCGCAACCGTGCAGATGGATCTGGTGAGGGAGGCGAAGGTGATGCCGAGGCCGGACGTGGCCGTGGCGGGTAGGTTGATGGACGATTGGACAGTTTGGTTGGGGATGGCTGGGAAGCCGATGGTCTGCGATTTGAGGTTGACGGCGAAGCTTTGATCGACCGATTTGGCGGCGCTGTAATCGGAGTTGCCTGCCTGGGTAGCCTGGATGGTGCAGGCGCCGATGGCGATGAGCGAAGCCTTGCTGCCCGAGACCGTGCAGATGGACTTGGTGAGGGAAGCGAAGCTGACGGTGAGGCTGGAGGTTGCCGTGGCGGAGAGGTTGAGGGTTGATTGGATGGTCTGCGCGGAGATGGGCGAAAAGCCGATGGTTTGCGTTTTGACGGTGACGGCGAAGCTTTGATCGACGGACTTGGCGGCGCTGTAATCGGCGTTGCCGGCCTGGGTAGCCTGGATGGTGCATGTGCCTTTCGCGATGAGCGAAGCCTTGCTGCCCGAGACCGTGCAGATGGACTTGGTGAGGGATGCGAAGCTGACGGTGAGGCTGGAGGTTGCCGTGGCGGAGAGGTTGAGGGTTGATTGGATGGTCTGCGCGGAGATGGGCGAAAAGCCGATGGTTTGCGTTTTGACGGTGACGGTGAAGCTTTGATCGACGGACTTGGCGGCGCTGTAATCGGCGTTGCCGGCCTGGGTAGCCTGGATGGTGCATGTGCCCGCGGCGATGAGCAAAGCCTTGGTGCCCGCAACGGTGCAGATGGACTTGGTGAGGGAAGCAAAGCTGACGGTGAGGCTGGAATTAGCGGTGGCGGAAAGATCTGCGGTTGATTGGATGGTTTGCGCGGGGACGATGGGGAAGTCGATGGTCTGCGCGAGCTTGAGGCCGGTGCCCTGGACGGCGATGGATTGCGTGACGCCCTTCCCATTGAGGGCGTTGTCGGTGAGGATGATCTCCTCACTCAACTTGCCGCCGGAGAGTGGGGAGAAGT
>Ga0302320_10022502_pt1 | contig 12442 bp, 11 predicted proteins | sample Bog_T0_3_FD_202130 | JGI IMG/M metagenome (GOLD analysis project Ga0302320, IMG submission 202130) | Peat permafrost microbial communities from Stordalen Mire near Abisko, Sweden - Bog_T0_3 | ecosystem: Environmental > Terrestrial > Soil > Wetlands > Peat | place: Sweden: Abisko, Stordalen Mire...
AGAGCACAGTTCCAAGATTGCAAAGAGCTGTGTCGCTGTGCGGTGCAACGCGAACAGCCCGGCTCCAGAGCAGAAGGTCGCTGGCACAATCGAACTGCTGGCCTATAGTGGCGACGAGGAGAAGCACGGCAAGCAAACCGACGGCGGCAAGCTGAGGAGTGCCAATCGCTGACTGCTCGGGAGTATCCGCCGCCGGTGCAGTCTGAGGCTGACTCGCGCGTTCGCTCCACTGGCGAAACAGCACGGCGGCGAGGATGCACACGCCGAGCACTGGCAGATATAGATAGCGGTCGTGTACCAGCTCATCCGCTGGCAGCCAGTGGAGATTGAACTCCGGAAGAATCCAGAGACCGAAGATCGCCCCACCGATCAGAATCGTTGTGCGCTCGCGGGGAGAGCGATAAGCCCAATAAAGATAGAGACACTTGATCAGGATGAGGACGAGAATCGGCATCCAGAAAAACTGCCAATTGGGCGTGAGTTGCGCGGGCAGCTCATAGGCAAAAGAGAGCCCCACGGGTACGAGCGACTGGCGAAGATAAAAGAGCGCCACGGCTGGCAACGTGCAGATAACAGAGGCAAACGAGAGCTGATTGACGTTGTGCGCCGCACCATTCAGCAGATGTCCGCGCAACATCACGTATGCAAGCGAGAGGATGGCAATCGGCACCACTCCATTGCGAATGGCGGCCGTGCGGGAAATCACGCGACCTTCCGGCTTATACAGCCACGCAAGTACCGCCAGAAACGGCAACAGCATGATGGCAGGTTCTTTGCAAAGCAGAGCCAGCGCGTAGAAAACCGCCGTAGCCACAAGCCGCTTGATGCTCCCCTGTCGCAACCAACTAAGGAAGCAGAGCATAGCCGAGAGAAGAAACACGCACATCAACGGGTCCGTGGTACCGGAAATCCACGCGACCGATTCGATATGGACAGGATGAACCGCGAAGAGCAGGGCTGCGACGGCAGCGGTGAAACGGTCTTCAGTGAGCCGGGCGAGGAAGCGGAAGGCGAGAAGCGAGACTACAGCATGCAGCAGGATGGCGACGATGTGCCATCCCTCAGGCTGTAGCTTAAATAAAACATAGTTCAGCCGGAACCACACGAAGAAGAGCGGCCGATAGTAGTTCTGCACTCGCGTAGGGTCGTAGCTGGCCCAAACGTCCGAACCAAAGTACGAGAGTACGCGGTGCCAGGAGGTGATCTCCGGATTATTCAAAACCTGCGCGCGGTCGTCGTAGATGAATCCAAAGCCGACAGTTGCGAGGAAGGCGATCACTGCGGCGATGAAGACGATGGCCTCAAGGTATCCGGGCTGCGCTAGAAGCGTGGCAATTCGGGAACTCTGAGAGGGCGAGGAAGCGGGAGCCGCCGGGGTCTGTGTCATCGAAGTCCTGTGTTGGTTTCTCGAAGAATGGTACAGGAATTTAGCGGCGGAAATCGATCAAAAGCCACTCTCTGTGTGAACTATGCGACCTAGCTGACTTCTTCGCCAAGCTCTTCCGCAAGTTCTGCTTCCGGCTTTTGCACTTGCCCAAGCACTTCGCTGGCGATAACTCCGGCGAGGATGAGGACGGCTCCCAGGAACGAGCGAGACCCGAAGCGCTCGCCGAGGACGATGTAGGAGGTGAGCCCGGCGAAGACTGGCTCAAGCGAGAAGATGAGCGCCGTGTGGGTCGGCGGAGTGAAGCGCTGCGCCCAGGCCTGCACGAGAAAGCAGGCAACCGTCCCGAGGAGCGCCGTGATGGCCAGTGCCCAAATCATCGCAGGCGTGAAGTGGATGTAGCCGTGACGGTCCGCAACAGGGATGGAAATGACCATCCATATCGCGCAGACAGAAATCTCGACGGGGACAAGGTGAGCAAAGTCGAAGTGCTGGGCACTGCGTCCAAGAGTGATGATCTGAAACGCGAAGGCCACGGCACAGCCGAGAGTGAGCAGGTCTCCGCGATTCAGCGATGCCAGCGAGAGCCCCTGGCTGGGCGGCACGCAAAGAAGGTAGAGACCGACACAGGCCGCCATCACTCCGGCAAGAGTGTAGCGGTTTACATGGCCATGCCAGAACAGGGCAAGCAGGATCGGAACGAGTACGACAGAGACTCCGGTGAGGAAGGCGGACTTAGACGCCGAAGTGTAGAGGAGTCCCGCGGTTTGGAATTCATAGCCCAGCCACATGAGGGTTCCAACCTCGAATCCGGCGCGCAAGGCTCCCACGCGCAGGCGGCGAAGCTGGCGAAAGAAAAGAGCGCAGAGGACGACGGCTGCGATCAGCATCCGCGCAGCATTGAAGACAAGCGGCGTCGCATCCGTAAGGGCGGACTTGATGACAATAAAGGTTGACCCCCAAACAAAGGTCGCAACAACCAGCAGAAGATGAGCCTTGAGCGAACGCGACATTTAGAGCGGCTCCTCCTGCGAAGCAGGCGCGGGCGGAGCCACATCTACCGCGCTGGAACCGTCGGCTGGCGAAAGTCCGGAGAGAAGAAGAATCAGCAGGGTGAGGCGCTTGAGAGCCTGTTCGCGTCCAGTCGGCTCATACCACTCATGAACCGTGTGAGCACCGCCGCCCGTTCCTCCCGCGCCGAGAGTGACGGCTTCCAGTCCGAGCGAAAGCGGGATGTTGGCGTCCGTGGAGGCGCGCAGAAGTTCTGAACGGATGCCGAGTTGAGCATCGACGGCGCGCACTGCGGCAAGCAGGTGCGAGGTAGCAGGAAGTTCCCCAGCTGGGCGAGAGCCGACAAGTTCAATGCGATGAGAGAGGGTCGCGCTCAGCTGCGCGGATTGGGACTTGGTTTCGGCACAAGCATCGGCGACCGCCTTGCGGAGTTGCTGCTCCAACTCGTCGAGGCGGCGGGGGTCGGAAGAACGCAGATCGACCTTGAAGACGGCGCGCTCGGGAATGGTGTTAATCGAAGTACCGCCCTCGATGCTGCCAACGTTGAGCGTGGTGCGCGGATTCACCGGAAGCGGCAACCGGAAGAGCGCACTCACCGCCAGCGATGCAGCGACGATGGGGTTGGGAGTACCGTGATCGCTCCATGAGTGACCACCCGGCCCTGTGATTGCAACCTCAAAGCGGCGGCTGCCGAGCGCCTGCGTGATGATGCTCTCCGTGCCTGCGCCGTCCAGGACCAGAAGAAGCGCGATGTCCGGCGCAGGCATGGTATCGGGAATGTCTGGGGGGAGATGCTCGCGGTAAAGATGGCGGACTCCGCGCAGATTGCCCTCCCCTTCCTCGCCAACATTGCCCACAAAGAGCAGCGGCAGATCGGTCACGATTCCCGTGGCATGAAAAGCTGAGGCAAGAGCCCATAGAGCAGAAAGTCCTGAGCCGTTGTCGCTAATGCCGGGTCCGAGCAGCCGGGAGTGCTCGCGGCGAACGTTGAGCGGAGTGGCAGCAGGAAAGACCGTGTCCAGATGGGCGCTGAGCGCGATGGCTGCGGCCTCAGGCTGACGACCGGGGCGCGAGGCAAGAAGGTTTCCAACGGAGTCAATTGAAGTGGCAAGTGCCAGATCGTTGAGCCGATTGCGCAGCCACGCGGCGCGGGCATGTTCGGCAAAGGGCGGCGCGGGAACAGCGGTAATTGTGAGCTGAAATTCAGCAATCGCACGCTCATTGCGGGAGAACCACTCGAAAACACGATGAACGCGCCTATCACCCGAGAGGCGATCCACCTCCTGAGCGAGCGCTCCGGCCTGAGCAGGCTCGGACTTCCAAAGATTCCATACGCGAAATGGCATTACAGAAGTGATGGTACACGAGCGGCGCGGTTCAGGTGGACGCCGATGAAGCTGAGGGATTCCCGGACAACGCTGCCCATAGGTACCTGTCCGTTATTCGCGGAGTTTCGCAACACTTTCGGATTAACTTCTCAGGCCGCCGAACTTCGGCAGCCTTTCTCGTAGCTTACAACTGACTTAGGCGACAGCTTCTCCTTTCTGCTCCATCCCATCGCTTTTCATGAAGGCTGTGATGGTCTGCTTCAGTTGGGAATCGACTTCATCAGCAATGGTCATCACGTCCAGCAGCAACAAGCTGAAGTCCACAGATGCCAGGTTGCGCTGCAAGGTCTCAAAGATGGAGACCTGCAAAATGCGCGACTCTTCGACGAGCATCGGAACCGAGTAGCCTTGCTTCTTCCGAATTCCACCATGCAGGACGGCCGCGTCCGAAACAGCTTTTGTTCCAAGATCTCTTGGGACACGCAGCCGCTCGACGAGTGCCTCAAGCAGTCTTGGAAGGTGTCCTGTGCGCTCTTTGTCGTTGAGTGCCACAATCGTCAGTTCCGGCTCGCGCTTCACGCGTGCCAGCCAGTTCACTACCGTCAACGCGCTATCGCGCTCCAGAATAGCCGCCACTCGCTCGATGTTCGCGGGCTTCCTGCCCTTGAAGTTTCTTAGCTTATCGCGGATAAGTGTTACCAGTTCCGGCACTGGCATGGGCTTTACGATGACCTCGTCGGCTTGCAACAAAATGGCATTCATCGCTTCCTTGAGTGCGGGAAACGCTGTGAAAACCAGCGTGATCGCTCTGGGATTGGTATGACGCATCGCGCTGATAACAGTGAATCCGTCCCCGGCCCCGGGCATGTGCAAGTCGCAAAGGAGCACATCGAACACTTCCTGATCGATCAGGTGAAGGGCTTCGCTCACGTTCGAAGCGGTAGTGACCACAAAGTGATTGACTGCCAGTGCCTCAGACAGCGTCAAACGCACCAGCTCGTTGTCGTCAACAATCAGTAACTTCTGAGCAGGCAAGCTATCAATTGCGGCGCTCATTTTGTCTCCCTTGCACCTGATGACTGACAGAAACATACGGGGTGCTCATCATTCTTGTTACCGTATTTCTCTTCCAAAATGTGTTCAATATTGCTCATGTTGTGTTCTAAGAGAATTTTTCAGCCTCTCTGCATCCTTTTTGGGACAGGGCAGCATCTACTGAACTACGAAGTGCACCGGGCGTTTTTCCGCAGTTCTGACAGCTCTGATCATTGGGCTGCTCGTCCAAATGTTGAACTCCTCAAATTAAATTCCCCGTAGGTTCCCGCCAAATCTCCCGCCCGAGGTGCGTCCGTCCGCAACCTTCCTCCCGTTTGCGGGGCAAAGCACAGGGCTTGTGTATGTAACGCGAAATCAATAGTTTCTCCGCGCCCTCTGTGTAAATTACGCATCTTAACTAAGCAAATAGTCCCGATTAGGCATATTTCCTATGTCGCTAAAAAGCAGAGCACCATCAGGCGATCGAGAAATTCGTGGAGAGGAAAGGCGCTGTAAGGAGAGGCGTTTTGCAACTTCCTCGCCTGGAAATAGAGCTGCGGCCACGCTGGCGCACGAAATCAATAATCCGCTAGATTCGCTGCAAGGCATTCTCTTTCTCCTAAAGGGGAAAGTTACGGAAGAAGGCCGCGACTACTTGACCATGGCAGAGGAGGAGGTGCGCCGCGTGTCTCAAATTGCGTATGCGGCGTTGCACGCCTCCGATGACGGCCCATGCGTAGCAAACACGAATGTGCCAAGACTGATGCATTCCGTGATCGAGTTCTACAACGTGAGGTTTGAGGCAAGGGGCATCACCGTGAAATCCCGCTACTGTACCAATGGCGAGATTTCCGCTCACGCCGGGCCGCTACGTCAGGTCTTCTCCAACCTTCTGCTGAATGCAGTTGACTCCGTGCCCACTGGAGGCCAGTTACAGGTGAGGGTAGCCGCAACCCGTGAGCGTTCAGGACAGGAACGGGAAGGAGTGCGAGTGACGATTGCAGATAATGGCTGCGGGATTCCTCCAGAGAACCTGCCGAAGATCGTGGAACCGTTTTTTACCACTAAGGGTGGCCGCGGCTCCGGGTTAGGTCTCTCGCTGGTGAAGGATGTGGTGCATGAACACGGCGGCTCACTCCGTGTTCGGAGCAGTACCAAACCAAGCCATACCGGAAGTATCTTCAGCATTTTCCTTCCGAAAAAAGCCGCCTAGACGCGGGCTCGCGCAACTGCTTGAATGCGGATTCCGGCAGTTTGCTTCTGTCCTCGTAGACCAGATTCCGCACGAACACATTCGGCCTCGGTCATCTCATGGATGCAAATCTGAGAAACTTTCTGATAAAGAATTTCTATTCCTGTTGTCGCGTTAAATTCTCCACGTCCCACCCCGGGAATAGAGAGCGCATAGTTCTCATGCATACTCTGTACTACTGCGTTCTAACGCTGTACGCTCCGAACATGACACCCCAGCCCCCGGTAAGAAAGGTCCGCCGTACGCATCTACCACCAATCATGAAGTCCTGCCAACCTGGACGCATGCCAGTGAAGCAAATCACCTGCCCGAACTGCAGATTGTCTTTCGCAGGACATCAGGCGCTTGACCAGCATCTGGTCGCAGCGCACCCGGGGCACATGGCCAGAATGGCGAAACGGATTAGTCTAGGTCCAATGGACATTTCGTAGCACAATAGTAGTGCGTATGAGCAAAACCCGGAAGAAGAGCACTAACAGCAGAAGCAAGCAGTCAGGTCAGGCCCCGACCCATAAAAGCAGCCACCGACCCAGGTCCTCCAAAGAGCTATCCGTGCTCTATGAGGATGATGCCGTAGTTGTGGTGAATAAACCGGCGGGACTGCTGGCAGTGCCGATCAAGGGCTCTCACACGCCTTCCGCTCAGTCTTTGGTATCCGACTACCTCAAGTCAAAGAAACAGCGCGCCCTGATCGTTCACCGGATTGATCGTTTTGTCTCCGGCCTTTTGCTGTTTGCCAAGAACACTTCGGACCGTGAAGCGCTCATCAAGCAGTTTCTCGAACATACTCCACAGAGACAGTACTTGGCAGTTGTGCGTGGCCGTCTGAGCGAAGACTCTGGAACGCTGGTGCACTACTTTCGTAAAGATGGGATGTTCCAGCAATTGCGCACCGCGAAGGACCCTCTTGCGACCCGTGCCGAACTTAGGTATTCCGTCGAACAGTTTTTCGCGGACGCTACTCTGGTCAGCGTTGAGCTGGTGACGGGCTTACAGAATCAGATCCGGGCACAGTTTTCCGCCGAGGGATTCCCTGTTATCGGCGACAGAAAGTACCATCGGGAAGAATCGGATGAACCGTTGATTGATCGCGTTGCGCTCCATGCCGCGCACCTTCAGTTCATACATCCCCGCTCGGGAGAGAGCGTTTCTTTCGATTGCGAGATGCCCGCCGACCTCAAGTACCTGGTTCAACAATGTTCCAAACGCCGCTGAGCTAGAAAAGCTCGACGTCATCCCCGAATTCACTGCCTTGGACACTTTCCGGGGGCGGCATTGAACTCTCTGCATCACCACTACCAAAGACCTCAACGTGAAGCTTGCGCTCTGACTCCATGGAATAAAGCTGTGAAAGAGATTCTGTCTGATTGCCTTTTACAGATTCCGCAACCAGGTCCTTTGTATAACCGAGCCCTTCAAGAACTTCGTCAAAAGCGCTTAGTTGTTCGTCAAAACAGTCCGTGATGGACGCCGCACGGACAGCAAGTTCGCATCCGCGCTCCAGTTGCAAGCACAATCCCTCGGCCATTTCCAGCACCTGCGTCAAGCCTGCGGTCATTTCCTGGTTGCAGACTCGAACGGATTCAGACAGGCCCGAGAGTTCTCTGCTTACAACGTCGCTAGTGCCGGTCATCATCAGGGAGCTTTCGGAAATAGCCTCCTGGCTTGTGATCTCCGTCAGCGCACCGCTGATGGTGGCGAGTGCGTCGAGCACGAGCTTAGTGTCGCCCTCGCTCGTCATGGCGATGGAACACAACCGGGAGGCTATCACGCCCATCGCGACTCCCTCTTCTCCCAGGTGTGCCGTCTTAACCGTGGCATTCAGCGAGATCAGATGGATGGAGGATTCAATCTCTTCCAGCGCACTGGCGCCTTTGATCATCTGCTCCACTGACGGCAGCACGCTGTCCACAATCGCGAGCACGGATTTCGCCGTGCCAGAACACTGGTTGAAGACCGCTGATACTTTCGCCAATTCGCCGTCTATGACAGCTGCGAAGGATTCTCCATCTTCAGATGTCTGGTGCGCGAGCGTCTCGGTTCGTGAAACCAATTCCCGGATGCGGGGACTAAGCGATTGCAAGCCGTCGAGAATAGAACTGACCGAAGCCGCCAGAAGATCACGCGTGCTCACAAGCTGAGCTCGTTGCACAGCAAGAACGCCCGCGGAGTTCTGCATGCTGTCACCAGAATCCAGCAATGCGGCCACGCGATCAATCGCTTCGCTGACGTGCTCCACCCTTTGCCGAGCAATGTCTTCCGATTGCAGTGACATGACGACCTTGCCTGTGGAGCCGTGAAAGCTTGCGTACTGCTCATCGATATCGTGGGCGGCCACGCGTGACGCCTCCGAGCGCGAAATCATCGGGCCAAGCACCGCCTGAGTGCGCTGAATGAGGTCCGCTACCTGCGTGCGCTCCTGTGACTGGCAATCATTCAGTTCCTGCACGCCTTCAAGCAATACTTGAGACAAACTGGAGGAGTCGTTAAACACTCCATTGACATGCAGCTCCACTTGACCGGCGAGAATATCAATATCCTTGGAGAGGCTGGAAAGATCCACTTCCGTATTGGTGATTCTCGCGCCTTCAATCCTGGACAGCACGCCCACGGTCTGCAACAGCGAGCGCATCTTGGTCAGCCTTTTCAAAGGAGAACGGGCCGTTTTCACATGGGCAAGAATGTCGACCATTTTTCCCGTGCTCACTTCGACCATTGCACTCATCCCTGCCGAGTCGGTCAAAATGCGCTGCAACATTCCCATTGAATGGCTGGTTCGAAGATTGGCTTCGGACCCGGTGGCCTTGTGCGATTCGGCGGTGATCTCGCGTGCGCGCATGGAATTTGATTGCAGTACCTCAGCCAACGCCATGAACTCTTCCGCAACGCGCGCATTCAGCGAGCGAATACCATCACACAACGGTGCAAGCACCGCGGAAGGAACTGTCGGCGGCAGGAAGCCCGTTGTATCGCCTCGCAAAGAGAGTTCCGAAGAGTAGCTCATAGAATCCGAATTCCGCGCACATCCGTGCACATATCAATACTAGTAAATGAATGAAGTGGGTAATGACCCACTCGTTTCACGGCAGCACCTTGGCGATAACGCCAAGCAGCTTTGGCGGATCAAATGGTTTCACAATCCAACCCGTAGCACCGGCGGCTTTGCCCTTCTGCTTCATCTCCGGCTGGCTTTCCGTTGTGAGCATCAGGATTGGAATGAACTTTGTCGATGCGATTGCGCGGGCATGCCCAATGAAGGTGATGCCGTCCATCACAGGCATATTCAGATCAGTCACTATGAGATCGACGGTACAAGCGCCAATCTTGTCCAGTGCTACCTGACCGTTCTCCGCCTCCTCAACTTCAAAGCCAGCTTCTCTCAGCGTGAACGACACCATCTGCCGTACCATCGTTGAATCGTCGACAATCAGAATCTTCCTTGCCATTTCCCTCTCCTTCCATACCCGGCTGCTTGCGCGGGATTCGGCTTCGAAATCCTAGCGGCAGAGCCTCACAACTTCGCCGGCAATTTGACCAAGCGGCATGATCCGATGCACCGCACCCAGTTTGACTGCCTCTGCCGGCATTCCATAAACAACGCAGGTCGCTTCATCCTGTGCAATGTTGTAAGCTCCAGCATCCTTCATCTCGAGCATTCCCTTCGCGCCATCATCGCCCATCCCGGTCATGATTACACCAACCGCATTGGCACCCGCATAGCTCGCTGCGGACCGGAACAACACATCCACCGAAGGACGATGGCGGCTGACAAGCGGTCCCTCTCTGATTTCGACGTAGTATCGTGCGCCGCTGCGTTTGAGAAGAAGCTGACGATTTCCCGGAGCTATCAGCGCCTGCCCGCGCAGCACCGAGTCTCCATCCGCCGCTTCCTTCACCGTGATTCCGCAAATTGTGTCGAGACGCTGGGCAAATCTGGCGGTAAACATTTCCGGCATATGTTGCACTACGACGATGCCGGGAGCGTCCAGCGGGAGCCCCTGAAGAAACTGCGAGAGCGCCTCAGTGCCTCCGGTCGACGCGCCCACCATCACCACCTTTTCCGTGGTCTGGATCATGGCGTTTGAGTGCGGCTTCGGCAGCACTGCATCAGCCGTCAGCTTTGGTGCAACAGTCTGAGTTGAAGAAGGCTTCCGATTCTTGACCCGCGCCTGCGCCGCCGACTTGACCACGTCGCAGATCCTGAAGCGTGCCTCTTCGAAAAATTCCTTCGCGCCCAGCTTGGGCTTCGTGATGATGTCCACTGCGCCCTTCTGCAATGCAGCCAGCGCAACATCGGAGCCACTCGCACTGAGCGTCGAACAGATCACGACCGGAATAGGATGCTGGCTCATGATGCGCTCCAGAAAGGTCAACCCATCCATTCTCGGCATTTCCACATCAAGCGTGATCACGTCGGGAACTTCCTGACGGATCCGCTCCACTGCCACATAAGGATCCTGGGCAACCCCCATTACTTCAATCTCTGGATCGCTCTCCAGAATGTCCTTCAATGCCTGGCGCACGAATGACGAATCGTCCACAATGAGTACGCGAATTTTCTTCTTGAATGTCATCGCTTCCCCTATCGCTTCTTTCCAACTGTCGGCATGCGAAACACCGCTGTGTTCACCTGCTGCGCGGGAATGTCCATTCCGGCCAGCGATTCCGAGTGCCCAACAAACAAATATCCCCCGGGGCTGATGTTCTTGCATATCTTCTGAATCACAGCCTCCTGAGTTTTTCGATCAAAATAGATCAGGACATTGCGGCAGAAAACGATTTCGAACATATCCTGGATGCGATAGTCTTCGCTCATGAAGTTGAGCTGGTGAAAGCTGACCTTGTCGCGGAGCGTGGGAGCAATCCGCACAAGTCCGGAGGTACGGTCCTTACTACGCAACAAGTACTTGTTGCGTAGGGCTGCCGGAATCGGAAGGGTGAGTTGTTCCTCGTACACTGCCTTGCGGGCAAGATCCAACACTTTGGTTGAAACGTCAGTTGCAAGGATTGCGAACTTGAGCCCTGCATTCTGCAATGCGTACTCGCTCAGCAACATCGCCAACGTGTACGGTTCCTGTCCAGACGAGCATGCTGCCGACCACACATTCAGTCGCGACATGCGCAAATCAATGCCGGAGCACAGGTTCGGCAACGCGGTCTTCAACAGATAATCGAAATGCTCTGGCTCGCGAAAGAAGTCAGTCTTATTGGTTGTGATGGCGTTGATGAAGTATTCGCGCTCTTCGCCGCCCTGCGCGGTGAAGAAATATTTCCCGTACTCTTCTATGGAGCCGAGCTGCAATTCGCGGGTGCGCCGCAACAACCTGCTCTGCACCATCGTTATCTTGGAGTCCGGCATCTTGATACCGAGTTCGCCGGTAATGTAGTTTGCGAACCGTTCAAAGCTCTTCTGCGAGAGCTCGGTAGATACACCCTGCTCCGCTGCTCCGCCATTCATTCCACAATCTTCAGGCATAATGCTTCCCCTGGTCTCCGTGAGACCATACCAACCAGTTTGCGATTGCGAAGTGTCCGGAGCCGATCAGCATGGCCCCGTTCAGAGCGGACCCATGACCCCGGTCCCTTCAACACTTTTTCCAAGAGTTAAACTGCCGCGGAGATCGATGTTTCCGAGACCGCCACCAACTCCTCGGAAGAAAAAACTGCGTTTACGTCGAGAATGATGATGAATTCCTCGCCGCGCTTCCCCATCCCCAGAATGAAGTCCGTTCGCCAGCGCATCGCAATGCGCGGAGGCGGGTTGATGTTGCCCCCCTCGAGTTCAATGACCTCATGTACGCTATCGGCTAAACCGCCAATTACTGCAGTCTCACCGTCAATGTTGAGCTCCATCACGATGACACGCGTGTTGATGTTGTCAGGAACGCTGGGCAGCCCGAAGCGCTGGCGAAGGTCCACCACTGGAATCGCCTGGCCGCGGACATTCACCACCCCGCGCATGTACACCGGAGCCGTGGGAACCTTGGTGATTTGCTGCACTTCCAGAACCTCTCGAACCTGGGAGACGTTGATCGCAAACAGTTCGTCTCCCAGCTTGAAGGTCATATATTGGCTGGCTTCATTCATGACGATTTCCCTATGCCTCGAATTGTCTACTGATAGACCGTGAAATCTTTATCATCGGCGCAACTATTGCCAGGACCAATCTCAATATCGAAACCAGCATCGCTCTGTTTAGGCTTGCGCGCAGGCAAGCCATTTGACTTTTGCGGGTTTGTTTTTTTCCGTGCCGCAACCGCCGGACGCCGGCTCTGCTCAGTCGCACCACTCACTTTAAAGAAGGAGATGGCTTGCTGGAGACGCTCGGCCTGCCCTGATAGTTCGTCGGCCCCTGTCGACATCTCCTCAGACGCAGACGCATTCTGCTGGATAACTTGATCCAGCTGCTGCATTGCTTTGCTCACCTGCGTT
>Ga0302320_10022505_pt1 | contig 12441 bp, 11 predicted proteins | sample Bog_T0_3_FD_202130 | JGI IMG/M metagenome (GOLD analysis project Ga0302320, IMG submission 202130) | Peat permafrost microbial communities from Stordalen Mire near Abisko, Sweden - Bog_T0_3 | ecosystem: Environmental > Terrestrial > Soil > Wetlands > Peat | place: Sweden: Abisko, Stordalen Mire...
TTTTTTAATTTATCTATGTATTTTTTCTTTCTTTCTAAAACATATAATTTAGCTTTTCTTTTTATAATTTGGTTTCATAAATTACGGAAATTTCATCATCTATTTCGAAAGACTTTAAAACCAAAACTCAAGATATTTATTTAAAATATTTAAAAAAAGCTTCGAAAATGTCCCCATTACTATCATCCCTATTCAGCTTGTTCCTAATTTGCGTCATAAATTCTAAGGTCATCACCAATAAATCTCTCCGTCATCAACTCCCATTCACCCACGCAGTCCATCCCGAAGCAACCCTTCCTTTCATTGATTATTGCAATTATTTCTCTTATCCAGTTGAATCCCATCGTGTGACCACTCAAGATGGTTATATTCTGACCCTCAACCGAATCCAGCGCAAATATTCATCAATATCCCCAAATTTACCAGTTGTTCTTCTGATGCATGGTCTCCTGGACTCCTCTGATGGAGCCGTCATAAATGATGAATCGAAGTCCCCAGCATTTATGCTGGCGAACCTAGGTTATGACGTCTGGTCAGGCAATGCCCGGGGGAACAAATACAGTCGTTCTCATGTGAAATATGACCCTGATAATGACAGAGAGTTTTGGGATTTCTCCTGGGATGATATCGCGGCTTATGATCTTCCAGTTTTCTTTGATTATGTCACCAAGGCTACAGGCCAGCAGAAAATTGACTATATGGGGCATAGTCAGGGAACAACAGTGATGTTCGCAGCCTTGGCTGATAAGAACCCTGTTGTAACACAACATTTAGGCAAATTCATTGCTTTGGGGCCTGTGGCTTATGTCTTCCATCAAAGCAGCAAGCCGATGCAGATTCTTTCTGATAGTAGATTGCTGGACCTGTTGAACTATTTGAATTTGGATGAGTTTTCACCATCGGATTGGTTGCAGAAGAGCGTGGGGAAGATCATTTGTGCACAATTCGGTAACATCTGCGTTGATCTTTTGGGCTCGTTTTCTGACGCTGATCCATCAAGAGATAATATGGAAAGAGCTGATGTTTTCGTAGGTCATTTTCCCTCAGGAACCAGCTTGAAAAACGTTTACAAATGGCAACAGGAGATTTTAGTAGATGCTTTCCAGAAATTTGATTATGGTGCAGAGGAAAACCTCAGAAGATATGGACAAACTGTACCTCCTCCTTATAATTTGGGGAATATCGAACATAAGGTGTATCTATTCTCAGCAAGCGAGGATCTTCTGTCGAATCCAACGGATGTGCAAAGATTGAAGGATGAGTTGAAGGATGCTGAATTGAAAATTTACCCAAAAATGGGACATTTAACTTTTATGGTCGGACAGGATATGAGCTTCATGAATGATGTGATATTAGCTCTGCAAGAAAAGTGATTATACTATTAATTCATCAGTTAGAGTAGTTCTTTACATTAATTATTAAAAAAACTTTTTTTGAGATTAGAAGAATTATAAAAACCCAAAATGTGTATATGTATATTAATTTTCTTTTAAAAATTGCAGGTTTGCTTTAATCTCTGCCATCCACTAATGTTGTTATGAAATGTGTATAGCTGCCAGTTCTAAGCTTCAAAATTTCGGCTAGATCAATCATTACCGTGCCTATAAAATGCACATTTTTGGGAAAAATTATCCGAGCTTGACTTCTCATAAACCCAGTGCAATGCAAACACTCCCCCTCTACAAAGAAATGTAGTTCTCTCAAGCATTTTTGTTCTTCATCATCAAAATGTTTCACATCTTGGCTCAATTTCTTCGAGTAAGGCATGGTCAAAACTGCTCTTTTAGACTCCGAGAAATTTGTTAAGCAATCAGCCACATTTTTAAATTTTTCCTGAAAAGAACACGAATAATCACCTTGACCCCCTCCCCTTTGATTGTTATAGAACTGCTTATAAAGCTCAGGGGCAGTTTCATAGGAAACCAAACCCATGTTATGATTTGTATAAAAAAGCAATGCGTCTTTTGGAAATAGCTCGGTTTCTATTAGAATTGATTCTCTTGTGATGCTTTCAATAATTCCAACAAAATTATGAATGGTCATTTTGGGGTTCGACTCAGTTAATTGTTTTATATGAAGATACATATCAAGAGGGTTAGAGAAAATGGGGAATTCTGGCTTGAAGACTTTGGGGAGAGAAGAGATGATTTTTTGCATGTTTTTGGATATTTTGTAAAAAAAAAAATAAATTGATTTTTGATTTTTTGGAAAAAAGAGTTCTAAAAACAAATTTTTTAAAGGAACGAAATAAAATTATCGGAAACAGGCCTCAGCTCGAACCTAATTAATCTTCAAATTAAAATTTTATTTTCTTCCTGAAGTCGTCTAATCTTTTTAAATAATTTAATTTTCCAAATTATCAAAACAACTCATTTTTTCAAATGAAGCCTATAATACCAATAACACTCTTGTTTTTTCTCGTTTTCTTCCCTCAAGCCTCGCAGGCAAACAACAAGACCTGGTGTTGGACCAAGCCTGTGAAAACCGATAAATTCCAGCTCGATCCAAGGAACGGCGGCGAAAATTGGGGGTATTGTCAAGCCGGAGGCAAGGGCAGCAAAATTCTCTATACCATCTCTGTAGACACTGGCACCATTGACACTGCAGAGTCCGCTGATAGTTATTACCTTCAGATTTTCGGGGAGGAAGGCAGGACCTCTGAGATTCTCCTGACAAACGAAGGGTTCCAGTTGGGTTCCACAACGATCATCAAGGAGAAGGCAGTAAACGTCGGAGATTTAACAAAACTCAGGCTCAGAACATCTGGTAATTTTCTAATTCATTTTCTAAGAAGGATTGAGGGGGTAACTTTTTTGAATTTTTTTTGATAATTTTCGGTCATCGTCTCATAATTTTTCTTAACATTTTTTGATATTTATGAATGTTTTTACTAGGCACGTCGTCTTATAGATGCAAGCAAATCAGAATCGACATCGGCACTCGTTCCTGGGACTTCGATTGCAACATTCCCATATCATGTCCCAAGAGCTGTTCAGATGACTTGTTCCTTGCTGGTAACCAGCATTATTCACTCACAGTGAAAACCTCCAGTGAAGTATTTGCTGACAGCAAGGTTCCTATCTATGTTGAATTCATTGGATTGGAAGGTCGTAGCCCGAAAAAACTCCTTTCAGAAAATGGTTTTGATCGTGGTGAGACCCGAGAACTTGAGATCATTACCAAAGATGTCGGAACAGTGTACGGTTTGGTGCTTTCAATGTACAAATCAGATGATTGGATCCCTGATACCATCATAGTGAAGAGATCCGGCAAGGAGACAGCCACTTTCCTATCCAAGGGTCAATCTTTGAAGTGTCCGTTGCAATGTTCTTTGACAATAACGAACCCAAAACCTGGTGATGAAGAAGATCAAAATGCTAATCCTGCTGCATCATTAGCCGAAGCTGGGGATTCAGATGATTCCGATGGAGCGACTCAGACTGATGATAAAGCAGATGATGGATCTAGAACCGGAGGATCTAGTGGAAGTGGATCCAATGGAGATGATAAGTCCAGCGGTGGTTTTGAAAACAGTTACAAAGGAGGTGGATTATCTGCTATGGAATCCAAAAAATTGCTCGAACTCACATGTGAGGATAAAGTCAAAGATAATGATGACTTTGGACCAAAATTCAGCACAAAATTGGTCAATTACCAACATGTCATTGGGATATGTCCTAGCAATTGTTGGAAGCCAGGCTCTACACCAGTGTTTGGTCTCAGTATCCATCCAGAAGAAACATCCATTTGCCGAGCGGCCATTGCAGATCGTTCGATGCCCCTTTTCGGAGGAATCATAGGAATTGGAGTGATACATGGATTGAGCTCCTATGAAAAGGGAACGTCCCTAATTGGTGAGATCAAAGCGCACAAAGCTTCAGCCAAGAGCTTCTTCACCTACAAAGTAGATAACCCAGATTTTATGAGCAGTGATGTGAGAATCCTGGATCAAAGAGGGGCTCCAAATTTTGTGGGGAGACTAGAATTTAGATTGAACGGGGTCTGGGGTTCTGTCTGTTCTAAGAAAATGACCAACTCAGCCGCCAAAAGAATCTGCAAACAGCTGAAATACCAAGACGGATCTGTGAAGGGAACAGTTATGGACGGTGGTGATTTAAAGGCCTTCTGTAGATCATTCAAAGGGGAAGACTTCTGCGGCCCAACACCATCACCCATCCATTATATGGCCATGAACTGTGACGGTAATGAAGGAGGGGATGTGATGCAATGTTATAGAGAAATAGCTGATAAAAAGGTTTGTACACATGATGATGATGTTATCATCGAATGCACCAATGCTAATTATGAAAACCCTCAAGATCCTATGCCAGGAACGATAAGATTAGTGGATGACAGTGGAAGTCCTTCTACAGATAACACCGGAAGATTGGAGGCGTATATGGGAGAATGGGGCTCTATCTGCCATACCAAATTCACCGATAAAGCAGCTCATGTCTCATGTCGCCAAATGGGTTATTTGTCAGGAAAAATCCTAGGAACTCCACAAGAAACAGGTTTTTGTTCTAAATACAAAGGAAAAAACTATTGTGGGAATCAGAAAATCAATCTCTTCGATGTTGATTGCAAAGGCACGGAAGAAAAAGTCAAAGAATGTGGTGGGTCATCATCCACCGCCAGCTGCAACCATGAACAAGATATCTTAGTTTCTTGTGAAGGAACCAATGGAGACCCAACCGGCAAGTCACAGCTTCCCGTAGTAGAGGTATCTGCTCCACAATTCGGAAAATTACCATTACTGCCAATAATTTCAGCTAAATGTAGCACCAGATTTAATGAACCGATATTCAGAGGTGATCCTGGTAGCATATTCCTTGTTAATTGTCCGGAGAATTGTCTGAAAGAAGGGGGACAGGTTTGGGGAACAGGTATTTATACTCATGATTCAGCAATATGTAGAGCAGCAATACATGCTGGAGTTCTTCAGAATGCTGGTGGTCTCGTTGAGGTTATTAAGAAGGATGGACTCAGTAATTATGAAGCTTCTTCTAACCGAGGAATCACAACAACAGCTTATGCTATTTGGCCGCACTCTTTTGCAGTGGCAAAACCCAATGCTTTGGCTATTAAACTCAGTCAATCGATCAAAGGGAAAGACGCATCATCGTTCCTGCAAATGATGGCAGCCTCAGGTCTGACAAAATCAAAAAGCAAACCTGTGTTTTCATGGTTCCCACCAGTAGCCAGCTTCGAATTTGACGGCCAAAGCACGAGAGTGAAAACCCAAGGATTGGCCAATGTTGATAAAATCCGTGAATTAAGCAGTTCTTTAGCAATTGCAATGAAGCTCACCATGAAGAAAAGCACTGGAAAGATCCAAACCTTAGTTTCTCATTCTGCCTGTGGTGGGTTCATGTTATTCATGAAAGCCAACAACGAGCTTTCTTTCGGACAAAGATGCAGTGATGGCACGTTTGACTCTGGCTATTATGTTCCTATCAATATTCCAGTCAGCATTGCCTTAAACTTTGACTCGAAAGTTGTTGAGGTTTATGTAGATGGTCAGCTTATCAACAAGGAAAAGAAAACCTTCAATTTCAAACTCGAACAAAACCTTGATATTGGCTCCTATGCTGGAAACGAGGATGAGTTCTTCAACGGCCAGATCAATTATATTCAACTCTATGACTCTCCACTTCCAATCAACATAATTCAAAAACTCTTCAAGGAAGGAGTGGACCCTGCCAAGAAAGGAAACAAGCCCAAAAATGTCTTTACTCTAGATAATAGATTATGTTTATCTGATTGCACTAAGAACCCAGTTCCAGGATCTCCCGGCGCATTAGCTCCACCAGCCTCCGCTCAACCTAATCAAGGAGACTATAGTGAGGCTAATGTTAAAGAAGGCCTTGGGGAAGCAGAAGGCACACCAGACCCAGACTCTCCAACCGCATCTTCGAATGACGCAGAAAAAAAGCAGGAAGAAACTACTGAAGCCACTACCGATGAATTGAAATGTAACTTGCAAGGCAATGACAAAAAATTCGATGGACCCACTGGCAAGACTTTCAGAGTGCATTGTCCCAAGAATTGTGCGAATCATCCTGATGGTAATGTGTTAGGTAATTTGATCTACAGTGATGATTCTGCTATTTGCAAATCAGCTATTCATGCTGGATTTATCAAGGATGAAGAAGGAGGAGAGTTTATGTTAGAAATCGCAAATGGACTTGATAAATATGAGTCGAGCTTCAAGAATGGAATTTCTTCAGCTGCCAGAGGAGCACATTTACGTAGTTTCACTTTGAAAGAAGCTTCTCAATTGATGAAGATTGGATGTGATGAGTCCGGTGCTAGCACAAAGTTCGTGGGTGCCACCAGTATCAAGTTCACAGTGCTTTGCCCTCCAGATTGTTCCAAGATTAGTCATAAAGTATATGGAATAGGTATTTTTACAGATGATTCAAGTATATGCCAATCTGCCATGTTGACCGGAGTTTTGACTGATAAAGGAGGAGAAATTTCGTTTATGATTGCTGATGGACAGTCTGCATACAAAGGAGGTGTGGCCAATGGGATCAAATCAGTTTCAAGAGAAAATTATATTAGATCTTTCAAAGTCCTAGGATCAAGCGCAACTGCCTCCCGTTACTTCAAAGAGAAATATGAGGACATTAAACTGTTGGATAATTGGAAAGTTGTGAATGCAAAAGGAGCAGGTTCTTCATCTGTGGGGTCATGGTCATTTGTTGCGAATCCTTTAGGTTCTGGTTTAGCATTCAAGCAGAATAACGAAGTCAATGGATCGGAATACAATTATGGAAGCAGTCTAATCAACAAAGAGTTTGAAGGAAGTGAAGGGATCTATAATGTGAACGTTTACATGGACAAAGCTAAACAAGCCGCCATTTTGTTCCGTTACTCAGATGAAAACAACTTCTATGCAGTAGAACTGAATCAACCCGGAGATAAGAAGATGCGTTTTGTGAAGAAATTACAAGGAACAGGCTCTGTGATCAAAGGAGCCGCCATTGATATCCAACCGAAAGAATGGTATAGATTCAAGATCTTGTTCCATATGGACAATTTGCAGGTATGGCTACAGAAAGGAATGTTGAGAAACATGCAATTGGTGTTCAATGTCACAGATAATGATGTTCAAAGAGGAAATGTAGGGTTCGCTGCACAAGGAAACAACGATGTTTATTTCGATGGAGTCTCAGTTCATGAACTAGACCCAAAATACGGAGTATTCACCAAACAAAACAAAGAACAAAGAGTTTGGGATAGTTGTTTGACCGGAGCCGATCAGGGACATAGAAAGAAATATTGCAAGGCGGTGTATGGAAGCTATTTGGAAGGAAGGAAGAGATGCGAAGAATTGCATAAGTTCTGCGAAATTTGCTGTGATAGATTGATAGTACCATTGGAGAATGTTTTAAACTACAATTGTTGGAAAGGCTGTGTTCAGGTAAAAAAACTTATTCATTTTAAAGAAAAAAAACTAAAAATTATAAAAAGACTGCAAAGAATCAATTGAAGAAGCAAAATTCGGATTCATTGGCTGTTGAGGAGGCTAAAATAAACGATGCTAAGAATTTTGTGCCCAAAGAAAACAGCAAAATCGATTATAAACCAGAAGCTTTAACTTACTTTGTGGTTGCTACTGTGGGCAAGGCTGATAAGATCCCGAAGGAAAAAGGGGACAAAGGAACCCCTACTCAATATAATTTGAAGATTAATTATAGTTTAGATGGGCAGACGAAGTAATATTTTATAGATTTTGTCTGTTTTGGGCTTAAATTATATTTGTTTCAATAGATCTGATGATATTGTCTGGCCAAATGATAAGGTGAAGAAGTGCGGGGAGGCATTGCCTGGCAGAACGGATTGTCAAACTTAAAAAGAATAAAGAATCTTTAATTCTATAAAAGAAAAAAATATTAAATAAAAAAAAAAAATCTTCGAAAATTTTAATTCCATCATGAAGAACTCTCATAAAGAAGAAGAAGAAGAATATAGCTATTATGCTATAACGATCGAACAACTAAAATTACTAAAGGACAATTCAAAGAAAAACTCTTTCCTTTGTGATTATACTGATGAACTTGATGGGAAGCTGATAACACCAAGCCTCTACATCGGGTTTCCTCGAGGCATCATCCATCAAAAGAAGGCACTCAAAGAAAAAATTAAAGAGCTCGAAAATCTACAATACAAAAATAACACATTGTCAAATTCGCAAAGCGCTGAAAAGTCGAAAAAATCCCAAACTAGCATTGTTGAAAAAAAAACAAAGACTGAAAAAAAACAGAAGAAATCTGATTGTAGCAATGATGAGGCAACAACTCTTTTGGACATACTTGCGAAAACCAAAACAAAAAGCAAAAAGCAAAAAGAATCATCAGATGAATGTTCTCCACGACCTTCTAAACCAAAGACCTCAAGCAGCGAAAAATCCTCAAATTCAAAAAAGCAGTTCAAGAAAACAACTTTGAATAATGGTTTCATGGAAGATGGCACTTCTCCTGATGATCCGCAATATACATTTTCCAAAATTCTTAACCAATCATTAATAAAGGACAACAGTGCGAGTGACTCAGATGAGGAAGTAGGCATTGATATGGAGGCAAGACATATTAGTGATGAGATGCCTCAAGATTTCGACAAGAAAAAAGAAAAGGGGTTGGCTCTCAAATTTAAACTGTCAAAAGAAGCTAGGTTTTATTTGACCCATCAAAGAAATAAGGACATCAGAAGCTCGATTGGTAAATATGTGAAGAATCAGAACTTGAACTACAAGATTGCAGACAAAGCCTTTATGTTAGAGGCTGAAAACACAGAGAAATCAATGAAAAATCTCAGAAAGGTTTATGAAATTTTGAAGAAAATACTAAAGAAAGAACTGATCTTCAAAACTTATGATTTGCCTACTTTCGATTTCCACGCTTATAAGAAGATTTTCCACACTGGAGATCTCAAAAAATACTACGAAGCAGTTAGTTTCCTTCGTTTCACTCAAGAAAGCAACGAAAAAGTTACAACTTTGATCAGTGTTTTCGCTCAAAACGAATCCAAATCCAATGAAATGCTTCGGTTTCTCAAGGAACGAGATACTAAAAAGATCGCCATCATGAAGATAAAATACCATATGTATGAGAAAGGAATCAAAAGGATTGGAATGAAATCCCGGAAAGATTTCGATGTTATATTGGATGAAGGCAAACTGGTGGCTAAATATTTCAAGAAGAAAAGGGAAGTCATTCGGTCAGAAATGGAAAAGGAAAAATATTTCGATCGTCTTAGTTGCAAAATGACAGTTTTTCAAAGCTCAAAAAAAGACCGTGAATATAATGATTCGATCATTTTCCATTGGAAAAGGCAATTATATTATGATTCCAAAGAAGATGCCCAAAATCTTGTCAGATATTTCGGGAAATTAAAGCAGGAATTCTATTTTAGATATAGATTCTGTGCTCTGGTGTTTAAACAAGTAGAAAGTCAATATTTCCCTGAGATTAAGGATATAGATAATGAATTTTTGTGGTCTTCAATGAAAAAAATCGAAGGAAAATCGCTCAGAATCAATTTTTTCGGAGATCCAGGGGAAATTTCTGACTTTTTAGCTAAAAGTGAAATGAAGAAAGAATTGAAGAAAACCAAGAAATATAGCAAAAAAATGAAATTGTTGTTGAAAATTATGGGGTATGATACAAACCCTGATTTCTTTAATTTTAAGAAAGACTTTCCAACAACAATTCAAAAGATAAAGCCCTATAAGGAAGAAAAAACATGTCTACACTTAAAAATAGTGTTTAAAGCAACAGAGGATTATGAAGAAATTGCACAAACCATTAAAAAGATTCTAGAGAAAGGATTCCCGAAAAATGACAACAAGTTTTCCTCAAATAGGGGTCATAATAAAGAGTCATCTGAGAAAAAATTTAGCTTGAATAACAACAAATCGTCTGAAGATGAGAAAAAAATAAGCAAAAATGAAGGGAAAAAAGTGGGTAAAAAATTTTCGGAAGAGGTCAAATCTAAAGATTTCCGGGTCAGTGATGACAATGAAAGTGAGGAAGAGGTGATAACAAAGAAAATCTAAATGTTTTTAATAGAAAAACATACAAAAAAAAAAATTTAAAAAATAATAACGTTAAAAAAAAGAATAAATGTTTTATGACATGATATTTTTTTTCCAAAGCGATTTGGTAATAAGTAAAAAAGTTTTAAATAAAAAAAAAATTATTGATGATTTTTTTTTTGGATAATTTCATAAAAAAAAAAAAAAAAATTTTGAAAAATTAGAAAAATTTTCGAAGGAGAAAAATACCAAATTTTTTTTTCATAATATAACTCTTAAAAAAACATTAATAGCTTGATAATAATATAAAAAGATTTAGATCATTTTGTTTTTTTCACACTATGAGTTGTTCTGTTGGCCTAAATGATATAGAAGATTTCACCAATGAGTTAAATAACGAAGCTCCCCGAAAATCCAACGCCCAAATCACTGTGAAACGTAATAAAAAAGCCACCCAAAATCCCTCAATGGAGGCTTCTGAAGAATATGAAAAAGGTTGAATCTTTCATTTTTTCATTTCTATAAAAGAAAATTTACTTAAAGAATTCATTCAAAACGTGCCAGGGACCCAAAAAATCTATGTGAAAACCTTCGGGTGTTCTCATAATATGAGTGATTCTGAGTTTATGATGGGACAATTAGCCGAATATGGTTATACGTTGGTGGATGCTATAAGCGAGGCTGATTTGATTTTGATAAACAGTTGCACAGTGAAAAACCCATCACAAGATGCTTTTATCGGGTAATTAAACTAGTGATTTAACCTCATATAAATGAATTTTATATGACAGAATGGTGAATACTGTGAAGAAAAGCAATAAATATTTGGTAGTGGCTGGTTGCGTGCCTCAAGGAGACCGTTTTATCCCAGAAATAGAGGATATCAGTACTATAGGGGTCACACAAATTGATAGGGTTGTCGAGGTGGTCAATGAGACTTTCAAAGGAAACAAGGTGAAATTGTTGGGGAAGAAGGATTTGCCCACATTGGATTTGCCTAAAATTCGCAAAAATAGACACATTGAAATGTGATTTAACTATTTTATATAGAATTAGAGATTTTTTTCAGTGTGCCAATAAACACAGGTTGTTTGGGATCCTGCACTTATTGCAAAACCGTTCAAGCAAGAGGAAAATTAGGTAGTTATGCCCCTGAAGCATTAGTGGAAAGAGTGAAACAAGCTATTGGTGAAGGGGTGAAAGAAATCTGGCTCACAAGCGAAGACACAGGTCAATTATAAATGCATATATGCACATAAAAACTATATTTATTTTATGAAACTAGGAGCTTATGGCAGAGATATTAATACCAATATTTCAGTTCTTTTGCAGGAACTTACGAAACATTTACCTGAGGATGTTATGATGAGGATTGGTATGACTAACCCCCCTTATATGATGGAACATTTGGATTCCATCGCACAAATTTTAAAGCATCCAAATGTCTATTGTTTCTTGCATGTGCCGGTTCAGGTATAAAATTAATGTAATTTGGATATTCAAAAACATTTGCGAAGTCTGGAAATAATGTCGTTCTTGATAATATGAATCGGGAATATCATATTGAAGAATTCGAGAAAGTGTGCGATTATATGTTAAAAAATGTTCCTGGAATGACTATAGCGACTGACATCATATGCGGGTTTCCTGGAGAAACTGAAGAACAATTCCAAGACACTTTGAAATTGGTGGAAAAATATCATTTTCCAGTTTTGAACATTTCACAATTTTATCCAAGGTTCCCCAAAAGTTCATAAAATTAATGATCTTTTCGAATTTTTTAGACCGGGAACTGCTGCAGCAAAGATGAAAAGAGTTAATACAAAGGATGTGAAAGCTCGAAGCAAGGCAATCACCAAATTATTCGAATCCTATCTTTGCTACGACAAGCTGATGAATACCGAACAAAAAATTTGGATCCGCGATAAGGAGCCAAAGAAAAATTCAGAAGGTTTTTATCTAGTTGGTCATACGAAAAACTACGTCAAGACTATGATTGAAGGAGAAGAAAGTTTAATTGGGTTTTTTTTTTAATATTTCATATTAAATTAATTTTTTGAATTTATAAGAAAATCAGTTTGGATAAAGGTCAATAAAACTTTAAAATGGCATATTGAAGGGAAAATCATTGACGGACCATCTATTGAAACAATTCATAAGAAGGAAGATATCTCAACAACTATTAAAAATAGTGAAAAAAGCAAAATTTCCTTGGCGAATTTCATAATTGCGATTGGAATTTTAAGTATAATTGTGGCACTTTTAATGAGGTGATTCCCATTATTTTAAAATAAATTTATTTAATGATAGAGAAATTTTTAATAGATAAATATATTAATGGTCAACAAAAAAACTAAAATATGGTTAAAAGTTTCAAATTTAAAAAAAAAAAATAATTA
>Ga0302320_10022507_pt1 | contig 12440 bp, 7 predicted proteins | sample Bog_T0_3_FD_202130 | JGI IMG/M metagenome (GOLD analysis project Ga0302320, IMG submission 202130) | Peat permafrost microbial communities from Stordalen Mire near Abisko, Sweden - Bog_T0_3 | ecosystem: Environmental > Terrestrial > Soil > Wetlands > Peat | place: Sweden: Abisko, Stordalen Mire...
CCGAGGTCCATCGTGCCTGCGCCGACGCCGTGGCCGAGAAGGGTTCCCGGCGGTACTTCGGCGACAAAATGGGGCGCGAGCGCCTTCAGAATGGCGATCCCGGTGGGGGTCGAAAGTTCGACGTCGGTGCGGAAGATGGCGGCCGGGACCGGGGCGACCTGCAGGCCCGAAAGGAGCTTTAGCGAAGCCGGCGGCGGCACCGGATGGGTGCCGTGGGCCATCTTCACAAAGCCGCGGCCCGGTCGGATCGGAGAGGCGTACATTTTGCAGGCCCCGAGCTTGTTCACGCAGTATGCCGCCATCACGACGTCCATGATCGAATCCACGGCGCCCACCTCGTGGAACGCGACATCCTCGACCGGAAAGCCGTGAACGGACGCCTCCGCTTCCGCCAGCAGGCGGAATATCTTCCGCGCGAGTTCCCTCACAGGCTCATCGAGCCTGGACCTGGCGAGCCGTTGATCGATGTCGGCATAGTGGGCGTGTCCGCCATCGTGGGACACCGAATGGAGATGAAGATGGGTTTCGCCTCCCTCCGCGTGCGACGCGTGGTCGTGGCCGTGATCATGATCATGTTGGTGATGGTCGTGCGGGTCCTGGCTTCCGTGGTGTTCGTGGTGGAACAGGTCGGCCTTTCGATTCCACGCGACCCGGACGTGGGTAGCCTCGACCTCTGCCCGGCGCACCCGGCTGACCGCGATCTCGACGCCATCCAGGTCCAGCTGTGCCGGAAGGGCGCCCAGCTCCTCCGCCTTGACGACGCCGGCATCGACGAAGCTGGCGACAAACATGTCTCCGGCGACGCCGGCAACACTTTCAAGATAGATTGCTTTGTTCATTGCGATTGTTTTGCGCATCGCGGACCGCACGCACGACCTGGCAGGCCGCAAAGGCGGCGGAAAATCCGTTGTCAATATTCGTCACCGTCACGCCCGGCGCGCACGAATTGAGCATGGCAAGCAGGGGCGTGACGCCTCCAAAGCTGACCCCATAGCCTATGCTGGTCGGCACCGCAAACACGGGGCGGCCGATCAACCCGGCGACCACGCTGGGCAGGGCTCCCTCCATGCCGGCGATGACGACGATCGCCGTCGCGGACTGGAGCGCATCCGTGGCGCCAAGCAGGCGATGGAGTCCTGCCACGCCCACGTCGCTGATGCGCACAAATGGGGTTTCCATGGCAATGCACACCTCGCAGGCTTCCTCCGCCACAGGCAGGTCGCTCGTGCCCGCGGCGACGACGGCGACGTGCGGGATCGACGGACTCCCTTGCTGCGGAGCGGGCGGGTTTGCGATGAAGGTGCGCGCCAGGGCATTTGCCCTTCCGCCCTTGAACCGGTCCTGCAGGGCGGCGATCTTCTCCGGTTGGAGGCGGGTGATCAGAACGGGCCCTCCGGATTCACCCAATTCAGCGACGATCGCGAGGATCTGCTCCGCAGGTTTGGATTCGCCGTAGACAACCTCATTCAAGCCGTGACGGACGCGGCGGTGGTGATCAGGCCTTGCAAACCCGAGGTCGGTCTGGCGGAACGGACCGGCTCGCAGCCGGTCAAGCGCCTCCGCGGGGGAAACCTTGCCGGCTTCGACCGCCGCCAACAGCTCGAGGATGTCGATATCGCGCATAAATGGTCTCAGCGAAGGGTGGCTCCGCCGGTCCGGTATCCTGCAAGATCCAGCAACACCCGCTCATAGCCGTTGGACAGTCCCGCGGCGAGCAGGTCATCGCGGGCGGCGAGCACCTTTTCCATTTCATTGGGGGCAACCTCGACCCGCAGATAGCGGCGCTGTCCCTCTTCGTGGAGCCGGACACGGGCCACGTTGACGCCGCGCTCACGCAGGATCGTCTCCATCGCCTCGACATGCCGGAGTTTTTCCGGAGTGACCGCAACCCCGGTCATGAGTCTCGAGCTGAGGCACGGACTTGCCGGCTTGTCGGCGAGCGGGAGTTCGAACGCGCGCATGAGCACGCGAATATCGTCCTTGGTCAGCTCGGCATCGGCCAGCGGCGAGATGACGTCGTTTTCGAGCGCGGCCTTGTGGCCGGGACGCACATCCGTGCGATCGGAGGCGTTGTAGCCGTACGCCACGAACTCGTACGCACCGCGCTCCTTCAGCGCCCGGGTCAGGCGAAAGAGCTCCGTCTTGCAGTGGTAGCAACGCAAGCCGTCGTTGCGAACATAGTCGGGATTCGAAAGTTCGCCGCTGTTTTCCCAGCGTTGTTCGACACCGATCGCCCGCGCAAATTGCTCCGCGTCATGTCTTTCTACCTGTGGCAGGCTTTCGCTGACCGTCGTGACCGCAAGAAGCCGCCCGCCGGTGGAGCGGCGCTCCTGTTCCGCGCTCCAGAGCAGGAAAGAGCTGTCGACACCGCCGGAAAAGGCGACGATCAGGCCGCGTTGAAGCCTCGGGCGCAGGGCCTCGCGGAGCGCGGAATACTTCGCCATCACTGTTTTGTTTGCGTTCCCGGCCATGAAAAAGGGTTCGAGATGCTAGATCGTTGTTTTGAGGAAGTCAAAGGGCGGGTTCACGGGCGACCGCGCAGGATGACGTTGGGCAGCACAAAACGGACGCCGGCATTTGCCGGCTTCCGCCCTCCCGGGGAGGACGGAAAGGCCGCTGCAGCAGATGCGTTTTCTCCGCCGGGCCCGATTTTGGGGCGCGGAGCGCGAAATGGGAAGCGGCGTCCTACAGCCGGCGAAACACGAACAAATGGCCCGGAACGCGGTTGGCCCCCTCCGGGCGCAACGTCGTATGGGCGCAGGAATGAAGGGCAAATTCCGGACTGGCGGCTTGTTGCACGTAATCGGGCGCGTGCGCGAACCTTCCCGTGGGCAATAGTCTATACTTGGGGCCTCCAAACGCCTCGGTGCTGAAGATCAGCCATCCACCTTGCCGGGTAGCCAATGCGGCACTCGCCAGGACGTTGCCGAGATCGCCGAAATAGATCATGACATCGGCCGCCACGATCAGATCGAAGACGCGCGGGGAGCGGGAGAGGAAACTGACAAGATCCTCGCAGACGAGGGAGTCGTACATGCCGCGGGTCTCCGCCCGGGCGAGCATCCGGGGAGACAGGTCGACTCCCACCAGGCGACGGGTTGTCGGCCGGAGTTCCGGCCCGCACAGTCCGGTCCCGCAGCCGGCGTCGAGCACCTGGCCGACCCTTTTCCCGCCCAGCAACCCCTTCACGGTGGCGCCAATCCTTTGCGGCATGTCGTAGCCCAAAGCTCCGGTCCGTTGCGAATCGAACAGGTCCGCAAAACGATCGAAGTGTTCGACAATGTAGGCCGGCGGAGATCGGTCGACTCCCTTGCCATCCAAGGCATTAAGCAAAAAAGGCATGGTCGGGTCTCCCGCCCACAATTCGAGATGCTTGCGGCCGACTTGCCGCGCAGCCTCAACATGGCCGAAGCCGCTCAGGACGCCGAATGCCGTCTCGAAGAGTTGGCGGAACTCCTTTTGATCGGTGTCGTTCCATTCCGGACAACTCTTGCGGAATTCCTCGATGGCGGTGTCCACCGATCCGCCTTCAAGAACATGCCGGATGAACGTCAGCTTGCGCAGCATGAATTGATACGCGGGGTTGTCGCACTCGCCCAGCGCCGCTTCCGCATAGGCTCTCCGAGCCTCGGCAAAGCGGCCGATTCGGTAGCACAGCCGGCCCACATTGGCCGACACCGCAGGGCCGCCGCCGCCCCGCTCGATGCTGGCGGTATGGCAGTCGATGGCCGCAGGAATATCGGCCTGTTCCTCCTTGAGGAGGCCCAGGCTTTGCCAGGCGATGGCATCGGACGGTTCCAGCTCCAGCGCCGTGCGATACGCGACTTCCGCGCCCGCGAAATCGCCCAGCTTCTTGCGCACCAGGCCGAGTTGAAGCCAGGTTTGAGGCTGCCGAGCGGAAAGGAACAAGGAACGCTCCAGGCATGCGGAAGCTTCCGGCTGGGAATGAGCCAGGTCGAGGGCGACACCATAGTTCGACCAAGCGCCGGGGTCGCGGGGCGTCAGGGCCACTGCTGCACGGAAGGCGGCCACCGCCAGGGGAATCTGGTTGGATTGCAGGCGGGACATGCCCCAGTACGCGAGCGCCCGACCGGTGGGCACTCCGGCGGCGAGCCAGCTGGAGAGGTGCCTGTCCCCGTTTGCCCATTCCGCGGCCGCCCGACGGACGGCTTCGGGGTCCGGCAGCTTGGGCAGTTGATCCGAAAGCGTGGCAATCGCTCCCGCGCTGACGGCCGGACCGGCAAAGGGCGCTCCATCGCCCTGAGGCCGCGTCAACCCCAGAAACCATTCGAGAAACTCATCATCGAGATCGGAGGGTTTGCGAGGATAGGCCGAGGCGGCGTGCCGCGCCCCGAGAAGGGCCCACGCAGGCGCGCTTTCTATAATTGGTTCAAGAAGTGGGGAAATTGATGGAGCCACGAGCTCCTGGTTCTGAGCAATCCAGGTGCCAATTATGTTGAATATCCCATAAGTGATTATGGCAGAATCAGGTGCATTCCTAAAAATGTTTCGGGGTGTTTTCCACGCCGGACAGGCGGCAAAATCTGCAGGTCAACTCTTTCCGGCTTCGCGCAGAGGCGGCGGTGCTGCAGTTGAGCGCGATCGGGAGTGTCTTGCGGTCTCCCGAGCCAAATCTAGGGTCGAATCCCCACACGAATCCCCGTGCCAACCCTGCGGGGCGAATCTCATCACCATGCAAGGTCCGTTCATTGTCCGCATTCTCCTGCCCGTGGCTGTAGTGCTGGGCCCCATAATGGCAGCCACCTGCCTGCATGGAACCGGCATCGCGTCCATGGCCCCGTGGGTGCCGGACATTGGAGATGGCACCTACCGGAATCCCGTGCTGTTCGCCGACTATTCCGACCCTGATGCCATCCGGGTGGGAGACGACTTTTACCTCGTTTCGTCGAGTTTTCTCGCGACACCCGGCCTGCCGATCCTGCATTCGAATGACCTCGTCAATTGGACACTGGTCAACCACGCCCTGGCCTTTCAGGTGCCGGAGGAGCATTTTTCAGCGCCGCGTCACGGCGAGGGCGTCTGGGCGCCCGCCATCCGCTTTCACGCCGGCCGCTTTTGGATCACATATCCGGACCCGGATTTTGGCATCTACCTGATCACCGCGTCCAATCCCGCCGGCGCCTGGACTCCGCCCGTCCTGATCATGCCCGGCAAGGGGTTGATCGATCCATGCCCATTCTGGGACGACGATGGCCAGCTTTACCTCATCCACGCCTGGGCCAGGAGCCGCGCCGGTGTTTCGAATTTTCTGACCCTGAACCGGCTGAGTCCGGACGGAACTCGTGCGCTCGATGCCGGCGAGGTCGTCATCGACGGAAACAAGATCCCAGGATGGACGACCCTCGAGGGCCCGAAACTTTACAAGCGCAATGGCTATTATTACGTGTTTGCACCCTCGGGCGGGATTGGCGGCGGCTACCAGGCCGTCTTCCGATCGAAAAGCCTGCATGGCCCCTACGAGCATCGAATCGTGCTCGACCAGGGGCGCACGCCGGTCAATGGCCCGCACCAGGGAGCGTGGGTCGATACGCAGACGGGCGAGGACTGGTTCCTCCATTTCCAGGACCGGGGCGCCTACGGGCGCGTCGTTCATCTCGAACCGATGGTCTGGCGCGACGACTGGCCGGTCATCGGTGAGGACCCGGGCGGCACGGGGAAGGGCGAGCCGGTGCTCGTGCACCGAAAGCCCGATGTCGGGCGCACCTGGCCCGTGGCCGTGCCGCAGACCGGCGACGAATTCGACGGCGGCACGCTGGGCCTGCAATGGCAGTGGAACGCCAACCCCCGGGCGCGCTGGGCCTCGCTGAAGATGCGTCCGGGCTTTCTCGTCCTGGACTGCATGCCAGTGCCGATGGCCCGCAACAACGGCGCGCGAGCCGGCAACACCCTGTACGACACGCCGAATCTTCTCCTTCAGAAATTCCCCGCCCCCGCGTTCACGGCCACAACTTCCCTCCAGTTTTCGCCGTTGGGCGATGAACGCGCGGGTCTCGTTGTTTTCGGCTTCGACTACGCCTGGATCGGCCTGCGGCGCACCGCATCAGGATTCCGGCTCGCCTGCGACGTCAACCGGGGCGCGAACAAACCGGGCGCTCAGGAAAGGGAGACCTGGGGCATGGACATGGCGAACGCCCCCATTTACCTGCGAGTCGCGGTCCGCGAGAACGGGATTTGCCAATTCTCGTACAGTCCCGACAACCGGGCCTTCACTCCCGTTGGCGAGCCCTTCCAGGCGTCGGGCGATCGCTACATGGGGGCCAAGGTCGGCCTGTTTGCGAGCGCAGGGCCGTTCGCCTCGGCGTGGGGCTATGCCGATTTCGACTGGTTCCGCGTCACACCCGCAATCCCGTGATCCCGCCCGAGCCGCCTCCCATGAAGCCCTCCTTCCACACCAAACTGGCCTTTGCCATCGCCATCGGAGTCGCCGGTCCGCTATGGGCGGACTCGTCGCCCGCCTTCTACGCATGGGCGCAGACCCCGCCAATGGGCTGGAACAGCTGGGATTGTTTTGCCACGACCGTGACCGAGGCGCAGACGCGATCGCAGGTCGATGTGATGAAGGCAAGGCTGGCGGGCCATGGCTGGAACCTGATCACAGTGGACATCCAATGGTACGAGCCGAACGCGACCGGATTTGACTACCGCAAGGATGCGAAGCTTGAAATGGACGGATGGGGCAGGCTGGTTCCGGCCGCGAACAAGTTTCCGTCGGCTTCCGGTGGGCGCGGCTTCAAGCCTCTTGCCGGCACCGTGCATGGGCTGGGTCTCAAGTTTGGCCTTCATCTGATGCGCGGCGTCCCGCGACAGGCGGTCGCCGCCCGGACGCCGGTCTTGGGCACGTCCTACACGGCGGCCGACATCGCCGATCCCACGAACACCTGCCCGTGGAATGGGGACATGTTCGGCATCGACATGGCGAAGCCGGGTGCGCAGGAGTACTACAATTCCGTGTTCGAACTCTTCGCGTCGTGGGGGCTCGACTTCGTGAAGGTTGACGACCTTTCCGAACCGTATCACCTGGCGGAAATCGAGGGCATCCGCCGCGCGATCGACCATTGCGGCCGGGCGATCGTGCTGAGCACCTCGCCCGGCCCCACGCCGGTCGCCGACGGGGCGCACATCAGCGCGCACGCCAACCTTTGGCGCATTAGCGGCGATTTCTGGGATCATTGGCCGCAGCTCCTGGCGCAGTTCGGGAGGCTGGACGCCTGGACTCCATTCCGCGGCCCGGGGCATTTTCCCGACGCCGACATGCTTCCGCTCGGCACGATCTCGATGGGCAGGCGCCGGACTCATTTCACCGCGGACGAACAGGTCACCCTGCTGTCGCTCTGGTGCGTCGCGCGCTCCCCGCTCATTCTCGGCGCCGACTTGACGAAGCTGGACGACCTCACCCTGGCGCTGATCACAAACGACGAGGTTCTGGCCGTCGATCAGTCCAGCGTGGACAATCGGGAATTGTTTCACAGGAACGGCTTCTTCGGCTGGGTGGCCGGCGTGCCCGGCTCGCAAGATGAGTACCTGGCGCTGTTCAACACGCGCGACGAAGCCGAACCGGTGCCGGTCAAGCTCTCGGAACTCGGGTGGAGCCGCGCCGGCCGGATTCGCGACCTCTGGAATAAGGCGGATCTCGGCCGGGTATCCGGCGAGTTTTCACCGATCATCAACGCGCATGGGGCCGGTCTCTACCGGGTCTCCCCCGTCGATTGAGCGCACCGCCGGCCACCCGCGCGGTTTTCCAGGGCGTCAAGCCGGCCGGGCCAGCTCAAGCGCCACGCGTAAGCGGGCTGGAAACTTGGTCACCAGGGCGGTGATGACCCGATACTTCCAGCCGGGAACAACATAGAGGCGGCCCCGGCGCAATCCCGCAAGCGATGAGGCGGCAACCTGGTCGGCGCTCATCCAGAAGAAACGCGGGAGCCTCCTTTCGTGACGGCCTCTCATCACAGCATGGAATTCGGAATGCGTGAAGCCGGGACAAAGCGCCTGGACGACGACCCGGGACTTGACGCTTCGAAGGTCGAGGTGCAGCCCCTCGGTGAAGGCCGTCATCCAGCTCTTGGTCGCTCCATAGCTGCCCGAGCCTATTCCGCGGACAAACGCCGCGACGGAGGCGACATTGACAATCGCCCCTCGGTTCCTGGGCACGAAGTTCTCCAGCGCCGCATGGCACAGCCTCATGGTCGCGAGGACATGCAGCCGGTGCATCTCCTCGATCGGCGCGATGGATCCCTCCCAGAACAGGCCGTGAAAGCCGAAACCGGCGTTGTTGACGAGAAGCTCCAGATTCGGCTCCCGTCGGAGGCGCTCGGCCACGCGGGCCGCATCGGAGGCCTCCGCCAAGTCGGCGACCAGGACTTCGGCGCGGGCGCCGTGGAGGGCTCCGGCCTGCGATGCGACGGTGTCCAGGCGCTCCTTGCGCCGCGCCACTAGAAGCAGGTCGTGCGTTGGGGCGAGCTGCCGGGCAAAGGCTTCTCCAATGCCGCTGGACGCCCCTGTGACGACGGCAAGGGGGCGCGGAAGAACGGGCGGGGCGGGATAGGTCGATGGCATGACAACCGCGACGCTATTGCGCGCGGAAGTGCGGATCAAGCCGCCCAACGGCGCGAAATGCGCTGACAAGAGCGGGGAGCTTATTTCCAATCCGGTGATGCGCCTCGTGCGTTCCTCTTGCGCGTCCAGCTTCCTTCGGAGGCTGTTTTCGGTGGGAATGGCAGCGACCGCCTGCCTGGCCTGCGCCGGGGCCGGGAGCGCGCTGCCAATCACCGGCCCGGTGGTCGAGCTGCCGGCCTTCACGGTTGTCGAAACAAGGTTGCTTCCGCCTCCGGAGTCGTGGCGCTACGCGCAGGTTCCGGAATTCGAGATTCTGTCAGACGCCCCGGATGGCACGACGGAGCAGCTGGTCCACGACTTTCTCCTCTTTCACCGGGCCGTGGAAACGGTCTGGCCGACGGCGCGCATGAACGCCGAGGTCGCGGCTTCGCTGATCCTGTGCCGCAGTGCGCGCACGTTTTCCGAATTTGTGCCGGCGAACGTGATCCCCGATGCTGAAAGGACCCTGAGCCTGTCGATCCAGGACCGGGAGAACGCGGCGGTCGTGATCAACCTGCAGGACACCGGCCCTGCGGAACCGACCGGCATGTCGGATTTTTCAAGGAAGCTGCTGCACGACGAATACGTCCATTTCGTGGTCGGGCGGATCGGGCCACGGACGCCTCCCTGGCTCGAGACTGCGCTGGTGAAGCTGTTTGGCGCGATGGCCTATGATGAAGGCGAAATCGGCCTGCCTGCTTCGGAGGACCCCGACATTGCGGCCCGAAGGGCATATGCCGCGGCCAAGCCCGGATCGGGGGCGCCGGCAATCGACAGGGCCCTCCAGGCGGCGGTCAAAACCGGAACCTTCATGCCCCTCGGGCAGCTGTTCGCCGCGGATGCAGGCGCATTCGAGTCCGGAGACTCCGCCGCCACGCCCGAGGCGAGGGAAGCCTATGAATTTGTCCACCTCTGCCTGTTTGGCGTGCGACAGGAGTACCGACCGGCTTTCCTCAACTTCGCCTATCTCGCGGCGCGCGAGCCGGTGACGGAGGCGCTGTTCCGGCGGTGCTTCAACAAAAGCTATGACGAAATGCTCGCAGTCCTCTGGGGATACGCCGACTTTGTCTCGAACCAGGCATTCAAGCTCCAGGACAGGGAGGGCCGCGTTTTGGCGGAGATTCCCGCTCTGGCGCTCCGGGAGGCGACCGATGCCGAATCCGCCCGGGTGAGAGGGGAAGCCCAGCGCATGGCCGGCCGCACGGACGAGGCGCGCCGCAGTCTTATCGCTCCGTACGTCCGGGGTTCCCGCGATCCCCAGCTGCTGGCAGCGCTCGGCCTGGCCGAGTTGGCTGCGGGACGCGACGACCGCGCGGGGAGGTTTCTCGATGCGGCGATTGGCGCCCGGACAATCCGGGCCCGCGCGTACGTCGAGTTCGCCCGGCTCAGGTTCCTTGAGGTCGCGGCCAGGCCGTCGGGAGCCGGAGGCAGGCTGGGAATCGACCAGATCGCCACAATCTTGCGCCCGCTTTTTGCGGCGCGAGCACTGCGGCCCCCTCTTCCCGACGTCTACGAACTGATCGCCGAAACTTGGAGCCGCGCCGGGGTCGCGCCCACGAGCGGAAATCTTGGCGCCGTCGACGAAGGCGTGCAGCTGTTCCCCTACGACATGGATCTCGTGTACGCAGACGCAATACTGCATGCGCACTGGAACCGAAACGCGGCCGCCGCCAGCCTTTGCGACATCGGGCTCATGTTTGCGCCCGATGAGGGAACGCGGGAGCGCTTCCGCGGACTCAAGGATTCCCTTTCTGCGACGACACCCAATAATCCGCCCCGATGAAACCGCACCCGTCCGTTTCGGCATTCATTCCGGCCGCCATCGCATTCTTGGCCGCCATCGCCAGTGCGCGAATCCAGGCCGGGGAGGTGCAAACCGTCCGGGACGTGAGCTACCTCGAAGCCGGTCGGGCCGAAAAGCTCGACCTGTACCTTCCCGAGCGGGATCCGGCAGACCCGCCTTCGCCCGCGGTTGTCTGGATCCACGGCGGGGGTTGGACGGAAGGCACGAAGGGGGAGGATCGGGCGAAGAGCGTCTGCGGCACCCTCGCCGCGGCGGGTTATGTATGCGCGAGCATAGACTACCGGCTCGGCCCCGGTTCGTGGCCGATGAATCTCCTCGATTGCAAGAATGCCGTGCGGTTTCTGCGGGTTCACGCGGAGGACTATCATGTCGACCCGGACCGGATCGCCGTCATGGGAGGTTCGGCCGGGGGGCACCTGGCGCTGATGGCGGGCTTCACCGCTGACGAGCCCGGGCTTGAACCCTCGGCGCCGTACCCCGGCATCTCGGACATGGTGGGAGCGGTGGGGGACTTCTACGGCCCCTCGGACCTGCTGACGCTCCAGACGGCGGATGCGCAGGGGAAGGCGCTCGGCAAGCGCGCCAGCAACGCGGATCCGACGGCCATGCTGGGGGGAAGCGACAAAACGAGCCGGCCCCTTTGGCGTTCAGCTTCGCCCGTGGATCATGTCAGCGCTGATTCGCCTCCGGTCCTCATCGTCCACGGTACGGAAGATCCCCTGGTGAATTTCTCCCAATCCTCGGACCTCGACCGGGTGCTGACGCAGAAGGGCGTAGCGCACGAGTTCGTGGCCCTTGAGCGCGTGGGACACAGTTTCGACCTGACCAGCTGGCAGGGCAAACCTCTTGCGCGCGACCTCCGGCCGGTCGTTCTCGGGTTTCTTCGCCAGTATCTCGGGACGCCCGCGCACGGACTGCCGGTTTCGCCGACCCCGTCCTCTCCACGCATCCAGGTCGACCTCGACGGCGACTGGAAGTTCTATCCGGCCGACAACGTCCATGGCGCGGAGGTCGGTTTTGACGACGCTCCTTGGAAGACCGTCTCGGTTCCGCACACATGGAACGCACTCGATGGGGAGGATGGCGGAAACAACTATCGGCGCGGCGCCGCCTGGTACCGCAGGCACTTGCGGCTCGATCCCTCCCTCGATGGCAAGCGGCTGTATCTCCAGTTCGACGGAGTGAGCCTGATGGCCGACGTGTTTGTGAACGGCGTGCGCGTGGGGATGCACAAGGGCGGCTTTGCCCGCTTTCGCCTCGATGCGACAGATGCCCTGAAGACCGGCCAGGACAACCTGATTTCGGTGCGGGTGGACAATGGGAAGCTTGGCATTCCGCCGTTTTCGGCGGACTTCACCTTATTTGGAGGCATATACCGGCCCGTGAGCCTTCTTGCCACGAACCAGGTCCAGATCTCGGCGACCGACTACGGTTCGCCGGGAATCTATCTGGACGAGAATCAAATAACTCCCGAGCGGGCCGACCTCACCGTGCGGTCCGAGGTGGAGAGCTACGCCGACAAGGCCGAGAGTGTCGAGGTGCATGCCCACCTGCTGGATGCGGCCGGCCGCGAGGTCGCGTCCGCCGCCAACAAGGGGAAATTGGCCGGCGGTGACGCCGTCGAAGAGCGGCAGCATCTTTCGTTGCAGCGCCCGCACCTGTGGGACGCAAAGGCGGATCCCTATCTTTACACGCTTCGGGTCGACATCGTGGCCGAGGGCTCGCTGGCGGATTCGGTCACCCAGACGGTTGGATTGCGCTCGTTCCGGGTCGATCCGGACCGGGGCTTCTTCCTGAACGGCCGAAGTCTCGATCTGCACGGCGTGAATCGGCATCAGGATCGCATCGACAAGGGCTGGGCGATCTCAATGGCCGATGAGGCGGAGGACTTCGATCTCATCCGCGAACTCGGCTGCACTGCGATCAGGGTCTCCCACTACCAGCAGTCCGACACGTGGTACCAGAGATGCGACAGGGCCGGGCTCGTCGCCTGGGCGGAGATTCCTTTTGTGAACGAGGCCCA
>Ga0302320_10022508_pt1 | contig 12439 bp, 10 predicted proteins | sample Bog_T0_3_FD_202130 | JGI IMG/M metagenome (GOLD analysis project Ga0302320, IMG submission 202130) | Peat permafrost microbial communities from Stordalen Mire near Abisko, Sweden - Bog_T0_3 | ecosystem: Environmental > Terrestrial > Soil > Wetlands > Peat | place: Sweden: Abisko, Stordalen Mire...
TCTTTGCTCTCGCGCGAGTCCACCACCCGATCCTGCCCGAAGCCGCAATAGGGACACTTCATACTAGGGCGATTCTACGACATAAGAACCGGTTCGTCATGGCGCCGCAGGAAGCGCAACGATCTGCAGGTCGCTGTAGAGCTTGCGCAAAGCCTCGGCGGGCGTGGCCTGCTCAGCGGCCGGTGTGGCCAGAAACCAAGCCCAGCCTGATTGATTCGTGAAAGCATCCGGCGAGGGAAGCTTGCCTGTCACCTCGACGCCGACCGGCTTGTCCGGGGCAATCTGCGCCAGGAAGCGGCCGCCGGGGAAGCGGGAGTTGAGCTCACTCAAACGCACCTCAAGCGCGTCGATGCAAAGCAGGCCGGGAAAGAAGTCACTCAACATTCCAGCAGCGCCGGAGCGGAAGTCGGGCGGCGCTGCCTCCCACACCCAGACCAGATTGTGCACTGCGTCGTGAATTACCAGGCGGTCGAAGAGCTGGCGATACAGCTCCGCCGAGCCTCGCGCGCCTTTGCGTCCAGCCCACCAGAATTCCTTGCCGTTGCCTTCGGGAAGTGGATTCCAGAGCACTGCGATGCCCGCCTTTTGCAGCTCCCGGAGCGCCGCCGCTGCCTCGTCCACCTGCGCGTACCACTGCTTGTTCAGGCCGCTGCCGGGGGTGAGCAACTCATTCCATTCATAGTCAGTCAGTTGGCCATGTGCGCTGGCCGCAGCGCCGTCGGTGGGACGAGCCGGAGACCAGCACAGGCTGACGAGCGCATGGCTTGCTTCGGCCTCTTTGAGAGCCTCTTGCACGACGGCCTTGCGCGCCTCGGCTGAGCCGCCCAACTCCGCGGCATAGATCGCCGGCTGCTTTCCGGTTGCCGCGAGCACCGCCGCAGTTGCAGCTTCCGGCGAAGCGGCATCGTTTTGCTGGCCGCTCAACACCGCTTGGCCAAAGGCGGAATACAGACGAGTCAGCAGGGCTTTGGCCTCTGCTGTTACGCCCGGAGAAACCGGTTCGGTCGCAGGCGCACTGCCGACGCGTTCAGCGGTGACTTTGCGGATGGCCGCCATCGACTCCGCCAGCCGCGGATCGTCGCGGTTCAACGCGCGCGCGGAGTGATAGGCGGCGTTGACTTGATCGAGCGTATTGCCGGTGCGGATGATCTCGCTCCAACACATAAAGTAGCTCCAGCGCGGCTGCCGGTCGAGTACCTCGGGGCTGGGCAGGCCGCCCACCTCGGCCAGCGCGATGGGCTTGCCGTCGGCCAGTGCCAGCATGCTCGTGTAGAACTCCTGCTTGAACTCGCCGTAGATGTCCATGGTGACCACGTCGGCAAATTGCGCGCCGGGATAGTAATCGGCTAACGGCGGCCAATCCGGATTGGGCGCGTTCACATTCCAAACCCACACCAGGTTGTCCAGATGATGGACGTTGACGAAGCGGTCGTAGAGCTGGCGATAGAGCGCGGCAGATCCGTCCTTGCCGGGACGGCCACCCCACCAGAACCAGCCGCCGTTGATCTCGTGATAGGGGCGATAGAGCACCGGCACGTGGGCGTCGCGCAACTGCCGCAGATAGCCGGCAATCACATCCACCTGCGCGCACCAGCGGTTGTAGAGCGGAGTGCCGGGCGTGAGCAACTGCTGCCACTCGTAATCCGTCAGGTGGCCCTGCACACTGTCGCGGAAGGTGACCGGCTCGTCGTCGGTGGGCCGCACTTCATGCCAGGTCAGCGCGATCACCGAGCCGTTTCTGTACTGCCGCTTGACCTCTTCGATCATCGCCGGCCGCGAGAGCACGGAGTCCTTGTCGTCGCCGGCGGAGAAGCCGAAGTCCTCGCCGAAAAGGCCCGGATACTTGCCCGTAAGATCGTAGGCCAGGTCAGTCCAGCGCGAGCCGTCATTGGGAAAGTTATGCTGGCCGGTGATCGTCGCCGTGCCGGAGATGGAATCGAGATAGGCGAGCAGCGCCCGCGCCTCCGGGCTGGCATGAGGGTTGACCGGAGCGGGAGCCGTTTGCGCACTGATCGCGCATCCGAAAAATCCAGCCAGAATCGCCGCCGCTATCAGAATCGTCCGCATCGCTTTTATTCGCACGTGAAGGCCCAACCTTTCGCGCTACGAATTATAGCGGATAGCCCTATCCCGGATACGATCCCGAAATGTAGCCCTTCAACTCCTGAATGGTCTTTGCCTGGCCGGAGATCACCCATTTGACCAAATCGCCGATGGAGATGACGCCCACCACGGCGCCATCCAGCAAGACCGGAAGGTGGCGAAAATGGCTCTGAGTCATCAGGGCCATACATTCATCTACGGTTTGCAGCGGCGTGACGGAGACAACCGGGCTGGTCATGATCTGGTGGACCTGAGTCTTTTTGGCAGTGTGGCCCATCAGGACGCCCCGGCGGGCGTAGTCGCGCTCCGAGAGGATTCCGACGAGTTTCTGGTCGGAAAGAACCAGCAACGCGCCGACATCGTGCTTGGCCATCAATTCCAGCGCCTCGCGCACCGTTCGCTCAGGCGCAATCGACAGAACTCTGTTTTCGGCCTTGCTCTTGAGCACCAATCCAATCGAGTCGGAAATCTTCATGAGAGCCTCCCAGCCGTGACCGCCGTCACACGTAGTCAATATAGCCTATAGAGATAGCCAAAGAATAGAGCGAAAGTGGGCAGAAGGTGGACTATTCATCCTTCTCCGTCAACTCGGCCCAGCGGGCGTAGAGCGTATCGTTCTCGTGTTGCGCGGCCTCCTGTTCAAGCAGAGCTTCTTGCAGAGCGGCGGCATTGGTGGCGATGCTTGGCTCTTCGAGGCGCTCGCGGGCGGCGGCGAGACGCAGATCGGAGGTCGCGACGCGCTCTTCGATGGCGGCGAACTCGCGCGCTTCGAGATAAGAGAGCCTTTTTCTGGCGGAGATCGCGGAGTTGACAGAGATTGGCTTGCGCTCGGTCTCCTGCTTTTCGGCCAGATCACCCTCTTCCATCCAATCTTCCCACTGGGCGTAGTCAGCAAAGCGGCCGGTGTGGCCGCGGCCATCGAGTCCCAGAACTGAGGAAGAGACGCGGTTGAGCAGGGAGCGGTCGTGCGTGACCAGGACCAGCGCGCCGGGAAAGTCGAGCAGGTTTTCTTCCAGGATTTCCAGTGTGGGAATGTCCAGATCGTTGGTAGGCTCGTCGAGGAGCAGCACATCGGCAGGCTCCAGCATCAGCTTGGCGATCAGCACCCGCGCCCGCTCGCCGCCGCTCAAATTGCGGACCGGCTGGTTGAGCTGCTCGCTGGTGAAGAGGAAGCGCGCGGCCCAACTGGCGACGTGAACGGGGCGGCCCTGATGGAGGACGCCATCGCCCTCTGGCGCCAGGGCGCGGCGCAGGGTGAGGCTCTCGTCCAACTCGCGCATCTGGCTAAAGTAGACGATGCGCAGCGCGTCGGCGCGACGAATCTTGCCCGCAGCCGGCTCGATTTCACCCCTCAGCAGACGCAGCAACGTGGTTTTGCCGCTGCCGTTGGGGCCAACCAGGCCGACCTTCATCCCCGCGGTGAGAATGAAGTTCAGCCCTGAGAAGAGGCGGTTTCTGGATTCGTCACTGGGCACATCGCAAGCCACGCCGCTGAACTCGACCAGCCGCTTGGTCTTGCGCAGGCTGGCCTCGAAGTCGATGCCGGCTGAAGTGACCGTGGTGCGCGCATCCATCGCCGCCAGTTCGCCGATCATCGCGTTGGCGGTGTCGATGCGGGCCTTGGATTTGGTCGCACGCGCCTTGGGTCCGCGCCGCAGCCACTCGATCTCGGTGCGCACGCGGTTGCGCAGGCTCTCCTGCTGGCGGCTCTGCGACTCCAGGTAGTTCTGTTTCTCTTCAAGAAAGCGGCTGAAGTTGCCTTTGACGCGCAGCAGGCCATCGGCATAGACGCGATTCAGCTCAATGATTTCGCTCGACGTGGATTCAAGAAAGTAGCGGTCGTGGCTGACGGTGACGGCGGCAAAGGCGGCGTTCGTCATCAACTCTTCGAGCCACTCGATGCCGGCCAGGTCAAGGTGGTTGGTCGGCTCGTCGAGCAGCATCACCTCCGGCTCGCTTACCAGGGCCTCGGTGATGGCCAGCCGCTTGCGCCAACCGCCGCTGAGCTGGGCCGCCTCGGCCGTGAGGTGGGTAAAGCCGGCGCGGCCAGAAAGCTCGCGCAAGCGGCCCTCGCGCTCGCTTTCGTTTACATGAGCCGCCGAGAGCGCCTGCTCCAGAACCTGGCGAATGGTGAGGCCGGCGGCAAAGCGGGAGTCCTGGGGCACATAGGCGGCGCGGGCGCGCTTGCGCACAGCTACTTCGCCCGAATCCGGCTCAAGCTGACCGGCCAGAATCGCCAGCAGCGTGGATTTGCCTGACCCGTTGGGACCGATTAGGCCGATGCGCGCGCCCTCGTCGACGGTGAGCGAAATCTGCTGGAAGAGCGGCTTGGCGCCGAACTGCTTGGTGACGGAATGGACGTTGAGAATTGGAGGCATCTGTTACCAGGATACGTTGTCTGTGGGCGCCGGCTCCTGCTCCTTCTTCCCTGCCCTACCAACTGTGCAGCCACTGCTCCTCTTGCCCGATGCGCACCGGGGTGCGAAAGAGCGCGCTGAGCCGCGCTTCGGTCAGCAGATCCACGCGCGGCCCGTCGGCCACAATGCGCCCGGCGCGCATCAGAACCACGCGCTCAATCTCCGGCAAAATGTCGCCCAGATGATGCGTCACCAGCACGAGGCCTGTGCCCTCGCGGGCCAGCCGCCGCAGGCTTTCGCGCAGCTCGCGTTGCGCGGCCAGGTCGAGGGCATTCGATGGCTCGTCGAGCAGCAGTTGCCGGGGGCGATGGACCAGCGCCCGCGCAATCAGGATGCGCCGCCGCTCGCCGGCAGACATGGCGCCCACCAACTGCTCGCCGAGGTGCAGCGCCTCCATCCGTTCGAGGGCCTCGACCGCACGAGCGCGCATCTCCTCGGTGACGTGCAGGTTGGGCCAGAGCGTCGAGGCCGAAAAGAAGCCCGCGATGACCGCGTCCAGGCCGGAGGTCACGGCGGTCCGCTCGCCGGGAAGCTCCCCTTGCAGGCCAGCCGCCACCACGCCAAAGTGCTGGCGCAGTTGGGTCAAATCCCAGCGTTCGCGGCCAAAAATGCGCACCAGGCTCCCCGGTTGGACGATGGGGTAGACCTGGCAGCTCATGGTGAGGATCAGCGTGGATTTGCCGCAGCCATTCGGCCCCAAAATCGCGACGTGCTCCCCGGCGCGAATTGTCAAGTTCACGTCGTGCAGCACCATGCGGTCGCCGCGCGCCACATTCACGTGGCGCAGCTCAAGAAATTCGCTCTGACCCAGCGTATTGTTCCGGCTTTCGGCCATCAAACCCCTCACCTGCTAGATTAAATGGGAGTCCCATGACCGAGATGACCAACGAATCCCAGTTTGTCCTTCCACGCGGTTTTCGCTATGGCGCCGCCACAGCGGGGTTGAAGGCGAGCGGGCGCGCCGACTTCGCCCTCATTGTGGCCGATGCGCCGGCCAGCGCCGCCGCCGTCTTCACTGCCAATCGGGTCACCGCCGCGCCGCTGATCGTGGACAAGATTCACCTGCGCATGACCGGCGGCAAGGTGCGCGTGGCGGCCATCAATGCGGGAAACGCCAACTGCGCCGCCGGCGAGGCCGGTATGGATGCAGCTCGCGCCACTTGCTACGCGGTTGCGGAGAGCGTCGGCTGCCGTCCCGAGGAGGTATTTCCCTCATCGACCGGCGTTATCGGCGTTCCTCTGCCCGCCAACAAGCTGATCGCCGCGCTGCCCGGCCTGGCCGCGTCGCTGGGCGGAGATTTCGCCGCCTTTGATCAGGTTGCCCAAGCGATCATGACCACCGATACGGTGGAGAAGACGGCCTTCGCGCGGCTTGAAATCGAAGGCAAAGAAGTTCGCATTGCCGCACTCTGCAAGGGCGCGGGCATGATTCACCCTCAGCTTGTTCCTCACGCCACAATGCTGGTTTACATTTTGACCGACGCGGCGATGGAGTCGGCGGCGTTGGACGGCTACCTGCAAGCGGCGGTTGAGGTCAGCTTCAATCGCATCTCGGTGGACGGCGACACCTCGACCAACGATACCGTGCTGCTGATGGCCTCTGGCGCCAGCGGAGCGGCCGTGGGCGCGGAAAATGCCGCCTTCGCCGACGCACTCACCCAGGTTTGCACCTCGCTGGCGCGGCAGATTGTAGCCGACGGCGAGGGCGTGAGCCATGTGGTGGAGTTGCACATTGAGGGAGCGGCGACGGACGCCGACGCGCTCAAGGTCGCCAAGGCCATTGCGCACTCGCCGCTGGTGAAGACCGCCTGGGCGGGGTGCGATCCCAACTGGGGACGGCTGGCAACAGCGATTGGCTACTCAGGCGCGCAGATTGACCCGAAGCGCTTTGACATTCGCTTTGGCGAGTTGGCGATCTGCAGCAACGGAGGCCGTGCCCCCGGCTACGACGAAGCCGCCGCCCACGACTACATCGCGAAGCCGGAGTTCGCCATCACCGTTGAACTACACCAGGGCAATGGTTCCTGCCTCTTCTGGACGACCGACCTGACACACGAGTACGTCAGCATCAACGCGGATTACTCGACCTAGTCGATTGCGCCGCCTGCATCGCCAGGAAGAGCACCAGGCAGAGCGCCATGCCGCCGCAGGTGTCCAGCAGAACGTCGCTGAACTGGCCGCTGCGGTTGGGCAGGAAGCTCTGGTGGAACTCGTCTGCGCCAGCCACCAGGAAAGTGGCCAGAATCGCCAGCCCGTGCGCCCGCAGTTGCCTCAGCAAGATCGACGCAGCGCCCTGCAGCGACCTCCAGAAGCCTCGAAAACAGACGAGGGAAAAGACGCCGTAGCCCATGAAGTGGCCGGTCTTGCGGATCAAGCGGTGGATCAAGACCCAATGCGCGTCCACGCCCCGACCGCAGAGCACCTCGGCGATACGGCGCAACGGCAGGCTCGTGTGATCCGAGCCAAACAACGACGAGGACTCGATGGCAAAAACTGTTACGCAGGCCAGCACCGGCAACCACGTCCACAACTGCGCCTGCAACCGAACAGTGCTGTGCGGCGAAGCAGGCGGCGCATATACACCGAGAGCGATGGAAGGGGAGGCCATGTAGAGTGCTCCTGAAATCCAGCCATACAATCAGGCACAATTGTTGTGCAGCGCCTCCGGCTGGATAAGAATTCTTTCGGCGGAAGGTGGAGATTCTTGAATTATGTCGGCAATGATTTGAAATAGCTCAATTGATTTGTATTGAAACGAGACAGTTGGCCCTGCATCCCGGAGATTTCGCATTTCGTGTACACGAGACTCGTGTAGACTCTCCGGCTCCATTTACAATCGCATCATCCGGCGAGGTTTCAGCATTGATGGCAGGCAAGAAGAAAGATGTGTGTGCAAGCGTGACGCCCAAGCAGGGCTTTTCGCTGATCTCCAACGAAAAATTGCACCAGCTTTACGAGGCGATGGTCAAATGCCGCGGGCTGGCGGAGCGGGCGCGGCATTTCATGGCGCAGAGCCCGCTTACCGTTGATGCCGTGGGCAGTGAGGCCGTCGCCGTGGGCACGGCCATCGACCTGCTGCCCGAAGATACAGTTGTCCCATTGCGCCACGGCTTGATGGTCGAACTCATTCAGGGTGCGCCGATGGAGGCTATCTACGCGCGCCTGGTGGCCGGCGCTGCCGGCGCTGACCCGGCGGAAGAACTCCGTCGAGCCATCGCCGCAGCTCAGTCTAACAAGGAGAAGAAAAACGGAATAATTGCAGCAGCCTACCTGGGCGGCGAGCCTGACCCCTCCGGCTCCAGACGCGAGGCCTTCGAGGTTGCCGGCGCGCAGCGGTTGCCCATCCTCTTCGTCTGTGAGCGCGATCTGGAAGGCGAGCAGGAAAACCAGCCCTTCGGCTTTCCGATTCTCACCGTGGAAGGCTGCGACGCTGTGGCTGTTTATCGCGTGGCCACCGAGTCCATCGCCCATGCCCGCAAGGGCAACGGCCCCACCCTCATCGAGTGCTGCTTCGACCGCTCCACCGCTCATGACCCCATCCAGAAGATGGAGGCGTACCTGGCAGGCAAGGGTTTATTCCACCAGCATCTCAGCTCCTGAGACGCCGCCAGTTTCAATATGGCGCTGGAGTCCGCCCGCGATGCGTCGACAGCGAAGAGGATTCCCGGCAGAGCATTTTTCCTTGATTCAACCCAGGCAAACCAATGATACAGTGAGGAGTATGAGTATGAGCAAACGTGATTTCATCGCCGCTCTTCCCCTCTGCGCAACCTTGTCGGCAGGATTGTTTCTGTTGACCGTTGCTCCCGCCGCGGCCGCTCAGTCCAAGGCGTCGAATACTCCCGCACCCGTCTGCGAGCCTGCCGTGCTCGGTTCGCCTTACATCCCGGTCGATAGCTGGGTCTATCCGGCGGTACTGCGGCTCTACTCGCTTGGCTTTGTCGATGATGTCTTTCTCGGAATGCGCCCCTGGACCCGCGCCAGTGTGGGCCACATGGTCGAGCAGGCCGGAGGTCACATTCAGGATGCAAGCGGCAGCTCAGCCGCCGACGAGGCACAGGTCATTTATGATGCGCTGACGCGTGAACTGCGCGACGATTCCCAGGGTCCATGCGGGGCGGGCAAGGGCAGCTCCCGCGTCGAGTCGGTCTACAGCGTGGTGCGCGGCATCAGCGGCACCTCGCTGCGCGACAGCTATCATCTCGGCTCGACGATTATCAACGACTACGGCCGCCCCTACGAAAACGGCTTCAATAACTACACCGGCGCAAGCGGCTACGCCACCGCCGGCCGCTTTGTGCTGTACGTGCGCGGCGAGTCGCAGGCGTCGCCCTCGGCCACAGGCTACTCCCAGGCGCTGGCCCAGGCTCTCAGCATCGTGGACGGTACGACCTATACCGATACCACCACCCACCAAATATCATATTTTCTTCCCCAGACCACCATTCCCATGGGTCCGATCGGCGCGGTAGCCCAAGCGCGCGTTATGGAAGCGTTTGTCTCCGCGCACGTTCTCAACCACGAGATCTCCCTGGGCAAGCAGGACGACTGGCTGGGGCCAGGGCTGGGCGGCGGCATGGCTTACTCCAACAACGCAGAAGACATTTACTCCTTCCGCATCAACCGCATCGAGCCGTTGCACATTCCGCTACTTTCCGCTATCACCGGCCCCTTCCGCTACGAGTTTCTGGTTGGCGGCCTTCAAGGGCATAACTATATTGCGAATCCCGCCAATTCCGGCGGCGCAAATCCCAATCTGCCGAATGTGATCAACCCCGGCGATCCCTGGATGCACTTGGAAAAGGTCAGCTTCCGGCCCACTGAAAACCTGGAATTCGGCTTTGAGCGCACCGCGATCTGGGGCGGCCAGGGGCACGGCCCCATCACCATTCACACGTTTCTTAAGAGCTTTTTCAGCTTTGCCTCGCCCAGCGGCCTCGTCAAGAATGGCCGCGACGACCCCGGCGCACGTTTTGGCGCCTTCGACTTCTCTTACCGGCTGCCCTTCCTCCGCAAATGGCTCACTCTCTACACGGACTCCGAGGTGCATGACGATGTATCCCCCGCCGACGCTCCCCGGCGCGCCGCCTACCGCCCTGGCCTTTATCTCTCCCATGTACCAGGCATTCCCAAGCTGGATATCCGCGCCGAAGCCGCCTCGACAGATCCGTCCAGCTCAGACCATCCAGCCCAGCACGCTTTTCCCAGCCACTACGGGCAGTTCATGTACTATGAGGGAATTCAGAAGCAGGGCTACACAAACAACGGTCAGATCTTCGGCGATTGGATCGGACGCGAGGCCAAGGGCGGGCAAGCCTGGATCACCTATCACCTGAGCGGCAATGAATGGATCGAGGTGGGCTTGCGCAATCAAAAGACCACCAAATACTTTATTCCCGGTTCTACGACCCAGACCATCCCCGCCAGAGGCCCAAGCTGCCTGGTCTCGACCCCCTGCCTGATTCCCGGCGGCACCACCTTGAACGACATCAGCTTCCGGGTGGTCAAGCGCATCGGCAAGGACTTTGAGATCAACGGCAACTTCGCTCTGGAACGCTGGAAGGCGCCGATCTACCTTCCCGATCTGCAAACCGTCACCACAACCACCATCCAGCTCACGTGGTTCCCGCAGCGAAAGGTCAGTTTCTAAGCCAGGGTTAGCGGCACGTCCTACAATGAAAGTATGATTCTTGAGAGCTTTCCCGTTGGCCCGCTGGCCTGCAACTGCACCATCCTCGGCGACGAGAAGACCGGCGAGGCGATTGTCATCGATCCCGGAGACGAGGTGGAGCGCATCCATCGGCGGCTGAGCAGGCTGGGGCTTACGCTTAAAAAGATTCTCGTCACCCACGCGCACATCGACCACATCGGCGGTGCACTGCGGCTCAAGCAACTCACCGGCGCGCCCATTCTGCTCAATGAAGACGACCTTCCGCTGCTTGCTACGATGACCACCCAGGCCGGTTGGCTGGGCATGGCCGTGCCGGAGACGGCTCCCCCTGACGGCAATCTCGCCGACGGGCAAATGGTGGGGCTGGAAGGCTATCCGGCGACCGTTCTGCACACTCCCGGCCACTCGCAAGGCTCGGTCTGCCTGCACTTTGCGCCGCTCAAGCTGCTGGTGGCCGGCGACACGCTCTTTGCCGGCAGCATCGGCCGCACCGACCTGCCCGGCGGCAACTTCGACCAGATCATCGACTCGATTCACAAGCGCCTGCTGCCGCTGCCGGACGAGACGCGCGTCCTCACCGGCCACGGCCCTGAAACCACCATCGGCGCCGAACGCAGGAGCAATCCGTTTCTGCAGTGAACAGTGGACAGCGATCAGTCGGCAGTGAAAGCTAGCTCTTGTGGTGGAAAAATCTCGACTTTCATGGTTCGAGGTCGATCCGGTCCAACTGCCGAACTTCTTTGTAGTCGCAGGTGGGATCGTAGTCGATGGTTCCAGCAAGTTTCAGTATTTCTTGTTGCTTTAGCTGAGTGAAGTACTCCGCCAGCCTTGCGGCACCGGCACTGAACTCCGCCACGGCCGCGAGCAGGCTCACCACCAGCCAGCCGGAGTCTTTCATCCCGAAGAAGTAGCCGGGATGAACCCAGACGCCGCGCTGGAGCAGCTCGAGCACCGTCTGCTCGTCTGGCTGCAGCGCGGGAATCCGCAGGACCGTATACCAGCCGCCTTCGACCTCCAGCCGGCTCACCTCCGGCACGGCGGCCAGTTGACGGTCCAGCTCGGCCAGGTTGGCCGCGACCCGCTCCTGAATCTGCCTCTGAATCGCCGCGCGGCCATCCAGCCAGGTGGGCAGCGCGCACTGCACCGGCGCATTCATCGAGAGGAAAGTGTCGGCGATGACCTCCAAGCGGTCGAGGGCTGCGTAGGCCTCATCTCCGGCCGCCACAATCCACGCCGCCTTCATCTGCGGCAGCCCGGCAATCTTGCTCAACCCGCTGACGACAAAGACTGGAACACCCTCGATGCCGGCGGCAAAGCTCTTCCCTGCCCCGCCGAAGCTGAAGTCGAGAAAGACCTCGTCTACAATCAGCGCCAGATCGAACTCCCTGCAAAGCCGCGCCAGCTCCTCTGCCTCCCAGGGCTTGGTGAAGTGGCCAGTCGGGTTGTTGGGATGCACGAGGACGATGGCGCGCGTGAGCGGCGTGATGGCCTGGCGAAGGCCCTCAGGATCGATCTGCCAACCGTGGTCGTAAAGCAGCGCGGCTGCTTTGATCGTCACATCGTCCAACGTCGCCAAAAAATCAAAGAGCGGATAGCTCGGCTGCGCGATGAGGATTTCGCTGCCCGCATCGCAAAGCAGACGGAAGAGAAAGCTATAGGCCTCGCTGGTGCTGGTGGTGAGCACAATCTGCTCGGGCTTGAGCGCCATGCCGTGGCCGGCGTAGTACGCGCAGACGGCCTGGCGCGCTCGCAGCAGACCGCGCGGCTGGGGATCGTAGTCGAGCGCCCGCGCATCAGTGAGCGCCGCCAGCAACGTTGGATCGTAGGCAAAGCCGCAGCGGGTGGGATTCGAGGCGGTGAGATCCGCAATCGGAAGCCCCGCCGCCAAGCGCAGCCGATGCGCCCGCGCCAGCTCGCTCTCTTCCGTGTTCCAGTTTGTTCGCCGCGAAAAGCGCATCATCTCTTCCCCATCAAAAATCCAGAAAGGGACGCCGCACCGCAAGTGCCACAATAGAAGAAGGCGTCCCTTTCAACTTTACACGGGCGAAGAATCTACGGGTTTTCTGGGGAGGAAGATTGGCATTGCGCGCGGTTGTCTTCGATTATGGAATTGTATTGACCGGCCCGCCGTCAGCCGAGGCCTGGGCGGCGCTGTTGCGCATCACCGGACTGCCGGAAGACCGCTTTGAGAGCCTCTATTGGGCCGACCGGGCCGCCTATGACGAAGGTAAGCTCACCGGCCTCGGCT
>Ga0302320_10022509_pt1 | contig 12439 bp, 9 predicted proteins | sample Bog_T0_3_FD_202130 | JGI IMG/M metagenome (GOLD analysis project Ga0302320, IMG submission 202130) | Peat permafrost microbial communities from Stordalen Mire near Abisko, Sweden - Bog_T0_3 | ecosystem: Environmental > Terrestrial > Soil > Wetlands > Peat | place: Sweden: Abisko, Stordalen Mire...
GGCCAGGCGTGTTCCGCTCTCATCCATCAGCAACGCGCAGTGGTAGTACTCCGGCGTTGGCAGTCCCAGGGCGCGCTGCAGGAGCATCTGCCGCCCTGTCGAACGCAGCAGATCCTCGCCGCGCACGACCTCGCTGACCCGCATTGCCGCGTCGTCAACCACAACCGCCAACTGGTACGCCGGAACATCATCGCGGCGCCACACCAGGAAATCGCCAAAGTCGCGCCCCGCCTCAAACGATTGCCTGCCCATGCGGCCGTCCACAAACTCAACACGTTCACCGTCGGGCACACGAAAGCGCCAGTTCACTCCGGCCGGTGCCGCCGCTTGCGATCTCTGATTGCGGCAGGTCCCCGGATAGATCGGCTCGTCGTTGTCATCGTGCGGCGCGCTGGCCGACTGCGCCAGTTCCTTGCGCGAGCAGGAGCACGGATAGATCCATCCTCCGCGCTGCAACTTGCTCCACGCGTCCAGGTAAAACTCGCGCCGCTGGCTCTGCGCGTACGGTCCAAATGCACCGCCCACATCCGGACCCTCCTGCCACTCGATGCCGTACCAGCGCAGGTCTTCCAACATCGCCTGCGCGAACTCGGCGCGGACGCGTTGCGGGTCCAGGTCTTCATTCCTCATGATCAGCACGCCCGCATGCTCGCGCGCCCGCTCAAAGGCGCACAAGAACGTGCTCGCGTGGCCCAGATGCAGATACCCGGTGGGCGAGGGAGCGAGGCGTCCGCGATAGGGGTGGTTCGGCATCTATGCCGGCCTTCAGACTAGCTGTTCAGCTTCAAGTAGCGCTCACGCACAATTGCAAAATGATGATCCGCGTGCCCGGCGGCCAGAAATGCGAGGGCCCGTACCGTGATCCGATTTCCGCCAGCTACGCCCGCGCGCGTCCATGCCTCGTCCGGCAGATTGCGAAACAGCGCCACGGTTGCCCCGCGCACCGCACGAAACTCATCCTGCAATCTCGGCCACGGGCACAGATTCGCCTGCGCCTCCGGCACCGACAACTCCTGGTCGAACGACTCCAGCGGGGTGCTGAAGCCTCTGGCGAACCACAGCGCACGGTAGACAAAGGCTCGCTCCGTGTCGCTGACGTGGTTGATCACTTCGCGGATCGTCCACTTCTCCGGCGCATAACGATGCAGCGAGAGCTCTTCCGAGATTCCATCGAGCCATGCAGAAGCCTGGTTCATCTGAGACTCCAGCACGTGCACAATGTTGTCTCCCGCCACACGGCTGATGTAATGGGTAAACACTCTTTCCGAGGCTTCGCTTGCTTCCGGCCGTCCAATCGCAGTCATAGTGGCTCAAGTCTAATCGACCATGATTTCCGAATACAATCCTCTATCCGCCCCGCTCCACGATCTCCCTTGCCTGGTGCACCGCGTCGAGAATCTCCTCAAAACTCTCGATAGCGAAGAGCTTCTTATGAATCTCGTCGACCTTCACCGTGGTATCGAGCACCTCTTCCACGCTGAAGTCGGCGATCCTGCAGCCGCCGTTGAGGACGTTGGTGCATTCGCCGTGCGAGCTGGCCACACCCGAGCCGTACACCTTCACCTCGCCGTCCTGACGGATCAGGCCGAACTCGAAGGTGTACCAGTAGAGCCGCCCCATGCGTTCCAGCTTCTCTTCGTTCTCCATCGCATGACATACATGTCCGTACTCGGCAACGGCATCGGCAAAGCTCCGCTCGGCAAACATCGGAAGGTGTCCCAGCGCATCATGCAGCATGTCCGGCTCTGGGGTGTAGTCCATCGACTCCCGGCTGCGCAGCCAGGTGGTGGCCGGAAACAATCGCGCTTCCAGCATCTCAAAGAACGCCCGCGAGGGCATGAAGCCGGAGACCGGCTGCACTTTCCATCCGGTGCGTTTCTCCAGCCGCTCGCTGATCTCCGGCAGATGTGGAATCCGCCCACCCTCAAGCCCCAGCACGCGCCAGCCTTCCAGGTATTCGCGGCATGCACACTGCTCCAGTTGCGCCATTCGCCGCTGCACCAGTTCTCCCCAGAGCGCGTGCTGGTCGGGAGTGTACTCACCGTAGTTTTGTTCGATCAGAAATGGTTTCGCCGTGACTAACCCCGCATGCTCCACGCCCCGCATCGGTCACCTCACCTGCCCCACTCGACAGGGGATCATATCCGAGATGCCGCAACCATGCAAAGAAGATGGCGCCCGCGGACGGCATCGCCGCGTGCCATTCCGCGCCAAACTTGTTAGGCTGTTCCTCTGGAGACGCCCTCATGTCCAACTTCAACGATCAACCCGAGATTCGGATTCAGAATTCCGATGATTATCGCGAAGGATATTCCAACAGCGTGCAGATTCGCATGAGCGTGTGGGATTTCTTTCTCGCCTTTGGCAAGGCTCTGCCGGGCAACGGTCCGGGAATCGATCTGCTCAACTTTCAGGGAATCTATCTGAGTCCACAGCAGGCCAAGGCGCTCGCGCTGATGCTGCAACAGAACGTGGCAAACTACGAGCAGACCTTTGGCGAGATCAAGATCGATCCGAAGTACACCCAGAGCGGGCCCGTCCACTAAGGCGATGGCGCCCGAGGAACCGCAGGCATCCGCCGCAGGCTCACTGGCTCGGGGAGTGCTGGGTTTTGCGGCGATCTTCGGCGCACTCTGGCTGCTGCATCTTCCGCTGCTTCGGCTTCCCTACTTCTGGGACGAGGCCGGATACTTCGTCCCCGCCGCGCGCGACATCCTGCTTACCGGCGACCTCATTGCGCACACCACGCTATCGAACGCACATCCGCCGCTGGTGATGCTGTGGCTGGCGCTGTGCTGGAAGCTCACCGCCTACACTCCGCTGGTGACGCGCACGGCGATGCTGCTGGTGGCGGCCTTCGGCTTCACGGCGCTGTGGCGGCTGGGGAGGCGGGTGGCCAGCGCCGAGGTGGCGACGGCAGCCGTGGTGCTTACGGCGCTGTCGCCCACGGTGTTCTCGCAGTCGGCGATGGCGCAGCTGGACATCGCTGCGTTCGCGCTGGTGCTGTGGACGCTGGAGGCGCACATCGGCGGGCGGCGCTGGCAGGCGATTGCATTCGCGGCACTGGCGGCGGTGGCGAAAGAGACCACGGTTGCGGTGACGCTTACGCTGTTTGGCGCCGACCTGCTGGGCCACTTCGCATATCTCCGGCGACCGGCGTGGGCGGCGAAGTGGTGCCTGCCGCGGCGCTCGCTGCCCCAGTGCGCGGCATACCTGCTGGCGCCGCTGCCGCTGGTGGCGTGGTATGCGTATCACTTCCATCGCACCGGACACGTCTTCGGCAATCCCGACTACCTGCGCTACAACGTGGGAGCTACGCTGACACCGCTGCGCATTCTGCTGGCGGGGTTGATGCGGCTCTGGCACGCGAGCGGCTACATGAATTTGTTTGTGCTCACCGCGGCGGCGCTGGTGCTGCTGTGGAATGCGCGGCAGGCCGGCGGGCCGCGAGCCGCAGCGCCCGGCATTGCTGACAACGTGCAACTGCTGCTGGGGCTGGTGGTGCTGGCGCAGGCGGCCGAGTTCTCCGTGGTTGGCGGAGCGCTGCTGGCGCGCTACATGATCCCGGCGGTTGCGCTGGTGGTGCTGCTGGCGGTGAACGTACTGCGGCGCTATGCGCCGCGCTGGCAGTGGTGGATCACAGGATGCGCCGTGGCGTTTGTGGCCGCGCTGTTGCTGAATCCGCCGTGGTTCATCTCACCGGAGGACAACCTGACGTGGACCAGCTTTGTGCGCATGCACGAGCAGGCGGCGCGCTACGCGGAGCAGCACTACGCCCAGGAGCGCATACTCACCGCGTGGCCGGCTTCGGATGAATTGAATCGTCCGTTCCTCGGCTATGTGCGGAATCCGCTGACGGTGGTGCGGGTGGAGAACTTTACCGCCGAGGAGATGTTGCGCGCCGCCGCGCAAACAGAGGGGTTCGACGTGGTGGTGGCGTTCTCCACCAAGTACGAACCGCCGCGCGGATTCTTCCAGCACATTCCGGGCTGGACGCGCGTGCAGAGCCGCTACTTTGACTTCCATCAGGATCTGCCAGCGGCGGCGATTGCGCGCATGCTCGGTGGGCGCATCGTATGGCAGGACGCGACTCCGGGCGAATGGATTGCGGTGATCGAGATCGACAAGATTCGCGATGCGCGCCTGGCGCCGAATTCGAGTTTCGTGAATTTTGACGTTCGGCAGCGCTGATTTCGCGAAAACTGCACTAGTTGTGGTGCAGTTTGCGAAAGACTATTCACCATACAGGTAATCGTTTCGGACGCGAAGATTACTGGTTTGATAATCCTTTTGTAAGGTTGCGAACTATTGGCGCACTGGTTATCTCTTGGATGGTGTGTGTTTACTCTTTCGTTAATCGATGAATTGACGAACCGGCTGACTACGGTTCTGTAGGGCGGGAGGCGGCGAGCTGGCGGGCGCGGACGAAGATGGATTCGAACATGGGGACGGTGAGTTTGCCGGTGGCGGTGTTCTGGTTGGAGGGGTGGTAGGAGGCAACGAGGGTGATGCCGTTGGGCATGAGGAATTCGGCGGCGTGAGCAAATGAGTATATGGACTTGCGGGCGATGACGGCTTGGCGGCGCAGGGTTTCGAGGTAGGCGTCGAAGGCGATCTTGCCGAGGGCTACGACCACTTTCAGATTCTTGAGGGCGGCCAGTTCGCGGACGGTGAATTGGGCGCAGTTCTCCAGTTCGGAGGGCAGAGGCTTGTTGCCGGGTGGAGCGCAGCGGACGGCGGCGGTGATCCAGAGGTTGTGGAGTTCGAGGCCGTCGTCGCGGCCGGCGGCGAACGGCTGGGAGGCGAAGCCTTGGCGGTGGAGGATGGGATACATGAATTTGCCGGAGGCGTCTCCGGTGAAGGGACGGCCGGTGCGGTTGCTGCCGTGGGCTCCGGGCGCAAGACCGAGGGCGAGGACTTGGGCGCCGGGATCGCCGAAGCCGGGGACGGGGCGCGCCCAGTAGGTGCAGTCGAGGTAGGCGCGGCGCTTTTCGCGGCCGATGCGCTGGCGGTACTCGACGAGGCGGGGGCAGAGCTGGCAGGCGGTGACTTCCTTGTCTAACAGCGCGAGGGGACCGGGGAGCATACGGGGTAGTGTAAACCCGGGGGATTCAGCTCGGGAGCAAGGGCAACCACCCCCACCGTAAACCCGCAGAGAGCGCGAGTTGAAGATGGGGTACCAGAGACAAGAGCAAGGGCAACGGCAGGAGCAGGTTCGTCGCAGAGGTGGAGCGCGCTGCTTCCCACGTTAGCCGCGCAAAAGCGGCGCGCCGAACGTGGGGCACCCGACATTAGTTTGAGTTGGGGAGTCAGGGGCAGAAGCAGGAGCCAAAGCAAGGACAAGGACAGGAGCAAGGGTAAGGGGTTGCGGGGAGAATTCTTGGGGGGCGGTTTGACCCGCGGTTGGTTGGGATCATACACTGAGACGGTCGCAGATGGCGCTAAGGCCGCTGCATGTGCTGACCGATTGAGCGAGCGTGCTCCGGCCTCCGCAAATCTTTCAGAAGACTTAAAAGGCTATCCCTTTGACAAGCACCGATTCCACATCCACCGACCCGACATCCACTGACTTGACATCCACCACCGATGCTACCGCCGAAGTAATCACGAACCCGTGCGAGCGCGAACTCTCGGTTGAAGTACCGGCCGAAGAAGTGACGAAGGCCTGGCAGAACGTGCTGGCGCGCTTCCAGAAGCATGCCCGTATTCCGGGCTTCCGCAACGGCAAGGTTCCGGCCTCGATTATCCGCAAGAAGTTTGCCGATGAGATCAAGTCGGAGGTGGTGGAACAGTTGATTCCGACGGCGTTCCGCGAGGAGACGAAGAAGCAGAACCTGATTCCGCTGGGACAGCCGCGGGTGCTGGAACTGGAGTTGGAAGAAACGAAGCCGCTGCGCTTCAAGGCGCTGTTTGAAGTGCTGCCGCCGTTTGAGGTGGAAGGCTACAAAGAGATCAAGGTGGCGCGCGAGCCGATCGTAATCAACGAGGAAGAGGTCGAGAAGACGATTGAAGGACTGCGCGAGCAGAACTCGACCTACGTGAACGTGGACGAGGATCGCGGGCTGGCCGATGGCGACTTCGCGTCGGTGGGCTTCAAGAGCACGAGCGAGGATCCGGGGGCCGAGCCGGTGGAGATGGACGATGTGCTGGTGGACATCGGCGGCAGCAACACGCTGGCGGATTTCAGCGAGCATCTGCGCGGAGCCAAGGCGGGAGAGACGCGGAGCTTCGACGTGACCTATGCCGAGGACTTCGGCGACAAACGGCTGGCGGGCAAGACGCTGCACTACGACGTGGAGGTGAAGGGGATCAAGACGAAATCGGTTCCCGAACTGAACGACGAGTGGGTGCGGGACCTGGGGCAGGAAGAGATGAAGACGCTCGACGAACTGCGGGCGAAGGTGCGCGAGGGGATCGAGCACGAGAAGAAGCACCAGTCGGAACACAAGGTGAAGGAAGCGCTGCTGCTGCAGTTGACGGAGAAATTTCCCATCCCCGTACCGATCCTGCTGGTGGAGAACTCGATTGACCAGCGGCTGGAGCGCGGGCTGCGCTCGCTGGTGGCGCAGGGATTGCGGGCCGAAGACATCAAGCGCATGGACCTGAGCAAGTTGCGCGAGGGTCAGCGCGAGGGCGCGCTGCGCGACGTTCGCGCCAATCTGCTGCTGGAAAAGATTGCCGATCTGGAAAACATTGAAGTGAGCGACGAGGAGCTGGACCGGGAGATTTCGGCGGCGGCCCAGGAGTCGAAGCAGAATCCGGCGGCGCTGCGCAAGCAACTCGAAGAGAAGAACGGATTGGGCGGAGTGCGGCAGCAGATGCGCTGCGATCGCGCGATGAGCTGGCTGTACGAGCATTCCGAGTAGGCAGAGGGAACCTGTTTTGTCATTCACCGCTCCGCTGGACCATCGGAAGATGGAGGGAGCGGTTTTACGGGGACCGGAGCGGGTTATGGCTTGCGGTCCGCAAAGGAGCGGGACAATTATGCTTGTGCCGATGGTGATCGAGCAGACCAGCAGGGGCGAGCGCGCCTATGACATCTATTCCCGTTTGCTCAGAGATAACATCATCTTCCTGGGCACGCCGATTGATGACAATGTCGCGAATCTGATCATCGCGCAGTTGCTGTTTCTCTCCGCCGAGGACCCGGAAAAGGACATTTCGCTGTACATCAATTCGCCGGGCGGATCGATTACGGCGGGGATGGCGATTTACGACACGATGCAGTTTATCCGCAACGACGTGGTAACGATCTGCATTGGGCAGGCGGCGTCGATGGGCGCGATGCTGCTGGCGGCGGGAGCGGCGGGCAAGCGGTATGCGCTGCCGACTTCGCGGATCCTGATTCACCAGCCGCTGATCATGGGCGGCGGAATCTCGGGGCAGGCCACCGACATCGATATCCATGCGCGGGAGATTTTGCGGATGCGCGAGTTGATGAACCAGTTGATGGCGAAGCATACCGGGCAGGTGCTGGACAAGGTGGAGCGCGATACGGAGCGCGACTTCATCATGAACGCGCAGCAGTCCAAGGAATATGGCATTGTGGATGACATCATCTACAAGCACAAATAACGGGATTCCGGTAACGGGGTAACGTTACCAAAGAGGAATGCGGGGATGGCAATTCGGCTTCCCGTCCTTTACTAGCGGGCGGGTTGGGCGGAAAATGGGATTGGGGCTGGAGGAGATTGGGCTGTGCCCGTACCCCCGCGGGCCGGCAGCCGAATGGAATGTAAGGCCTGCTCTTAGATCGCCGGGCGAACCGGGAACGCAACAGGAGTTATCTGTGAGACCCAGGTCTGGTTCAGACGAAGTATTGCGATGTTCGTTTTGCCACAAGTCCCAGGACGCGGTGGCGAAGTTGATCTCATCGCCCTCCGACTATCCGCGCGCCTACATCTGCGACGAGTGCGTGGCGGTTTGCAACTCCATTCTGGAGGATGACCGCAGCGAGACGCAGACGACGACTGGTCCGAATCATCTGCCGAAGCCGCAGGAAGTGAAGGCATTCCTGGACGAGTACGTGATTGGCCAGGAGCGGACGAAGAAGAAGCTGGCGGTGGCGGTTTACAACCACTACAAGCGCATCTACATGAACCGGCAGCGCACCAGCGAGATCGAGCTGACGAAATCCAACATTCTGCTGATTGGCCCGACGGGAACCGGCAAGACGCTGCTGGCGCAGACCCTGGCGAAGATGCTGGACGTGCCGTTTGCGATTGTGGATGCGACCACGCTGACCGAGGCCGGGTACGTGGGCGAGGACGTGGAGAACATCATCCTGAAGCTGCTGCAGTCGGCCGACGGGGACGTGGCGCGGGCGCAGACCGGCATCATCTACATTGACGAGATCGACAAGATTGGCCGCAAGGACGAGAACCCCTCGATCACGCGCGACGTATCCGGGGAAGGCGTGCAGCAAGCGCTGCTGAAGATACTGGAAGGCACGGTGGCGAACGTGCCGCCGCAGGGCGGGCGCAAGCATCCGCACCAGGAGTTCACGCCGGTGGACACGACGAACATCCTGTTCATTGTGGGCGGAGCCTTTGTGGGCCTGGAGAAGGTGATCGAGCGGCGCATCGGAAAGCGCGCCGTGGGATTCAGGACGGGCGAGGACTCGCAGCGCGACGATGGCATCCATCACAAGCGCGACGACGAGCTGCTGCAACTGGCGCAGCCGCAGGATCTGATCAAGTTCGGGCTGATCCCGGAGTTCATTGGCCGGCTGCCGGTGATGGGCGTGCTAAGCGATCTGGACGAGGCGGCGCTGGTGCAGATTCTGACGCTGCCGCGCAATGCGATCGTGAAGCAGTACCAGCGGCTGTTTGAGTTTGAGAACGTGAAGCTGCACTTCACCGAGGAGGCACTGACGGCGATTGCGCGCGAGGCGCTGAGCCGCAAGGTGGGGGCGCGCGGACTGCGCATGATCCTGGAAGAGCTGATGCTGGACCTGATGTACCAGCTTCCGGGGCAGAAAAAGATCAAGGAGTTCGAGGTGACGCGCGAGATGGTGGAGCAGCGCACGGTTTCGATGCCTCGGGTGGAGAAGCAGGCTTCGTAGAGGAAACGTTTACGGCATGCTTGAAAGCCCAGCCGCTTGATGGTTGGGCTTTTGCTTATTTCCGGAGGTTGCGGGGGAGAACTCGGCGGCGCGCGCGGGCAGAGGGGGAAGGTGCAAGCCAATGGCAGGACTCCAGATAGGCCGTGTTGGCGCGTTCCCAGACCGGGCCAGCGATTCCCATAGTGCGAGGATTCCTCCGTCGTCCCGCGGATTCGCCATGACCGCGGCGTATTGCCGCCGATATAACGTTGTAGTAGGCTCGAAATCAGTTGCTGGGACTCGAGCAGGTTTGCGATTGAGTGCGATCCAAATTTAGCTGGCCGCAAAGGAAGTGAGGCTGCGTGAGCCTGACCAAAGAGAAGTTTGAAACCCGCAAGCTGCCGATGATGCCGATCCGCGACGTTGTCATCTTTCCGTACATGATGACGCCTTTTGTAGTGGGCCGCGAGTCGAGCGTGCGCGCCCTGGAAGAGGCGCTGGCGGGAGACAAGAGGATTTTTCTGGCGACGCAGCACGATCCGGGCGTGGACGAACCGAAGCCGGACGAGATTTACCAGGTTGGCAGCATTGTCAACATTGTGCAGAGCCTGAAGATGCCGGACGGCAACATCAAGGTCCTGGTGGAGGGAATCGAGCGGGCGCGCATTCTGCAGGTGACCGAGACGGACGGCTTCTACATGTCGTCGGTGCGGGTGAACCGCTATGCGACGGAGATTTCGCCGCAGGTGGAAGCGACGATGCAGCGCGTGGCCTCGCTGTTTGAGCAGTATGTGAAGCTGTGCCAGTCGCTGAACCAGGAGACGATCGCGGCGACGGTGCGGATGGATGACATTGGACGGCTGAGCGACACGATCGCGGCGAATCTGCAACTGGCCATCGAAGAGAAGCAGGAGTTGCTGGAGATCTTCGATCCGACGGAGCGGCTGACCAGGATCTCGGACGTTCTGGACATTGAGATTGAGAAGCTGAACATGGACCGCACGATCCAGTCGCGGGTGAAGCGGCAGATGGAGCGGGCGCAGAAAGAGTACTACCTGAACGAGAAGATCAAAGCCATCCAGAAGGAACTGGGGCGCGGCGAGAAGAGCGAATTCGACGAGTTGAAGAAGAAGATCGACGGGTCGGGCATGCCGCCGGACGTGCTGGAAAAAGCCACGCAGGAGTTGAAGAAGCTGGAGGCAATGCCTCCGATGTCGGCCGAGTCCACGGTGTCGCGCAATTACCTGGACTGGCTGCTGGCGGTGCCGTGGAAGAAGAAGTCGAAGGAAATCCGCGATATTGATTTTGCCGAAAAGACGCTGAACGAAGACCACTACGGGCTGGAAAAGATTAAAGAGCGCATCCTGGAGTTTCTGGCGGTGCGGCAGTTGGTGAAAAATCCCAAGGGCTCGATTCTGTGCCTGGTGGGACCTCCCGGGGTGGGCAAAACCTCGCTGGGAATGAGCATCGCCAAGGCGACGGGGCGGAAGTTCGTACGCATGTCGCTGGGCGGAGTGCGCGACGAGGCCGAGATACGCGGACACCGCCGCACCTACATCGGAGCGCTGCCGGGACAGATCATCCAGATGATGAAAAAGGCCGGGACGCGGAATCCGGTATTCATGCTGGACGAAGTGGACAAGATGTCGAACGACTTCCGCGGCGACCCATCGTCGGCCCTGCTGGAAGTGCTCGATCCGGAACAGAACTTCATGTTCGTGGACCACTACCTGGACGTGGAGTACGATCTCTCGCAGGTATTCTTCATTGCCACGGCGAATGTGCTGCACACCATTCCGGGCCCGCTGCAGGACCGCATGGAAGTGCTGCGCATGCACGGCTACACCGAGCCGGAAAAGCTGGAGATTGCGCGCCAGTACCTGGTGAAAAAACAACTGGAACAGGCCGGCCTGACGTCGGACAACATCAAGTTCGAAGACGACGCGCTGCGAGGCATTATCCGGTACTACACGCGCGAGGCCGGGGTGCGAAACCTGGAGCGCGAGATTGGCAACGTGTGCCGCAAGACGGCGCGCGCGGTGGTTCGCGAGGGCGACAAATTCTCCTGCAACATTACGGCGGAGAGCCTGAACGGATACCTGGGCGTGATGCGCTTCCGCGATATGGCGGCCAACGAAAAGAGCGAAATTGGACTGGTGACGGGGCTGGCGTGGACCGAGGTGGGCGGCTGCATTCTGACCACCGAGGTTGCGATCATCGACGGCAAGGGCAAGCTGACGCTGACCGGAAAACTGGGCGACGTAATGCAGGAGTCGGCCCAGGCGGCGATGAGCTACCTGCGGTCACGCTGGCAACGGCTGGGCATTCCGCGCGACTTCTACCGCAACGTGGACATCCACGTACACGTTCCCGAAGGTGCGATCCCCAAGGACGGCCCGTCGGCGGGGATTACGATTGCAACGGCGATTGCCAGCGCACTGAGCAAGATTGCGGTGCGGCGCGATATCTGCATGACGGGGGAGATCACGCTGCGCGGCAAGGTGCTGCCGATCGGCGGGCTGAAAGAAAAGCTGCTGGCGGCGCACCGCGCCGGAATCATGGAAGCGATATTGCCGGCGGAGAACGAGAAGGACGTGGCCGAGGTGCCGGAGAATCTGCGGGCGGAGATGAAGCTGCACTTCGTGAATTCGATGGACGAGGTACTGCAGATCGCGCTGGAACACCCGCTGCCGGACGTGGTGGAGAACGCGCCGATTGCAGCCATTGCGAGTACGCCGGAACAGCCGGAGGCGCGGCAGTAAGGGATGCGCCAGGGCGGTTTCGGTGTTGATGTGTACGGTCCGTCCCACCTTTAGAGTCCGCTGAAGTGTACGAAGAGCCCCAGAGTTGGAACTACGTGTCCAGTTCCACGAGATCCTTTACAGTTTGTTCCGGGACATCCTTTACAGTTTTCGTTACGAGATCTCGGCGTCGAAACAGCGATCGACGATCGTCGATCGCTGTTTCGCGAGGTCGAGTTCCCGGACCAGGGTGCGGCAGTAATACACCAGTATTCGATCCTCGATCGGCTCCAGTTGTACTCGCTCACCGGCAAGTGCCAGGCTGATCGTCCAGTGCCGGCCGCCAGACTTGATCTTGCCGTCTGAATCTACCTTGAGCACATGGGCGCCCTCGGCGTAGTGCCACTCGGCCGGATGCGGATCATAGCGCCGAGGGCTGGGCTGCCAACGCGAAGCCGGCGTGGCCATCCCGAGCGCCTCATGCGGGCGCAGATAGTTGTGTTCCCAGCGATACTCATCCAGCCACTCCTGCCGATCGGCGAGTCCGGCCGGTGCGCCGCGGCGGTCTGCCGCACGCTGCAACTCGCCGTGGAAACGCTCCACCTTGCCCTGGGTCTGCGGATGCCGCACCCGGCTGAAGTGCAGTTCGACACCT
>Ga0302320_10022510_pt1 | contig 12439 bp, 8 predicted proteins | sample Bog_T0_3_FD_202130 | JGI IMG/M metagenome (GOLD analysis project Ga0302320, IMG submission 202130) | Peat permafrost microbial communities from Stordalen Mire near Abisko, Sweden - Bog_T0_3 | ecosystem: Environmental > Terrestrial > Soil > Wetlands > Peat | place: Sweden: Abisko, Stordalen Mire...
CCTCTCTTCCCACACCCCCTTCCCACACCCCCCCCCCCCCTACCCTCCACACCCCTCTTCCGTTTAAATATTCATAATCCCCTATTAAAAAAACTTATTTAAAAACCGAAAGGCATTTCTTCAGAATTCGACTTCAAAAATGGATCTGAGAATTTGAGCTCTTTTTTAATTTCTTTTTTTTCGCAAATTGAATCATTCTCCTTCTCCTTGTCGCTGAAATAATAATTGATGGCATGCTGAACATTGTTTTCAGCCTGTTTGAAATATTTGTCGATAACCTCCTGCGATTCTTCTCCAGTGAAACTCTTGAACATGGAGATACTTTCGCCCAATGGCAATAGCAATGATGGTATGGGATCGTTATTTTGCATTGATTTTTAGAAAAAATATTTTTCTCATTATTCTTGAATTTCGAAGATTTCGAACTTAAGCTATTCTTGTCTTCCAAAACTTGTATTTTGAGTTTTTGCATCCAAATTTAAAATAAATGAAAACTTTTTCGAAATTTAAAAATCTGATTGTGATAAATTAAAAAACTTAATAAATAACTAAAATTTTTCTTTTTCTTTTTAGAAAAACAAAAAAAACACTAAAATATGTTACAATTTTTAGTTTTCCTGGCCTTTTCCTCAAACCCATCACTTAATTTGTCAATCCTCAAATCTTCTCCTTTTTTGAAAATTTGATTTTCCTCAAATTTCCTTTCGTTATCCTCATTTTCCTCATTTTGAAATTCCGAAATCTCATTCATTTCATCATCATCCTTCCTCTGATTCGCATTATATTCAATAAAAATCTCATTTTCTTTTTTTGATTTTAACGGGCTTCTTTTTTCGGGACTTTGAATCCCATCTAAAATCCTTTCTATTTCATTGAGATAGGTCTCATTCACTGCTGCTCCTTCGTCATTATCTTTGTATTCATCATAGCTTCTGAGTAAAAGCAATGCATGATTTAAGGCGATGCTGTTTTCTTCTATGGATTTATTCAAATTGAACTTTTTATTCGGATACGATGATTTCAAAATCTGCTCCAATGACTCAATATCCAAATTATTCAACCCATTTGGAAACGTCTCCATATCAAGACTTAACATATTCAAATCTGATTTTTCCTTGTCTCTTATGAAGGGTTTTTTGCTAGAGAACTCCTTTTCCATCAAGATTATTGATTCGTTATTATGGAATAGATTATCGAGATTATCTTGAATCTTGGAATCATACAGCTCTGTTAATTCAAAATCTTTGACTTTTTTGATACTTGTGTTGAGAAGATGGTCAAGTTGAGATTTGAACTCAATGGAGGTTTGCAGGTCGTTTTCTTCCATTGAATGACTTTTTGGATTAAATAGAAATTGGTTTTACTTTTTATTAATATTGGAAAAATTTTTAAAATTCTTTATGTGACAAAACAGTTTGCCATTCTAATTAAAATTTAAAAAGCAATTATAGTATCTCAATTTAATTTAAAATTATGATAGAAAAAATTTGAGAAATTATAATTTTTTAATATTATTAATTATTTAAAAATATTCATTTTTTTTTTACTTCAACGAAAAGACAATATAGAGTTTAAGTTTGACGAAAAAACATAAAACTATAGTATTTACATTTTTTTTCTATTTTTTTTGAAATTGGTTTTATGATTTGATAAAACCTCGCCTATCTTTGTGAGATTCTTCGTTGGAGAGATCATGATAAGCGAATTAAAAAATCCTTTCAATTCTGTGAATTGTTTCGCTTTGTTTATATTATCACAATTTAAAGGTTGCAAAATTTTGAGCATTAAATCTTCATTTTTCATCAAATTGTCGCCATGCTCAGCAACATTGCTTTCTGTATAGATTGACAATGATCTATAATTTTTTTGAATGGAGCCATTGTGATTAGTTTTTTTTTCTTCTAAATTATTTGTTGGTGAAATTGACGAGTTTTTTTTGCGGAAATTCGTAGTGGAGGCCGATTGTCTGAGTTTTTTTTCATCCTTGCTTTTTTCTTCATTGGATTTCTTGTGGTTTTGAGGGATTTCATTTGTATGTAATTTGTAGGCTTTGATTTGGAAATGGTTGGTTGATTTGCCATTCGTTATTTGACTGGGATGGGAGGAACTTTCATCTGATTTTCTCTTTAATTCCTTTAAAAAAAGACATTTTCACAAATTTTAAAACAAATTTAAAAGAACTTTTTTTATAGTATCGTTGTGAGGAGTAGTGTCATGGAAAGGCATTTTGGATTTATTTTCAATAGAGCGCCAAGGTATATATTCAGAATTATCGGTTTTTATGTAATTTGTAATTGTGTCTGGGGCTTTTTCCTTTAATTTTTCGATCTCATTATCTTTAACCTCTTCCTAAAAAAAACAACAATAAATAATTATAAAATTAAAAAAAAGTGACATTTTTCGTTAGAAAACTATGGATCAAGTCTTTCTTACTTTTTATAGGACTATTTGACTTACTTACAATCCGATAAGGTTTTGGTGTAGTTTGAAAAGACGAAATGTTTGAAGTTTTATAGGCTGTGTGAAAACAGGCAAACATTTCACCATTATTGGTATGTGACTTTCAAGAGAGAAAAACAATTAATAAAAATATTTCTTTTGTAAATACAGAATTGTCATCTTTATTTAGCTCAATATGTAATTTTTTCTCCTTGTGCTCTTTTCTCGTTTTCATGCTATTCGGAGTCTCACCATGGCTTTGAAATTCCAATTTTTCGCAATACATCATGAAATAAATTGTTTTAATGACCTAAAAAAATAAAAAAATGAGTCTTGCTTTTTTTTTTTGGAAAAACAAAATACCATCAAAACATTTTTTTGCTGCGTGAACGCCTTTAAATTCTCAGAACATGTCATCGGGATGCTTGAATTGAAATTTCTGGTGATCCATGGATGATTCAAAATCATCTCCGCTGGGTGTCTGTCAGAAGGCTCAAGAGCTGTCATTTTCATAAACAAATTTTTGGACAATCTCATATTTTTATTAATTTGAATAACACCAAATTATAAAATTATTAGTACTCTTCAAAATCCAGTGGGAAATCTATAATGGGATTTAATAATTTCTCATAGAATTCCTTTCGATCCTCATGCCCTTCATAAAATGGATGCTTCCCCTCATTGCAAAGCATGTATAAAATGATCCCACAACTCCAAATGTCAACTGGCTTAAGACCATTTACTAACTTAAAATTTATGAACTGCTAAAATACTTTGCTATAAATTTGATATTTAATGAGTTCAGGGGCCTGAAACAGTGCGGTCCCACAGAACTTTGACATAATTTTATTTTCATTGTTGAATTTGTCACTCAAACCGAAATCTATCAATTTTATGGAACTCAAATTGTTTTTATCTTGAATCAAGATGTTTTCAAGTTTCAAATCTCGATGAACTATTCCATGACTATGCAAATGTGCCACTGCGTTGATAATAGATTTAACAATCAGACTGTTTTCATAATCATTTAATCTTTGATTGGAAATTTTGCGTTCTTCCAGTAGGTCATTCAGACTTCCTGACTTCACATATTCCATAATCAGAAAGATTTTCTTGGCACTGCGAATCACTTTGAGGAATTTCACGATGTTAGGGTGGTTGAGGCCTGAGAGAATAGTGGCCTCGCGATATAAAATCTCATGATTTGCAGAGTTTATATCAGTGACTTTGAATTTTGTTTATATGTATTATAGAAGAAAACAAAACCTTGATTGCCACTTCGTTGGAGGTTTTCTTTTCGAGGGCATAATAGACTTTTCCGAAGGAGCCTTTGCCAATGTAGTTAAGGATTTGGTAGTCGTGGAGCTCGCGAAAAGAACTGATTTCTTTGATATTCTCCATCTGAATATTTAATTAACACATTATATATTGTTTGCTATTTTTTGTTATTTTATTGGTTTTAATGGCTAAGGAAATTTGAAGAAAATTAAAAAAAAAATGTTTTTTTTTTTTAGGAAATATTTTGGAATATTCAACCCAAAAAAATGAAGTTTTGATTAAATATTTTTATTAAATTAATGGCATAATATAATTTAGTAAAGTGGAAGTAAAACATCTCATAGGCCTTCTTCACTATTTAAGGATCTGAGACATGGTCTAAATTGTGAATTGGCTTTCTTAAAATCTATGCAACTTTTCTTCTTTTTATAACTCATGTTCAAGGTTAAGGATGACCCCTCGAGTGAATGAGTAGAGGATTTCCTTAAATTTAGCATGATCATCTTGTTCTTTTCGAAATAACGGTCTTGCTTCATCAAAGGGTCGCCTTTGTAAACATTGATCGCGTCGAGGTAATCATTGGCCTTTTTTTCAATCATTTCCCAATAATCCGATGAGTTTGAAGAGGAGAATCTCAACAAGGAGGAGAGGTCGCTTTGGTTGTGAGGACTTTCCATGGGTGTGAGGAGGATTTTTGGGAAATAAATTAATAAATCTTTGTTTTTTTTAAAAAACTTTTATAATTATTTCAGAAAAAAAGGCCTGATTTCAAGGTTTAAGATTTTATTTATTGGATGACTCGTAAACATGCTCAAATTAAAGGCAAAACTGTTTCCAATCAATAAGAAAAAACACAAAGTTGTAACCAGTGCTTTGGTGGGAACCAGATTTCCAAATGTTTTGAAGACTCCTTTTTTCATGTTGAAATTAAAAGGTTTTTTTAATTTTTGAAAAGCTTAATCCTAAGTAAAGACCAACTGTTGAGAATTTGATCAATGAAGAGCTTTTCCAAGTGTTGAGAGAGGAAGAAGTGGAAGAGGAGGAGATCGGGAAAACAGGGAACTTTTTTTGATAGATTTTGAAGCTGAGAAGTTCTTTTTCGACAAGAGGACTTTATTTTGTTGTTTTGGAGAGAAATAAACAACTTCAGACAGATCGAAGTGCTAATGACTGCAAAATGATTTATTTTTAATGTTGTATAATATAAGAATAAATAGTTTAGTTTGTTTGTTATCATTATTGAAAAATTTGCTCTCTATATTTTTTAAAATAAAATAAAAACCTTTAAATAATTTTAAAAATTGCATGGTATTCGAGCCATGTTTTTGAGATTTTTAGTAAATTTAATGGGGAAGTTTTGGCAACGATATCGCTAATAATGTGATTTTTATAATAATGGAAAAATGCATTGATTAAAACAAAACCAGAAGATCTGGACCAGAAATGGCAAAACAATTATTAACTGATATGGCATTCAGAGAAACTTGAAATAAAGATGAGGTTTTTAGAGCGGTAGGTTCATTTGCTCATGATGCATCAAAAGTTGTAAACCAACTGCATAAAAAGTTTCCACAAGTTTTTCTAGCTGATCGACAGAGAAACCTATTAAAGAGTTTGCCGTTTCTGACTTGAAAGTAAGCTCACTCAGGAAATTTATTGAGGATTTGTAGAAGGAGTGCGATAGATTGCTGGAATTCAGATTTGGTCTGATTGGGATTTTTATTTCGGTCCATTCAAGCGCGATTAGGTGTCAAATATTAGAATCACGGTGTTTTCAGAAGATTTTTTTTGAGTTACTCATGCAATTTGGGTTTTTTCATTAAGAGGAAATCAGATCTTCAAGCTGGGTGGAGATGGAATGGGATGCTTCTTTTCACTACTAAAGTAGAAAAAGCTGAAAAAGATGCTAAAATATTGACTCTAGGCAGAGGCACAAAAAATCCTTTGCAAAATCCTTTGCTTTTGTTTATTAAATATATAATTTTAAATTTGTTTTCTTTTTTCTAAAGGATAGATTTTTTTATTGTCTATTGCAAAATTTGATCGTTTGAAACTTTTTTTTTATAAATTTTCTGTTTTTTATTTTTTTTTTGTTTCAAAAAAAAGCAGTTTATCAATGAGGTCTCTTTCACATTCCATAAATATTAACTAAAAATATAAAACTTTAAAAAAACTAAATCAAGATCATTCATTATGAGTTTATTTCCCAGAAAAAAATCCAGTTCCTGGCATCAAAAAACTGCTTCGCTTGAGCAAAGAGTATCTGCCCTCGTCTCAGCAAACAACAAATCCATCTTTTCAGAAATCCTGACAGCCAAGCTTTCCAATCATTCTTCTTACATCAAGCCACCCAACCCTTTCTCTTCTTCGAAAGACTCTCCCATCCTAGAGCAGAATTCCTCTTTTTCCTCTCACAAAAAAAAATACCTCAATCAGAGTTTTTCTCGCTTTTCCAAATGCAATTGTTGTGGTTTTAACAGTTTTTATGAGCAGCAGCGATTGAACGATGACTTAAAGGAAATGTTAAGACATTCAAAAGGAAAAAGTCTGTTGGCTTTGGAAATCGCCAAAATAAAAAACTTTTCAATAAATGACCTCGCTCAACAGACAAAAGCTCTAAAATCCCCATCTGATGTTCCTATTGATGACAAAATTAAGGAAACTGTGAGAAACAAAGAAAATTCTCTTGAAAAATTTCCTATTTTGACTCAACAAAACTACTACCACGACTTCGTTCCGCAGGAAAAAGAAGAAGAAATCGATTGTTTGAAGAGTTTCTTTGCAAAGACGAGCAAACAATCGAAAAAACCCATAGAAAACACTTTCATTCAAGCCATGCTTAGTCTGAAAAAAGAGCTCCCGACTGCTTTTTCTAATAAATCGATGAATCGTAGAGAGATCGTGATTTTGAGGCATTGGTTTGCGAATCAGGAGGAGATCTTAAACAAAAGAACATTTCAAAACTTAGAAGAGAAGACCAATGCTTATTTCGAGTTGTATTCCCTTTGTTTGACTGAAGTTATTAAGGAAATCTCTGTGGAATGTAATGAAAAAGGTGAGATAATTAATGAAATATGGCAGAAGTTCCTTGAATTGCTTGCGGGTCATAGAGTTTATGTGGAGCAAGAGGAAAGGAAAATAAAAGAGAGCAGTCAGATTTTAATCGATACAGCTTTAAATAAGGAGCGATTAATTTTGGAGAAAACTGAAAATACTTTGAAGGCGAAAATTGAAGAAATCGCTGAAATAAAGAGAAATGATCGTGAATTTCATGCTAAAATGAAACAAATGGAACAAAGCAACAAAACCTATTGGGAAGATGGTAATAAATACCGTTATCTATGCAAGACTCTTAATGATAAATATGTGAATCTGAAGAAGGATTTCCAAAATCTCCAAGAAAAAGTTTATCGTAAAACTGAATTTGAAGTGGGAAAAACTAAGCCAGATATTTACATAAATAGCCAAACTCCTGATCAATCCCTTTTGAATACCCCCAAACCACAACCCAATAAGTTCCAAATGAAATTTAAAGAAGAAACTAATATAAATATTAGCAAAGAAGAAACCCCAAGCTCTAATAATTTGAGTGATATCCCATCATTAGGCAATATAAAAGCTATTTTGAGTCTTAGAGAGGGGGAGGGTGGGTCTCAGCAGAATGTCAAGGTGCCCCCCCAACTGCGTTCGATATTTCAGAAAACCGAAGAGCAAGTTGAGAAAAATGAAGGATTGCTAAAACCCGCCACTTCTCGCAAACTTTCAATGAATGAAAAATTGTTTACTAACGAAAATAAATTAAAAGAAATAGTGGCAAAAAAATTCTCCTTACCTAAAACTTCGTCACCTATAAAAGTTATAATAAAACTTCCAAATAATGAGGTCGTGGAGAAAAAAGAAGACACCATGTCAGATTCAAAAGAATCATTTTTGTCGAATTTGGAAATTTGTGAGGAGGAAAAAAACCAGATCACGATAAAAGAACTCAACGGTCTTGTGAAAATGGTGCATCCTGACAAATTCCAGGTTGCTTTGCTTGAAAATTCTACTCAAATCGAGTCCGATCTTTACGACAGTTGGCACCATGATGTGATGATTCAAACCAACACTTTTCTCTTAGAATCTAAATATGACCCAGTCTTTTCAACTAATAAGGACGTTCAAGAATTTCTGAATGATTATTCACAGAAAAAAGAGATCCAGCAGCTGTTTCATCAGAAAAATCTACAGGATTTAGAAAATTGCGAAAGTGCGGGACGGAATGTTAATGAATTGATCGAGGAGAGTCTTCAGAGTGCAGGCAATCTAGCTGAAATCAAAGAGCTGTTGATTGATAGTCCAAATGAGAAGAAAAACATCGAATTCAATGAAAATGATGTCCCTTTTGAACAATTGAAACAAGCCATGGATCTTACTAACGTCATAATAAACTCCCCTGTGTTGAAATATAAGACGATGACAAAAACCAAGGAGTTGATGTTGAAAATTATGCGTGTCTATATGAAGGAAAATTCAAAAAACATCGTCTTCGGAAATGAAATCCGACATTTGAACGAACTTTTAGGCAAAGAAAAAATTGAAAGGGAAGATTTGGAGCTCCGTTATAACGAACTCGTGAAAAAAATAGAAAATTATCCATTAATGATGTCAATGTCCCAGAGCAAACTCATGAACAATGATTCTGAATATATCCTTGATGCGGATTTCAACATAGATGAAGATGAAAAAGATGAAAAGGAAGGGGTCAGTGCCGGAAATAAGAAAAAAAGGATCAAAGCCATGGCTAATGGTTATCAAAAAGAGGAACGCACAGAATGGAAAATGAAAAACGTGAACCCAGGCATTCAATTAATACAGCAAATAAAAAACAAAAATCTCGCTAAATTTCAAAACATCCTTTCCCCCAAAATGATTTATAAGATCATCTATCAAATCTATCAGGATCGCATCACACTCATCAAAGAAAATCCCAAAATGAAGGAGGTGGATTGTCCTTCCTTTTCCTATAACTTCTTCATCAAATGCTATGGTTTTCGAAAAATGGCTCAACAAAAATTCATCTTATTCCTTCTCTCACTCAAAAAAACCATCACTCAGTTGAGAATAAATGTGTTTGCGAAATTATTGGGGCTTTTACAAACCCCAATGAATTATAACTTGGAAGAATTCAACCAATATATCTTCGGTTTGGATTTTGTCACAAATTCTACTCTTGCCAACAATTCAGACAACATACAAAACCCCACCATTGGCACTGTTAATAAGGAAACCGATGCTCGGTTCATGGTGAATTTCATGAAATCAATAGAATTCGCGAAAATTTTGGAAAAAGAATGTGAAAGTAATGAATATTTTCAATTCAAAAAGGAGGTTGAAACGATTAGAGAAGAAGATTCAAAGAACTATCTGAAGGCAGGGATAGTGGATTTTGACATGTTCATGTCAAAGTATCTAGTGTTTTTCAGAAAAATCAAGAACCAAGGTAAAAAAAATCTAGTTTTGGCGTTTAGAAGTGCGGATCTGAATTTTGATGGTCTAGTTGATTTGTTTGAATTTGGCCTGGTGATCAAATGGTTGGAGAAGGAAATGTATGACCAACAAAAAAAAGAGGGTCTTGAAAAACTCTTCAAAGAGAACGCTGATGTCATTATCAATAGTGATGAGAAACATATGAGTTTTAATAATTTCTGCTGCTTTTGTGAAGAATTCTCATTGTTTGAAGCGAAAAAAATGCTGAAATTCATTGATTTGGACAAGGAGGAAGATGGTGGAAAGGCATTTAGTGGTTTTGTAGAAAATTTGAAGAATAAAAATACAAAATTGTTAAATATGATAGAATTACTTGATGGGAAAGAATTTTGGACGGATGTGTGTGGGAAGCTGGAGAAGAAATTAGAGAAAGCACAAAATGATGAGAAGCTCAAAATCCCAACATTGGTGAGTTTCCGGATGATCGAAAGAGAAGTGGAGGACTTGTATAAAATTAAAACGACCAATTTGTAAAAAATTAAAAAATTGAAATTTTCTTATTCATGAAATTTTTGTTTCTTTTTAAGTTATATTCATATTTTTTTTTGGGATTATTCCTTGCTTTTCCCCTTCGTTTTCTTGATTTTTTTCGAGTTTGAGCCAAGTTTCTCCAACTTCATCTTATTCTCAATGTTTTCACTTTCTGGTTTCGCTTTTTTGAGATGGTGCGCGCAATAAAATCTCAATCTGTTATAATTTAATTTGAGATTCTTCATTGTTATCAGGCAACGAAAATGCACCACCACTGGACAATTTTTATCCAAGCAATGGACTCCAGCTCCGAATTGTCCACATTTAACACATTTTATTTTCTTGGTTCTCTCAATTTCATCTTCAATAGAATTTGTAATTGAATTTTCAAGGTTCATCTCGATTCCTTGTGACCACAATGCACACATTTCATGAAAGTAATAGACTTCATCGTGGACTTTGAACGGTCCAAATAATAATCCTAATTTTCTATAAAGCTCCTTTTCAAAACTTGAACCCTTGCAAAAATGGCATTTTGCCTCCTTATTACCCTTGTAGATTTCATTTAATATGCCTTCGTAAGTAAAAGATTGGCGTTTTATATTGATCCGTTTCAAGTTTCGTTTGGATTGCTTTGGAGAATTCAGACTTTGAATTGCTTTTAACATGAAATCAGCTATTTTTCCCTGACTTGTGCTTATTATCGAGTTTTTGACTATTTTTAATAAATTCTCATTGATTTTTGGCACATTGTCCTTTTCAAAAACTTCAATATTTTCGCTGGAATCTGGAATTGTTACAGTTTGAGGAGGTATCCCAAAATCTTCGATTTTAGCATCATTGTTATCATAGGTCACCATTTGAGTTGATATCACCAAATTTTTGTTTTTTGGGTCAATGTTTGGTTTCATTTGAAGGGATAGCAGGAAATTTTTCTTTTTTGGGTCATTGTTATCATAGTTGGTCACAATTTCAGAAATATTTTTGTTTGTTGGGTCCATGTTATCATTTGTCTCTAATTGAGGCATAAAATTTTTGTTGTTTTTTGGGTCAATGTTATCATTATTGGTCATCATTTGAGTAGATAACTTAAAATTTTTCTTTTTTGGGTCAATTTTATTATTGGCCATCATTTGAGGGGGGATTACAAAATTCTTGTTTTCTGAGTCAATTTTATTGTCGATGTTTATAGGATCCATTATTGTATTCTCTGTATCCATTATTGTATTTTGAGGGGGGATCAAAAATTTTTTATTTTTCAGCTCTATGTTATTATTTGCACTCGTTTTTTCCATTAGAGATTTCTGAGGAGAGTCGCACCAGATATTTTCGCTATTTTCGAGATTTTCAATCTCATTATTCTCGACGATTATCGCTTCCTTCAAATGGCTTTTGGCATTTTTGCTATTTTCAAGATTTTCAATCTCATTATTCTCGACAATTATCGCTTCCTTCAAATGGCTTTTGGCATTGTTTTCTATGAAAAACTCGAAATTGAAGATTTTTTTCATTTCTGATTTGAAGCTTTTGAGATTTTGTTGAAACGCGTTGCGAAATCTTCCCATTGTGTTTTCCAATAGGTGGATCTCCTGTGTTTTCTTCTTATACATGTCTTGTTGCTCGAAAATCCAAGTTGATTTGATCGGATCTTTTGTGATTTTTAACGATTTGAGCATCTTTTTTATCATTTCCTGATATTTTGCAATGTCGAAAGATTTGCCATTTTTCAACAAAAGTGTATATAGATTGCGCGGGTTATAATTTTGCACTGAATCATTGATTTTCATTTCATGTTCAGAGATCTGATTATTTAAATTCTTGAAACTTTTCTCTATCTCAACGAAAAATTCATTCTGCATTTCTTTTATTTCCCCAATGTATCTTTTTATAATTTCTGTGTTTTTCTTCATATCAAACAAAAGACCCAATTCGTAATCTGTGTTCTTTCCTTTTTGAGAACTCGTCAAATCAAAGACATTCGAAAGGAATAGGTTGTGGGTAATTATTGAATGGTCGGAATGAGAAGATTGTCTGCATTTTTCGCACATTAGATCTAAAAAAAAGATAAAAATTTTATGCAGTGGGACCGACAACCTTTGGCAGAACAAGTTTCTTCAACACAAATCAAATTTAAAAACTCTTCAGGGTGATGAGGACAACGAAATTTCATTGAAAGGAGGCAATTTTAAAAAAAGAACAAAAATTTAAATATTTTGTTTTTATAAAAAAACAGGGATTTAATTTAAAAAAAGAATTCTTGCTTTCATAAAAAAGGACTCTGATTTAAAAAACTTATGTTTGTTTTGAAAATCATAAGAATTTTTTTTTTTTTGAGAAAAAAGGCGGGTTCCTTCTCTTTTAAAAGTTTTGACTATAAAAAAAAAACTGAAAAAAAAACTTGGCTAAATTTCTTTTGTTTTTTTATATTTAAAATTCAAAATTAACAAAAAAAAATTAAGAAAAAAAAAAATGGACAAAGACCAGCAAACACTCATTAAGGTATTCCCAAATCTTTAATTTACTATCATTATTTTAAGATTTTGAGTATTGGTGACACTAGAGTAGGCAAAAGTTGCCTTATAAAACGTTATTGTGAATCCAGATTCGTGCAAAGATATATAACAACAATAGGGGTTGATTATGGAGTGAAAAAAATGACAATCCAAGGCAAAAAATATTCAGTAATCCTTTTGCATTTCCAACATCCTCATGATAATTTCTA
>Ga0302320_10022511_pt1 | contig 12439 bp, 6 predicted proteins | sample Bog_T0_3_FD_202130 | JGI IMG/M metagenome (GOLD analysis project Ga0302320, IMG submission 202130) | Peat permafrost microbial communities from Stordalen Mire near Abisko, Sweden - Bog_T0_3 | ecosystem: Environmental > Terrestrial > Soil > Wetlands > Peat | place: Sweden: Abisko, Stordalen Mire...
AACAGGCGCCGCTGATAGTCGGTGGTCACCCATATTTCGTAGCCCAGGTCGCCGGTGAAGGACACGCGGCCGATCAGCGCCGGCACCATGCCGACATCGAGTTGGCGGAAGCTCAAGAACGGGAACGCGCCGGCCGACAGATCCGCGTCGACCAGCGATTGCAGCAGCTCGCGCGAGCGCGGGCCGGCCACCGACAGGCCGACATACTCGGTGGCGCAGGCGCGCACGCTGACGCCTGCGCGTGGCATGTGGCGTTCGAACCAGCGCAGGTAGTAACGCTCCGCGGCGTAGGTGCCGACCAGAAAGAACTGCTGCTCCGCCAGCCGGCACAGCGTGAAGTCGCCGATCAGGCGGCCGCGCTCGTTCAGCATCGGCGACAGCGTGATGCGGCCGATGGCCGGCAGGCGATTGGCCATGATCGAGGACAGCCAGTCGGCGGCTGCCGGGCCGCTGACCTGGAATTTGCCGTAGTTTGAAATCTCGAGCAGACCGACGGCGTCGCGCACGGCACCGCATTCCTCGCCGACCATGGCGTGGGCGTTGGAGCGATGAAAGGTCACGCTCTCGAGCGGCAGGGTTCCCTTGGGTGCGAACCACAGCGGATGTTCCAGCCCGCAGTATTCGCCGAACACCGCATTTTCCGCCTGCAGCAGGTCGTAGATCGGGGTAGTGCGCAGCGGCCGGGCCGCCTCGAGTTCCTCGTTCGGAAAACGGATGCGAAAACGGTGCGAATAATTCTCGCGCACCTTGGCATTGGTATAGGCGAGCGTTGCCCAGTCGCCATAGCGCGCGACATCCATGCCCCAGATGTCGGCGCCCGGGTCTCCATCCACCATCCAGTGCGCCAGTGCGAGCCCGACGCCGCCGCCCTGGCTGAAGCCCGCCATGACACCGCAGGCGACCCAATAGTTCGCAAGGCCCGGCACCGGGCCGACCAGCGGATTGCCATCCGGTGCGAAGGTGAACGGGCCATTGACGACTTTCCTGATGCCGGCGCTGGCCAGGCGTGGAAAGTGCTCGAAAGCCACGCTCAGGCTCGGCGCAATACGCTCCAGGTCGTTGGGTAGCAGGTCCTGGCCGAAGTCCCAGGGCGTGGTGCGCGGCGACCACGGCACGCCGTCGCGCTCGTAGGTGCCCACCAACATGCCGCCGCGTTCCTGGCGCATGTAGATCTCGCCCTCGAAATCGATGCAGTGCAGCTGGTCCGCCTGTCCCGCGAACTCTGGCAGGTCCTCGGTGATCAGGTACTGGTGCTCCATCGCCAGCACCGGCAGCTCAAGGCCCACCATGCGGCCGACCTCGCGCGCCCACAGGCCGCCGGCATTGACCACGTGCTCGGCGTGCACGTTGCCGTGTTCGGTAATGACATCCCACGTGGCGTCGGGCCGCGGTCTGGTGTCGACCACGCGGGTCTGGCGCTGGATCTGCGCGCCGGCGAGCTGCGCCGCCTTGGCATAGGCATGGGTCACGCCGTAGGGGTCCACATGCCCTTCGATCGGATCGAACAGCGCGCCGACGAAGTGTGTTTCGTCGAGCAGCGGATACATCTTCTTCGCTTCCGCGACCGACAGCAGCTGCAGGTCCATGCCGAGGTAGCGGCCACGCGCCTGCGTCATCTTCAGCCAGTCGAGCCGCTCGGGCGTACCCGCCAGCAGGATGCCGCCGTTGACGTGCACGCCGCAGGATTGTCCGGAGATGCGCTCGATCTCCGCATACAAGCCAATGGTGTACTGCTGCAGCTTGGCGACATTCGGATCACCGTTGACGGTGTGCATGCCGCCAGCCGCATGCCAGGTCGAACCTGCCGTGAGTTCCGCGCGCTCGATCAGCAGGACGTCGCGCCAGCCGGCCTTGGTGAGGTGATACAGCACGCTGGCGCCCACCACGCCGCCGCCGATCACCACTACCCTGGCGTGCGTCTGCATTCAGTCATTCGATACGGCCAGCCGCATTGCCGACTGCTCGATCGCTGTCGACTGTTCGATCGTTGTGGAGTGTTCGGCCGGCTTGCGCGGACCGAAGTGCTCGATCATCCAGGAGCGGAACAGTGCGATCGCGGTGTCGCTCAGGGCATCGGGGTGAGTCACCAGGTAGTAGCCGTAGCCGTCGTCGAGCGACAGGTCGAAGGGCCGCACCAGCCGCCCGGTGCGCAGCTCCTCGGCGAACAGGTTGACGTCCACCAGCGCCAGTCCCTCGCCACTCAGTGCGTATTCGACCGCCAGCAGCGCGGTGTCGAATATCAGGCCGCGCTCGAAGTTGATGTGCCCGAGGCTGGCCTGGCGTGCCAGCTGCGTCCAGACGTGATGGCGTGGCAGGTCGGCGATGCGCACGTGAATAAGTTCGTTGTCGCGGATCCAGCCGGACAGGTCCTTGCCGGCATGGCGCCCGGCAAGATCAGGATGGCACAGGATGCTGAGTTTCACCGGCCACAGCAGGTCACTGACGTACTCGGTGACCGTGGGCTTGGAGTACACCACCGCGACATCCACGTCGCTGGGCGGCGCACCCACGCCATAGGGGCTGACCAGGTCGATCTCGATGTCGGGATTGGCGCGGCGGAAATCGCGCAACGCCGGTATCGCCAGGCGCGCCGCAAAGCTCGGCGGCATCTGCACGTGCAAGGTGCGCAGGGTCGGCGCGCCGGCGTTGCGGATTTCATCCAGCGAGTATTCCAGCCGGTCGAGCGACTTGATGACCGTGGGTAGCAGGTGCTGGCCGGCCTTGGTGAGCACCAGCGCGTGCGGCCGGCGCTCGAACAGCTGTACACCGATGAGCTTCTCGATCGAGATCACGTGGCGCGACAGCGCGCTCTGCGAGATGCGCAGCGCGTTGGCGGCGCCGGTAAAGCTGGCGTGCCTGGCCACTGCCTCGAACGCGCGCAGCGCGTTGAGTGGCAGCCAGCGCCGGTCGATCCGTCTCCTGTCGATCATCAGATAAGTCTAGCGTCCGGCGACCCGGCAAATGAGCCGGTAGCCCAAGGGTGGGGCAACGCCGGTCGCCGCGCCAATGCCTTTTGTGGATGCGGCCGATGCCATTTCTCGGCTTGGAGCGGGCCGCCGATCTATGGAAGTATCGGAAGCGGCGGCGTTCAAGGGAGCCGGGTGTTGGTCAAAAGCATCACAAGAAACTCGAGGTTTAGATCTTAAATTTTTGATTTCGATATTAAATCGATGGATTCGATAAATTTGTTGCTTATTTGCCATATCGAAATGACGCATATGTTCAATCGCGCAAACAACCCGTCGTATCTAATAGCCACGCAGTGACTGTCACGTAGAACGGCAGGCTTTCGTCTCGGGTACATCCAGATCGTTCCAGGGAGCAAGTAAAGATGACGAAGAAAGCAACGGCGGTCAGCGCCATTAATCCGGTCAGCGCCATGCATGCGATCAGCACCGTCACTCGCCCGCGCCGCTCGCTGCTGGTGGATGCCGCCGTCGCTGCGTGCATCCTGGCAAGCCGTGTGGCCGCGGCTGACCAGTCCACGGAAGCCGGCGCTGCCGGCAGTACCGAGCTGTCGGAGATCACCGTCACCGCGCAGCGGCGCACGGAAAACCTGCAGGACGTGCCGATTACGATCCAGGCGCTGACTGCTGAGACGCTGACGCAACTTAACGTCACGACGTTCGACGACATCGTCAAGTACACGCCGAACGTCACCACCGCGAGCTGGGGACCTGGCCAGGACCTGATCTTCATGCGCGGCCTGAGCTCCGGCGCCCTCGGCACGCAAGGCAGCGGCACCGACGCCAACTTCCCCAACGTCGCCGTGTACCTGGATGACCAGTCGGCGCAGATGCCATACCGGAACCTCGACGTCTACGCAGCGGACCTGGAACGGGTAGAGATTCTCGAAGGTCCGCAGGGCACGCTGTTCGGCGCCGGCGCCGAGGCCGGCGTGGTGCGCTATATCACCAACAAGCCGAAGCTCGACGTCACCGAGGGCACTGTCAACGCCGGCTACGGCTGGACCACCCACGGCGATCAGAACTCCAATGTTGATGCGACGCTGAACGTGCCGCTGATCACGGACACGCTGGCGGTGCGCGCGGTCATCTACGACGACAACCGTGGCGGCTACATCAACAACGTGCCCGGCACCTTCACGCGCGAGCCCACGGACCTTGGCATCATCCGCTACGTCGGCGGCGCGGTGCCGACCTACCCGGGATCGATCAACAAGATCAACAACGACAGTACGGTCGCCAACGCGATCAACCCGGTCACCTACAAGGGCATCCGCGCGTCGGCGCTGTGGAAGATCAACGACGACTGGAATGCGCTGGTCACGCAGACATTCCAGAACATGGATGCGGAAGGCGTGTTCTACCAGGAGCCGTTCTCGACCGACGGCGTGGCGCTGCCGCCGCTGTCGGTCACCACGTTCAATCCGTCGTATGACAAGGACAAGTTCGAGAACACCGCGTGGACCCTCAACGGCCGCATCGGGTTCCTGAAGGCGGTCTACACCGGTGGGTACCTGGTGCGCAAGGTCGACTCGCAGCAGGACTACACCGCCTATACCCGCGGCATCTACGCCGACTACTACCAGTGCGTGTCGCCCAAGGAGAGTGCGAAGGACGGCGCGATCGTCCGCTGTTATTCGCCCAGCGCCTTCTGGCACGACAACCAGAGGAACACGCACCAGAACCATGAAATCCGCTTCAGCACGCCGGATGACTGGCGCGTGCGCGGGCTGGTCGGAGCGTTCTGGGAAGACTTCGTCGTCGATGACAATACCGACTGGCATTACCGGACATTGCCACCGTGCACCGTGGTCGGGCAGGTCGGTTGCATGACCGAGATCATTCCGGCTCCGGGTTCCACCGCAACCAACCCCAACGTGCGCGACGCCACCGAGTCGTTCCTGGACGATGTGCAGCGCGGTTACAAGCAGTATGCATTTTTCGGCTCGGTCGACTTCGACCTCATTCCCAAGGTACTGACGGTCACCGGCGGCACGCGTTATTACCATTTCAGCAACAACGAGACCGGCAGCAACGTCTATTCGTTCGACACCTACGACTGCGGACCGGTGCCGAAGGGGTCCTGCGAGGACGGCAACAATATCAATGCGCTCGGCCTGCATTCGGTCTACACCGGATTCAAGAGCCGCGCGAACATCACCTGGCACGTGCTGCCGGATGCAATGGTGTACTACACGTTCTCGCAGGGTTTTCGACCGGGTGGTTTCAATCGATCCTCGCTCGGGCCGTACCTGGGCGGCGAATTCAACACGCCGCAGGCTTTCGCTCCGGACACGCTCACCAACAACGAGGTTGGCTGGAAAACCGAATGGCTGGAGCACCGCGTGCTGTTCAACGGCGCGATCTACCAGGAACAGTGGGATAACGTGCAGCAGCAGTTCTTCGATCCGGGTGCCACCGGCAACCTCAGTTACGTCACCAACGGCGCCAACTACCGGGTCCGGGGCCTGGAATTGCAACTCGTAGGGCGCGTGACGACCGGCCTGACACTGTTTGGCGGGGCGTCCTGGAACAGCTCCAGCCTCACCAACTCGCCGTACCTGATCGGCAACGTACCCGGCACCGCTGATTTCGGCATGCCGCTGCTGACCGCCCCGAATCCGTTTGGCGTGAAGGGCAGCTCGCTGCCGCAGTCACCCGCGTTCCAGGGCAACGTGCGCGCGCGCTACGAGTTCTTCGTCAACGACTACAAGCCGTTCGTGCAGATCGGCGGCCAGCGCACCGCGCATTCGCGCTCGCTGCCGGGCAATGTGCCGGCGATCGCGGTCGGCGAGATCGTGACGCAGGAGTTCGATCAGCCCGGCTACTCAACGTACGACGCGTCGGTCGGCGTGTCCAAGGACAACTGGATGGTGCAGCTGGTGGGACAGAACCTCGGCAACACCGACGCCAAGACCTTCATTTCGGCCTCCGAGGCGATCGAGACGCAGACGGTGATTCGCCCGCGGGTGATCAGCCTGAAGGGCGGCTATAAGTTCTAGAGCGGCCAGCTGCGGCGCATCTGGCCGTGTGAGCTAGAATCAAGGGGCGGGCAGCGATGCCCGCCCCTTGCGTGTGAGGCCCCGATGTACCCGATGCACCCGATGCACAAGGTTCGCTGATGCCGGTTGCCGCGGCGCAGCCGCCAAAGTCCAGCGTCGAAACAGAAGTGCTGCGCATTCGCGGGCTGCTCGACAAGAGCCAGTTCGCGCCGGCGCTGGCGGCAGCCGAGGCGCTGCTGGCGCGGGTGCCCGAGAATCGCGACGTCTGGTACATGCGGGCGGTCAGCCAGCGCTACCTCGGCCGTGTACCAGATGCGCTGGCCACGCTGGCGCACCTCGAGACCATCCATCCCGATTACAGTCGGCTGTACCAGGAGCGCGGTCATTGCCTCGTGGCAGCGCGCGACCCGGGCGCCGCGATCGAGGCCTACCTGCGCGCCGTGAACCTGAACCCGGCACTGCCGGCGAGCTGGAAGGCGCTGCAGGTGCTGTTCGGTGCCGCCGGACGGCCGGAGGAAGCGCAGACTGCGGCCGCGCACGTAGCGAAGCTCGCGAGCCTGCCGCCGGCGGTGGTGACGGCGTCGAGCATGTTTGCCGACGGCGAGATTCATGCGGCGGAGCAGGTGGTGCGCCAGTTCCTGCAGGCGCACGGGGATCATATCGAGGCCATGCGCCTGCTGGCGCAGATCGGTATGAAACTGGATGTTCTGGACGACGCCGAGTTCCTGCTCGAGAGTGTGCTGGTGTTCGCTCCGGACTATCACCTGGCGCGTTTCGACTATGCCCAGGTGTTGCTGCGACTGCACAAGCATGCCAGGGCGCTGGAGGAGATCAGCAGGCTGCTGCAATCGGACCCGCACAATCGTGCCTGGCGGACCTGCTATGCCAACGCCTGCACCGGCCTCGGCAACCACGAAGAAGGCGTGCGGGTATTTCGCGAGCTGCTGGTGGATGCGCCCAGGGCGGCCGACGTGCACCTGTCGATCGCGCATGCCCTCAAGACGCTGGGCCGGCAGCAGCAGGCGATAGAGGCCTATCGGGCCGCCGCTGAGGTCAATCCCAGTTTCGGCGATGCCTACTGGAGCCTCGCGAACCTCAAGACCTATCGATTCTCGGCCGACGAAATCGCGACAATGCAGGCGCAGGAGACAGCGCCAACCACGAAGCTGATCGATCGCTATCACCTGTGCTTCGCGCTTGGCAAGGCATACGAGGATCGCGCGCAGTACGCCGAGTCGTTCCAGTACTACGAGCGCGGCAACGCGCTGAAGAAGAGCGAGAGCCGCTACCGGCCGGAGCCGATCGAGCGCAATGCGCGGCTGCAGGCCGCCGTCTGCACAGCGGAATTCTTCGCGGCCCGGGCTGGCGTCGGCTGCCAGCGTCCGGATCCGATCTTCATTGTTGGGCTGCCGCGCGCCGGCTCGACGCTTATCGAGCAGATCCTCGCCTCTCATTCCAAAGTGGAAGGCACGATGGAGCTTGCGGACATCCCGCGGCTGGTGGCGCGGCTGCAGGGCCGGGAACCCGATGACAACAGGCCGCGCTACCCGGGCGCGCTGGCGGAGCTTACGGCCGACCAGCTGCGAGGCTTCGGCGAGAAGTACCTGGCGGATACGCAGGTGTACCGCACCGGGAAGCCTTTTTTCATCGACAAGAATCCGAACAACTTCCGCCACGTTGGGCTTATTCACCTGATCCTGCCCCATGCCCGGATCATCGACGCGCGGCGCGAGCCGATGGCCTGCTGCTTCAGCAACTTCAAGCAGTTGTTCGCCGCCGGCCAGGAGTTCACCTACAGCCTGGAGGACATCGCGCGCTATTACCGCAGCTACGTCGAACTGATGGGGCACTGGGAACAGGTGCTGCCCGGCAAGGTGCTGCGCGTGCAGCACGAGGACGTGGTCGAGGACCTCGAGGGCAACGTGCGGCGGATCCTGGATTTCTGCGGCCTGGACTTCGAGCCGCAGTGCGTCGAGTTCTACAAGACCGAGCGCGCCGTACGTACCGCGAGCTCCGAACAGGTCCGCCGGCCGATCTTCAAGGAAGGCCTGGATCAGTGGCGGCACTACGAGCCATACCTAGGGCCGCTGAAGGCAGCACTGGGGCCGCTCGCGACGGGGTGACCGAGGAGAGTCGCGTCGCCTGCCGATTTGGCTAACTGTTATAACCTGTTATAACGTCGCAATGAAATTGACGTTGCGACGGGTAGGAAATTCCCTGGGTGTGATCTTGCCCAAGGCTACGCTGGACGCGTGGGCAATCGGCGAGGGCGATCATCTGGAGCTAACAGAGCGCGGCATTCGACCCCCGGCTCGTGGCGGACTTTCGCACCAAGCGTTGGATGAGCTCAAACGGTCCTACGCACTTGCGGTCATACGTCGATTTACGCCCAGAGAGATCCGCGCGCAGATGTTGGCGAATTTGTATCGCTGGAAGAAACAGGGTACCTGGGGTCCTGCCTATGCGGAATGGCAAGCTATTGCGCAATCCGAGGACGACGGCGAGCTTTTCTATGTGATGCTCGGACGCGACGAAAATTCCGTGAGGCTGCGACAATCCATGCCGTTTGTCGGGCTTCTCCCGCAGGATGAAGTCAGAAAGCTGAATGAAGAAGCGGTAGATTGGTCACGCACTGAGCCGTGACTGACAACCCGTAAAATCGTTGTCGCCACTACCCGCCGGCGTCATCCTCCAGAATCATCGCCGCGGCCCGTTCCGCTACCATAACTACCGGTGCGTTGGTGTTGCCTGAGGTGATCGACGGGAACACCGAGGCGTCCGCGATCCGCAGCGCGTCGATACCGTGAACCCGCAGCCGTGGGTCGACCACGGCGCGCGTCGGATCGGTGCCCATCGCGCAGGTGCCGACCGGATGAAACACGGTGCCGGCGCGCTGGCGGAAATCCTCGAGTAGCTCCGCGTCGGACTGCAGTGCGCTGCCCGGGGCCAGTTCGCTGTCGATGAGCGCGGCCAGCGGCGCGGTGGCGGCCAGGCGACGCATCAGCCGCGCGCCGATCAGCACGTCCGCGACATCGCGCTCGGTCGACAGGTAATTCGGATGGATCGCCGGCGCGACGTCCGGGTCGGCGGAGCGGATCGCCAGGTGCCCGCGGCTGGTCGGTCGACAGGCGTTGAACGACAGCAGGAAGCCGGGGAACGCATCCGGGTTCATCAGCCTGCGGGTGCGGGTGCGCGACGCGGTGTAACTCGCCGGATTGAAGTACAGCTGCATGTCGGGTGCGGATTTGTCCGGGCTGCTGCGGATGAAGCCGCCGCCCTGGTTGACGCTCATCGACAGCGGACCGCTGCGCTTGAACAGATACTGGATTGCCGCGCGGATCTTGCCGGCCAGCGGGTACAGAGCGTTGTTCAGCGTCGGCACGCGGCTTCGATAATAGTAGTTGATGCCCAGGTGGTCCTGCAGATTGCGACCCACCGCGGGCGCCGCATGTCGCAGCGCGATGCCGAGGCGGGTGAGCAGGGCCGGGTCCGCGATGCCCGAGAGCTGCAGCAACTGCGCGGAATTGATGCTGCCGGCGCTCAGGATCACCGCGCGCGCCGCGCGTGCGCGGCGCAGGCTGCCGTGCCACTGGTAGGCGACACCGGCGGCGCGCTGGGCCTGGAATTCGATCTGGTGCACGTGGGCATGCATTCGCAGCAGCAGGTTGGGCCGCGAGAGCGCCGGCCGCAGATAGGCGCTGGCGGTGGAGTCGCGCCAACCGTCGCGCGTCGTGGTCGGATAGATGCCCACGCCTTCGGGCTGCTCGCCATTGAAGTCGGGCGTGTAGCGGTAGCCCAGTTCCTCGCAGGCCCGCAGGTATGCCTGGCACAGCGGATGCGCCATCGGGTTCATGTCGGTCACCCGCAGTTGGCCGGGGCCGCCGTCGGCGCGGTTCTCCAGCGCTTCGAACACCGGCCGCACCGTCGCCCAGCTCCAGCCTGAACCGGCGCTCGCTGCCCAGTCGTCAAAGTCCGACGGCTGTCCGCGCGCGTAGACCATCGCGTTGATCGAGCCCGAGCCGCCCAGTACCTTGCCGCGCGGCCAGAAGCCGCGCACGCCGTTCAGTCCCGGATCGGGTTCGGTCTCGTACATCCAGTTGACCCGCGGGTCATTGAACGTGCGCCCGTAACCAATCGGCACGCGGATCCACAAGCGCCGGTCCGAACCGCCGGCCTCCAGCAGCAGCACCCGGTTGCCGCTGCGTGCCGACAGCCGCTGCGCCAGCACGCAGCCGGCGGTGCCGGCGCCGACAATGATGTAATCGAAGCTCTGGTCGTCGTCCATAGCCGTCATGTCTGGGCCGTCATGCCCTTGCGCGCAGGATCATCGGGGTAGCAGTATCTGCGATCTGACACGAACTCACCCAACCGCAAGTTACAAGTCCCAGCCATGACCGAGGTTCCGGCAAGGCCACGTCGGCGCGCGGGCTCACGCGCTCCGCGCTCCACCGGCCCGTCGCTGGCGCCACTGCCGCAGCTGGTGAACACCTTCCCGCCGCTGGAGATCCTGGACTGCGAACAGGTCGAGCGCATCATGGTGGCCGCTTACCGGATCCTGGAGGAGGCCGGGCTCGAGATTCGCAGCGCCGCCGCGCGCGCCGTGTACCGCAGCGCCGGCGCCCTGGTCGATGAGGATACGCAGCTGGTACGACTGGGTCGTGACATCGTGGAGGCGCAGATGGGGCGCGCGCCGGAACGCTTCGTGCTGCACGCTCGCAACCCGGAGCGCCACCTGCACGTGGGCGGCAATGTGGTCAATTTCGGGCCGGTGCACGGTGCACCCAACATCAGCGATCGCGAACGCGGACGGCGCTATGGGGACCTCGAGGGTTTTCGCAACATCCTCAGGCTGACGCATGCGCTCGGGATCCTGCACTGGCAGGGCGGCATCGTCGTGGAGCCGGTCGACGTGCCGGTGGCGATCCGCCACCTGGCGACCTACCAGGCGCACATCGAGTGCGCCGATATCGTCTGGGCGGCGCGTGGTGTCGGCGGCGTGCAGGCCGAGGACGCGCTGGCGATGTCGGCCATCGAGCACGGCTGCAGCATCGAGCAGCTGGCCGCGCGGCCGACGCTGATGACGGTCACCAATGTCAACTCGCCGCGCCGCGTGGACGCCGAGATCCTGGACAACATCATGGTGATGGCGCGCCACGGCCAGTGCGTTGTCATCACCCCGTTCACGCTCATGGGCGCGATGGCGCCGGTCACGCTGGCCGGTGCGCTGGCGCTGCAGACCGCGGAGGCGATGGGAATCGTGGCGCTGTGCCAGATGCTGCGCCCCGGCACGCCGTGCGTGATGGGCGGCTTCACCTCCAACGTCGACATGCGTACCGGTTCGCCGGCGTTCGGCACGCCCGAATACATCAACGCGATCATGGCCAGCGCGCAGATCGGGCGCCGGCTCAGGCTGCCGGTGCGCACCAGCGCGGTGAATGCCTCGCCGGTGGTGGACGCGCAATCGACTTACGAGACCGCGTTTTCACTGCAGGCGGCCATCCTCAGTCACAGCCACCTGATCAATCACGCCGCCGGCTGGCTGGAAGGCGGCATGTCGGCATCGCTCGAGAAGATCGTGGTCGACGCGGAAATGCTGCGTAACTGGGCTGAGATCCTGAAACCTGTGCACTTCAGCGACGACGACCTGGCGGTCGACGCCATCAAGGGCGTTGCCGCTGGCGGACATTTCTTCGGCGAGGCGCACACGCTGGCGCGCTACGAGTCAGCGTTCTATCGCCCGCTGCTGTCGGACTGGTCGAACTTCGAGAACTGGACCGACGCTGGTGCCCGTAACGCGACCGAGCGCGCCACCGATATCTGGAAGAAAACCCTCGCGGACTACGTGCCGCCGCCGCTCGATCCGGCGATCAGGCAGGCCATAGAGGAATACGTCGCTCGCCGCAGCGCGGAGTTGGGCGCAGCCGCGTGACCGAATGGATCATGAACGCCCGCATGTACGCCGTGACTGCCGAGGTCGAGGCGCTATGGCTGCAGCTGCTCACGAACGTCGCACATGACGCGGGTGTGGAACTGCGCTACGTGCCCTACCCGGCGCCGCAGCCGCTCGAGCAGCTGTGGTCGCGCGCCGATCTGGGGTCGGTGTTCGCCTGCGGCTACCCGGTAGCGCTGCGGCTTGCGCAGCTCATTCCCATTGCTGCGCCGATCCCGCGTGCTGACTGGGCGGCGGGACGCGCGGTCTATCGCACGGATCTTATCGTGCGCAAGGATGCGCTCTACGCCACGCTGGCGGATACGTTTGGCGGCCGCGCCGGGTGGACCGTGTCCCACTCGCACTCCGGATTCAATGCCTGGCGTCATCATCTGCTCGCCTACCGAACCGCCAGGCGTCCGACGCTGTATGGCGAGATGCACGGCGACCTGCTGACGGCGCGCAACGTGCTCGACGCCGTGCGCACCGGGCGCATCGATGTCGGCCCGCTCGATGCCTACTGGCACCTGCTGATCGAGCGC
>Ga0302320_10022512_pt1 | contig 12438 bp, 8 predicted proteins | sample Bog_T0_3_FD_202130 | JGI IMG/M metagenome (GOLD analysis project Ga0302320, IMG submission 202130) | Peat permafrost microbial communities from Stordalen Mire near Abisko, Sweden - Bog_T0_3 | ecosystem: Environmental > Terrestrial > Soil > Wetlands > Peat | place: Sweden: Abisko, Stordalen Mire...
CCCAGCGCCTCTTCCTGCACCGAGCATGCGTGGCAATCTTCAAGTGAAAATGCGATGAGGGTAGGTTGGCGGCTGTGGAGAAGAGTATCTTTGTCTTCTTCCGTCATTCCGGGAAGGTCGCCAACGATCTGGAGAAGAGTAGGCCGGTTCGGAAGCTCCGTAAGACGGTCCAGCGCCCCGGGAAGCGATTTGACCAATTCAATGTTTTTCCCGGCATCGTGACTAAGGTAGACGAGTTGGCCTGCGCGATCGAAAACCTCCAGGGTGGGGAAGTCAACCATTGCATTTTTTGTTCCGCTTTCGCCAGGCCTCGCATGGAGGAAGGAAAGCAAGGGGACAGTGAGCGATAAAGCGACACCCTCCCGGTGACCGACTGTGCGACAGCCGGAGGCAGGCCAGGCAAGCAGCAGCAAAAGCCCGGCAAGACGACAAGTACGACGACAAATGAGACGGGCATGCATTGTTCATTCTTCCGGAGGGGGCTTGAGAAGTTTCACCTCAACTACCTGAACTCCCAGCGAGGCCGCACGGCTCTTGAATTCACCAAGAGCCTGATTCTGTTGAACACAAGTGGGAGTGTCGTCCTTACAAATTGCGAGCAGAACGGGGCGCTTCCGGGCGAGAATCCGGGCTTTGTAAGGGCTTAATTTAGGAAACATTTCTAAATATTCGCCAACCGTTGGCTCCAATTCACCACCCTCGCTGCCGGAACTCTTCTGCCCCGAACGCGGAAGTCGGCGCAGAAAGTCGATATTATCGGAGGCTGAAGAGTTCGAGTACAGCGAGTTCCCATCGGAAGCAAAGTAATCGAGAAATGGCGTACGAAGCATCATGTGACCCTCAGAGCTTTTTTCCAGCGCCAGCACGACCGCGGGGTGTGCAGCTACCCAACTGGCATATCCGTCGGTCCATGACTTGATTGGCGTCTCGATATACACCACTGCGGGAAGCCTGTTGGGAGGTTTCGTGTCTCCCTTTGCAGTCTGCGCGCCGAGGTGCTGCATAGTCGCCAGCAGAATCAAAAGTAGGGAGTAAAGCTTCAGCTTGGCAAGGCTCACTTTTCTTCAACCTCCTGCGCTACCAATTGACCCGTTACCGCACCCAGCCTCCCTTGAGGCGGGTGCAGCAGCGGGGTTCCCAATATGGGCTGGTCCCACTGCTAGCAGCAACAAACAGTAACGCAGTGGCACACGCCTAAGAAACAACTTGTCGTTACAGTGCAGACCTGGCCGGGATTGACGGTGACGCTGCATACCACGGCGTTGCCTCTTGCAATCAGGGGAGGCGTGTTAATTGCAAGCAAAGCTCCGGCTAACATGAGAGCTTTAGCAACTTTTGGAAGTACGGCTCTTTTCATTTGTGAACCTCGAAGGGGATTTGCATTACTTTGCTGCACACACTATTCCCGGTTTTTTAAACTGTCAAGAAAAATTTCGCGACCGCAAAATATACACGGGCTCTGTTTCGCAGGGAAATAACTGCCACAACCTTTGATAAAGGCAAAACAAAAGCGGATATACGCTTACCTAACTTCGCAGGGTGCCCCATCCTTCCGCAGTTTCATCGCGGGAAACCCGGGGGAAACCCGGGGACAGACGGGACGTTCCCGGCGGGAAACCCGGGAAACCCGGGGACAGACGGGACGTTCCCGGCGAATTTCCAGCGCCTCAAAATACGAAACCTAGAAACCTAGAGACCTAGGGACAGACGGGAAGTTCCCGACGAATTCCCGCTGATTCAAAATACAAACTCATCCTGCCGTGCATCCTCAACCGGCTTCGCGAGGCGCCGCCTGATTAGGGGTGATTCGGAGTTCACTCCAATACCTTTTCCCGAGGACCGAAAGCAGACCCGGCAGCAAGCTCAGCCAATCCTGAAAACAATCCCCAAATTTCCTCCCAAAGTTTGCAGTTTGATTCGCGGAAACGCGCACAATAAATTCATGGTCCCCAAAACACCTGAAATTCGTCGGCTCTCAGATTCCTCGACTGATCCGGGAGGAACCCGGTCCGTACCCCTTTTCAACCCTTCCCCACCCCCCCTACGACAAACAGTGCGTTTTCGGGCTGTGATACTGTGAAGGCCCACCTAAACAAGTCAATATGAACAACTTAACCAACCTGAATCCACAGAAACACAGCGCCTGTGATTCTGTGAAAATGTGCTGCTGGAAGCGGGGCTCTGAGATTTGGGGACCTGATACCTATTTGAAACCGCGATCGACAACCGTAGTCTGGCGAAGATGTGCAGCAGTCTTCATTCCCGCGTATCCTGTCGCAGGAGGGGCATTGCATGCAGCGGACTTTGGGTTTGGCGGTTTGCCTGTTTGTTGGGACAAGTGCTCTTGCCCAGACGATCCATGGCCGCGAAGGCATTACTCTGCCTGCTCCGCCTGCCGTTGAGGCCGTTCCGGTAAGCGACAACTATTTCGGAACCAAGATTCCCGACAGCTATCGATGGCTTGAAGACGCCGCTAGCCCTGAGACACGGGCCTTTATCGACGCACAGAACGCTTACACGGCACGCTATCTGAAGCAGGCGCGCATACGTCCCGAAGCGGTGGAAGACCTGGATGCGCTGGAAAACGTATCGGAGACAGGTCCGCCGATCGAGCGCGCGAACAGTTACTTTTTCAGCAGGCGGTTGGCAGGCGAACAGCAATTTTCGATCTATGTGCGTCACGGCTGGACCGGTAAAGACGAACGCCTGATTGATCCGGCGAAGCTGAGCCGGGACCCGAATACTTCGATTGGGTTGGTAGATGTTTCTCGTGACGGAACTTTGGCAGCTTACACCCTGCAACAGGGTGGAGCTGACGAGGTGAGCATCCATGTGCTGAACGTGAAGACCGGCAAGACGCTTGAAGATGAGCTGCCGACTGCCCTGTACTACGGTGTATCGTTTGCGCCGGACGGGGCCAGCATTTACTACGCGCGCAGCAACAAACAAGGCACTCTGCTTTACCAGCACGCGCTCGGAACACGCACCTCCAGGGACACGCTGGTGTTTGGGCATGAATTTCGCGGAGAATTACTGGGGGCCAACGACCTGTTTTCGGCCTCGATCACCGATGATGGCCATTACTTGGTCGTCGATATCGGGCGCGGTGTGCCGGCCAAGCGGGAGGATATTGTCTTCCGCGATCTGACCAAGCCGAATTCGCCTTTTGAATTGCTGGTATGGGGTCTGGATTCGCGATTCGAAACCATCTACGCCAAGGGCGCCTGGTATGTGAAGACCGACTACAAATCGCCCAAGGGCCGGATTCTAAAGGCCGACCCGGGTGTGCTTCCTGATGCATGGACATCCATCGTGCCGGAAGGTCACGACGTCATAGACTCCTGGTCGATTGTGGGAGGAAAGATTTACGTCAACAGGCTGAAGGATGTAAAGACTGAGACCGCGGTCTATGCCCTCGACGGAAAACCCGCGGGGAAGGTCGAGTATGAAGGGATCGGGGCGGGTTCAGCCGTCTTTGGCCGCACCACGGACCGTTATGGATACTTCTCCTTTGAATCGTTCATCACGCCCTGGACGATCTACAGGTTGGACACCGCAACCGGCAAGCGTGAGGTCTTTTCCCAGCCAAAAATCCCTTTCGACTCCAGCCAGTTTGAATTGAAGCAGGTTTTTTTCAAGTCCAAGGACGGGACACAGATTCCCATGTTCATCGCCGGCAAAAAAGGCTTGAAAATGGACGGAACCGAGAGGCTGCTGATGACCGGATATGGGGGCTTCAACATCAGCGAGAGTCCGGAATGGAACCCGCGCCTGGGCTGGTGGCTGCAACTGGGCGGGTGGATCGCCGTCCCCGGCTTGAGAGGCGGTGGCGAGTACGGTGAGGAGTGGCATGAGCAGGGAATGTTCGAGAAGAAGCAGAACGTCTTCGACGACTGGTTCGCGGCGGCCGAATACCTGATTGCCAACAACTATACATCGCCTCAGCACTTCGCAATCACCGGCCGCTCCAACGGCGGCTTGCTGATGGGCGCCTCCATCACCCAGCGGCCGGAACTCTTCTCGGCCGTGTGGTGCGGCTATCCATTGCTTGACATGCTGCGCTACCAGAAGTTCAAAGTCGGTGGATACTGGACCACGGAATACGGTTCGGCGGAGAACGATAAGCAGTTTTTCTATTTGCTGAAGTATTCGCCTTATCAGAACGTGAAGTCCGGAACGGCCTATCCGGCGGTAATGTTCTTCACCGGCGACAGCGACACACGGGTTGACCCGCTGCATGCGCGCAAAATGACGGCGTTGCTACAGTCGGCTTCTTCGAGCGGCCGCCCTATTTTGCTGCACTACAGCCTCGCCGGCGGCCATTCCGCGGGGGTCAGCGTTGATCAGCAGGTTCAGGATGACGCAGACCAGCTTTCATTCCTTTGGACTGAAACGGGACAGACGCGCTCTACTCTTGCCCGTCCTTAGGCTCGCATCATTCTTGAGGTATATCGAGCATCTCTTTTAGAAAATTGAGTTTACGACGCGCGAGCTCAGTTCGTCCGGAGGGGAGCGCCGGCCAGACAGCGCTCTTTGCCCAGAAACGCAGGTACTCAAAGGAATAGCTCTGTCGTAACCTGATTCCTTTGGTAATCCCTTCCGATAAGAGAGATGCGGGACCGAACCAGCATTGGTTTAACGGTGGCGGTCTGGGAAAATCCTGCGAGAAACATGCGGAAAGCTTGAGAGGTCGTATCGCGCCTCAACGCAGCTGGGAAATTCACGGAGGATTTCCTCTTCCGGCAGGGCCCAAAGCGGCGGTAACGCCGTCGGGCCGGGGTGAACATGCTTAACGTGGAGTTCGAGACAGACAGAATTAACGCCGAGAATGAGGCCGCGCGGCTTGCAGCCCTGATGGCGACTGGGATTCTGGATACCGAACCGGAAGCCAGCTATGACGCGATCACCCGTCTTGCCGCGGAGTATTTCCAGGCGGATTCGTCAGGGATCGGATTCGCCGATGAAAGCCGCATATGGGTCAAATCCTCCTGGGGACATCGACTGCGCGAACTTCCGCGAAAAAACTCCCTTTTTGAGAGGGTCTTGGCGGCCGACGGTATAGTAGTTGTTTCCAACCCCTCAAGACAGCTTCGACTCGATGAACAGGCACTGACTCCTAAATTGCTCGACGCGGCTTTCTTTGCTTCGGCTCCTATACGCTCGTTCGACGGTAAGATTCTCGGAACTTTGAACGTATTCTTCCGCGAACCTCGCGGAGAGATGGACCCAGACGAACTTCGTACGTTGGAGAGCCTGGCAGACATGGTAGGGAGCCAACTGGAACTTCGCCGCCTGCGGAATGCGTTCGCAACCCAGGGAATACAGCGCAATGACAATGCGCGCGCCGTGGCAGAAGCAAATCATGCGTGGCCGAGTCCGCAGGATCTGCGCCGCGCACTGGAACAGCGGCAGTTTGTTCTCTACTATCAGCCGGAAATTGAACTCTCCACACGAAAAATCATCGGAGTTGAGGCATTGATTCGCTGGGCGCATCCTGAAAAGGGGCTCATTCCGCCCATGGATTTCATTCCGCTGGCGGAGGAGAGCGGGCTCATTCTGCCCATAGGGGATTGGGGTATGTTCGAAGCCTGCACGCAGATTCAAAAATGGTGCCTCGATGATCCGCGCCTTAGCACTCTGAGGGTGGGAGTAAACCTTTCAGCCCGCCAGTTTTCTCGCCCCGGGTTGGCCGACCACGTTGAGGCCTTACTTGTTCAATTCGGTATCTCCAGCCGCCAGCTGGGCCTGGAGATGACGGAGTCCAGTCTGATTCCCAACATGCAGATTGCACTGGACGTGCTGGGAAGCCTTCGCCGTCTGGGCGTCTCCCTGCTAATGGACGACTTTGGTACCGGGTACAGTTCGCTGAATCACCTGCACTCATTTCCCTTTGACGTACTGAAAATCGACCGGTCGTTTGTACGACGAATGACCGAAGGGGACCAGCCGCTACAAATTGTTCGAACCATTATCGAACTAGCCCGTGTGCTGGGAATGGACGTTGTTGCAGAAGGGATTGAGACATGCGAGCAATATCGTCTGCTGCGGCAATTGGGGTGCCGTTTCGGACAGGGGTACCTCTTTGCCCGCCCGCTGTCGGCCGATGCGGTGACCGAGCTTTTGCGTCTTCCCGGCAGAGTTTTGTCGGATCCGGAGCAAGCTGCCGTCGCCGCCGATTGACCATACCAGATCGCAATTACATTGGCCCTCGCTGAACCATTGAACCTCTTTTGAAATCCTGTAAGTTTCATTTCCGGTTGAAGACCGGTCTTCCCGATTTGGGACCGCGACTTTGATTTATGGAGGAAACTCCGGAGCCCTGCGGTGTCTAGCGGCTTATTCTCAAAACATGCAGCAAACAGCCACTGCGGCACCTTCATCTGGTTCAGCCTCGTTTGCGGGAATAATGGCCGCGCTCGCAGGACCCGCGAAGAAGCCTGTCTGGAACGATGATGGGCTCGCGGACGACGTGGCGACCCTCAGTTATGAGCGCGCCCTGCGTACCCACTCGCGCTACAAGGGACCCGAGCTTGGCGAAGAAGTCTTCAACCGATCCGATTATGCCTTCACGGAGCCGTTGGACCCCGATGTGCTTCGATTCTGCGAAGCAATTCCAGTCGAGGAAGATCGCGACACTCATCCAGTCGCTGCTGACTTTGTGTCTGCTGCAGTTATGGATCCGGAACCCAATGTCACGCAGAGCCAGTTCACCGCGAATGATCGGAATTTGAAGTGCGCGAGTATAACCATCCGGCTGAGCAAGACTGAATGCGCCCAACTACGCAGGCGCGCCGCCGAGGCCGGGCTGACCGTTTCGGCCTACCTGCGTTCCTGCACGTTCGAGGCAGAGTCCCTGCGCGCGCTGGTGAAGGACACACTGGCGCAGTTGCGAACCGCAAACCCTGCGGAGGATCGGAAACCCGCGCCCTCGGCAAAAAGCACCCGCTTCGCGTGGATTCGTCGGCTCTGGCCCTATCCGGAAAACAGACAACAGGCCGCCCGCGCATGACTACTCAGCTTGCAGCACAAGACATTTCAGATATTCCGTCTCCGGAAGATTAAATACCACGGGATGATCAAGAGCGGCACCGCGACGCTCTACCAGACGTACACGCCGCCCTGCATCCACGGCCGCCGAGGCTACAGCGCCCTCGAGCTCAGGCCAGCCCACATGATGCGAACACGAGCAGGTCACCAGCAAGCCACCCGGCCGCAACATCTTGAGCGCGCGAAGGTTCAGCTCCTTGTAACCGCGCAAGGCGCCTTCGACGGCTCGTCGTGTCTTGGCAAAAGCGGGTGGATCCAGCACAATCGTGTCGAACTTTTCACCCGAGTCTGCCCAGTCGCGAAGAATCTGAAACGCATCTCCAGCCACCCAGTCCACGTCCGCTTTCATTCGGTCGCGATTAGCTGCAAAATTTCGTTCGGCGACTTCGAGCGAAGTCCGGGATGCATCGATCCCACTTACTTTGTCGCAAACCTGAGCGAGATGGAGAGCAAAGCCCCCCTGATAGCAACACACATCCAACGCACGACCGGTGGTCCCAAGCGTCTGCGCCCACTTCTGGGCGGCGGCGTAATTGTCGCGCTGATCGAGGAATGCGCCTGTCTTCTGTCCAGAATTGGCGTCGTAATGAAACACAAGGCCATTGAGGCGGAAGGCGATGTTGGCTGATTGAGCCGCGACATCTTCGATGTAAAGAGGTTCAAGATTGGGCGCGCTCAGACCCTCCAACTCTCGCATGCGAGGGTCCGGTCTCTCCAAAATGGCCGCCGGCGCCAACTCTTCGCGAATTACCCGCACACAAGTTTCGCGCACGGCGGCTGAATCCAGCCCTTTTGCCAGGAGCTGAAGAATCACCAGGTTGGCGTACTTGTCAGCTATCAGACCGGGGAGTTCGTCAGCTTCACTGAAGCAGAGACGGCAGGCATCGTTCTGGTCGCTGAGCAGGTATTTTCGGCGAAGAATGGATTGCCGCAGTCGCGTCGTCAGCAGATTCAGCCACGCCGCCTCATCGATTGCTTCCCGGGAGACCATCCGCAAGGCAATCTGCGAGGTTGGGCTATAGAGCGCAGTGCCCAGCAACAGGCCGCGGGAGTCAGCAACGGGCAGCAGTGCCGGCGGGTTGTTTGCATCCGCACCGAGGGTTTCGATCGACTCAATATCCGAGGCGTAAACCCACAAATAGCCGTCGCGCAGCCAATCAGCGGCGCGTCGATTGACCAGGGCTCCGAGGCTGCGGGCGGAGTTTTTCGCCACCGTTCGCTCAGCAACTTTGCCTTTGGGGCCAGTATTTTTGGCGTACGCCTGTGGCTTGGGCTTGTGAGCTTCCGGTCGGTCGACGGTGGAAGACTTTGCTTGAATCCGTCCAAAAGGCATCTTGGGTCTAGGAACCTTCGACGCCTGCTGGGTTGAATCAGGTTTGGGGTTACGCGGCTTGGTCATACACTCCCTTAACTCGCTTGAGGCGATTCTCCAATTCATCGGTCCCTGAACTCTGTGCAGGACGGCTCAATCTTGAAGAAAAGCCATTCTGGATCGGTGGTTCGGGACGGGTCAATTGGAGAATCGCTAAAGCCGGGAGCGAGCAGGCCGCCGGCCCCTATTTAACCTGCATGGTTTCCAGGTAGCGGCTCAGATTGCTGATCCTGAGCATTTTGTCCTGGGGGTTAGACTGGTTCATCTTACCAAGGATCGGTCCCCACACGGGCATCTCAGCAGAGCCGTGCGATGAGATTTCCGAGCCGTTCTCCAACACCGTAACAATGTGGGCGTCGGGGAATTTTCCGTTGTTGTTCCTGCGAAGCACACTCAGGTCGACAGGCGGCGTCTTCAGTGCGGATGCGACGGGGCCCTGGCCCCTGCCGTCCACACCATGGCATGGCGCGCAATAATTGCTGTACATTTGCTTGCCATTGGTGACTGCAGTCTTGTTGACAGGAATCGTAACTTTCGCAGTGGATTGATCTGCATAGCTAATGCCGACCGCGAGCGTCGCGATCATGGCTGTAACTAAAAGGCGTTTCAGCATAAGTTCCTCGGTTCTGGACCTCTAGAGAGGTTCCACAATTCACATGCCCCTTTGTGGTGCTGCGGGATATGGCTTTTCTTGAAGGAAAAGCAAATCGAGGGCAGTAGTATCGGGGTAAAGCAATTGTGGATCCTGTCTAGTCCGAAGGAGACTCTACTCCTTATCGAGGGTACGCAGGATGTGACGGCTAGCACAGTGTAAACTGCCTATCAACACTGACGAACCAATAAAGGAAAGCCTATGATTTCATTGCATAAGACACATATTCAAGGACGTTTTTATCAGGCCTTCTAACCGATTATTGGGCGTTCCTATTTCGAACGATAGCTACTTCCCGGAAGTGAACCTTATTCTCTAGATAAAACTAACACCAATAACTTATAACCTGTCGGTGAAATCCGGTAATAACCTATGTTTTTAAGGTTATGACACAAACTCCAATTGAAGCTTGTCACTTATCCAATTTGTAACAATTCCCAGAGTTTAATGGCGCGGAATTCGAGAATCATTTTCGAGGCGTAGTTTGCGAATTGGCACGGCGCTCTCCAGGGCGGGCGTGCGCGCCGAACTGATGCAGCCTATAATGAAGCATGGCGAGTGTCCGGCAGGCCATACCGGCAGATGACCCAGACGCGCCCCCGTCTTCTCCGGGGGAGTTGCAGATTACCGCCCGCGACTCGGAAGCGCTCGCCGTTCAGAATGGTTCTGAGCCATCTCCCCAGTCTTTGCCTTCTCCATCTATTGAAGACCGCTTTGAGTCGCTCATCCGCCATGTCCAATCCAACCGACCCAGTGAAGATGTGTCTCTCGTGCGGAGGGCGTGGGAGTTCTGCGTCCAGCACCACGCGGGCCAGATGCGGGCTTCCGGTGAACCTTACATCATTCACCCGCTCGAAGTCGCCGAGGTTCTGGCGGAGATGAAGATGGACGCGACTGCGATCGCGGCCGGGCTGCTCCATGACTCAGTCGAAGATACGCCTGCAACCAACGAGGAAATTGCCGCCAAGTTTGGTGACCAGGTGGCTCACATTGTCGAAGGCGTCACCAAGATCGACAAAATCCAGTTTGCCAACCGGGAAGACCGCCAGGCCGAAAACGTTCGCAAGATGCTTCTGGCCATGGTTTCGGACGTGCGGGTTGTTCTGATCAAACTCGCTGACCGGCTGCACAACATGCGGACTCTCAAGCATTTAAAGCCCGATCGTCAGGAAGCCATTGCCCGCGAGACGCTGGACATTTACGCTCCCCTTGCGCACCGGCTGGGCATGGGCAAAGTGCGCGGCGAACTCGAGGACCTTGCTTTCCGCTATACAGACCCGGTTAGCTACGAAAAGGTCGCTGCGGCTGTCGAAGCACGCCGGCTTGAGGGCGAGCAGTTTCTCCGTGGCGTTGAAGACACACTGGTAGAGCAGCTACGCGAAAACGGAGTTGAAGCGCGCGTCGAATGGCGCATCAAGCGGCTCTATTCGATTTTTCAAAAGATTGAGCGCTCCAAGGTGTCCTTTGACCAGGTTTATGACCTGCTCGCGGTTCGGGTCATCACGCAGGATGTGACTGCCTGCTATGCGGTTTTCGGACTGATTCACGCGCTTTGGCGCCCAGTGCCTGGGCGTATCAAGGATTTCATCGCCATCCCCCGCGCCAACCGCTACCAGTCTTTGCATACGACAGTGATGGGCGCAAGCGGTCATCAGTTCGAGGTGCAGATTCGAACGGAGGAGATGCACCGCATTGCCGAGGAAGGCATTGCGGCCCATTGGAAGTACAAGTCGGGAAGCACAATGGTTACGGCGCGGGATGAAGAGCGGCTCAACTGGATTCGCCAGCTTGTGGAGTGGCAGAAAGAGATGACCGATCCCAACGAATTCCTCTCCAGCCTGAAGATGGACCTTTATCCAGACGAGGTCTACACGTTCACGCCCAAGGGGAAGGTTGTGGTGGTGCCAGCCGACGGCACGCCGGTGGATTTTGCCTATACGATCCATACCGAGGTGGGTCACACCTGTGTGGGAGCCAAAGTGAACAGCCGCATGGTGCCGCTGCGCACCAAGCTGCGAACGGGCGACATTGTCGAAATCGTCACGCAAAAGGACCACAAGCCGAGCCGCGACTGGCTTACGTTTGTTAAAAGTCCCCGCGCCCGCAACAAGATCAAGCATTGGCTGAATGAAGACCAGCGACGACGTGCCGTTGAGATTGGCCGCAAGCTGCTTGAGCGCGAAGCTCGCAAGTTCAAGGTCCCGATGAGCCAGATCGACGACCAGGATTTGAGCCGCATTGCCAACGAATATGGCGTGGCCACTGCAGCCGATTTGCTGGCGACACTTGGCCAAGGCAAGCACACCGCACACCAGGTGCTTATTAAGCTGGTGCCGAGCATCGGTACTCCGGGCGAAGCCGAGACCACTCCTGAGACTAAGCCAGGCGCCGGTACAGAGGCGGCAATGTCCGACGCCGTGCGCAAACTGCACCTTACCGGCTCGGACTCGCTTCAGGTAGAGGGACAGAACGATCTGCTTGTTTATCGAGCGCGCTGTTGTAACCCGATTCGCGGTGAAGAGATCATTGGGTACGTCACACGCGGCAAGGGGGTAGCCGTTCATGCGCGCAGTTGTTCAAACGTTCAGAACCTGCTCTACGAGAGCGACCGCCGCATTGCCGTGGAGTGGTCCCGCGTTGGAGACGACTCAACTGGCCGTCCGCAACGCTACCCGGTCAAGATCACTGTATTTTGCGATGACCGCACCGGCATGTTGAAAGAGCTGACCGCCGTGATCTCCGAGGACAACACCAACATTCGCGGCGTAGAGATTCACCAGGACGAGAGCGGCGAAGCCATCGTCGAGTTTGTGGTTGAGGCTCAAGATCTTCACCACTTGAATCGGATGGTTCTGGCAATTCGACGCGTGGCCGGGGTTCGGGCAGTGCAGCGGACGCAGAAGCTCTAAGTCTGAGTCTGTAATTCTTCCAAGGCAAACAAAGTCGCAAAAGATCAAAATCGCGATTGGTTGGAATCGATCACGTTGTGGTGACAGTGTGGATGACCTTTTTCCCTCGAATGAGGAGATGGTCCCGGAACCATCTAGTGATGGGATCTTCGACCAACAGATGTATGAGACACCCTACGGCGAGAGCAAGGCTGATACTGCCTGCCACCGAGAGCCACGGATAAACGAGATGAAGCCTGATGAGCACGGTAGGAACAGCGGGCGCAATGAGCGGGTGGAAAAGATAGATCACATACGACGCATCCGCCATGTAGAGAACGAAACGGGGGATGCGCGTCAAGTAGTCTTCCAGCGCGGCCATCGAGGCTATGATGCAGGCCGCGGCGATTCCATGGGGAAGCCCATTGGTGAAGGCCAAGTACGGTATTGGGACAAGCAAGCCCACAAATCCGATAATG
>Ga0302320_10022513_pt1 | contig 12438 bp, 8 predicted proteins | sample Bog_T0_3_FD_202130 | JGI IMG/M metagenome (GOLD analysis project Ga0302320, IMG submission 202130) | Peat permafrost microbial communities from Stordalen Mire near Abisko, Sweden - Bog_T0_3 | ecosystem: Environmental > Terrestrial > Soil > Wetlands > Peat | place: Sweden: Abisko, Stordalen Mire...
GCAGACTCGTCTTCTACTTTGTTTGGGTGGTAGACTCAGGCCATGCCGCGCGGTCTTTTCATCACGCTTGAAGGTTTGGACGGCTCCGGGAAAACCACGCAAATCAATCGTTTGGCGGCGTGGCTCAAGCGGCGCGGGCATTCCCCGCTGGTGACGCGCCAGCCCGGCGGCACCGCAACCGGCGAACGCATTCGAACCCTGGTCCTCGACTCGCGCTCCACCGGTCTTGCCCCCATGACCGAGATGGCGTTGATGTTTGCCGACCGTGCCCAAGCCATAGCCGAAGTTTTTGCGCCCGCGCTCGCCTCCGGCCAGATCCTCCTCTGCGACCGATTTACAGACTCCACCGAGGCCTATCAGGGCGGCGGCCGTGAGCTGGGTTCGGCGGTGGTTCTTGAATTACATCGGCTGCTCTGCGGCAATCTTCAACCCGATCTGACGCTGCTGCTGCTGCCGTCGCTTGAGGCCTCTCTCAGCCGCGCCCGCCGCCGCAATCAGCGCGTGGCCGAGCGAGGCGGCGAAGACGAGAGCCGCTTTGAACAGGAGCAGGACGCCTTCTACGGCCGCGTCTGGCAGAAGTACCGCGAAATCGCCGCCCGCGAACCCGCCCGCGTGGTGCTCATCGAAGGCGATCTGACCATCGATGAAGTCCACGAGCAGATTGTGGAAGCCGTCGCCGAGCGCCTCGCCGTGCTCGCCGCCGAACGGCCGGCATAAGCGCGCCACCATTCCCTCGTTGAGATTCAATCTCTCCGAGAATTCAAACAATCCCATTTAATCGGTACGCGAGTAGTGTAAGATTCCGTCTAAAGCAACTCTGAGGATTTTTATGTCGCGGAAATGCGTAGTCGAAGGCTTCTCTTCGCGTGTGCTCGTGCGTGTTGGCTTTGCGCTTCTCCTGTTGTCGCTCTCTGTGCGCCCGCTCTTTGCCATAAGCTGCGGTGTCGTCCATCATCCCGCGCCTACAGATGCGGACACCGCATTACAGGCCGCGGATTTTGTAAAGGCAGCCCAACTTTACCAGGCGGCGCTCACCAAAAATCCGAGCAATGCGGATGCGACCATCGGACTGGTTCACGCGCTGTTGCGCCAGGAAAAAGTTCAGGAGGCGGCCGACGCCTTGCAGGCAGCCGTCAAGCTAGGCACCGAATCGGCTGCGCTGATGACGCTTCGCGGCGAAGTCGAGTTAAGGCAGGGCGATCCGTGGAAGGCCTCGGCGACAGCGGTAGCTTCGCAGAATCTGGATCCGTGCAATCCGCGAACCATGCTGCTGCTCTCTCGCTTGTCGGATTTGAATTCGCAATACGCGATGGGGCGCAGGTTGCTGCTGAGCGCGCACCAGCTTGATTCCGAGGATCCCGAGATACGCGCCGCGTGGATGAGAACGCTCCCCGCCGAAAAACGGATTCCAGAGATGGAGGCCTACCTTGCGGCACCAAGGGGAGATACTGCCGATGTTTTGCGCGACCTGCAAACCGATTTTGAAGAATTCAAATCGTGGACTGCCGAGCCTCGAAAATCCTGCACCATGGCCTCGCAAGTACCCAATGCGGAGATACCCTTCGCCTTGGTCAGAAACAGTGGGGCCCACGCCTTCGCCTTCGGTCTGGATCTGAAGGTCAACAACCACAAGCTCCTGGCTGCAATCGATACCAGTTTTAACTCACGATTTCAAATAGCCGGAGCCAGTGGGATCTTGATCCGGGAATCTATTGCCCAAAAAATGGGGCTCAAACCCCTCACACAGAACCATGTGCCGGGCGTTGGCTACGAGGGGCCGAGGTCTGGCTACTTAGCCTATGCGGACTCCATTTCCATCGGTAATATCGAATTTCACGATTGTGCCGTACAGGTGATGGATGCAACTCACTTCACGGACGGTGCCGATGGCTTGATCGGGATGGACATTCTCTCGAATTATCTGGTGACGCTCGATTATCGGGCGGAAAAACTCATACTCAGCCCTCTTCCGCCGCGGCCAGCGGCAGCGGCGGCGCAGGACGGACTCTATAACCGCTATATCGCCCCGGAGATGAATGACTATACCGCAATCATGCTCTTTGTGGTGGCCACAGGCATCATCCCATCCGTGCTTTCCCCTGGGGCTGCATTTGAGGTCGTAAAAGGCCACAAGGATCCCAAGTTCGAGGTGAGGGACTACAAAGGAAGGGTGATCAATAACTATTCGGCAGGCAATGTAACCCTCAATTTCGCCAAAATGTCCTGGAGCGAAGTCGAGATTCCCAGTTTCGATACATCCCGATACTCCGATGATGCCGGGATGGAGATTTCAGGTTTGATTGGGCTGAGAATGCTGAACCACATGACCGTTCACATCGACTATCGAGACGGGCTGATGAAGTTTGACTACGATCCATCAAAGCGCACAAGTCTCGCCTTGCCGTTTTGACGAGTTTGAATTCATTGCTGAAACTGATCCGCTGGCGTCCCTGGTCACGCCCCTTGCGATATAATTTCGCCAAAACAGCAATGCGTTTCAATCCACGCTGTCAGCGAGAGCCTATGAACCCGATCCGCCGCACCCTGCTTGCCGCCGCGCTGCTTCTGGCCGCACCGATCCTAGTTGCGCTGATTGTGGCCGCGCCGCTGCTTCACGCTCAGGCCACCGAGTCGGCCATCACCAAGCAGATGGGAAAGCTCCGCTCCTTGTCGGCTCAAGAGCGTCCGGTAGCCACCGTCAAGCTTGCTGCCGAAATTTCCGCCTTGCCCGCCGGCCCCAAAAAAGTGGAATTGGCAAACAGTCTTGCCAACCTGGTCACCGAGGGCGATCAAGGCGCGGCAACCGTGCAGGCCGTCGCCGATGTGCTCTCCAAGGCGCTGGCCGAGTCGCCCGTTCCGGCCAAAAAAGACTCGCCGCCGGCCCCGTACATGGAAATGGCCCGGCTGGTCCGCTACAAAGATGTGAGCACAACGCTGAACGATCCGCTCCTCGAAAAGGCCCGCCAGGTTCTGATCGCCAATGACGCCGATATACAAAAGGCCGACTTCACCCTCAGGGATCTGAGCGGCAAAAAATACACGCTCTCCGAGCTGCGCGGCAAGATCGTCATGGTCAACTTCTGGGCCACATGGTGCCCGCCCTGCCGCGCCGAGATGCCCGACCTCGATTGGATTTTCACGCATTTTCAATCGCAGGGGCTGATCGTTCTATCGATCACCAGCGAAGACTCCTTTACGGTTGGCCCGTTCATTACCAACCACCCTTATCATCCTCCCGTGCTGATCGACATGGGCGGCAAAGTCGCCAAGCAGTTCCATGTGGACGGCATTCCCAAGACCTTCATCTTCAACCGCGACGGCAAGTTGCTGGGGCAAACCATCGACGAGTGCACCCAGCGGCAGTTTCTGGATATGCTGGGCAAGACCGACCTGCATAACTGACGCGCTATTGATCGGGACGAAAGGGAGAGTCCGTGCGCAAGATTCTTCGATTGGATTTCATCTCAGTTGTAAAATTCTTCGCCGTTCTCTACGCGGTGGCTGGCCTCTGCCAGGCTTCCAAATCGGTCTTCGTCGGCGATCAGTCCGTTTACTGCCCGATTGGCATTCAGCTGCCTATCTTTCACGCGACGGCCGATCTGGCAGTCAAGCTGCCGCAGCCGGCAAGCTGGCTCACGCCCTTCGTCGTCCTCATCTCCGCGGCCGCTTACACGCTGACCGGTATATGCAGCGCAGTGACGGTGGTGGTGCTCTACAACATTTCCTCCGAGTTCTGGTCCGGCCTGCGCGCGCAGGTCGAAGAGGATGAAGCATCAGTGGAACCGGAGACCGAGACAAACCAGAATTGAAATCCGTGACGGACTGCGACAGCACTACTGCGGCAGCAGCTTGAGCACTTCTCTGGCAACTTCATTGGCCTGCGCCAGCGCGGAAATACCGGTCTGAATCAGAATCTCGTACTTGGAAAGGTTTGTCGTCGCCGCTCCGTAATCCACGGCTTGAATGGCATTGAGCGCCGCGGTCTGGTTGACAATCTCCGTATTCAGAATCGCAATCTGGGAGCCCGCGGTATTGTCCTGGCTGCCAAAGTAGCCCTCTTGCGCGGCGACGTTGCCGATCGCCTGGTTGATTGCCGTCAAAGCATTCCGCGCATCCGTGGAGTTGAGCAGATCGGTCGCCGCCAGATTCGTCGATTGATCGCCGTTTGCGGCCTGCGTGTACTGAATCACTCCGTTGCCGCTCTGCTGCACCGCTCCACCCGCGTCGCCTACATGGCTCGCGCTCAGGCCGTCGAAATATAGAGCATCGATCGAAACGCCGGTCGTCGTCGAGTCGCTCATAAAAACGCTGGTCGTCGCACCCAGGCCCGCAATACCGCCGCCAAAGACCTGCTCCTGATTGTAGGTAGTGGTTCTGCCGATGTTGGTAATCTCGGCCAGAATCGACTGATACTCGTCATTGGCCGCCATGTCTTGCGCGTTGTTCAGCGTACCGTTTGAAGCCTCCGTAGCCAGCGTCACGGCGCGTTCCAACATGCTGGTCACTTGCGAGAGAGCGCCCTCGGCCACCTGCAATTTTCCCTGGCCCTCGGTCGCATTCACCACCGATTGCCGCAGCGACGCGATGGTTGCCTCCATGCCGTCCACCATCGAGATTCCCGCCGGATCGTCCGATGCGGAGTTGATGCGCGAGCCTGAAGACAGCTCTTGCAACACAGTCTGAAGGCCGCCGTAAGCGTTGTTCAGGCTGTTCTCCGCATACACTGCGGCCATGTTGTTCAGCACTCCGATGGACACGGCGAACCCGCTTCTTTCCCGATGCGCAGATTTGCAGCCTCGTTTTTTCTCAGCCCTCCCTTCCTTGAAAATGCCTACATTTAGGCGCTGCGTCCTTGCATCTGAGCTCTTCATCGGCCAACCCGCAAAGACAATGCAGAATCGACCACCGGTTTGCACCCTCCGCCTCCCGCATCGTGCCATGCGCCGGCAATTCCCGGAAGCGAACCCGGCACTCTTACCCCAGCAATTACACTTTTAGAAGTGACCAGGGAAGACAGCTACGCGCCCCAACTCGATCTGACCTTTGACGAGCCGCGCCAGCCGCGCCGCATCTGGCCGGTGCGTGAGCTGGTGGGTCAGGTGCGTGAACTGGTCGAGCAGGAGTATGGCGACATTAAAAGACGCCGACGCCCAGCTTCCCGTCGTCCTCTTCCGCCGCCAGGCAATGCTGCTGCGTTTCCGCCCCGAAGACGGCCTGCATGTGCTGGTGCGCGGCCGGGTCAGCGTCTACGAGCAGCGTGGCCAGATGCAACTGGTGGCCGAGACCATGGAGCCGGTCGGCGCGGGCTCCCTGCAACTGGCCTTCGAACAGCTCAAGGCTCGCCTCAAAGCTGAAGGCCTCTTTGACGCCGAGCGCAAGCGTCCACTTCCCGCTTTTCCGCGCACCGTGGGAATCGTCACATCGCCCACCGGCGCTGTAATTCGCGATTTTCTCAACATCGTCGCCCGCCGCCACTCCGGCCTCAGTGTTCTTATCTTCCCGGTCAGCGTTCAGGGAGATTCCGCGCCGGCGGAGATTGTTGCCGCTCTGGATGAAGTCAACGCGTCGGGTCTGGTTGATGTGATTGTCGTCGCTCGCGGCGGTGGATCGCTGGAGGATCTGGCCGCATTCAACAGTGAACGCGTGGCCCGTGCCATCGCAGCCTCGCAACTGCCGGTCGTCTCGGCTATCGGCCATGAGACTGACTTCACCATTGCCGATTTTGTCGCCGACCTGCGTGCGCCAACGCCATCGGCCGCAGCCGAGTTGATCACCGAGGCGCAGCACAAAATTGCCGAGCGCGTCGCCGAGCAGTCAAACAGGCTCGTTCGCGCCGCCCGCTACCAATTGCTGCAAGCCCGCCAGCGCCTCACGCGTCTCCCTGTAAGCCGCGCTGAAGGCCGCATGAGTGCGCTTCTGCACCGGCTTGCCCAGCGACTGGACGACCTCAGCCAACGTCTGGAAGCAGCCCTCAGTGAGCAACTGCGCCAGCATCAACGCAATGTCGCCGATCTTGCGGCCGCCGTTCTGCGCCACGATCCGCGCCAGGGTCTAGCCAAGGCCCGCGAGCGCCTCGCTTCCTGCCGTGTGCGCCTTGATCGATCGCTCGACCGCAAGCTGCATGAATCCGCTGCCCGCTGGAGTTCACTCGACGCCCGCCTGCACTCGCTCTCGCCGCTGGCTGTACTGGAGCGCGGCTATGCGCTGGTGCTCGACGCCTCGGGCGCAGTGGTCCGCTCCACGGCGCAGGTCGCGGCTGGCGATCAACTTACCACGCGCCTCAGCGACGGCGCATTTATCAGCCGCGTGGAATCTTCCGCTCCCAATACGGGAGCATCGAATCGACCAACCAAGAAATGAGACTATGACTGACTCACGCAAACTCTTCGGCACCGACGGCATTCGCGCTGTCGCGGGCACATATCCACTGGATGCAAACACGATTTATTCAGTCGGTCTCGCCCTCGGCCATTCGCTGCGCAACACAACTGCGGACCCCAAAGTCATCCTGGGCCGCGACACACGTGAATCCGGTCCATGGATTGCGGCCACGCTGGCAGCGGGCTTGCGTGAGACAGGCGTCAGCGTCGAGAGTGCGGGCATTGTGCCCACGCCAGCCGTCGCCTTCCTCGCTCACACTCATGGATTTCAAGCGGGCGTAGTCATCTCCGCCTCGCATAATCCCTGGCAGGATAACGGCATAAAGCTCTTCGGCGCGGACGGCTTCAAGCTCGCCGATGCGGTCGAGCTTGCCATGGAGGACGAGATTCTGCATCAGGCGGCGATAGGCGAAGCACCCGATCCGGCCAGACTGACTGCAGTCGAAGACAACCCCGCCTTCCGCACCGACTACATTCAATTCCTGATCGGCTGCGTTCCGGGCTTGTCACTTGCCGGTCAGCGCATTGTGGCCGACTGCGCCAATGGAGCCGCGGCGGCTGTCGCTCCTGAGCTATTCAAGCGCTTGGGCGGTGAAGTTGCACTGCTCAACATCGCCCCCGACGGCCGCAATATCAACCTCAATTGCGGCGCGCTTCACCCAGAAAAGGTCGCCGCGGAAGTGATTGCGCACGGCGCGGAGTTAGGCCTCACCTTCGACGGCGATGCGGACCGCTGCATGTTGGCCGGCGCGCGGAATAACGTCATCAATGGCGACGCGATTCTGCTCATGGTAGCGCGCGATTTGAAAGCGCGCGGGCTGCTGACGGGAGATTTGGTTGTTGCCACCACCATGTCGAACATGGGTTTGGAAGCGGCGCTAAAGAGCTCAAATATTCAGATGCTGCGCGCTCCGGTCGGCGACCGATACGTTCTAGAAGAGATGCTGGCGCACAAGGCGGCTCTCGGCGGCGAGCAGTCCGGCCACATCCTGCTGCCGCATCTAGCCACCACCGGCGATGGCCTGCTGACGGCTCTGGTCGTTCTCGATCTGATCGCGCGCTCGAAGAAATCCATCGAGGAGTTGACCGCGGATCTGAAGGTCTTTCCGCAAGTGATCGTGAATGTAAAGGTTCGCGAGCGTAAACCGCTCGAATCGATTCCATCCGTAGCTCAGGCCATTCGCGCTGCCGAAGAAGAGTTGAGGGATACAGGCCGCGTGGTGATTCGCTATAGCGGCACCGAGCCGCTGGCCCGTGTAATGATTGAAGCCGAAAGCGAAGTGGCAATGCGGCAGCATACCAGCGCAATCGCCGATGCCATTCGCGCTGAGCTTGGAGTTAGCTGAGAAAATCCAGCATTTTTTGAGCGTTTATAATTGCGGGGGTATCGAGAGATTCCTTCCAATCAGTTGCTGGATGATTTGATGGGAGGCGAAAAGCGCAGTGCCGCTCATTGTTTTCACGATTTCGATGTTCTTCAGCGCAACACTGCTGTTTCTGGTCGAGCCCATGCAGGCCAAAATGGCGCTGCCCATGCTCGGCGGCGCACCAGCGGTTTGGAATACCTGCCTGGTCTTTTTTCAGATGACCCTTTTGGCTGGTTATCTTTACGCCTACGGGGCGACGAAATGGCTGAGCCGCCACGAGCAGATTATCCTGCATATCGCGCTGGCTCTCACGCCGCTGGCCGTCTTGCCACTGCATATTCCCGTTGGCTGGGAGCCGCCGTCCGAGAGCAGCCCAGTCCTGTGGGTGCTCGCAATGCTTGCAGTTACGGTGGGCCTGCCATTTTTTGTGCTCTCATCGTCCACGCCCATGCTGCAGCAATGGTTCTCGCAGTCGGGGCATAAATCCGCGCACGATCCATATTTTCTTTATGCGGCCAGCAACGCGGGCAGCCTGGTGGGGCTGTTGAGTTATCCGCTGATCCTGGAGCCAACCCTGCGTCTGAGTACGCAGAGTCATCTCTGGAGTTATGGCTACTCAGGGTTTCTGGCGCTAACAATCTGCTGCGGGGCGCTGGTTTGGCGTACGCAAGCTGGCGTTGCTTTTGCAAGCGCCAATGCAAGCCGGAAAGCCGCAAGAGAAGAAGCGGAGAGCGGCATCTGGCCTCAGCGCCTGCGCTGGATCGCCCTCGCCTTTGTTCCCTCCAGCCTGATGATGGGCGTAACTACGGCGTTGACCACGGATGTTCCAGCGATCCCGCTCATCTGGGTATTGCCGTTGGCACTTTATCTGTTGAGCTTTGTGCTGGTCTTCGCCAAACGACCGCCCATTTCGCATGAAAACCTGATCCGCAAGCTGCCCACACTGCTGGTTTTTGCGCTTTTTCCGACCCTATCGAAAAGCGATTTTCCGCTGCTGATCTTGTTTCCGCTTTATCTTTTCACGCTGTTTGGCGTTGGCATGGTTTGCCACGGCGAACTTGCGCATAGCCGGCCAAAGGTCAGTCGCCTGGCGGAGTTCTATCTGTGGATTTCCTTCGGCGGCGTACTCGGCGGCATCTTCAATGCACTGCTTGCTCCGATCCTCTTCACCAACGTGGTGGAGTTCCCGCTGGCTTTGATCTTCGCCGCTTATTTACTGCCCGCCATCGATCAAGAGCCCGTGCCGCCGACTCAGACCGCCAAACTTAGACGCAACGACGTGCTCCTTCCGCTGGCGCTGGGGCTGAGTATGGCTGCGATCATCTTCTGTTACGCCCATCTCGGCCTGAAGCCGAACAATATTTTCATTGTTATCCTCTTTGGCTACTCGATGGTCTGGTGCCTGAGTTTTTCCGAGCGGCCCATGCGTTTCGCCAACGGACTAGCGGCGATATTGATTGCCAGTTCTCTCTTCGCCGGTCTCTATGGAAAGCTTCTTCTGAAAGAGCGCAGCTTCTTTGGCGTCTTGCGCGTGGGCAACGATACGGCCGGCGCCTTCCGCTATTTAATCCACGGCGCCATCATTCATGGAGTGCAGAGCCTGGACCCCGCAAAGAGCCGCGAGCCGCTGGCATACTTTACAAAAACCGGCCCGGCGGGGAGCGTTTTTCGGGCCATGGAGGCCAGAACTCGCTTTGGAAGATCAGGTGAGCTTTCCAAGCCAAGGTGGGCCGTTGTTGGGCTAGGCGCTGGATCGATGGCCTGCTATCTGCAGCCGGGAGAGTCGCTGACTTTCTATGAGATTGATCCCGCCGTGGAGCGCATCGCCTCTGATCCGCAATACTTCACGTTCTTGAGCCAATGCGCGCCCGCGGCGTCGATTGTGATTGGCGATGCGCGGCTGAAGCTGCACGATGCGCCGGACGGAAGTTTCGACCTCATTGTCGTGGACGCCTTCAGCGGTGATTCGATTCCGATGCACCTGATGACGCGTGAGGCGCTGGCGCTTTATCTGCACAAGCTTGCGCCGGGCGGCATGCTGGCCTTCAACATCAGCAACGGCCACCTGAAACTGGCGTCCACCTTTGGCGCACTGGCCCGCGATGCCGGGTTGGCATGCCTGGACGATGACGACTCTGTGCTAAGCAAAGAGCAGGCCGGCGAGGGTAAAAAGAACTCCGAGTGGATAGTCATGGCGCGAAGCCGCGCCGATCTGGGCGCGTTGGCCACAGAGGCGTACTGGATGCCGGTAGTGACGCCGCCCGGAACCCAGGTCTGGACCGACGATTATTCAAACCTGTTGAGCGTCATCAAGTGGAATTGAGGAGCGGTGAATTTACTTTGTCTGGGCGGCAAGCCGTGAGTTATAAGTCGCGCCAGTTAGGGCCGAAAGCCAGGTCGGCTAACAGTGGAACATCAAGCTTAACCACGCCTTCCATTTCCGCGCGGACTAACTCCTCAATTTCTTCGCTCTCATCCGCCGGCACTTCAAAGAGCAATTCGTCATGCACCTGCAGGACCATGCGCGTCTTCAGCCCGCGCTCAGCGAGCTTGCGGTCGATGGAGATCATGGCCAGTTTGATGAGGTCGGCGGCGGTGCCTTGCAGCGGTGTGTTGATCGCGGTTCGCTCGGCAAAGCCGCGCTGATTGGGGTTGCGGCTTTCAATGTCCGGGATGGGCCGAATACGGCCGAAGAGCGTACGCACACTGCCGGTCTTGCGCGTCTCTTCCAGGGTTTTTTCGATGAAGTCATGAACGCCCGCGTAGCGCGCAAAGTAGCGTTCGATGTAGGCGCGGGCCTCGACCTGCGGAATGCCCAACTGCGCGGCCAGGCCGAAGGGCGAAATCCCATACACAATTCCAAAATTGACGGCCTTGGCGCGGTTGCGCGTCTGCTTGTCCATCTCGGCGGCGGGTACGCCGAAGACCTCGCTCGCGGTGAGCGTGTGAATGTCTTCGTCGTTCTGATAAGCGTGAACCAGCAGCGGGTCGCCGCTGAAGTGAGCCAGCAGACGCAGCTCGATCTGCGAGTAATCCGCCGAAAGAAGTTGTGTGCCGGGCGCGGAGATGAAAGCGGCGCGAATCTCGCGGCCCAACTCGGTACGCGTGGGAATGTTTTGCAGATTCGGATTGATCGAAGAAAGACGACCCGTAGCAACGGCAGCGGCCTGAAATGTTGTATGCACGCGCGAGTCCGCATCGGCCAGCAGCGGCAGCGCATCGATATAAGTCGATTTCAATTTTGATAAGTGGCGATATTCCAGGACCAATCGTGGAACTTCATGTTTTTCCGCAAGAAATTCCAGCACATCCTGCGCGGTGGAGACAGCCTTTCCCTTGCCCCGGCTGGCCGGCGCGGGCAGGCCTAAGTGAGTAAACAACACCTCGCCAAGTTGCTTGGGCGAGTTGATGTTGAAGCGGCGTTCAGCCAAAAGAAAGATGCGCTCGCCCACGCGCTCCAGCTCAATTGCGAAGCGCTTCGAGAGCCCATCCAGAACGCCAAGATCGATGCGCACACCGGCATGTTCCATGCCGAAGAGCACCGGCACAAGCGCCAGATCCATTGCATAGACGCGATCCAAACCGGCCTTCTCCACTTCAGCTTTCAGCGCCGGAACCAACGCGCGAATCGCCAGCGCGCCCGCTGCCAAGCTAGAAGGCGGGGGCTGCGAGTGGCGCGCGGCCACATCGGCCAGCGCCTGCGTTGAGTGGGTTGGATTGAGCGCGTAGGAAAGCAGCATCGAGTCGTCAATTGTACCGTGCAACTCAACGCCTTGCGCAGTGAGCAAGTGGAGCGCGGTCTTCCAGTCGTGTATCTGTTTGGCCACGTCCGCGTCTTCAAGCAACGCGCGCAACTGCGGCGTAAGCGGCAATAGCAGAGCAAGGGCTGGCTGGGCGCAGAGGCCTACGGAAAAGCTGCGCGGCTCGGCGGCCTCGGCCATATCCAGTAGTGAGAGCGACTGCCGCGGCTCGTCTTCCGCCTCCAGCGCGGGCGCTTTGGCGTCGAGCGCAAAGGCAAAGCCACCGGTGCGCGCGGCAGCGTAAAAGGCTGATGCCTGCTCCTCGCTTGGCTCTTCGATCATCTCTACAACCGGCGCCGTTTCGGAAGGCGACAATTCCCGCAGCATGGAAGTGAATTCAAGTTCGGTGAAAAGTTCGCGGCAGGCTTCCAGGTCTGGCTGTTGCGTCTCCATCGATTTCAAATCCAGCGCCAGCGGCACATGAGAATCGATGGTGACCAGCTCCTTCGACAATAAAACTGCGTCGCGATTCTGCTCCAACGACTCGCGATAGCTCTTGCGCTTGACCTCGCTGGCGCGATCCAGAACCGCCTCAACGCTTCCGAATTCGACAATTAAATCCACGCTGCCTTTGTCGCCAATTCCCGGCGCACCGGGAATGTTATCGACCGCATCGCCGCGCAGCGCCATCACATCCACAACCTTTTCCGGCGGTACGCCCAGCACTTCGACGACCTTGGCCGGATCGAGAATCAGGTTGTCTTTTTGCGGGTTGAGAATCTTTACCGTGGGCGTGACCAACTGCATCATGTCCTTGTCTCCGCTTACAATGTACACATCGTAAGCATTTTCGGCGGCCTGGCGTGCCAGCGTTCCAATCACGTCATCGGCCTCAAATCCCTCGGCCTCCAGAATCGGAATGCGCAGCGCTTCAAGAGCGCGACGGATGTA
>Ga0302320_10022515_pt1 | contig 12437 bp, 12 predicted proteins | sample Bog_T0_3_FD_202130 | JGI IMG/M metagenome (GOLD analysis project Ga0302320, IMG submission 202130) | Peat permafrost microbial communities from Stordalen Mire near Abisko, Sweden - Bog_T0_3 | ecosystem: Environmental > Terrestrial > Soil > Wetlands > Peat | place: Sweden: Abisko, Stordalen Mire...
CCCAACTCGCGCTATTAGTCCGAGGCAGCTCCCGACGGATCACGATTATGCGGTTTCGACCCGCGAATATCAGACTGATCAATCGTCGCAAAAGCTGCCCCGACCGCTGCGCGCCTTGCCCTCGAACAACTTCAACAACAACAGCAAAACCCACCAGTGCATCGCAGACTTGACACGGTCACTCCATATCAGAGCAAAACCACGGTTGGTATAGACCCGACTTGAAAGGCTACAGCAACTCTAGCCCTTATAAACGCCGAAGGGTCTCGCTACCGCTAAAGGCAGCAACCTGCTCCACCTTCCAGAGTAGAATGTCAGGATGAAGACTGCTGCTCGCGTGGCGCTGGCCAGCCTGGCGGCTGTAACCCTGTTGATTGCAGGTTGCAACTACGTCAAGCCCATCATGTACATCAACATCGCAAACCACTCTGGACGCCCAATGCGGAATCTTGAGTTGAAGTATCCCACCGGATCGTTCGGCCTTCCCGAGCTTCGGGACGAGCAAACGCATCGGCGCATGACTCCATTGGGTAGCCCATGCAAGTTCAGTATTACGTTTGAAGATCCGGCAGGAAAGAAATACGGCGGAGACTATGACCTCGGCGCGAAGTGTCCCGTGGAGGTTGCTTTCGAGGTCGGGGCTGGAATGGGCGTAAGCGTTAAGAAGGTTCAACCGTAGCGGAATCGCAATATTGCGCTGGCAATGCACTGTGAATCGCGGAACGAACCGCAGCCAGAAGTTCCTCTTTGTTCGTAAACTGGCGGGGGTCGATAGGGGGATGAAAATGTACGATAATCTCTCCGGAACCCAGCGACATTCTTCCCTTCGGCCACGCCTCGCGGCTCCCGACGACCGTTATCGGTACAACTGGAACGCCAGCCTCCATGGCTAGGTGGAATGGTCCCTTCTTGAACGGCAGCAACTTACCGTCGGTTGACCGCGTTCCTTCGGGAAACACCAGCATTCCCAGCCCCGATTGCAGTACCCGTACGGCGTCGCGAACGCTCTCAATCGCCGCTCTCCTGTTGCGGCGATTCACGGCGACAAATCCGGCAGCGTGCATGGCTCGGCCAAAGAGCGGAATCTTGAAGAGTTCCTGCTTGGTCATAATCGAGATGCGGCGACCGATCATTCGCGTAACGGCGGGCGGATCGAGGTTCGAAACATGATTGGACATGAAGAGATACGCACCATCCTGCAGATTCTCATGGCCCACGGAGCGAACCCGTATCCCAGACAAACGGTATCCCATCCCGGTGCCCCACAGCGAAAGCTTCCATAGCAGGTCAACCCGCCCCGTAAGGTAAAGAGCCGGGAATCCAATGACCGCCGCGGGAATCGAGAACACGATCCAGCATATGACGCAAAAAAGGAGACGAATCACCGCGCTTCCGCCTCCGCTTCACCGCTCAGGAAGGCCTTGCGACGGTTCCGAATTGCCAGCGATATTCCCGGCAAATCCTCAAATTGATATTCGTCAATCTTTCGCGTTGTGACCGGCAGATCCACTGCCCGGATTTCTCCGGATGCGGAGCTGACCTTCAGATGCACGCTGAGTTTTGGATCGTGCTTCTGTAATGCCTGGTTAAAGTCCCCAGTGATGGGCTTGCCGTTGACTTCCAGGATTGTGTCGCCGGGAGCCAGATGAAGACGCGCCGCCGGCGAATTCTCGTCGACGCGAGTGATGATCGTGTGCTTTCCGGGCGTTCGAGAGGTGGAAATGCCCGCACTCGTCTGCTCGCCCTGATGATGCGCCAGCGTGAGTCCCACGTAGGCGAAGAAACGGTCATAAGGAAGCTCTTCGGTTCCCGAGATATATCGCGAGAAGAAATCGCGAAAATCGCTTCCGGTCAGCACTTCCAAGGCAAGCCGCACGCCTTCTGAATCGTCGAAGTAAATTTTTTGCTGGGCATAGCGCTGGTTCATGTACTGGAAGAGATCGCGCAGGCAGCGACGGCCACCAGTCAGGCGGCGCATTTCAAGATCGATCAGGAACCCGAGTATCTCTCCCTTGGAATAATAGGAAATGCTACGATCCGCGCGATGATAATTCGGAAATGGGTCGAGCCATGTATCCCAACTGGATTCCTCAACCGACTGCGTTTGCCTGGCGCTACGCGACTGCAGCCCGGCGATCAACGATGCCAGGTGCGTGAGCGCGCGCTTCTCGTCGGAAAGCCCAGCACGCATCTGAATAATGTCGGCGGCAGTGCTGGTGAGCCCCTCGCTGAACCAGAGCGCGCGCGAATACTGCTCTTTCGAGTAGTCGATAGGCTCCAGCGATTGAGGGCGAATACGCTTCACGTTCCAGAGATGAAAAAACTCGTGGGCGGAAACCTCGGCAGCGCTCAGCGCATCCTGCTTCAGATGGTCGGCGCTAAGGTCGATTGCGGTGGAGTAGGCGTGCTCCATGCCTCCGCTTGCCGGACCAGGAATCACCAGGAACAAGAAAGTGTATTGGTCGAAGGGACGATCCTGCATCCAGTCCATGCTGGCGGCTGTAATTCTCTGCAGCGAGTACTGCAACCCCTGCAGATCAACGCCGGGGGAATCCAGCGCGATATGATAGGTGGCTCCATCCTGCTCGAAGCTGCTTTCGTACAAATTGCCGAATAGCGCCGGGGAGTCGACCAGAAAATCGTAGGTTGGAGCGGTCGCGGAGGCATTCTCCAGTTCCTCTGCGGTGCGCGATCCGAAGACCCCGCCATCGCGCATTTCCCATCCGGCAGGGGCATCCAATATGCGCACGCTGACCGGTGCCTCACGCTGGTCCGGGCGATAAACAAGGACCTCGGCCCAGTTGAAGAATGCGTGCTGCGAATCCAGGCTCGATCCGAACGGCCCCGGGTCATTCGCGATGATGTCATAGCTGAACGTGATGCATGGGTGGTTGCCGGAGGAAGACAAGGTCCAAGTTGCGCTGTCCCTCTTCTTCGCGCTCGCATCACGAGTGTCGCAGCGGTCGCACTGCCACTCCGGCACGCCCTCGTAAACATTGACGCGGGTTACGTTGGCAGCAAAGTCGCGCACTTGATAGAGACCGTTCCAAACCGGAAGTTGGAATTCCGCCGAGGGCTGATGGGTTACGGCATCGACATGCACAATGTGTTCCGCAGCGCGCTTCAGCGACACCCCATAGGCAACGCCCTGCGCAGGACACCAGAAGGCAGACTCCTGAGCCGCCACGGTACCGGCAAGAAGCGTAATCCATCCGATTAGCAGCCAACGATTCACTCTATGCATGGTCATTTTGAACGGAGCCGAAGCGCTGCCGGGAGCTTTTCATAGATGCCGCCAAAACCTCCGTTAGAAAGAATCGCCACCACGTCTCCAGATTCGAGTTGCGGGACGACGGTGCTGACGATTGTATCGGCATCGGCAAGCTGCTTTGCCCAGACTCCTCTGGCGTTGAGATCGCCAACCATGGAAGCAACATTCAGCCGCTGCTCGGGGCCGAGGGCGTCCGTAGCCTTGACGTAGACGCTAGCGATCACCACCCGATCCGCCAGTCCCAGGCTGTCCACCAATTCGTGCTGGAAAACCTTGCGGCGCAGGGTGTTGGAGCGCGGCTCAAGAATCGCCCACAGACGGCGTCCGGCGTAGCGTTTGCGCAGCGCGCCTAGCGTGGCGGCAACCGCCGTCGGGTGGTGCGCGAAGTCATCGATGATGGTGACGCCGTCGATCTCGGCCCGCACCTCAAGCCGACGCTTCACGGACAGGAATCCGCGCAGCGCCTTGGAAATAGTCTTGGGCTGAATTCCATAGGAATGCGCAAGCGCCGCCGCTGCCGTGGCGTTCAGCACGTTGTATTCGCCCGCCAGTGGGAACTCGAAATCTGCAAAATGCTGGCCATCGCGATCCACCGACCACGACGTACTCGCCGCTCCGTAGCGCACGTCTTTAATTCGCCAGAAGGATTCGGGAGCGAAACCGTATCGCTCAACGGGACAGAAAGCCTGCTCCACACATTCGGTGACATTCTGGCTGCCGTCCCAGGCGATGACCCGCCCGCGTCGAGGAACCAGATTGACCAGGCGCTTGAATGCAAACTTTACCGCATCCAGGTCGCGATAGATGTCGGCATGATCGAACTCAACCGAGGTGAGAATCACGGAATCCGGAAAGTAATGCAGGAACTTCGGCCCCTTGTCGAAGAATGCGCTGTCATACTCATCGCCCTCGATGATGAATTCCTTCCCATCGGTAACCGCAAAGCTGGAGCGAAAGTTCTCGGCGATGCCACCTATGAGGAATGAAGGATTGCGTCCGGCAAACTCGAAGATCCAGGCCGTCATGCTCGTCGTTGTAGTCTTGCCATGAGTTCCGGCGATCACCAGTGAGTTGTGCCCGCGAATGAATTCCTGATGGATCACCTCCGGCATGGAGACGAACGGAATTCGTTTATCGAGCAAATATTCCAGCTCTGGATTCCCCCGCGAGATCGCATTCCCGACAACCACGACGTCCGGGACAGGAGTGAGATTCTGCTCACTGTACGGCTGGAAAACGGGAATGCCCAGTGAATCGAGAAACGTGGACATCGGTGGGTACGCGGCAATATCCGAGCCCCTCACATCGAGTCCCCGAGCCTTCAGCATTCCTGCGAGCGAGGCCATGGCGGTGCCGCAGATTCCGAGCAGATAGATAGTACGAGCCTTCGTCAATGCAGATGATTCCTTATGGTCCTATTGCTATTTTATCGCTGTCCTATTGCTAACGTTGCGGGCTCCACATGCAGGCGAACGCCCGACTCAGAGCTACGCAATTCGGCTGGGACGCCGAAAGGCAACGTAATGTTTTCCGACTCGACGTGGCCTGAGTGGAATCCGAAAACGATGGGTATCCCAAGCCCTCCAAGAATGCGGCAGACCAACTGCGGCAAAGTTTCATCGTAGGAGGAGGCGGGATAGCATCCGGTCATTGCACCGAAGACGATTCCGCGAACTCCGCGAAATTTCCCCGCCAGCAACAAGTGCATCAACATACGGTCGATGCGGAATGCTTTCTCGTTCACATCCTCTAAGAACAGGATTCTTCCTTCCGTCTCAATCTCCCAAGGGGTTCCGAGCGTGCTCACCACAACGGATAAACAGCCTCCGATGATCTGGCCATGAGCCTCTCCTGCCACCAGCGACCGCACACGCGATCCGCGGGCAAAAGCGAAATCCAGAGCTTCTCCATTGAGTGCAGCACGGAATGAACGCTCATCCACGCCTCCTCGGGCAAAGTCGGTCACGACCATCGGTCCGTGGAACGACACGATTCCAGCGCGGTCCAGAGCGAGCAGCAAAGAGGTGTTATCGCTATATCCGACGAAGGCTTTCGGAGTCGCCTTCAAGTCATCGAACGCGAGCAGCGGAAGCAGGTAATTCGTACCATAGCCGCCGCGCGCGCAAATAATCGCATTGATGTCGCTACGCTGCCACATGGACGTAAGAGCTGCCGCGCGGGCCTGCGGACTCCCGGCGAAGTCCCCTTCGGCTTCCAGTACGCCGGGCAAGGTTTCGATCCTCCAGCCGCTCAGCCTCCGCAAAGCATCGCATCCGACGTCCAGCGCGGAACGCGAAACGCAGCTGGCGAAACTAGCTACGCCAACCGCACTGCGCGGTCCCAGGGCTCGGGGACGCATACCGGACTGAAGCTTTGATTCCATCTCTTGATGTTAAACGAAAACGGCTAGACGAAGAATTCTCCGCTGCAGATAAGATTCGCCGAGCCCTCGAGCATTAACGAAGAGCCCTGCTTCCACTGGACGCGCTGAACTCCTCCGGGCGCAACCACCGTCAGTTTTTCGGCACATTGGCGGGTCGCAATGGCGGCAGCGGCCGACGCGGAAGTTCCCGTTCCCGATGACATGGTTTCGCCCGCGCCGCGCTCGTAAATTCGGATCATGATGTCAGGCACCCGCTTGAACTGGACCCACTCGACGTTAACACCCTCCGGAAACAATTCGATCCGGGCCTGGATCAGTTGCGAGTCCTTCCGCCAATTGGCGGGAAAATCCGCGACAAAGATAACAAAGTGCGGGTTGCCCATGGAGACGGGGACGCCTGTGTAGCGAACATGCCCCAGATCGACTTCGAATGGTTCCTCCACAACCGGGGAACCCATGTCAGTTAGAAAATCGTAGCGATTCCCGCTCCGTCCCGTAAGCTGACAGCGTATGGAGCCTGCATCGGTAGCGATCAGCAGATCCTCCGCCCCGCCATTTGCCACCAGGTGCGCGGCTACGCAGCGGGTGCCGTTGCCTGAAAGCTCCGCGAACGAACCGTCCGCATTCATCAGACTGATGCGCGCCGCATGGCCGCTCTCGCCACTCAGCCATTCGACCCCGTCAGCCCCGACCCCGTTATGACGGTCGCACAAACTGCGCGTCAGGGCAGGAGCGTACACTCCCTGAAATTGCTTGTTGACGATGAGAAAGTCGTTACCATAAGCGCTAGCCTTGACGAAGGGAATGCGGGAAATATGTGACAATGCCTACTCCTGATCGCTGGAACCGAAAGAGATAATTTTATGAGATTCAAATTCAGCGCGCAATTTTGTTCGCAATTCCTGGTGTATCTCGGGTAGCGCTTGCAAGGTAAATTCCACCTTGGCCCCATTCTCCTGACATGAAAGATTCACATCCAGAAGCCTGCTCCGCTTGTCCTTGCGCGCGACATCGAGGAGAGGATAGAGTTCATCGCTATTCGCCGCCTCAGCAAGATACGCCGCGGAGCGCGGGCGCAAGAAAACATGCTGCTCCAAGATGCCGAGAGCGAAGAGGCCAATGAGCACCAGCACGGTCGCCAGAACTGCAGGGAGGATCAGGCCCGCTCCTGCACACATACCAATGGCGGCCACGACGAAGATGGTGGCTGCAGTCGTCACTCCCTGTACGCCTCCGCGGGGCGAGTGCAAAATCGAGCCTGCACCAATGAATCCGATACCCGTGATAATCTGCGCTGCAATCCTCGTCGGGTCCGATCCATTGATTGCCAGCAGAGCAGAGAGAATGGTAAACAACGCCGCGCCGAAGCACATGAACAAATTGGTGCGCAATCCTGCAGGACGGTGCTTCATCTCCCGCTCCAGCCCGATCGCACCACCAAGGGCGGAGGAAACCAGTAAGCGCTGAAGCACCATTGCTGTAGTGCTGGCCGTGGAAGCCTGCAGAGCTCTGTCCAGAAATGGAAGTGAATCGTGCATGGAGCCTCGCGACGGAAACTTGGGAGAATTGTGACTCCCTGAAATACTACGCCACGCAAAAGGCCACGGTGCGAAACCGTGGCCTTCCTGGTTAAAACTTCAAGCTACTGACGAGGGCCGCGTGGACCACGAGGGCCGCGACGACGCCGTCTCCGCGGGTCTCCTGCTCCGGCTCCAGCACCGGCTCCTGTGCCCGCAACCGCAGGACGAGAGCTGTGAGTGGGAGCTTCGTTCGGCGTGTCCTCACGATTGAAGTTCGGATCTTCGCCGTCATCATCGCCGTCGTCGTCGAAACCGCCCTCGAAGGTAGCAGCGGACCCTTCAAGCGACCGTTCCACTACAGGAGCTGCCTCGGCCACAACCACAGGTGCAACAACGCCGCCCTGAGCCTCGATCTTGGCACGCTGCTCCTTGAGGATGGCTTTGCGGGAAAGCTTGATGCGGTTGCCTTCAACCGAAAGAACCTTGACCAGAACCTGGTCGCCTTCTTTCAGTTCGTCCTTGATGTCCTTGATCCGGTGCTCGGCGACTTCGCTGATGTGCAGCAAGCCGTCGGTGCCGGGAATGATTTCGACAAATGCGCCGAACTCCGCCAGGCGGGTCACGGTGCCAAGATACGTCCTGCCAATCTCCGGCACTGCCGTAATGTCGCCGATCATTTGCAGAGCCTTTTCGGCGGCCACAGAGTCACTGGAAGAAACGCGAACCTGCCCGTTGTCCTCGACGTCGATCTTTACGCCCGTAGCTTCCACGATGCCGCGAATGACCTTTCCGCCCGGTCCGATCAGTTCACGGATCTTGTCGGTCGGAATCATCACGGTATAGAAGCGCGGTGCGTGAGTGCTGACGGCGTTACGGCCCGCGGTGATCGACTCATCCATCTTATCGAGGATGTGGAAGCGTCCACGCTTGGCCTGCGCCAGGGCTTCACGCATGATCTGGGGCGTAATGCCCATGATCTTGATATCCATCTGTAGCGCGGTGATGCCATCACGCGTACCGGCAACCTTGAAATCCATATCGCCGTAGTGATCTTCCGCACCCGCAATGTCGGTCAGGATGGCATAATCTTCGCCTTCCTTCACCAGGCCCATTGCGACTCCGGCCACCGGCGACTTCAAAGGCACGCCAGCATCCATCAAGCTGAGCGAACCGCCGCAGACCGTAGCCATTGACGAGGAACCGTTCGACTCAAGAATGTCGCTCACTACGCGCATTGCGTAGGGGAAATCGTCTTCGGGCGGCAAAACCGCAAGCAGTGCGCGTTCGGCAAGCGCTCCGTGGCCGATTTCGCGACGTCCTGCGCCACGTAGGAAGCCAACCTCTCCGACCGAGAAGGGCGGGAAGTTGTAGTGCAACATGAATCGCTTCTTGGTCTCGCCTTCGAAGCGTTCCAGCCGTTGCATGTCATCGCTGGTGCCCAACGTGGTGGTAACGAGAGCCTGCGTTTCGCCACGGGTAAATACAGCCGAGCCGTGGGTGCGCGGCAGAACGCCAACTTCGCTCCAGATGGGACGAATCTGATCGAACGCGCGGCCATCTGGACGGCGGTGATTCTTCGTGACTTCTTCGCGGAAGACAAGTTCGCGAAGCATGTCGAAGTACTTTCCTGCTTTGACCTTCTCTTCCGGCTTGTCGTCGGGAATCTCGGCCTTCACGCTGTCTTTAAGGGCCTTGATTTTGGCGTAGCTTTCGAGCTTGGGGTACTTTTCCGTGTTGACCGCATCGGCCAGAGCTTCGCCGGCCTTGGCGCGAAGTGCATTCAGGTATTCGTGGTCGATCACAGGAGCTTGGAATGTGCGTTTTGCGCGTCCAACCTTCTGAGCGAACTCGCTGATGGCGGCGCAGATCTTCTTGATCTCGCTATGCGCGAACTCGATCGCGTCTACCACGCGGCTTTCATCCACTTCGCTCGCGCCGGCTTCGATCATCACGATGCCATCGGCGGTTCCGACGACCATGATGTTGATCTTGCTATCGCCCTGCTCGCTATAGGTTGGATTGATGATGAATTGGTCATTTACGAGCCCGACGCGCACTGCGCCAATGGGGCCGCCAAACGGAATATCGGAGATGGTGAGGGCAACCGATGCACCATTGATTCCGGCAACGTCCGGGTCATTTTCTTTATCAGCCGACAGCACGAACGCGATGACCTGGGTCTCGAAATTGTAGCCCTCTGGGAACAAGGGACGGATGGGGCGATCAATTTGACGGCTGATGAGGATTTCGCGCTCGCTCTGCCGACCTTCGCGCTTGATGAAGCCACCAGGGATGCGGCCACCGGCGTACGCGTATTCGCGATAATCAACGGTGAGCGGAAAGAAATCGATGCCAAGGCGAGGCTCGGCATTGGAGCAGGCAGTTGCGAGAACGACGGTTTCGCCAAGGCGAACAACCGTGGATCCATGAGCCTGTTTGGCCCAGTGACCTGTCTCAAATGAAATGGTTTTACCGCCGGAGAGTGTAACGCTTGTTTCTTGTTTCATTAATTCCCTTTCGCCAGGGAGGCGCGTCCACGATAGGAGCACTCCACCACAACAAGCGCGAGCAGTACGCGTCAAGCCGCAGTTAAGAATGCGAACAGGAACAGTTCCAGCCGCAACGAGGTTCGCTGGCACTCCCAAACAGCACGGACAACGCCGGCGCTGCGACAAATTGGGAGTACGCTGGCGTAACCCTTTACGGAGCGACGCCAGCGGATACACGAGAGCCCGGCTCATGCCAGGCTCTGGCGGATGTTTACTTGCGGATACCCACCTTCAGAATTACAGCCTTGTAGCGCTCGGTGTCGTACTTCTTCAGATAGTCAAGCAAGCTGCGACGCCTGCTAACCATCATAAGAAGACCGCGACGCGAAGCGTGATCCTTCTTGTGCGTACGGAAGTGCTCGGTCAACTGGCCGATGCGCTCGCTGAGAAGGGCAATCTGGACTTCAGGGCTGCCTGTGTCGGAGGTGTGGGTCTTATACTTCTCGATGATATTGGTTTTCTGCTCTCGTGCTAACACTGGGAACTGACGCGCTCCTGCTTCTACTGTTTCGTAGTTGTAACCACTTCAAAATACCATGTTTAGAAAACAAGTGCAAAGAGTGGCACAAGTTGCAGGGGCAGAAGAATCGCAAAGCGCGATATCTTGTGCGTCAAGCCCTGCTTGTGCGCAACATATATTCGCGCTTCATTTGTGCTTCCCAGATTGCCCGTCCGGCTATTTCGTAGACTGCGCCACCAGCCTTAGAAATTCCGCGTGTACCCGGGTATCCGCGCTAAGTTCAGGGTGAAATGTTGCGGCCAATAACTTGCCTTGCCGGACGAGTACGGGGTATCCGTCGCGCTCTGCAAGTACCTCGACTTCGGGGCCGACGCGTTCGATGCGCGGCGCGCGAATATATACCTGCTCCAGCAGCCCACCCTCAAGTTTGGTCGGCCCTTCCAGAATCGCCGAGTCAATCTGGCGTCCATAAGCGTTTCTACGTACTGTGACGTCCAGCGCGCCGACGCCTTTTTGTGCGGGATTCTCAACCTCGCGCGCAAGCAAAATGCATCCTGCACAAGTACCAAAAGTTGGTTTCTCGAGAACAAAATCCGAGAGCTTCTTAAAGCCCTTTTCTCCAAGCAAATTCAAAAACACGGACGACTCGCCGCCAGGGATAATAAGGCCATCTATCTCATCAAATTGTTCTGGTTTCCGGACGAGAACCGGTTCTGCGCCGAGTTCCGCCAGACGTTTGCTGTGTGCCTCGAAGTCGCCCTGCAGGGCTAGGATTCCTATCTTCATCATCACTACTTAATTTATCAGGTTGGATGACTTAAGATAGTGAGTGGAAAGCCCTGTTTTCGACAATTGTCGGGTCGGACGATCTTCGGACGATCTAATGTGGTGCTCAGGTTAGAAAAATGCTCAAACCAAGACTACTGCTCTTGTTACTCGTTTCAACATCCGCGCTATGGGCGCAGCGTGCGCCTTCACCTGGAAAACCCTGTAGTGGCGACCAAAGGAGCATGGTTGAGATGGACGACTGTGCGGCATTTAGGTACAAGAAAGCGGACGCACACCTGAATAGGGTCTATCAAAAGGCAATGCAGTACATGACTGATGACCTAGCCCAAGCGCAGAAGGAGGCAGATCAGCAGCAGACAAGGTGGGCACAGACAGAAATGAGCAGTTTGAAGCAAGCTGAGCGGGCATGGCTCTCCTATCGCGACCTCCAATGCAAAGCCGCTGGTCAACGGAATGAAGGCGGCAGCATGCAGCCCTTGATTGAAACAGAGTGCCTCACGACATTGACCGAGCACAGAATCGCGGAGATCAAGAGTATTTACGAGGATGGAGACAGAAAGTTGGAGTAATTGCGATAGCGGGCGATACATCGCCTAGGCTCTCGGTATCCCGAATCGGGATTGTACGAGCAAAACCGATGAACAGCTTCCGCCGGAGGGATGCTCGCGATTGTATCCCACACACAAACATTTGCTCCTCAAAAATTAGGAGGCGTATGGAGTTTCTGCCTTTGCTGTTGTTGGCTGTCGCGTTTGGAATGGTGGTTCTTCTCAGGTGGCGCGGCAACGCTGCACTACCCCGTGACGAAAGACCTCGTGTGCCCTGCGATCGCTGCGCGGAGTTGATCCTTCCTGAAGCCAAGGTTTGCAGATATTGCGGAGCGGAACGAACCATCATTCGAGCACGCCAGTGAGGTTTCTGAGCGAGACTCGACCGCAATGGTCAGGCGCGAAGCCAGATTGTTGTCGATAGCTGTCGCATTATCGCTATGTCGCCCACAATCCAGAAAAACCAAGAGGCGCAGCCCGCAAGCTGCGCCTCTGTTCACGTTATCCGCGATTCCCTTACCAGCCGCGTGTCTGCAGCAGATCAGCCTCGGCTATACCGGAAACGGCGAGACCCTTCATCGAGCCGGTCATCTGTTCGCTGACCTCGGCAAGAATTTTGGGATCCTTGAAATGAGTGGTGGCGATGACGATGGCCTTAGCGCGTGACTCTGCCTCTGCGCGCTCCTTCGGATTCTTCAGATCGAGCGGCGTTGCGCCGCCCTTCATAAAGATTCCGCTGCCAACGAAGACCGCTTCTGCGCCAAGCTGCATTACCAGCGACGCATCAGCAGGAGTGGCGATTCCGCCTGCGCTGAAATTCGGCACCGGCAGTTTGCCCGCCTTGGCGACCATTCGAATCAGTTCATAGGGAGCCTGATGGGTTTTTGCCGCCAGGTAGAGTTCTTGCTCGCTCATCA
>Ga0302320_10022519_pt1 | contig 12436 bp, 14 predicted proteins | sample Bog_T0_3_FD_202130 | JGI IMG/M metagenome (GOLD analysis project Ga0302320, IMG submission 202130) | Peat permafrost microbial communities from Stordalen Mire near Abisko, Sweden - Bog_T0_3 | ecosystem: Environmental > Terrestrial > Soil > Wetlands > Peat | place: Sweden: Abisko, Stordalen Mire...
CTGCTACATCGACCGCGTGAACGCGGGTTTCGCCGCGCTGCAGATGAACAAGGACATCGGTCTGACCGGCACCGTGTTCGGTCTGGGCGGCGGCATCTTCTTCGTCGGGTATTTCCTGTTCGAAGTGCCGAGCAACCTGGCGCTGGAGAAATTCGGGGCGAGGCGGTGGATCTGCCGAATCATGATCACCTGGGGCGTGGTGTCCGCCTGCATGGCAGCGGCGGTGGTCCGAATTCCTTCATCGGTCTGAGGTTCCTGCTTGGCGTCGCCGAGGCCGGCTTCTTCCCCGGCGTGATCCTGTACCTGACTTACTGGTTCCCCGCCGAACAGCGGGCGCGGATCATTGGCATCTTCATGGTGGCAATCCCGGTCTCGGGCTTCATCGGATCTCCGATTTCCGGCGCTCTGCTGGGTATGGACGGCGTGCTGGGTCTGCGCGGCTGGCAATGGGTCTTCATCCTGGAGGCCGCGCCGGCCGTGCTGCTGGGCTTTGTCTGCCTGGCGTGGCTGACCGACGGACCGGCGCAGGCCGGGTGGCTGACGGACGAGCAGCGGCGATGGCTTCAGGGCAGGCTGGAAAAGGAGCGGCGTCAGACGAAACGCGTCGCGCACGGGTCACCCTGGCGGGTGATACGCAATCCGACCGTACTGGCGCTGGCGGTGATCTACGCGGGCGGCGCAACAGCAAGCTCCGGGCTGGGGTTGTGGCAGCCGCAGTTCATCAAGTCGTTCGGGCTGACGAATGTGGAGGTGGGATGGATCAACGCCCTGCCCTATGCGCTGTCGGCTGTTGCGATGATCTGGTGGGGTCACCGGTCGGATCAGCACAACGAACGGATGTGGCACGTAGCCGTTCCGCTCGGGCTCAGCGGCGTTGCGCTGGCGCTGTGCATTCCGTTCCCGGCGCTGGTGCCGACCATTGCGCTGCTTTGTTTGTGCGTGGTCTGCACGTCGGTCACGCGCGGTCCGTTCTGGGCGCTGGCGTCTGAATACCTGTCGGCACCGAGCGCGGCGGCGGGGATCGCGATGGTGAATGCGCTGGGGACCGGATGTGGTTTCATCTGCAACGCTCTCATGGGCTCGATTTATGATGCGACGCATAGCTATCCGCTCGCAATGCTGCCGATCGTGGCCTTCGTGACGCTGGGCCTGGCGGTGCTGCTGGTGCTCGGGCAGGCCAAGCGGGAGACGGCGACCGCTTGACAGACGCGCGGTTCGGCCCTGACCCTTGCTGCGAATTAAAAGCGAAACGGGGAAACGCACGCATGACAATAGCTCGCCGGGGATTTCTGGCACTCGGATTTGCCGGCATGGGCCTGCGCGCCGGCTGGGCCGCTGACAAGACCATCATCCTGGGATGCAGCATCCCGCTGTCCGGACCGGCCGCGCCGACCGGCATCACCACGCAGCGGACCGTCGAACATGCGCTGGAACTGATCAACGCCAAGGGGATCGAGATCGGGCCTGACCGGTACACGATCGTCGCGGAGTTCTACGACAACAAGTATATTCCGGCCGAGGCGGTGACGGTGGTGGAGAAGATGATGGCGGACGGGGTCCGCTACCTGTTCTCCAGCGGCTCGGGCAACTCGGTTCCGGTGGTGGAAAAGACGACTGCGGCCAAGGTGCTGCAAATGTCGGGCGCGTCGGGGAAGGGTCATCTGACCGCGCCGCAGTTTCCTTACAGCTTCCGGGTGCAGCCGACGAACGAGACGGCCTACGCGGTGTATCCGTGGCTGAAGACGGCCTACCCGGAAATCAAGCGGGTGGCGCACATGAATCCCAGCGACGAGGCGGGGTTCACGGAATCCGAAGACCGGCGGATGATCGCAGAGCGGAACGGATTCACCAATGTCGGGAACGAGTATTTCAAGCGCGGGTCGACCGACATGTATCCGGTGGCGACGCGGATGGTGGGATTTACGCCGGACCTCATAGACATGGGCGGCACGATCGGGCGCGATCAGGGGCTGGCGTGCAAGGCGCTGCGGGAACTCGGGTATCAGGGAAAAATCCTCCAGGGCTATTCGGATGCGAAGTCGTTCGTTGATATCGCCGGGCCGGATGCGGCGGAGGGCACGCTGCTGTTCGATACGCTGGCGGAGCCTCAGACGCCGGAACAGAAGGACCTCTACAACTGGTGGATCGCAAAGTATGGGCCGCCGTTCCCAAGCTATGCGTTCCTCGTGTGGGACTGGCCGTTCATCCTGGCCTCGGCGATCCGGAAGGCGCAATCGGTTGACCCGGTGGTGGTGGCAGGGGCGATGCGGACGACGGTCTATCATGGCATCTTCGGCGAAGAGAGATTCGGCATGAAGTCAGTGTACGGGCTGGACAGTTCGCTGACGCGGCAGATCCCGATGTCGATCATCAAGGGCGGGAAGCCGAGCTATCTTGCAACGATCGACTGGCCGGCGGGCGTGTGACCTCGACCCTCCTTATCCAGATCGTGCTGAGCGGTCTGGTGACCGGCCTGATCTACATGCTGATCGCGCTGGGGGTGACGCTGCTGTTCGGCATCATGCGGGTGGTGAACTTCGTGCATGGCGAGCTGGTCATGCTGTCGGCGTTTGCGATCTGGTATATCGGCGTGGACCAGGGATTGCCGATGTGGGTGGCGATCCCCGCCGCGATCGTGGTCGCCGCCGGGATTGCCGTGCTGTGCCAGAAACTGCTGTTCAAGCCGCTGCAATATGACATCCTGAATTGTTTCATTGTCGGCATCGGTGCGAGTTTCGCGATCCGGTCGGCGTCCTGGGCGATCTTTGGTCCGGAACCGCAGGCGATCCCGGCGATGATCCCCGGCGTCGTCAGGCTGGGCGGGGTTTTCATGGCGAAACAGCGCCTGCTGGCGGCGGCGGTGTGCGTGGTGCTGGCGATCGCGCTGTATGTGTTCCTGCATTTCACCCGGCCGGGAAAGGCGATGCGGGCGGTGGAGCAGGACCGCGAGGCGGCGCTGCTGATGGGGATCAACCCGGAGAACGTCTATGTCACCGCGTTCATCATCAGTGCGGCGCTGGCGGCGGTCGGCGGGGCGATGCTGGGATCGGTGTTCGGGGTCGATCCGGAAATGGGGTCGGAACCGCTGCTGAAGTCGTTCATCATCGTGCAGATCGGCGGGATGGGGAGCATCGCGGGGACGGTGCTGGCGGGGCTGTTCATCGGGGTAGCCGACAGTGTCACCGGCACCCTGCTGGGCGGGGAGCTGGCGTTTATCATCGACTTCGCGATTTTGATGCTGATTCTGATCGTGCGGCCGCGCGGGCTGTTTGGGTATGATGTCTAGGGCGATGTGGGCCCTTGCCGTCCTGCTGGCGCTGCTGCTGGGCCTGCCGATCGTGATGCACAATCAGTATTTTCTGCATGTCATGATCGTCATCGGGATCAACGTGATCATGGCGGTCAGCATGTGGCTGCTGGGAATCACGGGACTGATCTCGTTCGGTCAGGCAGGCTTTATGTTCATTGGCGCGATGACGACGGCGCTGCTGACGAAGAATGCCGGTTGGCCGTTCTGGGTTGCGCTGCCGCTGTCCGCGACCGCCGCGGGGCTGGTCAGCGCGCCCGTCGGGCGGCTCAGTCTTCGGGTAAAGGGGGTGTATTTCTTCCTCGTGACGCTGGCGTTCGGGCAGGTCGTCGCCGGCGTGTTCGCGTATTTCGAGAACCCGTTCGGTGGGTGGTACGGAATCCGCAACATCCCGCCGCCGCAGCCGGTAGCCTGGTTCGGCACGCTGGACAAAGCCGCGTTCTATTACCTCGCGCTGGGACTTGTGCTGGTCACCTGCTGGATCATCCACCGGATCAGCCGCTCCTGGTTCGGAATGGTGCTCTGGAGCATCCGGGAAGGCGACCTGCTGGCCAGTTCGATCGGCGTCGATGTGCCGGGCAGCAAACTGGCGGCCTTCATTGTTTCGGCCTTCTTCGCCGGCGCGGCGGGCAGTCTCTACGCCACCTATTTCGGCTATATCAGCCCGTTGGTCTTCACGTTCGAATATTCCGTCAACGTTCTGGTCTACATCGTGGTGGGAGGCTTCGCCAGCATGGCCGGTCCGATCGTCGGCGCTGTCACGCTGACCCTGGTGCCGGAGTTGTTCAGGGTCACCGGCAAATACCAGATGATGGCGTTTGGGCTGATCCTCGTGGGCTCCATGCTGCTGATGCCGCAAGGGATTGTCGGCGCGTGGCAAAAATTGGTCACGCCGCGCGGAAGGGCCTGACCCATGGCATTGCTTGAAGTCGAAGGACTGACCCGGCGGTTCGGCGGCCTGATTGCGGTGAACGAGGTCTCGCTGTCGGTGGAGCCGGGCGAGATCCGCGGGCTGATCGGACCGAACGGCGCCGGCAAGACCACGCTGTTCAATCTGGTCAGCGGAACGATTCCGCCGTCCGCCGGGGTGGTTCGTTTCGATACGCGGGATATTACCCGTGTCCCGATGCATGCCCTCGTCCGGCGCGGACTTGTGCGCACGTTTCAGCACGCGCAGTTGTTCCCGACGTTCTCGGTGCTGAAGAATGTGCTGGTAGGGCTGCATATTCACGCCCATTCAGGCTTTTGGGCCGGGCTGATCGATCCACCGGTTTCGCGCCGGCACAACGACGCCTTGTATCAGCGCGCTTTGGACATCATCCGCTTTGTCGGGCTGGAGGGGCGTGAGGAAGAGACGGCGGGAAGCCTCTCGCATGGGTACAAGCGGATTTTGCAGGTGGCGATCGGGCTGGCGCCGAAGCCTCGGCTGCTTTTGCTCGACGAACCTGTGGCGGGCATGAACCACGCCGATGTGGACCGCATGATGGCGCTGGTCCGCAGCCTGCGCGATCAGCAGGGCATTACCGTTGTTTTGGTGGAACATAATATCCGAGCGGTGATGAATATATGCGACCGGATCAGCGTTTTGCAGTTTGGCCGGACGATCGCGGAGGGCTCGCCGCAGCAGGTCTCGCAGGACCCGAAGGTAATCGAAGCGTATCTTGGCGTGGCGGACGACGAAGATGCTGCTTGAGGTTGCCGGGATCGCGATCGCCTATGGCACAGCGCAGGTGCTGCACGGCGTCTCTTTGACAGTCGCCGCGGGCGAAACGGTGACGCTGATCGGTGCGAACGGGGCGGGAAAGACCTCGTGCCTGCGGGCGATCTCGGGGCTTGAACCTCTGACCGCGGGCAGCATCCGGTTCGAGGGCGAACGGATCGATACGCTGTCGCCACGGCAGCGGCTTGAACTCGGACTGGTCCATGTGCCGGAGGGCAAGCGGCTGTTCCCACGCATGACGGTGCGGGAGAACCTTGCGATGGGGGCTTTCCTGCGCGCGGACGCGGCCATGGTTCGATCTGATATCGATTCTATGTATGCAAGGTTTCCGATCCTGCACTCCCGGCAACGGCAACGGGCCGGCAGCCTTTCAGGCGGCGAGCAGCAAATCCTCGCCTTTGCCCGCGGCCTGATGGCTCGGCCGAAACTACTGCTGGTGGACGAGCCGACGGTCGGGCTTTCGCCGCTGATGGTGAAGGAGCTTTCGGCTGCGCTGCGGGCGATCCATGCTGATGGCGTCGCCATTCTGCTGGTCGAGCAGAACGCTGCCATGGCCTTGCGGCTGGCCAGCCGCGGGTATCTGCTGGAAACTGGGAGTTGTGTCGCCGAAGACGAAACCCGAGCGCTGATGGCAAACGATTATGTGCGGAAGGCGTATCTTGGAATCTGAGAGAGGGCGGAACGATTCTGCGTCATGGCGGACATCGACGAGGTCGGGTTCCTTATTTTCATCGATAACCTGGGCTTCGATTGTGGCTGGTCGATGACAGTAGGATGATGTAGTTGCGCGATGGCGGCTCAACAGCGGATCGGGCCCGGCGCGGCGATGGCGACGCTGAACCCGAAGTGTCAAATTGATAAAGCAGTATTAGACAAATAAGTGACACGGTCTCGATTCGGATTCGGCTGGCGATGCTGTTGGCGACGCCACGCGTTTGGCGTGCTTCCGACGATCCGCCGAAACCGCCGGCAGAAATGTGCCTGGTCACAGAAACCGCAGGCGAGCGCGATGTCAGTGAGTGTCTGGTCCGTGGACAACATCAGTTCCTTGGCCCGCTCAACGCGCCGGTGCGCGAGAAACGTTTGCAGCGATGAACCAAACGTCTGTCTGAACGGAACCGAGAAGTAGCCGACGCTGAGCCGGCTTATCCGAGCAAGGTCGGCGACCCTGATCGAAGCATCGAGGTGCGCATCGATGTAAGTCCTTACGCGCTGCTCCTGCCACGCGGCAAAACCGCCGCGACTGGATTGCCGTGGTGAGCCGTTATAGACAGGATCAGCCTCCGTCTCAAGCAGAGCCAGGGCCTGTGCCAGGCACGAGCGGACCGTTGGCGTATCTTCGTCCACCGCATTACTGGCATCGTCGAGAAGCTTGCTGAGGGCCGGCGCCAACAGCGTGACGCCGCCAGGGACGTAAGACTGAGGCGGCACCGTATCGGGCCCTGATCGATAAAGCATGCTGGTAACTCCTTGCGCCTGCTACTGAGGAGGCCGTTTCGAAGGCCACTTGTCGAGCATTGCGGTGACTGATTGAGCGATCGGCATCTTCTGAGAACGTCTCCCACGTTGCTCTTTCGCACGATGCGCAGACTGGGTTACGGCCGGGGGCGGGAATTTTTTGAAATGGCCGCCAGCGTTGCGCTCGTGCAGGATGGGGGGGGGGAACGGGACCATGACGGCCGATGCGGCAAGTTCCTTGAGCAATATCTTTAGATCCGCGGCCGACGAACCCTGCCAGGACGCTCGGCGATCCTGAGTTCGAGCAATGGCGATGGCCAAGTGCGTCTTACAGGAGCCATATGTGGGCAGAAGCAGCAATCGGCGCCGATTAGGCTGCTTAGAAACGGCCCGCTATCATAAGCCGCTAGCCGGTCATCCCGGATCACCCGCTGCTCGAGATCGCATGCTTGTCATGTTGTGGTCTATTTATGGACTGCCCGGCATGAGTGCTAAAACGTAACGAATGACCGGACCCAGCGTCATTCGAGTGATCTTTTCAGCCGATGGCTGGCCACGCGATTCAGCCGAAGGTGAATGCGAACGCCTGGACACCCGGATCGAGGAAGCGAATTTCGAAAACATGATCGGTAATCGCGCCGCTCTAACGCACAAGCTGGTAAAGCCGCTCGCTCACCACGAGCACCCCTTGCACGGCAGCCCAGGCCCGGGCGCCATCGCCGAGGCGCGCCGCGTGCTGCCCCAGATGCAGCAGTTGTGCCGCCCGCCCAGCGTCGCCCTGATCGCCGCGTGGTGCCGCAAGGTGGCGCTACACCTGCCGCGCGCGCCGCTCGACGAGCAGGCCGTCCTGCTCGCGGTGCAGGGCTCGCTGTGGCCTGCTGCGACCTGCCCTACGCGGTGTGGACGGGGGGAGGGCGACGCCGCGCGCTACACCTGCCTGCGGGACGGTTTGGCGCGGGTTATCGCTGCGGCCGAACGGCAAACCGCGCAGCCGCGCAGGCCCGAGGACCCGACGCCGGAGGCGGTTGAGCACATCGCGGCGCTGGTGTCGGCCTTCGTCAGCTAGCGGGGCTTTAACGATCCGGCGCACGCGGATGGCCGCAAGCCGCCCCGCACCAGGACGCTGTCGCCTGCGGATCTGCTGGCGGTTTACGATCTGCGACCACGACCCGGACGCCCCCGTGCCTACACAGCGTCATGGTGCTTTAAATCCGCGGTTCGGTCGTGCGCGCCGGCACCGCAGTTGATAATTCGGACTGCCAACACGACGAACCGGCCATTTGAGCCGTTACGGTGCGAGCCCGCGGACCGCGGAGCATGGCCGCACTCCGACGTCAGAATGTTGTCTGCAAGATGATTGTACAGCAAGCGCTATGCTATCATCCAGGGGGAACAGCACATCGTCGATGAAACGGCGGGCCGATGGCAGGCCGATGAAACTGGTCAGCATCCGCAGCGTGTGTTCATTGCGCCGCTGACCGGCGATGTAGCGGACCTGTCCGGCTGCGATTTCTGCGGGTGCAGGATCGGCTGGCAAATGGCGTGCCCTGAGCACGCCGTCCAGTGCCCTCTCGGCCAGGGCGATCGCTCGGCTCACCTCGTCCAGATCGATGGGCCGTACCGCCAGCATCTCGTCAGAGAAAATATCTCCCCAGTCCGGCAGCGTCCGCGGCAAGGCGAAGCCCGCCAGTGCCGCCGGACCAACGACATCGCGCAGGCTCGGCACCGGCAACCGATCGGTCACGGGCGAAAGATCAAGAAAAATTCCGGTCACCCGGGAAGGACCGGCGATCATGTCGAAGCCGAAGATCGGCAGGGGATCGTTCAGATGGGGAAAAATGCAGACGTGCAGCACGCTCAGCCGTTCGGCGACCTCGAAAGTCTCGACGTGCGCGCGCCTGAAGCTGTCTGCGCACAGCAGCACATTATCCCATAACAAGGCCGCCGGTTGACCAGATGTCAACGTTGCGATGGCCGGTACTGGCAGCTTCCTGCAACCGGGTTCGGCGCCGAGCCGCGCGCGAAACATCGCCGCCGCCCGTGCCATGAGCGGCAAGGCGTTCATCACCGTCCCCCCAGACGGGTCAGGCGGCCGCCCTTGCCGCCGGCTTGCGCCGCGCTTGGGCGGGCTGTGCGTCGGCCGGGTCGGTCAGTTCGAGGGCCGCAAACACTTCGCTGAGGAGCGCCTGATAATCGGCCTCGAGCCGATCGATGCTCTGGCGCAGTTGCACGGCCTGCAGCACCGTCCAGGGCAGGGCGACGTCCATCTCACCAAGGCCGGCCGGAATCGGCACGTCGTCGGCGGAACGATAGGTTTCGAGCCAGGATGCAGCGGCGGCAAGATCGCCAAACGTTTTCACGTGGAATAGATCCTGGTGATCCGGCAAATTGCGCCGCGCGATCAGTTCGATGACGATGCAGCCCTTGGCGGTGCGGTAGACATTCAGGTCGTGCCAGACGTGCCGCCCGGCGTCGGAGCCGATCGCCTCGATCAGTTGCCACCCTTCGAAACGGACAGCCTTGCGACCGGTGCGGCGCAGCGTGTAAGTGGCCGCCGATTCTTGCTCGTCTGGGCCGCCTTCTGAGCGGAGCGGGCTCCCGGTCACAATGCCAGGGGATTCAATGCCCGCGGGATGAATGAATGCGTTCATGGCTGGTCGTCCTGTGTCCGTTGCGTTACGGCCGACGGTTCTGGTGGCTCACCAGGTTGTATGCAGATCTACGCGGCGAAGTTGATTGCTCAGCTCCACCAGTTCCCGCGGTACCTCGTGCAGTCGCCGCAGCAGACGTTCGTGGTTACTGCCCATAAGACTGCGCGCTGTTTCAACCACGAGTTCCAGATGCTGGATCCGTGCCTTCAGGAACGCGATTTCGAGCGCCTGATGGCCGGTTGGGTTTGCGTTATCGCCCACGGTCGGCGTGCCGGTTGTTTCCGCTATCATGATGCGGCTGCGCGCAGCCGATGAGCCCGTCGCCGGCGTTGCGTCGTCCGGCGCGTCGGCTGGGACCACCACGGTCTCCTGTGGTGCCTTTAGATTATGTATTCGCATCGGTCAGATGCCCTCCATGTGCAGCATGTCGCGGGAACCGGCCTGATGCGATCAACCCGTCAAGCTCAACACGTGGTCACGCAGCGCGACCGCATTGGCAATATCCAGGTTTGTCCAGGGTTCGGACCGGTCACGGATGTCTTCCTTCCAGGCAGCGAACGACTTGCGCGGGCTGAAATGCGCGTTCTGGTCCTTAACCTTCGAGTCTGCCGGATTGCCCGCCCAGGTCGCCTTGACCACGAGCTCTGGGCGGAACCACAGCACGAATTCACGCCGGTCGCGCGCCAGCGGGACGACCATGACGCCGCTGCCCTTCTCTCGCATGCGATCGCCGAACGGCAGCACGGAGGCAATGCTGCTTGTGTAGAACAGACCGCCCTCATCATACATGTGCAGCAGCCGGTCGAATTCGTCGGGCTTCTTTTCGATGAAGTCATGCAGGTCCGCCAGGTCGGGGCAAGTGCCGACCTCACCGACCTCACCGTCGATGTAGATCGAGGCGCCCTCGGCATTGACCAGCGCCAGCAATGCCTGTTCTGCGTCCGCGCTCCATTCCTGCTGGAGCGGCTTGGGTTTGCAAACGGGGGAGGACCGCAGCACGGCCTCACGCCGCGCCTCCATCTCCTCCTCGACCGCCTCAGGATTGACAAGCTCTGAGAATTTGGCGGCGAACATCATCGCGATCTGTTCGCAGATCAGGCGCTGCGTGAAGGAAAGCTGGCTCTGGCTGTAGTGGTGGCAAGCGAACAGACCCCAAAGCTTACCTTCCGAAACGATCGAGAACGACATCGAGGCCGTGACGCCCATGTTGGACAGATAGTCGATGTGACACGGTGCGACCCCGCGCAGCACCGCCGGTGACATATCGAGCGGCTTGTTGGTCAGCGGGTTCTCCGCCGGGACCATCCGGCTGGTCGCGGCGCCGATTTGCGGGATGTAGCGGCAGAAATTCTCGGTGTAGATCTGGCGTGCGGGGGCTCCGATATCATTTTCGGGAAAGAACAGACCCATGAAGCTTTCGACGCCCGGGCGGCGGGCCTCCCCGACGACCTGACCGCGGTAGGCATCATCGAACCGATAGAGCAGCACCCGGTCGAAGTCGGTTGCCGAGCGGATCGCCGCTGGCCCCGCCTCGAGCAGTTCCTCGATGGTGGAGGGGACCATCATACCCATTATTGCGTCATCGCTGAGCCGATCCATGTCGGCACGGGTCGGCGCACCAGGGGCCAGCTTCTCGAACTCGGCGAAGATCACGCGGTCATGGCTGTGCATGATAAGGTCGAACCGGCGGCCGCCGACCGTGACCGTCATTGGATTTTCGAACACCGGTTCGGGGCTGGTGATCGTGGCCTTTATCTGGGCGATCGCCTCGTCGCCCTGGATCAACTCGAACAGCGCGCGGCCCAGCATGGCGGCGTGCGGCGTGCCGAGTTCGGTACCGACGTTGTCGCTGGCACTGAGGACGCGCAGCGTCGTCGGATGCAGCGTCAGCATGGCGCCGAAGCCTTGTATCTCGCCCGGTGTGCGCAGACGCGAATATCCAGGGCCAAAGGCGGCAGAGTCCGAGCCAGCGACTTGGATATCCGGCATATTATTGTCCTTCCGCTGACGTTCCCGATGATTCATGACGCCACCGCCTCGACCGTGACGAAGCCACTTCCAGCAGCGACCTCGATCCGTCGGAAACAACGCTCGACAACACCGAACGTGTCCCGTGCGCCGGCAACAACGCGATCGTCTGCATGATCGACAGAGTCCGCCTCGATAATGGCCTCGTCCAGGATCGCGCTGAGGCGGCTCCAGCGCAGGCGAGCACTCTCCGCGTCCAGTCCGCAAAAAAAGCTGCCGCCCGCGCCGGGCGCGACGCCGAGGCATTCCGAGATGTTGCGTCCGATGACGCGCCCGCCCAGGCCGGAGCCCTCGATGACATAAAGCGCGCCGAGTGCGGCGGCGGGGCCGGCCAGCACGGGAAGCGGCGGTGGCGGAAGGGTGGATGCCCCGAACCACGCCAGGTCCTCGGCCAGCCGTCGAGGACGGCTTCCGTCGAGCAACGCGGCTGCGGCCGGCAGTGTCTCCAACTCGGCGGCGACGACCGGCTCGAGATGCGTGTAGAGAGCCTGCAAATGCTGCAATATGAAAACGTATTCGCCGCGGGTAAGATCGCGCGCAACCAGCCGAGCCAGCGCGGGAGCGGTTTCGATGCGGGCATGTGCGGCTTTTGTGCCGGCGCGCAGCCGCGCCAGGCGAGAGATAGGTTCAGGCATCATCAGGGCCTTCCATGGTCAACCAGACGCACCGTGGGCAGTACGGGGGTAAGCCTGCCAGCATTATCATTTTATGGTGACCAGCTTGCCCAGATTGGCGCGGTTGAGAACCTGCTGGACCGCGGCGCTGGCCTCGGTGATGTTGATCTGCTTGCCCTTCGTCTTGGCAGCAAAATTGAAGAACATCAGCATCCCGGCCGCTGACGCGTCGAGCGCGGCCAGATTGCGGAAGTTCACCGTGATCTGCTTTGATTCCATGGCCAGCGCCTGATCGCTTTTGGCTTTGAAGATCTGGCTGACCTTGCTGTCCATCGTGCCCTTGGTGGCCAGGATCGCGGCAAGATCCGTAGCCGTGAGGGAAATTTCGAATGCGCTCATGCTCAGTTCCTGTCTTGGCTGTTACGAACAGCGTCGCGATGGTACGTTGCCTTCGGCCGGCCCCGGCCGCGTATCCCCAGGGCGCGCCTTTGATGCTGCGGTATCATCGCTGGCCGATCCGGATCACGCGATGCGGCGGCACCACGGGCGTATCCGGATGCAGCGTTGCCGGCGCTACGACGGACACCGCTGCCGACGATGCGGGAAAGCGCACTATGCCGGAGGGCTGGGGCAAGCCAGAGTTTTGGCCGGCCGTGTT
>Ga0302320_10022521_pt1 | contig 12435 bp, 8 predicted proteins | sample Bog_T0_3_FD_202130 | JGI IMG/M metagenome (GOLD analysis project Ga0302320, IMG submission 202130) | Peat permafrost microbial communities from Stordalen Mire near Abisko, Sweden - Bog_T0_3 | ecosystem: Environmental > Terrestrial > Soil > Wetlands > Peat | place: Sweden: Abisko, Stordalen Mire...
CGCTTCGCTCGATCCGGCGGAGGTGCGCGGCATCATCGTTTCATCCGTAGTCCCGCCTCTCAACGGCGCACTGCGGGAGATGGCCCAGCGCTACTTCGGCGTGGAAGCGATGTTTGTCACCTGGCAGACCGATACGGGCCTCACCATCCTTTACGAGAATCCGTCTGAAGTGGGCGCCGACCGCATCGTGAACAGCGTCGCGGCCCTCGGAAAATACGGCGGCCCCTGCGTCATCGTGGACCTCGGCACTGCCATTACGTTCGATGCGATTTCCGCACGCGCCGAGTATCTGGGCGGCATCATCGCGGCAGGTATCGGCATTTCGGCCGAAGCGCTGTTCAGCAAGACCGCGCGCCTGCCGCTGGTCGACTTCCGCAAGCCTCGAACCGTGATCGGAACCAACACCGTGGCCAGCATGCAGTCGGGACTCTACTACGGAGCCATCGGCGCTATCGACGGCATGATCGAACGGCTGGTGGAGGAGCTCGGGGAAGAGACACGCGTGGTAGCCACCGGCGGCCAGGCGCAGCTCATTGCCGACGGGTCGAAATACATCCGCCACGTGGATGAAAACCTCACGCTCGAGGGCCTCAAGATCATCTGGGAGCGCGCCGGTAAGTCAGTGTGACGTTTTCCAATTACTTCAATTACTTCACCGAGATCGAGGAACATTTTCAGAAGGCCCGCGGCACCAGTTTGTTCCTGCTGTCGCCGCTCGATTGGGCACTGGTCGAGTCCTGGAAGAACTCGGGTGTGCCGCTCGAGGCGGTGCTGCGCGGCATCGACACGGCGTTTGAAAAGTGGCGGGCCAAGCGGTCGCGCGCCCAGATGGTGAATTCGTTGGCATGGTGTTCCCAGGCGGTAATAGCCGAAGCCCAGCGCATGGCGGATGCGGGACAACCGAAAGCTGCCAGGCAGGAGGCCGCACCGTTCCCTGCGGACGACTTGAGGCGCTTCGTCGAGGGCAATGCCGCCGCTGTCCGTGCCGCCGGAGTGGGTGATTTCCTCCAGATCGCAGACTCGCTGGACCACATCGTGAACGATTTGCCCACTCTTTCGGGAGATCTGGAGTCGCTGGAACAGCGGCTTAGCGTGCTGGAACAAAAGCTGATCGCGCTGGCGCGGGGACGTCAAACGGAAGAACAGGCGCTGACCGCGAGGCGTGAACTGGATGCCTACCTGCGCCCCTACAAGAGTAGAATGAGTGCTCCCCAGATTGCCATGCTGGAAAATCAATTTCTGGAGCGAGCCACGCTGGAAGCTGCCGGGCTGCCGCGACTTAGTCTGTTCTATCTGCGTTAAATTTGCAATCCCACTGTGCGAAAAAGGGCGGAAAGCGTAACGCTCTAGAAATTTTTATGATAGTCTGACTTTTGATAGTGTGATTCGGTGCTAAAGGGTACCGTAACCGTTTATCGCCGAATCCGTCATAATGGTTATGAGGGTTGGTAAGCCCTCACAAAAGTTTACCGAGTGGTACCGCTCCAGGCGCGAGTCATCGCGCACCGGAATCAGCGGTCCAGCCAGCAGGTGCACTCCTCCGAGCACCTGATGGTTCTTTGGTGAAACGGCAGGCACAATCCTCCGAGTGCCTGCCGTTTTTTTATGCCGCGAGGCGATCCGAGCCAGAGCTTCGATTGCGGAAGCTTTCTACAATACCGCGCCATTTTCGCATCGCCAGTTCAATCAAATTCAGAATGATCGCAAGCGCCAGCAGCGCGGGCCAGAGACGCAGCGTCGAATCGATGTAAAGCCCGCCCGTATCGAACAATCGAGCGACGGATGGGTTGAAGTGGCCTCCGGTCGATTGCGCCAGCGACTTCAGCAGCGCGTCATTCGATCCATAGTCGGACAATTCCGATTCCTGCCGGTAAACTCCTGCTTCAGGGAAGGCGCGCGTCTCATTCAATGGCCGCACACGGAACAGACCCTCGAGCGCACCGATGCGCACACGCCCGCGATAATTCCCTGGCGATACGCGGCTCACATCGAGCGGATGCCGGAAGTCGCCCGGCCCGATGCAGTAGAGATCGGGCGCAACGGTGGGCTCGGCGGCGCGATTCGAGAGATGGTAATCGACCACGATCTCTTCATTGGCCGCATCGTAACGGGCAGTGGCCTCGCTCTCGTTGCCGTGGGGCAGGAGGTCGCGAAAGATATTGGTCCACAGGCGGTCGAAGCCGGGCCATCCGACCCAACTCGCGGCCCAGCGGCTCTTGGCATCCGAGGCGAAAACCGCCGCGCGACCCAGGCCGTATTGCCAGCGCACCAGCAACGGATCTTTCTCGTCGACTTCCAGAATCTCGTCGGCGGTCGGCTTGGTCTCGAAGCGGACGTAGCCGGCCAGGGCGGGCGCGGTCGCCACATCCACCTTGTCGAGTAGATCCGAAGGATGCTTCACTAAGGCGCGAATCGGCTTCTCGACGGCGGTGGTTCCGGTGTGTTCCTTGACGTCCTTGAGCAGGATCTGTTCGAGGCCGGCTGGGTCGTTCAGGAAGTACGATTTGCCTTTGGCCAGGGCGGCAATCTTTTCGAGATAAGCCCGATTTACGTCCTGTCCCAGCCCGACGGTTGAAATGGTTACGCGGCTGTTGACGGCGTCGCGCGAGAGGCTCAGGCTGTCGCCTTCTTCGGAGATGCCGTCGGTGAGCAGCACGATGTGCCGGTAGGTCGAATCGACGGTGACGATGCGCCGGTATGCCTCGTTGAGAGCGGGCGCAATCTGCGTTCCACCGTCGGGCGTGATGCCGCCGATGAGGCGCTTGATCAGCGCTTTGTCTTCCGCCTTGCGGACGGGCACGGCCCACTGGAACGAGTTGTCGAAGATGAGGACGCCCACGTAGTCGTCGGCGTGAAGATTCTCGACGACGCCGATGGCCGCCATACGCGCGAGGTCGATCTTTTTGCCTTCCATGGACGACGACTTGTCGATGATCAGCACCACGGCGGTGCCCTCGGGCGATCGGGGCGGCGCGAGTTTAGCGGGGAAGGCGCGCTCGATAGGATCTTCGGGCGCGTTCTTGTGATCCACGTAGCTGTTACGCTCGCCGGCAATCCAGAGCGCTCCGCCGCCGCGCTGCACAAACGATTCCACGCGCTGTTTATCGGCCGCGCTCATGGCGTCGAGATTGTCGTTATTGAAGACCACCAGCTGTGTGTCGTCGAGATTGGCGGGCAGCGTTTTCGAGGGCGCGAAGTCGAATCGATTGGCCTCGAGGACCTGCGCGATGTGCTCCTCGCTGCCTTCCGGATCGTCGGAGATCCAATCGACTTTGGGACGGCGCACCGCGACTGCGTTCTCGAAGCGGGATTCTCCCAGACCGGTGGCCTGCACCTTGCCGGCTAGATCGATGGCGCCGGCGGCATTGAGGCTAGTGCGGATGCGGACGCGGTTATCGCCCTGCGCGAGCGCGATCTGGTGGGTGCCGATGGGCTTGCCCTCAGCCTCGAGTTCCACCGTGGCCTGGGTGGCCTTCGGCGAATAGATGGTGAGATCAACAGGGAAATGCTCACCGGTGAAAACGGTGCCGGGAATGCCGACGGCCTGGGTCTGAAGCTGCGGCTGTGTGCGGCCCGCGAGGGCGATGGCATCGACGGGAACTCCCAATTGCTGGGCCTGCCAGGCCGCGCGGGTGGCGGCTCCGTCATTCTCGTTGCCGTCGCTGATCAGCACGATGCGATGGATGGTTCCGGCGGGAAGCGAGGCCAGCGCCTGGCGGATGGGCGATTCGAGATTGGTGCCGCGTCCACTGGCGCCCGGGCTGCGTTCGAGATGGAATCCGGTCTCTTGCGGAGACAGAGTTCGCGGGGTGCGGGCGAAGGGGATTACGGTGAGCAGATTCGATCCGCGGGCGCTGTCGATCTGCTGCAGCAGAGAGCTTTCGCGCGCCAGATCCTCGGGCGTGATGCTGGCGGAGGTATCGACCAGGGCTGCCAACGCCACCTTGCGATCATGCGTTTCGAGGACCGGTTCGGCGAGGGCCAGGATCACCAGTACGGCCATGGCGATCTTCATCAGCAGGGCACTGCGGCGGACCTGCCTGCGCCATTCCCACGCCATCCAGGCGAGCGGAAGAACAAGGAACCACAGTACCCACGCGCGCTCGAAGGTCATGCGTGCCTCACGATTCGCAGTCGCGAAGTGGTGTAGCTTCCGTAGATCACCCACTCGGCAATCAGCAGGGCCGCGCCCAGGGCTGCCAGAAAAGGCCACAGAATATGGCTGCGCCGGATGGCGTCGGTCCAGGCCGGGATACCATGGCGGGCGTTGGCTGGGGGCGCCCACTTCACTTCGCCGAGTTCGGGCAGAGTCAGCGAATAGACGCGCTCGGAATTGCCCGCGATGACACGTACACGGGCGGGCTCACCGGCGAAGAACTGCACGGCGCGGTCGCGGATATTGAAGGGCAGGTTGCGGCCCGCGTCGGTGATCACCTGGACGGTATTGCGGTCGGTCTGGGCAGGGAAGGGCGAGGCCACTGAACCGGCGCTTTGCGTGCCGACGTCGAGATCGCGAAAAATGCCGGGGGCGACCCAGCGCAGGATGTTGGCCAGCAGGAGCGGCGTGGCGAGTTCATAGCGCATGGCGCCGCTGAACGGATCGAAACCCATCACCACTGTTCTCGAACCATTGTCGGCGGTGCGGGCGATCATGACTGGGCCTTGATCGACCTCGGCGACGCGCAAGTCACGTGCCGCCGGCTCGAATACGGAAGTGGCCTCGATCTGGATGTTGCGCGCACGCAGGCCTTCGGTGAGGGGCTGATCGGGTACCCATCGCAGGTCCTCGGGATGCTCGAGGCGCTGGCGAATCGGCACCGGCGGATTGCTGGCGGGCGGATCGATCCATAAGGCGTTGCCCTGGGGATTGGCAAGCGGATGGAAGCGATCGAGGATGACGAGTTCGTCGGTCCCGGCCGCGGGGGTGGTGTATTGCGCGGTGGGGTGGAACTCGGCGTTCACCCTGGGATCGGAGGCGAGCGCGGGGCGTATGGTCTCCGGCTGGTTGGAGTAAACAACCACGTGCAGGGTATGCTGCTGGGGCAATTCGAGGGCGGCGTAGTTGTCGGCTGCGAAGGCGTCGCGGGGATAGAGGCGGGCTTCGAGGATGCCGGCGGCGCGGGTGCGGACGGTAAACGTGGTTTCCTTCTCGGCGCCCGGCGGCAGGTCGATGGGATGCATTCCCTGGGGCGCTTTGCCGTAGTTGAGAGTGACGTTGACGGTGCGCGGAAGTTTGCCGTAGTTGCGCACGCGCACCAGCACGTCCCAGGTGCCAGGATCGGTTTCGGAGCGCCGCGCGCCCACGCTGCGGAGCCCGCAATTCTCCACCGCGTCGTCGACGGTGAGAACGCGGAAGGCCGGGATTTCAGGCAGGTTTACGTTGTTGGCTTCGCGCGACGAGATGCGGCCGGGGCCGACGTAGACGATTTCGCCCGATTGCGCACCGCTTTGCCGTTGGAGTTCGCGGGCGAATTCGAGATTCTGCGAAAGGTTGAGGGCGGTGGCGCCGGGCTGCGATTCGAGGATGGCGCGGGCTACTTTGCGTCGATCCGTTTCCCAGGAGGTGGCGGGGGTGGCGAGTCCATCGGCGCGCACCAGCAGCACACGATCGGTGGGCGGCACGGCGCGCAGCCAGCCGAGGGCATTGGCGCGGGCGGCGTCCATCAGGGTCATGTTTCCCCGATTGCCCGGCAGACTGGCTGCCATCCAGGCGCTGGTATCGAGCACGAGGACGTGGTCGCGGCGCTTATTGAGCGTGCCGCCGAACTGGAATTCGGCGATGGCGAGCAGGAGGAGCGCCATACCCATCAACTGCAACAAGAGCGAGAGCGGTTGCTGGATGCGGCGGCGTCGCGATACGGGCGCGGGCAGCCCGGGCGCGACCCAGAAGCGCAGGGTCGACACGATCTGTTTGCGGCGCGTGCGGTCGAGCAGATAGAGCGCAACCGAGACGGCCGACACGGCGCCGAACAGCATCAGGAACTGGCCGAGACTGAGGTTGAGAAACTCCATCGGCTGTGCTCTATCAGGCTATACTCTGCACTCGTGCGAGACTTCCGAAAATCGCTTCTTCGAGGGGCATGGAGGTCGGCAGCCCCACGTACTTTCCATCGTTACGAAAGGCTACTGTTTTGATGGACGCGGCAAAGCGATCGAAGGCTTCGGTGTATTGGCGGCGCGCTTCGGCATCCACGTGGATGTGCAGGCGCGCGGAGGTTTCGGCATCCACGAAGTCGAGTTCGCCGGTCCAGGGCGGGGTACGGTCTTCGTCGGACCAGAGCTGGATGAGCATGAGCTCGTTGCCGTAATCGGCCAGGTACTGGATGGCCTTTTCGCAGCCGGCTTCGTCGAGGAAATCGGAGATCAGGATGACCAGGCCGCGCTGTGGATACTCGTTCAGAAAGGTACGGACTACGCCGAGGAAGTTGGACGTTCCGCCTGGTTTCAGGCCTTCGAGAAAGCGGGAGAGCGGGGTGAAGCGATGACGTCCGCCGCCGCAGACTTTGCCTTCGTGGAGTTCGGCGTCGAAGGGGAGGACTTCGATGGTATCGAGACGGACGAGGCCTACATAGCAGAGCGAGGCGGCGAGGCGCATGGCGTAATCGAACTTGCTTCCCGACATGGAAGCGGAAGTGTCTACCAGCATGCGCACGGGCACTCTGGGCTCGATCTGGAACATCTTGAGGAACATCTTGTCGAGGCGCATGTAGGCTCGCCAGTTGACGGCGCGGAGGTCGTCGCCCTGGTGGTAATGGCGGTGATCGAGAAATTCCTGGCCGCCGCCGGCGAAGCGCGAGCGGTTGTGTCCGCCAACGAGGCCGGCGAAGGAGCGCTGCCAGTGGATGGTCAGGCGTTCGAGGCGTTCGAGAAATTGGCGGTCTAGTAAGGGTTGGTTTGCCAGAAGAAGACCCCGTTAGAGGGCAGATCGGGAATCTGCCCCACTGATAATGGCGGTGAGAATGGAATCCGGGGATCGGCCGTCGGCGTGGGCGTCGAAGTTCAGGATGATGCGGTGGCGCAGAATGGCGGGCGCGAGTTCCTTGATGTCGTCGACGCTCAGATGATAGCGGCCGCGCATCAGGGCGAGGACGCGTCCACATTCGACGAGCGATTGGGCGCCGCGGGGCGAACTGCCGTAACGGATGTAACGCTTCGCTTCTTCGTGCGCTTCCTTCTGATCTGGCTGGGTGGCCATGACCAGTTGGACGGCGTAATCCTGTACGTGGGGAGCTACTAAAACCTGACGGCATTCGGCGCGCAGTTCGAGCACTTCATCGCGGCCGAGAACGGAATGGACGGTCGAGTCTTCGCGATTGAGAGTGCGTTCCACGATACGGCTAAGCTCGGCGCGCGAGGGGTAGGTGACGACGATCTTCATCAGAAAGCGATCGAGCTGGGCTTCGGGCAGGGGATAGGTGCCCTCCATCTCGATGGGGTTCTGGGTGGCCATGACGAGGAAGGGCGACTCGAGTTCATGGGTGGTGGTGCCGGAGGTGACGGTGCGTTCCTGCATGGCTTCGAGGAGGGCGGATTGCGTCTTGGGGGTGGCGCGGTTGATCTCGTCGGCGAGCACGAGGTGGGCGAAGATGGGGCCGGGCTGGAAGCGGAACATCTTGTGTCCGCGGTCGTCGGATTCCATGATCATGCTGCCAACGATGTCGGCGGGCATGAGGTCGGGGGTGAACTGGATGCGCGAGTAGCGGAGGTTGAGGGCGCGCGCGAGCGTTCTGAGCAGAGTGGTCTTGCCGAGACCGGGCACGCCTTCAAGGAGGACGTGTCCGGCGGCGAGCAGACAGATGAGGACGCCATCGACGACGCTCTGCTGACCGACGATGACTTTACCGATTTCCGACCGTACTTGATTGAGTTTCGCGACCGCCGGGTTGATGGCGGCTTCCGTAGCCATGCATTGATTCTAGTGGATGGGCTTCGGCGAGGGCGCGGATGTGATTGAGGACGCGGAGGTGGATGCGATGAAATGATGGCATCCGACCACCAGCGCCAGTAAGTGGAAGGCCATAGGCCGTGCCGATACCAGGTAGTTCCTTCGAGCAGGGTTTGGTTGTGGGGCAAGCGGGTGAGGCGAAACTGGCCTTGTTTCGAAATCATGTAGCCGTGGAGGTGTTTGGGGGTGAGTTCGGCCCAGGGGCTCCATTCACGCATGGGTGCGGGGTTTTCGGTGACGCGGAAGCGCAGGAGATACGGCTCGTCCCAGACTTCGATTGGTTCGACGAAGGGGCCGGTGGAGAACTCGCAGTAGCGTATAGCGCCTGGTCCTGTGCCTTCGATGCGGGCGCGGATGGGGTAGGCGAGGCCGGTGTGGAAGTACCATTCGGTGGGCTCGGGGAGGTCGGAGAATGAGAGGACGTGTTTCCAGACTTGTTCGGGTGGGGCGTTGATGGTGATGGCGGATCGCACTTCGAATAGTTGGGGGATGGCGTGGGTGTCCCAGGTGAAGCTGGAGACTGGCAGAAAGAGCAGGAGCGCGATGCCATGTTTGGGCAGGGGCTTCGACGCGATTCGCCAGGTCAGCCAGGCGCCCAGTGCACCTAATGGTAGGGTGAGCGGCAAGCACATGGCGATGCAGATGAGTCCTTCGACGCCCAGGACCAGCAGTAAACACGTGGCGACCAGTCCGGCGATGGCGCCTGTGGCCGCGCGGCCCGGCTTGCGGTGGATGGCTGAACAACCCAGGCGGCGAGGGCTCCGATCCAAAGCGGGCACACGACGAAGATGGTCCAGCCGTAGACGCCCACTCGGAGCACGGCCAATCCCGCGGCCGCCAGCGCGGTGAGAATTATTGGCCCGACCACATAGCGCTCGGAGGTAGTCACGCTTCGACTCCTTTGGCGATTTCGATCAGCTGGAGAGCGGTCTTACGCAGGGGGCGCATCAGTGGGAGGGCGGACGCTTTGATCAGGAAGACGACGCTTTTGGTCGCGAGATCGAGCAGGCGGGCGGTGCGGATTTGGTCGGGCGATTCGTCGATTACCCAGAAGAAGATGATGCCCATCTGGAAGAACCAGAGGACGGCGGGGAGCTGGGGCAAGAGGTCGCGCGGGATGCGCAGGCCGCAATCGATGAGGATGCGCTCGAACCAGGCGAGGTCGATGTCGCGAATTTCCCTGGTTTGGGGGCTGAAGGGCGAGAGAGGATGGCGGGGGTCGGCGCCGTTGCGGAGGAGGGCGCGGAGGACGCCGCGATTGGGGGCGAAGTGGGTGAGTTTGACGCGGATGAGTTCGCGGAGGCGGGATTCGAGGGTTTTGGCGTGGGCGAGGGCGGCGTCGATTTGGGGTTGCATTTCATCGCAGGAGCGGCGGTAGAAGTCCATGACGATGGCGTCTTTGGAGGGGTAGTAATAGTAGGCGGCGCCGGTGGCGACCTGGGCTTTTTTGGCGATGTCGCGCATGGTGGCCTGGTCGAAACCTTCTTCGCGGAAAAGGGTGAGGGCGGCTTCGAGGATGCGGTGCGCGGTGTCTTCCGCTTTAGTTGAGGGCATATATTTGAACCTGTTCAATAATGAGTGTGCGGCGACCGGGGCTGGTTGTCAAGGAGTTTTTGAACGCGTTCAGACAGAGCGGGACAGATCGGAAATCTGTCCCACCGGTTACTTCAACTGTTTCGGCGCCACCACGCGGTCGTAACGGCGGCCGCCGAACATGATGGTGGGGATCTTGACTGTGCGGATTCGTTCCCTTACGACGGTGCTGTTGGCGCGCAGCCGGTCGGCGACCTCTTTCGACGCGGCTAGTTTCGCGAGCTGGGCCAATTGATCGCTGGAGTAACCGAACTCGGTGCAGAATTGCTCCAGTGTGCGGCGCGCCTGGTCGGGATCGAAACTCATATCGAAGCGCTCCTGCCACTTGATGCCTCCGGCGCCGTAGCCTGTGTAGATCCTCTCGAGCAAACGCCAGTCGGGAGCAACATTACTTGTTGGATGGGCGGGAACGACTTGTTTCATGGCTTCGAGGTAAGTCGCGATCAGATATGAATTGATGAACTTATAACCAGACCAGTTGGTGACATCCGGAATCGGGAAAATAATGTAAGTCAGGTTATAGCGATTTTCAAAACCGGCGGTCTTGATGTTAGCGAAAAGACTGGCGCAGGCCGGGCAGCCGGGGTCTATAATTTCGAGCGCCCAGGGTTTGGCCGGATCGTACTTCAGGTAGGTCGTATTGTCGGCCGAGATGTAATCCTCGGGCTTCCATGTACTGAATCGGGCAGGGATCTGTCGGACCGTATCGCCTAACGTATCGGCGCTGTTAACGACCCACTGCAGCGGATGGCCCGCACGCAGGGATTCCCAGAATCCCGGCACATAACTCGAGATCGAGCAGGCCTCGCCGCTCAGCGAACAATTTTCCGAATGTTGCGGATCGCAGGTGTCGTAGATCAGAAGATTCAGCCCGGCCAGCGCCACGGCGGCCAGGCTCCAGACACTCAGAATGGCGAATATCCAGGCGAACAGATCGATCCAGCGTTCCAGAAATCTGGCCAGCCGTGGCCAGGTCAGAATGATCTTGCCGAGCAATTTGCCCTTCATCTCTTCGCTGAAGTTGATGTCGCAGGGTCTGAAGGTAATCCGGCGCAGCACGCAATGCCAGGCTTTTCTGGCGAGCTTACGGTAAGCGGCGGAAAAGATACCGCAGAAGAATAAAACGACAAACGCTGCGATGCAGAACATTTACAAGTGATTCACGATCTGGTGAATGACATTCGCCACATGCGTTGCCTCGCTCGAGGTGTTTTGCAGACCGATGGAAAGGCGTACCAGCGGCGGGAGCTGCGCTACGTGCTGCAGATAGTAGTGACAGCAGAAGTAGCCGCTGCGCACCATGATGTTCTGCGCCGAGAGATAGAGGGCGAGGCGATGAGCATCGACACGATCGCTGTGAAAGCTGATAATCGGACTCGGTCCCGCATTCAGCACTTTCAGCCGGTCGTTAGACGATAAGGAGTCATAGAGGATGCGTCCCGGATCTTCTTGCGGTGGACGCGCCGAGAGCCAGCGAAGCGCCGCACAGAGGCCCGCAATCCCGGCAAAATCCTGCAGGCCGGGTTCCAGGCGTGCGAAGGCTTCATCGGGAGAATCGAGCAGATCGAAATCGTCTCTGCGGACATCGCCGACGGTACCGCCGCCGAGGAAAAAGCAATCGAGTTCGCTCAGGAAAGCTTTACGGATTACGATGAAACCCAGACTCGGCCCATACATCTTGTGGGCGGATGCGCAGACGGCATCGAACGCAACACTGCGCAGAGGCCGCACATCGTGCCCCATGGTCTGTGCGGCGTCGAGGATAACGACTCCACCGCGATGGTGCGCGGCCGTGACGAGGTCAGTCAAATTTCCCAGGGTTCGTCCGTCGATGTTGGAGGTGGTGTTGACGACGACGACGGCTCTTTCCAGATCGTCGGGCTGAAAATCGAGCGACCCATCCATGCGGCGCGGCAGCACCAGGCGATCCATTTTGAAGCGACGGGCGCAGGTCTGAGTGGGCAGAAAAACCGAGTTATGTTCGATGTCGGAAGTGACGATCCTGGTGAAGCGTCCTTCGGGCAATTGCTGCAACAGCAGATTGATACCTGCCGTGGTGTTCAGGCAAAACGCGACTGTGTAGTCTTTGGCGCTCTTATCGAGGAGCTTCAGAAGTTGTTCGCGCGTATCCGCGACGATGCCGTCGACCTTTTCTCCCCAGGCGTATTTGACGCGCCCTCCGCAGGCATTGTACTGCCGGTAGTATTCCGTGACGGCCGCTATGACGGGCTGGGGACGCAGTGTCTGGCACGCGCTGTCGAAGTAATGCGTGTCGGGACCCAGGTAACCAAAGTCGCCGGCGTCTTGTTCCGAGAGACTCTCTTCGCTCGTCGGGCGGTGCCTGAAGAATGTCATAGAATGCTTTGTGCGAACATTTCTTCTTCATTCTAGGTGACGGTTCGCACAGTCCGCCGCTTTTGGACATGCACAGGCGGAAGCGCCTGGCCCACATTGAACTGAGCACCGGCGCTGATACCATCGATAGACAGTATGATTCAAACCCTCTTCGGCTCCGTTGAACAGGAGCCGACGCTACTCGAAAAGCTGAAGAGCGGCGTGCAGAAAACGCGCGACGGTCTGGTTTCGCGCATTGAGGACGTCATCTCGGGCAAGAAGGCGATCGATGCGGATCTGCTCGAAGAACTCGAGTATACGCTGATCAGCGCGGACATCGGCGTGGCCACCACGGAAGAGATTCTGGATCGCATACGCGAGCGTGTCGACCGCAAGCTGGTGGGCGATTCCGGCGAACTGCGCGGGCTGATCCGCGAGTATCTTCTTGAAGTGCTGCAGGCCAATGACCGGCCCCTGGCGTATGTCGACGAGCCGCCCGCCGTGGTGATGGTGGTCGGGGTGAATGGGGCGGGGAAGACCACCACCATCGGCAAACTGGCCGC
>Ga0302320_10022523_pt1 | contig 12435 bp, 9 predicted proteins | sample Bog_T0_3_FD_202130 | JGI IMG/M metagenome (GOLD analysis project Ga0302320, IMG submission 202130) | Peat permafrost microbial communities from Stordalen Mire near Abisko, Sweden - Bog_T0_3 | ecosystem: Environmental > Terrestrial > Soil > Wetlands > Peat | place: Sweden: Abisko, Stordalen Mire...
GCAAGCGTTGGGGGAATTTATCAGTATTGGGAAGAGATTCAGGTGCAGGGCTATACAAACCAGGGCCAGATTTTCGGCGACTGGATTGGACGCGAGGGCAAAGGTGGACAAGGCTGGATCACCTATCACCTTAGCGGGAATGAATGGATTCAGGCTGGCGTACGCAATCAGAAAGCTTCAAAGGATTTCATTCCGGGAGGTACAACTTTGAATGACATTAACTTCCAGGTGGTGAAGCGCATTGGAAGGGACTTCGAAGTCAATGGCAATTTTTCTTTTGAACGGTATAAGGCTCCCAGCTACTTGCCCGGAGTACAGACAGTAACGACCACCACGATTCAGTTCACATGGTTTCCGAACCGCAACGTAAGCTTTTAGACGTGCCTTGTGCCGATCGCATCCGCAAATTGCTCCGAGGCAGACTGAGAGGACCAGTTACAACCGATCGCGCCTTGGACGACTTTAGATATTCCGTGGGCAGGCTGATGCAAGATCTACACAAGAAAAAGCCCCGGCCATGGCCGGGGTTTTTTCTGCGAAAGAACCAAGTCACATGGCCGGTACAAAGTTTGGAGCCATACTGCAGCCGTTTACCTTGAGAAGTTCGGCGGTGCGGGCTGTCATTTCCGAGTACATGGCGGCTGCTCGGGTCACATTGACGCAAATGCTTTCATTGACCTGACTGAACGCGTATTTTGTTAGCGCGGACAAGACACAGACGCGAATTTGCATTGCGTCGCTGCGCAAGGATGCCAGAAGTTCGAGATCCACGGATTCGCTGTTTTTTGCCGTGTAATCGGCCATTTCCAGCATGACGCGGGCGTTCTCATAGATGGTCCAGAGCCCCTGTGCGCCGCGGATGAGGCGCCATTTTTCTTCAGGGGTTACATTCATGCTTCCATTCCAGATGGATTCGTCGGCGAGGCTTTTCACTCGCGGGTCTGGCCGCATCCTGGACACAATCGCGTCCCAGGACTGTGCGTTGCGACGGCGCATTGCGCTTCTAGCGATGGAAAGGCAAACCGCCACAAGGGTGATGGCCAGAATCTGCAAAAGAGGAAGTGCCATTCTTGCTCCTCGAACCGGCGCCCAATCGGTGATGCCAGGCTATCCGGAATCTGTTGCTGCTGTTCGAACCGCGTTAGGGAAACCAGAAAGTGGACGAAACTCTTGTCCTACGTAAGTTAAGTCTGATGGCAGCGAGGGTCAATGACACTTTCGGGGCAGAGACTCCCGGAGGGCAACCCACTTTTGTCCTGCAACACAAGGTCAATCAATTCTTGACGTTATATGATGATGGATGAGGAAAGAGACTCAGCCGGGAACCGGCGAACTTCTCTCCGGGATGCGTGAGGAAAGCGCGTTCCCAATTGCGCAAAGGACCAATGTGGCCAACAGGCCCTCAGCGGCACAAGGTCTGGCTCGGATTCCTGTATCGAAATCAGACATCTCTGAGGCTCTTGAGAGGCTTGAGCCTTAGACCGCCAGCTTTTCTGGATGCGGACGCCTGATCGGCTGCCGCCACCTCCCAGAATTTATGAAAAGGAAGACCCCCTGATGACTCATCCTGACTCCGAGGAGATCACGCAGCAGTTTGCAAGCGACAACTATTCGGGAATTTGCCCGGAGGCCTGGGAGGCCATGGAAGCGGCTAACCATGGCCATGTAACTTCGTATGGAGACGATCCATGGACCGCAAAGGCCGCGGATGCGTTTCGTGAGTTATTCGAAACTGCCTGCGAAGTCTACTTTGTGTTTAACGGCACGGCGGCCAACTCACTGGCGCTGGCTTCACTCTGCCAGTCGTATCACTCCGTGATTTGCAGCGATCAAGCGCACGTGGAGACCGATGAGTGCGGAGCGCCGGAGTTTTTCTCGAATGGTTCGAAATTGCTGGCAGCGCCGAGCACCCATGGCAAGCTGACTCCGGATGCGATTCACGAGTTGGCAACCAAGCGCCAGGATATCCATTACCCCAAGCCGCGCGCGGTTACGCTGACGCAATCGACTGAGACAGGACGCGTTTATTCGCTGGCTGAGCTGAGTGCGATTTCTGAGGAATGCAAGAGGCACAGTTTGTCGCTGCACATGGACGGCGCGCGGTTTGCGAACGCCTGCGCCAACCTCGGCTGTACGCCTGCAGAGATGACGTGGAAGTCCGGCGTGGATGTTTTGTGTTTTGGCGGGACAAAAAATGGAATGGCTGTCGGTGAGGCCGTGTTGTTTTTCGACAAAAAACTTGCCGTGGACTTTGACTACCGCTGCAAACAGGCTGGGCAACTGGCATCGAAGATGCGGTTCCTTTCCGCTCCCTGGGTGGGGATGCTTGAGAGCGGCGCATGGATTCGCAATGCGATCCACGCCAACAACTGCGCACAGTACTTCGCGAAACAGGTTGCCGACCTTGCCGGTACGCGGATAGCAGGCCCCGTTGAGGCAAACGCGGTGTTTCTTGAAGCGAGCGAAGAGTTGCTCGAACGTATGCACGAACGCGGGTGGAAGTTCTATACGTTTATTGGCGGAGCGGCGCGGATCATGTTCGGCTGGGACACCGATATTTCGCGCATCGACGCATTTTGCCAAGACTTGAGGGATTGCGCACTCGGGCAATCATGATTTTTCATCGGCGAAATTCCGGGCCGACTTTTTCTTCACGCGAAATCTTTTTGGGAAGAAATATTCTGTACTTGCCGAAGCGAAGCCGATAAATCGATTAAGGATGGGTTCTCTCCGGCAGATGTGCGTTTTGACCAATGACCATGCGGGGATCGGCTGGCTGTCCGCTGTTGCGGAACGGGCATTGGTAATTTGCAAATTAGGTGGGAAACCCCTATCTTTAACTTCGGACAAATCGCTTGTTGCTTTACAACTCGGGCGTAAAAGCATTTCTTTAGATGTATCGAGGAGGAAGTATGGGAGTCTCGGATATATTGGCATCGGTTGATCGAGAGATCGCGATATTGAAGCAAGTACGTGAACTGTTGACCGGCGCCGAGACGATTGCGCCCAAGAAGCTTGGCCGGCCCAAGAAACAGGATGCGGCGCTTGTTGTAACTCAGGAGCCTGCAAAGAAGACGGCGAAAAAGAAGAAGAGGAAACTTTCGCCGGAAGGAAGAAAGCGCATTGCGGAGGCTGTGAAGCGCCGCTGGGAAGCGCACAGGAAAGCAGCAGGCTTTTCGAAGTAACAGAGAAAATGAAAATGGAAAAGGCCTGCAACGACATTCGTCGCTGCCGGCCTTTTATATTGATTGCGGTTTCGGTTGTGAGCCAGTTTCACGCCATGCAATTCGCCGGCGCTTGAGATGTTATTGTTGCGGCGCTACCCACCGGCCGGTGCTTGCAGATTGGAAGACGGCTTCGATGACTGCCATGTTTCCGATGGAGTCTTCGAGAGTGACAGGCACTTCCGTGCCTTCGCGCACTGCTTTGGCAAACGCATCGCCCTGCATCGTGTACTGGTCGGTTGCGGGGAAGGTTTCTGTCGTGATGCCGCTGCCGGTGAGGTCGCCAGTTGAATCGATGAAGAGACGAGTGGGCCGGTCAGGCGGCGCGTTGAACGGGACTTCAAGTTCAATGCGGCCCTTTGTACCAAGAAAATGGATGCGCTGATAAGGAATGAGCTGCGTGCTGCAGGTGAAGATAGACGTTCCACCCGAAAACTCCAGCAGGCCGGACGCCATGCGATCGGTGTGCAATTCGGGATCGAGGTCGAGGCTGGCGACCACGCGTTTTGGCTCCTGCCGGAAGGCGTAACGCGAGGCGTGAATTAGATAGCATCCGATGTCGTACACGCCGCCGCCGCCGCAATCCACCTGGTTGCGAATGTTGGCGGGATCGGCATTGAAGTAACTGAAGACACCGGTGACGGCACGAAGCTCGCCGACGCGTCCCTCATCGAGCAGTTCGCGCAAACGAAGCCACTGATGGAAGCTGCGAATCATGAAAGCTTCGCAAATTTTTACACCGGTGCGCTCGCGGACTGCGATGAGGGTTTTGGCTTCAGCAACCGTGAGACTGATGGGCTTTTCGCACAGGACGTGCTTTCCGGCTTCCGCCGCCTTGATGGTCCACGGAACATGGAATTGATTGGGGAGCGGGTTGTATATGGCGTCGACATTGGGGTCGGCGAGCAGTTCCTCGTAGGAGCCGTAGGCGGTGGGAATGTCGAGAGCCGAGGCAGCCTCGCGCGCCTTTGCCAAATTGCGCGAAGCAATGGCGACGACGGTTGTATGCTCGCTCCGCTGCATGGCAGGAAGCACTTTTTTAAGACCTATGTTTGCGGTGCTGAGTACTCCCCAGCGGAGCTTGTTAGACATGCGAACCATGATATACGGCGACGCGCCAGGAGCAAGACGAGTGAAGTTTGTTGAATTCGCTATCTGGGAATGGGTGCGAGTCCCAGCCGCTTGCGGCAATCGTCCAGCATTGACTCGGTGCGCGTGGCTCCTACCCGGCTAACGCCAATCGCCCGCACCGTTAGCAGGGCGTCAAGATCGCGAATCCCGCCGGCTGCCTTGACTTGAACATTCGGGGGAGAGTGCTTACGCATCAGTTCGAGGTCAGGCAGTGTGGCTCCGCCGGAAGCATATCCGGTTGAGGTTTTTACCCAGTCGGCGCCGATTTCTCCGCAGATCTCGCAGAGGCGAATCTTGCTTGCGTCGTCCAGGTAGGCATTTTCAAAGATCACCTTGATCTTTGCTCCTGCGGCATGAGTGCAATCGGTTAACTGCTTCAGCTCATCGCGAACATAGTGCCAATCTGCGCTGCGCGCCTTGCTGATGTTGATCACGACATCCAATTCTTTTCCGCCATCCTCAAGCGCTTTTCGGGATTCGGCCAGCTTGATGGCCGTCGTGTGGCCGCCATGCGGAAAGCCAATCGTTGTACTGGGATTGACGGTAGTGCCTGCCAGCAATTCGGTGCAGCGGGCCAGATAATAGGGCAGGATGCAAACGCTCGCCACCTCGTACCGAGCTGCGAGCGCACAGCCTTGCTCGAGTTCCTGCGTGGTAAGAGACGGATTGAGCAGGGAGTGATCGATCATTTTGGCTATTGCGTGGTATTCAAACCCGTTCGTCAAGGCATAACTCCTTACACCGTCCAAAGTTCTTGAGTGCCCGAAGCGGCTGAGTGCGGGGCGAGGCTGCACCGCGAATTGGTGACGCGGGTTCAGTTGCCGGTCACGAGTTGAAGCGCATCCCGCGCGTCCGCTGCCACCAGCAACGATTGCCGGTTTTCAGCCTTCAAGAAACCAGCAGCAACAGTGGAATCCAGAAATGCCAGCAATCCATTCCAATAGCCATCTGTATTGATGAGGATGCAAGGCTTGGCGTGGAGGCGCAACTGCGCCCATGTTAGCACTTCCATCAATTCGTCGAGCGTGCCAAAACCGCCGGGAAGGACGAGAAAGGCATCCGCCAATTCAACCATGCGGGCCTTGCGCTCATGCATGCTGGGCACTATCTCAAGGGAAGTGAGGCCTGCGTGGGCGATTTCTCTTCCGTCGAAGAAGTCCGGTAAAACGCCGATAACCTCTGCGCCACCTGCGATGGCCGCATCGGCTACCGCGCCCATGAGGCCCACACAGGCTCCGCCATAGACCAGACCGAGCCCGGCAGCGGCGATTCCCTGCCCCAGAGCGATGGCATCGGCGCGAAAGGCGGGGCTGGTTCCGGTGGCCGATCCGCAGTAAACAGCTACACGACGACAAGATTGTTCTTGAGTTGCCATTGATGGCTAGGATAACTCTCCGGCGAGCGAAAGGAGGCGAGGCCGGAGCCGGCACGGCCAAAGCCGGAAACGATACACTGGAGTACGGACCCTTCCCGCCTGGACTCTCGACTTGCAGCCGCTCATTGCCAATCTGAATCCCGAACAGCGCGCCGCCGTTGAGGCCACTGAAGGCCCCCTGCTGATCCTTGCCGGGGCCGGCTCTGGAAAGACGCGGGTGATTACCAGCCGCATTGCGTGGCTCATCCACGAAAAAGGCGTCGCGCCTGACTCGATTCTTGCCGTTACCTTTACGAACAAAGCGGCCAAAGAAATGGGCGAGCGCGTGGAAAAGCTGCTGGGCCATTCCACGCTGGCCAAGCCGCTGATCGCCACATTTCATTCGCTGTGCGTGCGCATTCTGCGGCGCGACATTGAAGCGCTCAAGGTGGGCAACGAAGGGCTTACGCGCTCATTTGCCATTTTCGACGAGAACGACCAGCAGAATATTGTGAAGCAGATCATGAAGCGCATGGGGCTGGATACCAAGCAACTGACCCCGCGCACGGTGCTTGGCCGCATTTCGTGGGCCAAGAACCACATGGTCGATCCGCAGGAATACTACCTTGCTTCCAAGGATCCGAACAGCGAGAAGATTGCTCACATCTTCAAGAGTTACCAGGCGGAGTTGCGCAGGAACAACGCGCTCGATTTCGACGATCTGCTGCTTGAGGCGGCGCGGCTGCTGAAGGTGTCAAGCGAAGTGAGGGAACGCTACCAGCGCCGCTATCGCTATCTGCTGGTGGACGAGTATCAGGATACGAACCGTCCGCAATATGAGCTGATGAAGCTGCTGGCCGGGGAACACCAGAATGTGTGTGCGGTGGGCGATGAGGACCAGAGTATTTACTCGTGGCGCGGCGCGGACATTCGCAACATTCTTGAGTTTGAAAAAGATTTTCCGAATGCGCGGATTGTGCGGCTGGAGCAGAACTACCGCTCGACGCAGGTGATTCTTGAAGCGGCAGGCGCGGTGGTGGCCAACAACCTGCGCCGCAAGGGCAAGACGCTGTGGACCGATCGACAGGGTGGCAGCCTGATTGGATATTACGAAGCGCCCGATGGCGAGAACGAAGCGCTGTTCATTGCAGACCGCATCCAGACTTTTCTGCGGCAAGCCGAAGCATCCTCAGGCGAGGCGCACTGCGCGGTGCTCTACCGGACCAATTCGCAATCGCGGCTGGTGGAAGAAGCGCTGCGGCGGTACAACATCAGCTACACGATGGTGGGCGGGTTCAGCTTTTACGAGCGCGCTGAGATCAAGGATCTGCTTGGCTATCTGCGACTGGTGCGCAATCCGCACGACTCGATGGCTCTGCAACGCGTGATCAATACGCCTGCGCGTGGAATCGGCAAGACGTCTCTCGAGACGCTGGAGCGGCTGGCGCTGGAGACGGGACAGTCCACCTGGGACGCGATTGGCGCGGCAATTCAAAATCGCCTGCTTCCGTCGCGCGCCGTGCAGGCGATTGGAGATTTCCGGCAACTGATTCTGGATGCGCAGGCGATGATGGATCCAGACTTTGCGGGGAAGCTCGCTGCGAGCCTGGAACAGGCCGTCGACGCGGATACAGGATTTGAATTTGGAGCTACGACGGAAGGGGCGGATGCCGCCAGCGCTGACTCGGCAACAGCATTTGATTTTGGTGGGAGCGCGAATCAGATTCCGCTGCTGGACGCTACGAACTTTTCGCCGTTTGAACAGGCGTCGAAGCGGCCGTTCCTGAAGATGCCGAAAGAAACTCCGCGCGCGGAGGAGTCGGACGATCAGGCGGAGAGCGCCATCGAAAAGCCCGCGTTCCGAGCGCCGGGAGATGCGGCAACTCTGCCGGAGCTGATTCGTTTCTTGATTGACAGGACGGGGTACATCAAGGCGCTTGAGGTGGAAGGGTCGCCGGAAGCCTTCAGCCGGATAGAAAACCTGAAAGAACTGGCGAATGCTGCGCATGATGCTGAAGTTCGGGGCGAGACGCTGGAAGATTTTCTCGATCATGCGGCTCTCGCGTCCGACTCTGACCAGATTGATCCGAATGCACGCGTGACCTTGATGACGCTACATGCAGCCAAGGGACTTGAGTTTCCGCTGGTATTTCTGGCGGGGCTTGAGGAGGGATTGTTCCCGCACTCGCGCACGTTGCAGAATCCCGAGGAACTGGAAGAAGAGCGACGGCTTTGCTATGTGGGCATGACGCGAGCCATGGATACGCTGATACTGACGCGTGCGCACTACCGGCGGCGCTATGGGAACGATGCGCCGGAGATGAGCATTCCTTCGCGCTTCCTTGAGGAAGTGCCGAATCAGTTGGTGGAAAGTTTGGGTGGACGTCCTGCGTGGGGTACTTCGGCCTACGGTTCAGGACGAAGGGCAGGCGGACAGCGCGGCCACGGCAGTTCAGATTTTGAAGGGGAGCAACACTACAACTACGAAGACGAAAGCCAGGAAGCCTACAATCCCGCCGCGGCGCGCAGCAAGAGTGGAGAGTCGAAGCCGTTTGTGGCTTCGTGGATGACGGCCAAGCAAGGGGCAGGAGCGGGAAAGCCGCCGGATTCCCTGGATAATATTGCGCGATTCTTTGGCGGGAAGGCCGGCGCGGTCAGGCGGCCTGCGATGGACATTCCGGAGACGCATGGCGCACACGGATTGAAGAAGGGCCAGCGCGTGAAGCACTCGAAATATGGAGAAGGAACCGTGCTGATGCGCGAAGGCGAAGGCGAAGACGCGAAGCTGACCGTGATATTCAACCGGCACGGCATGAAGAAGCTGATTGAAAAGTTCGCGAACCTGGAAAAGATTTAGCTTGCTTCCCTCTTCTCGTTTTTGGTGCCGGTGAGGGAGAGTGCCTGGGTCGCGGCCGAGAGACCCGGCAGGTTCACGAGTAGATGCTGCACCAGTGCGTTGATGGCTGCTTCCCGTTCGTCCGGAGAAGCCCAGGCGGCGCGACATGGACGATCAGGGACGGATTCGGTAAGTTCGGGCATGGTTCTTCGCTCCTGGATGGGCTCCCGCACTGCTTCCTCTCCACTATCGGCGGAGTTGAGAAGTAGGTGAATGCAATTGTGCTTTGCGGAGTTCCATTCCCAGAATGCGCCGAGGGAGCGTAATTGTGCGCAAATGAGAAGAAGCTTATTTTCGGCTTCCGGTATTCAATCGTTACGGCTGCGCGCCGTCTTCTTCAACAAATTTCTTCCCACCTAGTCGGCCCCCGTCGGCGTACCACGTCTCTTCGCCCCAGGTGGTGAAGGTCTCGTCCACATACTCTACGCTGAGCTTGACGCCGCTGAAGGAAAGCTTCACGAACGAAGACACGGCGGTGTTGCTGCCGGGTGAAGTCTCCTTGCGGTTGAAATACTCGGCTGGAGTGCAGCCGGGATCGGAAGCCTTTTCTCTTTGCACCTCATGCGGAATGCAGCCGTTGCCGATGAGACGCGCGTTGTAATTGACGGCGGTGTCGTCATAGAGAACGCAACGATGCTCGTGACCGAAGAACCAGCCAAAGATGGCGTCGTTGCCGATTCCGTTGATCGCGAGCAGATCGCGAATGTCGTCGCGCAGGGGTTGGGAATCAAGAAATTCCTGGTGATGTCCGGAGACGGGCTGATGATGCGTGAGGAAGATCGTGGCCTTCTTGCTTTTAGTGAGCAGGCCGACGAGCCAGTTCCATTGTGCGGTGAGCGCATCGCCGGGTGATTGCGGCTTCAGGTGTCCGTCGGCGTAGGCCGTGTCGAGACCGATCAGGCGCCAGTTGGCGTTCTCAAGGCAGAAGAATGGCTGCTTCTGATCGAATGCGGGCAGAACCGTGGAGAAGTAGTATTCGCCGCCGCTGTACATTTCGTGGTTGCCGTTGAGCGCGAAGCTGCCCTCGGGATGAATGGCGGATACGGCGTCGGCCATGTCAACGCGCATAGGCCAGAGGGCCAGAAATTTTTCGCACTCGTGCTTTGTGCCGCCGTAGTAAATGTCGCCGAGATGAATAGCGTAGCCGGGGTTCTGCTTGCGGACCACTGCGGCAATTTTCTTGGCGGCATCGTTGTCTCCGCCCCAGTCGGCGAGTAACACCACTTCGCATTCGTCGGGCAGCGGCGTGGCGTTAGGCGCTCCCGGGGGATAGGGCGCTCGGTCGTCGAAGGTCCTGAGGCGAAGCATCTCGGAGATGATGGCGGCCCAGGCGGGCTGCTGTTTGCCGGTTTCATCCTGATGAATTGCACCGAGGAGGGCGTGGACCTTGTGGGCTAGCACTTCAATCTCGGTGATGATCCAGAGCGGGTTCCAGTCGCCATAAGCCTGCAAATTCGGAACGTCGGAGAAAACCTTTGAGAGTGCAGACTGAAAAAGTCCGACAGCTTCGAAGCGCGAAACGTAGTGCTTGTCATCGTGCGAAGGCTCGGACTGAATTTTCTTGGCGAGGTCGTTGACCAGGGCAAGCAACTGAAGGCGCTTGGCTTCAATTTCCGCGGCGTCGCTGGAGCCGAGACCGTGCGCAATCGCGTCCGTGAGTTCCGCAGTGGGATTGGTCAGCTGATCCTGTATGTGAAGGATGCTTTGAGTGACAAAGCTCTGGCTTCCTGAGGCTTCATGCATCGGAACGACTCCGGGAGAACTTACTTGAAGTGAATTAAAGCAAAGTCTAGCACTACTCGAGGCGATGGCTGGGCCTTCAAGATGTTGCACTTCGTAGCCGGTTCTCTTGTTTTCTACGGCGTCAATTCCAGGTGCGTGATGTGGAGGCTGGACTGGGTCTCAGGGACGGTGCCGTCGTTTACTTCCACTTCAGTGGGCTTGCCGACGATGAGGATGCGCTGCACGGCTTTGCCGTGGCCGGGGACGACGACGCGTTGAGTGACGGCGTTCGTGTCGGAATGAACGGTGACCGGGACCTCACACGAGGCGTAGCCTGCGTTCGAGATGTTGACGGCGACGAGCCACTGGCCGGTTTTTTCGGCCTCGGGGAACACCGAGTCGATGGTCAGATCTGGCAGGCCTTTGTCGGCGTCGACCCAGTCGGCAAAGAGCCAGGTGAGATCGCGGCGGATGCTTGCCTGCTCAAGAAACTTTTCGAATTCTCCGGGGCCACGGTCGCGCAGATAGCCAAGGCTCGTGTCGGCGGCGGGATCGTATGCACGAAGAGCTGCGGACAGAGCAGCATCGCCGGCCACGTCGCGGAGCATCCAGAAGAAGTAAGTAGCTTTGGTGCGGTAGTAAATGGGCGAGATAGCGAGCGCCAGCGGCTGACCGGTGCTTTCCCCAGGGCTGGCAGGCTCTGCCAGCGCGAGTGCGGGACGGGAAGACTCAAGCTGCTCCAGAGCGCGCGTGCGGCCGCGCTGCTTTTCGACCCAGAGCGTGCCCATGAAGTGAGCTACGCCTTCCGACAGCCAGGCGCGAGGCGACTGCATCCAGGCGTGCGTGAGGGCGTGGGCGAGTAGGTTCTGCAACTCTTCCGGCGCAGCCTCGCGGATGGAAGTGGCGAGCAGTGCGCCGGTTTCAAAAGGGGCGTCGTCGGGATCGGGCAGATCGAGCACCGTGAGTTGGGAGCGCGGGGTCTTGCCCAGCCAACCCTGCAGGAACGGAGTAACCATGGATGCAGCGGCGGACCAGGATTCAACGGCCGCTTCGTCGATAGGAAGGGTCCAGAGTGTGGTGTTTTCGGCGGTATGAGCTGTGCGCGCGGCAACAAAGAGACTGGGCGCCTCGAAGCCGAGGACCGAACTGTCGAGAGTGGCAGTGGCGACGCCGTTGACCTCCTGCCCCATGCTGTCGACCGAGGTAACCGTGAGCGGAGCGGGATGGCCGTTGATGAGCGCGACGTTGGGCGCTTTGCCATGGGGAAATTCGACGGTGAGATGGAGACGGAACTGGGCGCCGGCCATGCGGAGCTTGTGCTCGCCCATCTCGTCGAAGAGACGCGCGCCGTCCCCGAGAATGACGGGGATGCTGGAGACGGGATACCAGACGACGTTGCCGAATCCGCGCAGGCCGGTGAAGGGGACGCTGATGCCGTCCCAGTCAGAACGGAGCGCCACATCCTGAGGCGTACCGATGACGAGGAGCCGTTGCGCGGATTGCGCGATCGTACCGGAGTAGGTGACATCGAGTTGGATGGTCTGGCCGGGGGCGAGCGGCGCGGGGAGCGTGACGGCGGCTTCGTGCAACTGGCCAGTATGGTCTGCATCGGAGTTGAGCGTGGCTACGGAAACGGCGACATCGCGGCCGAGGACGCGAATGCGGTCCCAGTTGAGTGAGGAAGAGATTTGCAGGGGAATATGAGCGACGGGGGTTTGCGCGTCATTGCGTGCGGTGATGCGGGCGCGAACTGCAATGCCTCTGTCGGCAGTTTGAAGATGGACGTCCATGTCAAAGCCGACGAAAGTGATGGCCTTGCGTTCTTCGTCTGTGGCGATAGGCGCTTTGACGAGTTGAGGAGCGGGAATCGCTGCCTCCGTCGTGGTTTGGCCGGTGTCGTCTGTGGAGCGGGAGAAGATGACTTTGCCGCTGGGCTGCGGGGGCGCTGGTGCCGCTGGAGATTGAGAGAACAGAGATGCGCACAGCCCGAACACAACAAGCGCGACGAGAATGCTGGGCCCATTTGGACGGCGGACGATGGAGAACTTCATGAGCCCAGGCCTTTCAACTTCTTTGGCTTTGACGGAGCAGCCGACGACGAGTTTGAT
>Ga0302320_10022524_pt1 | contig 12434 bp, 12 predicted proteins | sample Bog_T0_3_FD_202130 | JGI IMG/M metagenome (GOLD analysis project Ga0302320, IMG submission 202130) | Peat permafrost microbial communities from Stordalen Mire near Abisko, Sweden - Bog_T0_3 | ecosystem: Environmental > Terrestrial > Soil > Wetlands > Peat | place: Sweden: Abisko, Stordalen Mire...
CTGGCGGGATCAATCGCTGGATTACGAAAAACAAACCCGCCAAACTTCCGAGAAATAGAAACTGGCCGATCTCAATACCGGTGTTGAAGCCGAGAAGGCTGAGGATGCGGTGAGTTGTATCGAGTCCCATATCGGCGATAGACGACGCGAAGCCTAGCCCGTGCAGCAGGCCGCACAAGAAAATGAGGCCGATGCGATTGAGTCTACGGGCATTTGGGCGAAACAGATTGTCCAGAGCCATGAAGACGATGCTGGCGGCGATCCCTGGCTCGATCACACGCGACGGAATGTGGACGTAGCCAAGGGCCGACAAGGTGAGAGTGACACTGTGCGCGACAGTGAACGCGGAAACAGCGCCCAGCCAATAGCGCCAACCGGCCGCTCCAATGAGGATGGTCAACAAAAAGAGCAGATGATCCGGGCCGGTGAGGATGTGATCGATGCCGGTGGCGATAAACGTGGCGAGCAGGTCGAGTTTGCCCGGCAGCAGCTTGAAATGCGTGGCGCCTGGAGTGAGCGCGAGCATCTGCACCTCTTTACCGCGGCTGACTTTCAGCGTGAGCATTTTATCGCGCCGGTTGGCCGCAAAGAAATCGGTATAGAGATACAGATGCCTTGGCTCGCCGCTGAAATTCACGCGGTGCATCACAACGACATAACTGGTGCTGGCAGAGCCAAGTTGGGCGTCTTGCGCGCCCCGGGGCATCAAGATCCAGGTGAGAACCGGCTGGCCGCCCAGCGAAGCGTCGCGAATCTGGAAGTGGGCGTCAAATTGCCCCTGCATGGTTTGGTTCGAAAGGCGCAGGTCGGCGGCTGTGAGAGCTCCGTCGGCTTCCGTTGTTATGCCGCGGAAAGCGGAGACGGGAATCGAGACCACAACAAAGGCAGAGTTGCCCACAACGTGAACCGTGCCAGTGTTTTCGGGCATGAGATGGCACAAGGCGGGTTTCGGCACAATCAAAAGTCCAAAAGCCAATAAGACGCGCCACAACGAAGTAAAAATCTTGGCGGCGATAGTTTGCATGATCATTGGCGGTCTCTCCTTGTTAACAAGACTAAGAGACCCTTATGGAGGAATTATGGAGGCGCGAACTTTGCGCTCTCCATTTTTTCCACACAGTTTCCTGCCAAAATCTGGGTGTGCTCAGTAGCTGAAGAATAAGGAGCGGACTATGAAAGGACGATGGATTGTTTTCCCGGCAGGGATTCTGATTGCCATTACAGGCTTTGCGTGGACGGGACAGGAACCGGACCGGCCGATGCCACCCCGGCCGCCAAAGGAGGCGCTGGCGGCGTGCGAATCGAAGGCGGAGGGTGGCGCTTGTACGGTGGAAACTAGCAATGGGGACAGCGTGACTGGCCGATGCCGGCGCGGGCCGCGAGGTGAGACGCCGCTTGCCTGTGTTCCCAGCAATGGACCGGGACCGGAAATGGGCGCGCGCTTTGGCAGTACAGAGACAGTACCAGGCTCACAAGTGTCAACGGCGGGTGTGCTCTGCAGCTACATAGTGAGCAAGACGAACAAAGAGTTGGCCTTGCCTAGCAGCGCGCAGTGGTCTTGCAGCGCGACGGAGAGAAAGTTGACGGCCAATGGTATTCCCGATCATCCAGCCGGCCAGTTTCCGAATCCGGGGAACCCGAACACGATCGCGGTGCAGAATGTACACTTCACTACGGCCCTCACGCCAGCGCTGCGGAAAGGCTCGCCGGTTCCGGTGAAGATTGCCGGGTATGCCATCAACGGAATCAAGTTCGATCCTGGGACGGCGCAGAGTTGTACCGAAAACTGCGGCAACCATGGAGAAGATCCCCGCGGGCGATGGCGCATTGAAGCGCTCAACCAAAGCTATTTCGATTTTGGAGTTGATGAAAATAACGCGCACGTGCAGCCGGATGGTTCGTATCACTACCACGGCGTACCGACGGGCCTTTTGAAAGCGGCTGGCAATAGCGGGCAGAAGATGACTCTGGTTGCATGGGCCGTTGACGGCTTCCCGATTTATGCCCGCTACGCCTATTCCGTTGCGAGCAATCCGGGGAGCGCCATCCGCGACCTCCGTTCAAGCTACCGCCTTAAGAGTTCGCCGGATGCCGAAAGGCCGGGAATCGGTATCGCGCCGATGGGGACGTTTACGCAGGACTACCAATATGTAGCGGGTTCCGGCGACCTGGATGAATGCAATGGGAGAAGCGGCGTGACGCCTGAGTTCCCGAAAAGCACTTACTATTACATGTTGACGGAAAGCTATCCGTATGTGCCGCGATGCGTAAAGGGCAATCCATCCGCCACCCAGGAGCATGAGATGCCGCCGCCCGGAATGGGCAGGCCAAGTGGCGGGAGGCTCAACGGACCGCCACCTCGATAGCTGTGGGTTTTTGAATGCGTCCAGATCGAAATTAGCCTGGAAAGAAGCGCTTTTCAATCGCCGCAAGCAAGCCCTTATCGAGCTTGAATTTGATCTCAACCCCGCCGCCTGTCGGACAGCAATGGGCGTCGCCCGTTTTCCACACGGCACTTTTGAAGGTGAGATTTTCCATGTCCAAACCGCCGCCCGTCTCAATTTCAGAGCCGGCTGGAAGAATGTCTGCCAATGCTGCTGAAACGGCCTCATCAGTGTTTATCCTCACCGGCCCATCTTTGTCAAACCACCAGTAAGATTCATAAGAATAGAAACCGGTACCTCCCATGAGATCGCTAGTAGCCAAGATTTTGATGCCACCCGCATCCATAAAGTAAGCTGGTCCAATTTCTATACCGATCGCTTGAAGATGATAAATTTCGTAGAATTGCCCCGATGGAACGCGAACCAAAATTGATTTCCAGTCAATCTTTCCGGCTTCAATGTCTTGGTCGAAGTAGTAAAAGAGATTGTAGACGGCGAACTGGTGGGTTTCTCCTACCTTGCTCAGTTCTGTCTTGAATCTGTGTTGCTGATGCACTTGCGATTTCCCGCGTGCAGTGCAATCTGTGCAGAAATCGCTTCCATCATCTCTTAGGAAGGGGTCGTCCGTGAAGTAATTGAGTGGATGTGGGGACGAGACATCGAACTCTCGTTTCAAGCCCGGAACTTCTCTTTGCCAAGCTCTAGCGGTTTTGGTATTTGCTGGTGGAGTGGTGGGTTCAGCGGCATGGCTCGACAAAAAGAGGACCAGCCAAACCCGCGCGAGCAGTGCTAATCGACGCACATTCACATTAAGGATTGTATGTGTTTTCGGTTGGAGGTGGCTACTAGGCTTGCTAGCGCGGTTATTTCGGCAGGGTGGGAGATTCGAGATCGAAGCGATAGCCAACGCCGTAGACGGAGGCGATGCAACTGGCGGCTGGGCCGGCTGAGGAAACCTTGCGGCGTATGTTCTTGATGTGGCTGTCGATGGCCCTGTCACTTACATCTTTGAAAAGGGTATGCAGGCTATCGAGAAGTTCGGCGCGCGTGAAAACGCGGCCCGGCCGCGAGACAAGGAGACGCAGCAGACGGTACTCCAACGGCGTCAAGTTGAGGCGCGTTCCGTGCCAAACAAACTGTTGCGCGTCTTCGTCTATTGAATATGGAAGCGCCGCCGCTTGGCCGACCTTTCCTTCGGCGCGCCGGACGAGCGCGTGAATGCGGGCCATGACCTCGCGCGGGCTGAAGGGTTTGCAGACGTAATCGTCCGCTCCCGACTCGAATCCGCGCAGACGGTCGGCATCTTCCACTCTTGCCGTGACGAAGACGATGGGCACGGAGGAGATGGAGCGAATCTGGCGGCATAGTTCGAGACCATCAGGGCCGGCCAGCACCACGTCGAGCAGGACGGCGGAAAACGTTTGTTTCCGAATCAGCCGCAGAAGGTCGCGTCCATCTTCGAGGCATGTTGGAATGAATCCCTCGGCGGAGAGATAGTCTCTGAAGAGCGCGCTGATGCTGGGGTCGTCTTCCACCACCAGAACGTGCCGTTGCGGCGGAGCCGGGTTCATTGGCGGTGTGGATTCCTTGGCATGGAAATCAAAATGGCGAGGCCACCTAACGGCGACGCTTCCGCTGAACATTTGCCGAAGTGCGCATTGACTATAGCGCGGCAGATAGCGAGTCCGAGGCCGCTGCCGCCGAGCTTCCGGCTACGCACGGGATCGGCACGATAGAGCGGCTCAAAAACGCGCTGCAAATCCTGGCCGGGCACGCCTGGCGCGGAGTCTTCCCAGCGTAGACTCACGGAATCGCCGCCGGCTGTGAGCCGAACCGCGATGCGACCGGGGGAATCGGTGTACCGCAGACTGTTTTCGAGCAGGTTTTCGAGCAACTGCCGAATACGGCCTTCATCCCAACGGACTGACAGGCTTGGAAATGCGTTCTCCAGAGTTACAGAGATGCCCACCGTGCCAAGGCGGACGGCAGCGCTATCGAGCACATGCTTGAGCGTTTCAACTGCATCCATCTCGGTAAAAACGTGCGGTAGCGCACCCAGATCGGCGAGGGAAACGGTGTGCAAATCTTCGACAATCCGTTTGAGAGCGAGCACGCGTTCATGCAGAGCATCGATGGCCTCTCGCGAGATGGGACGGACGCCGTCGAGCATGGCCTCGCAGCCTCCTTGCAAAGCCGTGAGCGGCGTGCGCAATTCATGAGATAGCTGGGCCAGCCAGTTCTTACGAGAGTTCTCGAGCGTTTCCAAGGACCCGGCCATGGCGTTGATGTTACGAACAAGATCGGCGATTTCGTCGTGGCCACCCTCTGGCAGGCGAATCTTGAAATCGCCGTGGGCGATGTGGGCGGTGGCCATTTGGGCCGCGCGCAAAGGCTGAACGAGACGCTGCGAAAACAGCAGAATTGCGCTGAAAGCCAGCACAAAAGCGAGAGCGCTCACGGCCGCAATGCTTTTGTATTGATCGTGCAGGAAGCGCCGGTCGAGATCTTCCGAAGCGCGATGGAGCTTGATCAATTGGACGCGCGCCGCGAGCTTCCCGTTGACCACAACGGGCTCTTCCATCACTGCGCTGCCTTGCGGAAAAGCCCGCCCGGCCATGATCCGTCCATCGCTGCTGAGAACCAAAACGCGTCCGCCGAATCCAGCGCCTGGGAGATCCTCCCATACGTGCTCAGGAGGCGGTCCTTCGGGAGGCCCATCGGCAAATTCAGGCGGTTGAGGCGGCCTCTCACGCCGGCCAGACTGTTGGCCTTCCATCCGTTTCGCTTGCTCTTCGAGTAGCTCGGGCATACTGAGGCCAAGATTCGAAGAGTTGAAACTCCCGCGGTGGATCGCTTGCCGTACAACAGAGGCGAAGACCCTAAGCTGCTCCTGGTCGCGCTCGTCGAGATAGCTGTTGAACCCGCTGCTTACCTGGCGAATCACGACGCCCGCGATACCGAGGATGGTGACAGCCATCAATACGGAAGTGACCAGAGCTAGCTTGTGGAACAGCCGCAGGCGCATGCGAGGTGACTTCAGTATAGACATAAAAAGTCTTTTTTGGAGTTGTTTGCTCACCCATATTTTCTCCACAATGCTTCCCTACCTTGAAAAACAGAGAGGCGAAAAACATGTTTCCGAGAAAGACCGATCAACCATCGATTGGCACAAGAGCGCGCATTGCGGGCGCGGCCCTGCTGGTTGCCTTTGGCGTGACAGCCGGATGCGGCGGCAATTCCGCAGCTTCCTCTTCGAGCACTACGACCACGACGACTAGCACGGCCAACACTTCAGCAGTGGATTGCAGCTACAGTGAAACCACAGCGAATCCCTCCGCCGGGTTCACGAGCCAAGCGACATGGAGTTGCACGGCCACCCAGCGGTCGCTCAGCGCCAACGGGATTCCCGACCACTCCGTGGGAACTTTCCCAAACCCCAACAATCCAAACGCCATCACGCAGCAGAGCGTAAGTGCGTCGGCATCGCTGACTCCCGCGAATACCGGCACTTCGACCAGCGTTCAACCCTCGGGCTACGCTCTGAACGGCGTCAAGTTTGACCCAGGCACTGCCGGAGGGTGTCCCAACAACGCAACCAGCACTTCAAGCTGCTCGCTCATCGGCTCAAGCGGGCCGTGGACGCTTGAAGCCCTAGGCCAGACATCGTTCGATTTTGGAATTGACAGCAACAACGCCCACGTACAACCGACCGGAGCGTATCACTACCATGGCATGCCCACAGGGATTTTGAATAACAATAATGCCACCGGGCAGAAAATGCTTTTGGTGGGCTGGGCCACCGATGGATTTCCCATCTACGCGCGCTGGGGATATAGCGTGGCAACCGACTCCACCTCCGCGCTCAAGGTGCTCAAAGGCAGCTACCAGTTGAAGAGCACTCCCGACTCGGGGCGCCCCTCGACTTCAATCATCCCCATGGGAGCGTTTACACAAGACTACGAATACGTGGAGGGAAGCGGAGATCTAGATGCGTGCAATGGACGCACTGGCGTGACGCCGGAGTTTCCGAATGGCATCTATCACTACTACATCACCGACACATACCCGTTCATTCAACGCTGCGCCTATGGCACAGTTACAAGCGCCACCAATGGAGCACAGCAGAAAGCGGCGGTCAACAAGCGCCGGTAAGGCGAGGCTCCTATGCATAACGGCGTTTTGCTTGGTATTCTCGTTCTCTGGGCCGCGCCCGCTTTGCAGGCGCAGCTTGTCTCCGAAGCCTTGTCCACGTTTCCGCCTAGTACGGAATCGTTTGAGTACAACAACCTCGCTTCGCTGCGGATGCTGCCCCATTTCGATTCGTTCCAGCAACAGTTTTCGAGCAAGCCGCTGGAACTGGTGAACGCCGCATTGGGCAAACTCGATATCGAACAAGATCAGGTGACCGAGTTGGCGCTGGGGTCGAGCAAAGAGGTTGCCTATGGTTTGCTGAGTGGCGCATTCAGTGGTTCGTTGGCCGCCAAGGTGGCCGCTCGGAAGTCGATTCGCGCCTTAAAGCTCGAAGACCGGAAAATGTATTGTCCGGGGGGTGGCGTGTGTCTTGTTTTTCTGGAAGATTGGCTGCTGGCCTTCGGGCCCCCCGATCAGTTAAACGCCATGCTCCAGGCGCGCGAGGGAACAGCCGCCAGTTTGGGCGCGAATCCCCTGATCGCGATGTTGATGAATGCCACGGACGGGTCAGCGCCGGTGCGGGGCATAGCGCCCGGAAGCCGGTTCAATCTCTTTCTTTCCGACGGGATGAGAAGCGAACTCGGCGTGGCTCTCGATTTATCTGAGGTTTCGGCAAGTATCGAAGTTCTGGCGTACAGCGTCACTTTCGATAAGGCGGCCCACATCAAAGCGGCGTTAGAGTGCAGGTCGCCGATATGGGCGGCCGCGCTACGACAAACGCTGTGGGGGGTGGGCCAAATCGAAAATGCCAAAAGCGCCGGCAAGCCGCTCACGGCGGCGGCGCTTCAGAATGTGGATGTGGGCTTATCCGGCAGTACGATCAGAGTCGCGATGGACACGGCGTGGCCACTTCCTCTGTGACTGAAAAGAATTCGTAATTACTAAAAACTGACCTACCGGGCAAACTAAGTCTCACAAAAAAACATCCGTCGCCTGCCGAGTGCATCTGAGCTTCCCGGAGGTAGTTTCCATGTCTATGAAATTTTTGAAGAATTTTGCTTTGGCCACTATGATTGTGGCCCTCCCGACCCTCGCTTCCGCCGGAACGGCCAATTTGGCCGGTGGTGAGACGAAGGTCTATTTGAGCAGCGGTTTTGTCTCCGCGCTTTCCTCTTTGGGCGTTACTCCGGGAGCCGTTGGTCCGGCCTCTCTGTATAAGGGTGTGGCCACATTTCCGGTGACCGTGGGTATCGCTGACTTGACCAACACCTATGTCGATCTGGGGCATGTAGGTGGTCTTTCCCTTACGGCGGGGTCCACAAAAGTGACTCTGGTTAACTTCCAAATCGAAGCCCTGCCCGGCAGCCATGCTTATATTTCCGGTATTGTCACCGTCAACGGCGCCATCGTCGGTCGCATTCCTCTGTTCGACCTTGCAGTCGGAAATGTTTATCAGCCAAACAAGGAGAGCTTGAGCATCCAGAACGTCACCGTTACCCTCGACGCGACGGCTGCATCAGCTCTGAATAGCGTGTTCAAAGTATCCGCCTTCGCTGGCGGCTTCGGTATTGGGACGGCCTCTTCCTTGAGTTTTGTGGAGTATAGCTGCTACTAATTTTGGCTGTCCGTAGCCAACTGCGTCCGGCTTCAGGTGAGCCGGCCTGCGCTTGGACGCGGCGTACGCATCGCCTTACCGCAACAGCCTCCACGAAGCCCTTTGCCTTGCTGCTAAAATACAAAAGGTCAATCGAATGCGGGAGTAACTCAATGGTAGAGTCACAGCCTTCCAAGCTGTTGGTTGCGGGTCCGATTCCCGTCTCCCGCTCCATTTTTTCAACAACTTGTAAGAACGCGATTCCACGCCTTTACTCCCTTTCCTCCTTTCTTGTCTGCGCCGTTGGGCTAATGTATAGAGTGCGCGCTGTGAACGCGGCCAATATCTGACCTTGCCTGGGATAACCATCCATCAATCCGAGACAAATCGCCTCCATGCGATTCGCAGCATGTTTCCGCAGTATGTGCGGACCGCCGTTGTTTGTTTTCTGGCTGCGTGGCTGGCCTACACTCTTTGCGAAAACGTGCAGCGGATCGCGGCCTACTATGTCCCGATACCGGTTGGCGACTACTGGCGTGTGCCGCAGTTTTTGAAAGCCTACCAAACACTGCAAATAGCGTCGTTTTGGAGGCAACATAATGAGCATCGGATCATTTTTCCGGAAATCGTTTTTGCGCTTGATATGTTGCTGGCGCACGGCCGAATGCTCTGGCCCATCGTTTGCAGCCTCCTTTGTTACAGCGGTGTCTGGGCCGTCTTATGTTCGACAGTGGCGAGCGACCGGGAGATTCCTTCATTTAACCGCTGCTGCGCAGTTTTGGTCTCAGGCATATTGATTTTTTTGCCGGGATCGGCGTTGGTGTTGGCGGAGCCGTTTTTGTTGCAATGGCCGATGATGCAACTCGGCGTGGCGCTGGCCATTTTCTTTTTGAAAAAAGCGGCGGATACGGAACGAATACTTTTTTTGGCGCTGGCCATTTCGGCGGCGGTGGTCGCAACTTATTCTTCGGCTAACGCGTTGGTGCTGTTCCCTTTGCTCATTGCGATTGGCTTCACGGTGCGCCTCTCGAAGCGCTTCATGGCCGTGTTAATCGTGTCCGCGGTTTTTTTCGTCGGCCTTTATTTCATCGGGTATCGCTTTTCCGATAGCAACTTCCGGGCGGTGCTCTTGCATCCCGCCTATTTTCTTGCTTTCACCGCAACCTACTTAAGCATGCCGTTCGGCAATCTGTTTGGACCGGCCTTTGGCGTTTGGCTGGGCTCGTTGAATTTCGGTCTGGTGATTTTTTCCGCTATACGCTCGTGGCGAACTCGCCTGTTAGGAACGCCTGCCGCAGTGGTCCTCTTTGGTTTCTACGCATTCACGCTCCTGACCATCGCGATTACCGCGGCTGGGCGCATGGACCCGGGAGATCCGACTTTTGGCTCCGCCCGCGTGACGCGCTATCTTACGGTCCCCTTTCTCAATTGGGCTGTGGTTGTGTTGCTCTGCTACTGGATCGCCGCGCGGCTGCGCTGGCGCTTCGGGTTGGCTGTGGGCCTGACAGGTTTCTACACTCTCTTCCTACTTGTCGGCGTGTACAAACTGCGAAGCTGGCAGGAAGCGAACGAAGCCGAATTTGCCAATGCTCAGGTGACGGCAATGAGCTTGGATACCGGTCTGGCCGATTCTGAGTTGATAGCCAGAATTTTTCCGTCGCCCGAATTTCTAGAAGTATTCTTACCGCCGCTCAAGGCGCAACACCTGGCCATTTTTAGCCGTCATCATGAAGATTGGTTGGGCAAGAGCATCACGCAGTTCGGCGGCATGCTCAATAGAACGACGCCCGGGCAAATCGTAGCGATTCACCCGGTTGAGCATGGGCTGGAAGTTGTGGGATGGGTGAATTCGAGCGACGTGCGTGATCCGTATCCGCGCATTCTGTTGGTCAATGAACGCGGCCAAGTTGTGGGCTGGGGACGCCGCCCCAGCGCGGGCTTGCCGCCCGATTGGCTTTCGCCGCAGACGCCTGAGCACGAATCTTGGGTGGCGTTTGCGAATTTAGCAATACCGACCCGGAGCATTTCCGCTTACGCAGTCGCTCGGCATGGTGTGGTTCCCATTACCGGCGTGCGAGCGGTGCCTGCTTTGGAAGGAGCCTCGCGCTCCGACGTCGATAAAGCGATCCCCGATGTTACCTGGCAAATGGACAAAAGCTGGACGCTGAATGAAACGCCCACAATCCCACGATTTGGCTGGAAACCGGCAACGAGTCCGATCTACAGTTCCTGGCAACATCGCGATGAAAATACTGGGCGCATTGTGGCCGAATTCGCGCGGCCGCCGAATGGCTGCGTGAGCATGGGCGTTTTGCATGGGCCGTCGGCAGGCGGGCTGGCTGCACAATTCCTGGACGCCGATACAGGAGCAGTGCTTGGCGAATTTCCGTTTCGCGATCACGATTATTTGTGGTCACTTTGGCGAGTGAGAGCGAGCACTAACGTAAAGCGGATACGGTTTGTAGCATCCGACAATGGCAAGGATTGGGGTCAATGGCTGGCGGTCACAGGACCGTTAGGCTGCTGGTGAGGCCCACCTCTTACGCAAACGAAACACGATCCAAACGATGAGTCCGATGACGGCCGCACAGCCAGTCGCGATGAGCGAATAACGATGGACCTGTTCCGAAGTATGTTCCCAGCCATCCCCGAACGAGTAGCCGAGCGTGAGAAAGGTAGCCACCCAAACCGCGGCGCCAGTATACGCGAATTGAGCGAAGCGGCGAAGCTTCAGGTGCGACATGCCGGCCACCAGCGCCGTATAGTGGCGAACGCCGGGAATAAAGTAGCCGATGCTTAACAGCCACAAACCAAAGCGTGAGAACCAACGGGTGACATCATCCAGGTGTTTGGGCGTCATGCGGACGTATTTGCCATAGCGGAAAACCACGTCGCGGCCAAATTTCAAACCCAGCGTAAAGCTGAGCGTAATGCCGCACATGCTGCCGGCCAGCGCACACGCGAACGCGGGCACCGGCTGCAGACGTCCTTTGTAAATCAAATAGCCACAGAACACCAGCAACGTTTCATCGGGAATGGGCAAGCCAACAATGCCCAACATCAGAAGAAAGAATAAGCCCGGGTAGCCGTGCTGCGCGAGCCATGCCAGGATAGTTTGCATGCGAACAGTAGTCGCAGGATAACAGCATTGCGCTACGATTCGGGTATGGCGAAGTCGAACAGTCTCATCTTTGAAGTGAAGTGCCCCTGCTGCGAGGCGACGCTTCAGATCGATCCCGAGTTGCAAATCGTACTTCATCATCAGGCTGTTGAGAAAAAGCCTCCGATTGAGGATTTACAAGCGGCCGTGCAGAATCTGAAGGGAGAGGCGGCCCGCCGCAACGACATTTTTGAGAAAAGTTTTGCCTCACACTTGAATTCAGACAAGGTGCGTGAGAGGAAATTTGATGAGTTGCTGAAGCAGGCGAAAGAAGATAAGACGGTTGGGCCGCCGAAGCGGCCGTTTGATTTGGACTAGGTCTTCAGTTGTTTGCTGAAATCGCCGCGCGCGAGGCGCTTTACAAAATCGATGTCGCCTTCCAGAAAATCAATCCCGGGCAGGGTGGATAAATCCACCCAGGAAATTTGTTCGAACACCTTCGGTTCGGGTTCTCCCGCATACGCCGTGACGGCGAAAAACAGCAAGTGAACACGGCTACCGCTGGGGTAGTCGTGTTCATAGCGAGCCAGCTCGTCCCCGATTTCCGCTTCAATGCGTAGTTCCTCGCGTAGTTCACGAATGAGCGCTTGCCGCGGAGACTCGCCGTGCTCTACCTTGCCGCCGGGGAACTCCCACTTGTAGGGGTGACGATCCCCTTTGCGGCGCTGGCCGAGCAGTACTTGACCGTTTTTGATAATAATCGCCGCGGAGACTAGGAGCGGCGGACGGATTTTCGCCATCGTCTATGTGGTGGCACTCCCGGAAGCCACAAGCTGCCGGAGCACGAATGGCAGAATACCGCCGTTACGATAATACTCGGCTTCTTGCGGTGTGTCGATGCGCGCGCGCGCGGTGAAATGGCGGCGTCCGCCATCCAGCCCAGTCAAGGTGACCTTAACGGTGGGCGCGTTGCCGGTCATGGCTGCCGCAATACCCGAGATGTCAAAGCTTTCCTCACCGGTGATGTGCAATGATTCGCGTCCCTGACCCTCCAGAAATTGCAGCGGCAGTACGCCCATCTGCACCAGGTTCGAACGATGAATGCGTTCAAAGCTTTCGGCAATGACCGCGCGCACACCCAGAAGCAACGTGCCTTTGGCCGCCCAATCGCGAGAGGAACCGGAGCCATACTCTTTGCCGGCTATCACTACCAAGCCGACGTCTT
>Ga0302320_10022525_pt1 | contig 12434 bp, 11 predicted proteins | sample Bog_T0_3_FD_202130 | JGI IMG/M metagenome (GOLD analysis project Ga0302320, IMG submission 202130) | Peat permafrost microbial communities from Stordalen Mire near Abisko, Sweden - Bog_T0_3 | ecosystem: Environmental > Terrestrial > Soil > Wetlands > Peat | place: Sweden: Abisko, Stordalen Mire...
TCCTTGTGCTTGTCGTTCAACCGGAACGCCATCGCGCCCAACACCACGTCGAGGCATTGTAGCAGGACGTGATCGTGTGACCGCACTTCCGCAATCTGGTCGGCCTGAAAACGAATGCCCGCCGCACGGAATTTCGTGTTGCTATTCAGCCCCAGCAGGTAGGCCTTGAATTGGGCATTCTGCTCACGATTGTCGGGCAATTGATCCATGTTCAATCGTACCTGGATTTCCTGGCCGGCAATACCCGCAAACCGCAGCCCGAACGCATGTTTGATGAACTGGTAGTAGAGCAAGTGGTATTCGGCTCGGCGTTGGTCGGGCGACAAGCCGGTTGGTATGAATTGGTTCTGCGTGAACATCACTCGTACCTTGACGCGGCCAGCCGCCAGTTCTTCGAAGAACTCGTCGATCAGGGCGATGTACTTTTCCAGATAGTTTTCAGTGACCTTTTGCCACTTCACTTCCTGGTGCAGATTGAGCCGGGCCTTGCATTGTTCAAGCCGGTTGATCACTGATTGCAGATCGGGCGAGCGCACGAGCACGCCCCCGTAGAAGTTCGAGTAGAACTTTCCTTTTTTCTCCGACTCATCCGTGTAAATTACGTATTCGAGCGACATGCCATTCTCTTTTTCGGACTGCCTCAACGACCGGTCGCCGATCCCGATGCTGTGTCGGTCAGCCACTCGTCGGTTCAGCATAACATTTTCTCGAAATATTCGGGAGTCGGCTGTCGCGAAAAGGAAAAAAGAAAACGGCGCTATAGTCTCAACTAACTGCCAGCTTGGCGATAGAAGGCGGACGGCACACGGAGCGTGCCTGCTACTTTGAAGGCCGATCGTGTAGAATGGCACGCATGGCCAACACGAATCGCCTTACGTCGGGAATGGGAGCAGGCTGCCTGGTGCTGTTTGCCTTGCCGTTTGCCGCGGTGGGCGTCGGCATGGGCGTGTGGCTCGCCAGCACGTTCGGCACGTATCTCAGCGCACGGAACTGGATTGAGACGCCGGCGCGGATCGTCCGTGCCGATCTGAAGGTCCAACACGGCCAGAAATCGACCACTTACCAGGTGACTGCCGAGTATGTCTACGAGTACGGCGGCCGGAAATACAGGGGCTACCGCGTGGGCCTTAGCGGCGGTTCGGACAACGTCGGGTCATTTCAGCAAGACGCCTACGGCGAACTGAGCACATATCGCCAATCCGGAAAGCCTTTCCGCTGCTACGTCAATCCGGGCCGGCCCGAAAATGCGATTCTCTACCGCGATTTGCGTTGGGAAATGATTGCCTTGCAGTTGATCTTCGTGCTGGCGTTCGGCGGCGCGGGCTTCGGTTTGCTGATCAGCGGGCTCTTGGCCTATCGAACGCAACGGGCGGAGACCGCTTTGGCCGCGACGCATGCCGAGGCCCCTTGGATGTGGAAAGCGGACTGGGCCGCGGGGCAAATCGTTTCGTCGTCCAGGAATACGATGCTTGCGGCGCTGGCCGTTGCGCTCTTCTGGAACGTGGTCTCATCTCCGCTATGGCTCGTACTTCCGCACGAAATCCTCGACCGGAGCAATCGCCTGGCGCTGATTGGGCTGGTGTTCCCTGCGATCGGCCTGATCCTGGTTTACTGGGCCGTATTTTGCTTCCTGCGGTGGCGAAAGTACGGACAATCCGTTTTCCAGATGGCCTCCGTGCCGGGCGTTATCGGTGGGCAACTTGCCGGCGTGATTCGCACTTCCGCCAAGGTCCGCCCGGAAGACGGCTTTCACCTGCTGTTGCGTTGCGTGCGGCGAATGACCACGGGCAGCGGCAAGCAACGCAGCACCTCGGAAAGAATCGTTTGGGAAGACGAGCGGGTAGTGATGCACGAACTGCTGGACGATCAGTCCGAGCAATCCGCGATCCCGGTGGTGTTTCAGATTCCTTACGACTGCCGGCCCAGCGATGAGCAAACCCCGAACGATCAGACGCTCTGGCGCCTGACGGCCTCGGCCGAGGTGCCGGGCATCGACTATGCGGCGACCTTCCTGGTGCCCGTGTTCAAGACGGCGCAGAGCGATCCGAACTTCGTGCCGGGCAAGTCCGCGATGCCCGAGTATGTGGGCGCCCCGCCTCCCGAGCGCGAACTGCGCGAGGCGGGCGTGCGTAAGACGGCGTCGCCCGACGGCGAGGGCGTGCGATTCGTATTCCCGATGTTTCGGGCACCCGGCATGGCCATTATTCTGGCCGTATTGTGCCTGGTTTTCAGCGGGGCCATCGTCGTAATGCTCAAGGCAGGAGAGCTGCTTGTGTTCCCCATCGTCTTCGCCTTTGGGCTGGTCGATCTCCTGTTTCTCGTGATTCTGGCCAATGTCTGTTTCTATCGCAGCGTGGTCGATATATCGGCGCGCAACCTGTCGATCCGCGGCGGCCTGTTCGGCCTGGGCAGCACGCGGCGGATCGAGGCTGCCAGGGTCAAGACGATGGAAACCCGGCAAGTCGCGTGGTCGAACCAGAGCGTCTACTACAGCGTTGTCGTTGTCTGCGGCGACGGTAAGCCGATTACCGCGGGAACATGGTTGCCGGGTGCGCGACTGGCAACGGCCGTTGCCCGGCAAATGGAACAAGCCCTGGGCATGAATCCGGAGCCACCGTCTGGTCCTGTGCCGCCGTGATCGCCTGGGGTGCTGGGATTCACCGCGCGGAGCGTGGTGAGTACAATGTCTGCGGAGGTGTCGGTTCGTAGCCGTGAAAGTCGTCGTCCATGACGGCTGTGTTCCTTTTTTGCATCCCATCGATAAGGAGAGAACGTGCAATGAATGTTTCGTTCATCGTTCAGTGTTTGAACCTGATCATCATCGTGATCGCCCTGGCGGTTTCGATCAGTTGGAAAAACCGCCGCGGAAAGGGCTTCCTTATTGCGTCGCTCGCATTGCAGGTTGCTGCGATGCTGATGTATCTGGCAATGCGTTTCCTGTTCCGCATGGAAATCCCTGCGGAGGTCGTGATTGACGGCGGGTACCTCTTGGGCATTCTTTCGGCCGTGTTCATGCTCGTTTTCGTGATCGCCGCGCAAGCGGACGGGGCGGAGGGACCGATCGAACTGACCGAAGTTCGGAGGGATTCTCTGACGCGGCGGTAGGCCGCTCAGTCCCAGCACAAACAGACGACGCGGTCGCACTGGTGGAAGTCGCAAAATTCCGACGCGCCGCGCGGACGACCGATGGGCGCCGGCACGGCAGAGGCCGGTTCAGGGGGATTCGAGACTGCGGACGCCTCTGGGCTGGAATCTTCCGCGGGGGCGGCCGGGGAGGTTTTCGTCGTCTCCGCGGAGCCGCTGCCGTTGGACGACGGGGTGTCCTCCAGCCAGGAATCGCTCCAGGCGACGCGATTGCCCCAATTCAGCCCGAGCGCCTCCAGCAGCGGCGGCAGAAAGAAGACATCCAGTTGCGGCACGTTGCGCTGATGCGCCGCGGCGTAGAACTTTCGCCCCTCGGCCAGCGCAGCGCAGCGCGATGCGTCGGTCCAGGCGGCCTCGCCCTTGGCCAGGGCGATGAGCCCCAGCGCCAGGTAATGAAAGCCGTGGATGCGATGCGCGGCCAGAAGCCGTTCGAAGGTCTCCGGTTCGGCCGCGCGGCCCTGTTGCCACGATTGCCACACGCCGTGGACCGCGGCCGGCGGCAAGACGTAGATCGCGGGACTGCGGCGCGAGCTGGCGGCCTGCCGGATGGCCGCCAAGGTTGCCTCGTGCGACTCGTGAAAACTGTCGACCACGAGCGTCACGCGATGAATGCCCAGTTCGTCCAGTCGCTCCCACCGTTGCGGGCTGATCTCCGCGGGGCTATTACCGATCGCAGCCACGTTCTGGCACCCGTGTGCCTGCAGCAACAAGGCATCCCAAAGATCCTCGACGATCAGCAGGTCCTGGCGTCCGCCCACTACGGCGGCCAGCGCCACGTCGATTCCAAAGACGCCTGCCTGTTCTTTCCAATCGGTACTCAGATACAGGCAGCGCTCAAGATTCTGCGGCTGTCTGGCCCAGAAACTGATGATCCGCCGGCTGGCGTCGCGGATCGGCCCGATCAACCGGCCGGGCAGGCGCGAATCGGCCAGAAGATTGGACGCCCGGATTTCGTCGGCGGAGAAGCCGTCGTGCAAGAGGCGTTGCCAGATCGGCTCGACGGACGGCAAATAGCCCACCGGAAGGAGGTCCAGTTTCCGCAGGTCGAATCCCCGCTGGTGCAAACAGGCACGGGCCGCCCGCCAGGCGTCGTCGCGGTCATCGGCCGCAGCCAAAAGGGCCTGGGTATGGCGGAAAAAAGCCTCCCGCAGAGTGTCCGTCACAGGTTCGGAATGTGTGGCAAAGGCGGTCATAAAGACGGTGCAAAGCGGAAAACGGGCGGGGCGAGCGGGCCGGAGCGACCACGCAAGCCGGGCAATGCAGGTTGATTTTAGCGGATTGGCCGGGGGGTGTCAAATGCCGGCTCGCCACTAGCGATTACCGGCACCGGTGCGCTATAATGGAGGTTGTCGCACGTGGCCGCAGGCACATCAAATAGCCCCGCCGGCGCGGGCGCTGGTTTCAAGGACGCAGCTATGCCGATCCCGATGCAGTTGGCTCGCATCATCATCAGCGAAGTTAACGATCAACAGGTCATCTATCTGAAAGAAATCGGGGGGGAGCGGACCTTCCCGATTCTGATCGGCATCTTCGAGGCGATGAGCATCAATCGCCGGGTGAAGGGGGAGGAGTATCCCCGCCCGCTGACGCACGACCTGGTGGTGGCCGTGGCCGAGAATCTCGGCGGCGAGTTGCAGGACGTGGTAATCAGCGAACTGAAGGAGCACACCTACTTCGCCCGGTTGCGGATTCGGAAAGACGGCGAGTTAGTGGAGGTCGACGCCCGGCCCTCCGACGCGATCGCCGTGGCCGTGACCTGCAATCCGCCGCTGCCGATCTACGTGAATGAAGACGTCTTGAACGACGTGCTAGGGGAGTGACTATGACGGAAAGTGTTGAGAGAATCGCTAGTCAGGTCAAACAGTTGCCGCGCCGCGAATTGGATGAGTTGTTGGACTGGCTGGCCGACTTCGAAGTCTCCGAGCCAGACGATTGGGACCGGGAGATCAAGGAAGACTCGAAGCCCGGCGGGCGGCTGGACGGGGTGCTTGAGCGCGTCCGAAGAGACATTGCAGAGGGAAGGACCAAACCCCTTGATCGAGTCCTCGACAACTCCTGACTTCTGGCAGTGTTTTTCCAACTTGCCTGCTGAAATCAAGTCGAAGGCGAAGCAAGCCTATCGCATTTAGCAACAGAATCCCCGCCATCCTTCACTGCGATTCAAAAAGGCGGGCGATCTCTGGTCGGTGCGAATCACGTCCGACTATCGCGCCCTCGCGATGGAATCCGAGGGTGTGCTTTACTGGTTCTGGATTGGCGTCCATGCCGAGTATGAGCGCCTGATCAGAAGTTAAACGCTGGGGAAACACGCGGTCAGGACTATTTTCCCGGTAAATACTTCAGACCCGCAAACCAGCCCCTTGGCCGTTTCATTCTCCGTCCTTGTTTTGATCCCGTTTAACGCCCGATTGTCGCTCTTTCGTGAACCTTTTCATCCGTTCGTCGGTGAGCTTTTTCCTCTGCTCATCGGTGAGCATGTCGTCGACTTTCTTCCGCGCTTCATTCGCCAGTTTGCGTGCTTCCCGGCTGATGTCGAAAGCTCTATCTATCTGTTCTTCGGTCAGGTTCAACGCTCGCAGTTTTTCCCGAGCCTTCCCGATCGCCTGAAAGATGTCCTCGCCTCCTTTGTCCACAATCTTTCCCGCCTCGGTGACGACCGTCTTCTGCTCATCGGTGAGCACGTCCAATGCCTTCACGCGGAGTTCCTTGAATTTGGGCTCGTATTCCTTCTGCCAATCGGCGAGCTTTTCTTTCTGCGCCGACGTCAGGTCGAGCTTGGCTACCTCTTCCGCGGACTTTTTCACTGGTGACTCGCCGGACATGACAAATAAATAACTAACGACGACGCGCTTCTCTTCCGGGGAGACGGGTCCGCCCGGTCCGCGACTTTGATGCTCGCTACGGGATTGAGCCATCGCGGTCGCCACGGTGAGCCCCAACACCACCGCGACGCTGAAAAGTGTTTCATTCTTCATTTCTGCGATCCTGAAGGTTCGACGGATACAAAAGTAAGATTCCGGTTATCCATGCTTGGCGAACTTCAACCGTTTTCTTACGGGTATTCTCGCACCGCAAGGGGCTTTCAGGGGCTATGCGGCGTCATCCCATTGCGTCAGCAAATTCTCGCAATAGCGCCGCCCTGGCCCGTTCGCCGTGGGCCCCCTCCACGATCACGTTGACGCGGACCTCGGTCGTGCTGATCAGATCGACGTTGATCCGCTCGCTTGCCAGTGCGGCAAAAAGCCGGCTGGCCACGCTCGTGTGACTCCTCATGCCCACGCCGAAAACGGAAAGCTTAGCGACCCGCGGGCAACTGTCCGGCGGCGGGCAACCCAGAAGCTCTGCCTGCTCGCGGATGACGCGGAGCGAACTGGCCAGATCGCTCTGGGGCATCGTGAAGGAAATGTTCGTGCGGTCGCCGCGGCCCACGTTCTGCACGATCATGTCGACGACCACGCCCGCCTGGGCCACTTCGTCGAAGACCTGGGCGGCCAGCCCCGGAATATCCGGCACCGCGTTGATCGTCACGCGGGCCTGCGATTCGTCCAGACTGATCTCCTCGATGATCAATTGCTCCATCTTTTCCATGCGGGCGACGACGTCGTTGGTGCGGCCGGAGGCCGGTGCCGCGGTTCCCGCGGAGGCCGCTTCCGGCTCCTTGCCCAAATTGAACTCCGCATGGACCGTGCGCAACGCTTCCAGGGCATATTCGCGGGCCACAAGCACGGAAATCTTGATTTCGCTCGTGGTAATCATCTGGATGTTGATGCCCTTCTCGGCCAGCGAACGGAACATCCGCTCGGCCACGCCGGGCTGCGTGGCCATGCCCAGGCCGACGATGGAAATCTTGGCCACCTCGTCGTCGCAATCGTGGCCTTCCGCGCCCAGTTCCCTGACGGCTTCCTCGACGGCGCGGATCGTATGCGGCAGTTCGTCGCGCGGAACGGAGAAGGAGATGTCGGCCCGGCCGTCCGCGGCCACGTTCTGCGCGATCATGTCCATGGGAACATTCTTGGCCGTGACCTTGGCGAAGATCGTGATGGCCGCGCCGGGACGGTCGGGCACGCCCAGCACGGTCACGCGGGCCTCGTTCTTGATCATCGCCGCGCCGCAGACCGGCAGCCCCGCGACCTCCGGCTCGCCGACGATCATCGTGCCCGGCTTGTCGCTGAAACTGCTCCGCACGTGGACCGGCACCGAAAACTTCTTGGCGAACTCGATCGAGCGGTTGTGCATCACGCCGGCGCCGGCGGTAGCCAGTTCCAGCATCTCGTCGTAGCTGATCTGCCGGAGTTGCCGGGCCTCGGGCACGATTCGGGGATCGGTGGTGTAGACGCCGTCAACGTCGGTATAGATTTCGCAGGCGTCCGCGTGCAGCACGGCGGCCAAGGCCACGGCCGTGGTGTCGCTGCCGCCGCGGCCCAGCGTGGTGATGTCGGAACGCTCGTCGATGCCCTGGAAACCGGCAGCGATGACGATGTTGCCCTCGTCCAACGCCTGGCGGATGCGTTCGGTGGAGATCGACTGGATGCGGGCCTTGGTGTGGGTGCTATCGGTCATAATGCCGATCTGGGCGCCGGTCAGGCTCAGCGCCTTGTGGCCCAGCGAGTGGATGGCCATCGCCATCAGGGCGACGCTGACCTGCTCGCCCGTGGAGAGCAGCATATCCATCTCCCTCGCGGGCGGCTGATCGGTGATTTGCCGGGCCAGGTCGATGAGCAGGTCGGTGTTGTCGCCCATGGCGCTGACGACGACCACGACCTGATGGCCTTGTTGCTGGGCACGAATGGCCTTGCGGGCCGCGGCCAGGATCTTCTGGCTGTCGGCCACGCTCGAGCCGCCGAATTTCTGCACGATAATCGACATGGCAGGCGAACGGAACGTTTAGGGGGGTGATACGGCAAACTGTTTTGTCGCAAAACGAAGCTGCATATTATCGGCCCATCCGGTACGAAGGTCAACGGGGGTTTGGATGCAGGACGGGGGTACCAAAACGTCTGCACAACTCGCTCGTAGTACCGCCTTCAAGCGGAATTCGCCGGTTGCGGCGACTTAGCTGGCGAGTGTAGAATGGTACTGAAGAGCGGATGGTTTCGCTCTCCGGCAACATGGAGAAAAACCCGTGGACTCGTGCTTCAAACGTGGTCCGTCCGAGAAGTCAAATTCAATCGAAGACCATTCGGACGACTCGGCCAACATGCCTGGCGAAGTTCCCGTGTATGACTGGCAAAAGGAAGAGTTGGCGTGGCGGAAGGCCAATCTTCTTAAGAGTCCCGAGTCGGCCCTGGCATGGGAAGAAGTTAAGAGAAGGGTTCGGCGATTCTATGGCCGTTGATCACATGAGCGGCGATATCTTTCGCCAGCGTTCCCTCGCTCCCGATCCGGCAGCGCCGATTCCGGCTGTATTCGTCCGTTCGCCGACGTGGCATCCCTTTCTCTATCGCAAACGGCTCGACCGCGTCGAGAAGGCGCGGCCGGGCGATCTGGTGGCGGTCTATGGCCCTAACGATCGCGTGCTGGGCTACGGCCTCTACAATCCGCGGAGCGAGATTGCCGTTCGCATGGTCTTCTATGGCGAAGAACTGCCCGATGATGCCGCGTGGCAAAAGAAACTCGACGAAGCGGTGGAACTGCGGCACGGTCTGCTGCGCATCAACGACGTGACCGACGCCTATCGCGTGATCCACGCCGAGGCCGACGGCCTGTCGGGCCTGGTTGTGGACCGCCTAGGCGACGTGCTCTCGGCCGAGACTTTCACGCTGGGCATGTATCAGCGGGCCGAGGCGATCCTAGCCCGATTGGCCGCGGCACTGGGCACGAAGTTTACGGTCGTGCGGCCCAGTCCGCAATTTCTCAGCCAGGAAGGCAGCGAGCCGCCAGGTTTCGCGTCGGCCGACCTGCCGCCGGAAGTGACGGTCCGCGAGTACGGCACGCGCTTTCGCGTCCGCTTTGTGGGCGGGCACAAGACGGGTTTCTTTTGCGATCAGCGCGAGAACCGTAAGCGGCTGGCCGAATTCTGCGAAGGCCGCACGGTATTGGACCTCTGCTGCTACACGGGTGGGTTCGCCGTGCAGGCCAAGTGTCTGGGCAAGGCGGCCGAGGTGACGGGAGTGGACCTCGATGAGGAGCCGCTCAAGCTCGCCCGCGAAAATGCCAACTTAAACCAGGCGCGGGTGCGTTTCGTGCAGGACGACGCTTTCGCGTACATGCGGGAGATGCTGCGGTTGGAGCGGCGTTACGACGTGGTCGTGCTCGATCCGCCGAAGCTGGTTCGCTCACGGGCCGACTTGGAGGAGGGCACGCGGAAACATTTCGATTTGAACCGCCTGGCGATGCGGCTGGTCAAGCCGGGCGGGTTGATGCTCAGTTGTTGCTGTTCCGGTCTGTTGAAAGAAGCCGAGTTCGTGCAGCTTCTGCGGCAATCGGCCTATCAGGGCGGCGAGTTGATTGCGGCGGCCACCGCGGATTCGTCGGAAAAGCACGCCGCGCGGCCCATGCAGATTCTCGCCCGTAGCGGCGCTGCGGCCGATCACCCGGTTTCCGCCGCCGTGCCGGAGACGGAGTACTTGAAGGCGGTGTGGATGCGGTTGGGGTAGGCGTTCATTTTCCCCGCAACTTCACCAGCAATCGCCCCATGTCGGGCGGCATGGGCGTCTTGAACGATAACTCACCGCCGCTGATCGGATGCCTGAATGCCAACTCGGCGGCGTGCAGGGCCTGGCGTTGGGCGCCGCTGCGATCGACGATTGGCTTGCCGAACAATGGCTTGTTGTAGACCTTCTCGCCGCACAAGGGATGCCCGGCCTCGGCCAGGTGGATGCGAATCTGGTGCGTGCGGCCAGTCTCCAGCCGGCACTCGACGAGCGTGTAGCCCTCAAGATGCTCCAGGGGGCGAACGTGCGTGACGGCCTGCTTGCCGGTATTGGGCAGCGTGGTGCTGCCGCGGCGGCGATCCCCGCGGTCGCGGGCGAGTTGCGACTCGATGGTCCGCTCCTCTACGCGGCCCTGCGCGATGGCGTGATAGACGCGGTGGATGTCATGCCGGCGGAACATCTGCACCAGCAGCCGCTCGGCCTCGGCGCTTAAGGCCAGCACCATTACGCCGCTGGTATCGCGGTCCAAACGATGCACCAGCCGCACCCGTGGCGGCCTGCCCGGCTTGCCATGTTGCCGCTTGCGGCTTCGCCGCTGCAAGATGCGCGCGACGATCTCGTCAATAGTTGGCTGGCGCTGTTTGCGCCGCGCGGGCCATTGTCGTTCTTCCGCATGCCGTTCCGTGGTAATCCCGGCCGGCTTCTCGACCACGATCAAGTGTGCGTCCTGGAAGAGAATCTTGATTTCCTCCTCGGCCGGCGGGGCGTCGCGGGGCTCGTCCCACACCTTCACCACGTCGCCTTCACAGAGCTTCCGGCCCTCGTCGACGCACAAGTTGCCGTTGATTTGCACGTGGCGGTTTTCCACCAGTCGCCGCACGGCCGACCACGGCTGGCCCGGCAGGAACTGGCGCAGCGCAGCCACCAGGGCTAGGCCGATATGTTCCGAGGCAACGTGATAGTTTTTGAACGCGACGGACATGAAAGCAATTTATAACCGCATTACATTCGCTTGTGCCCGGCATCGCCTATGAACCACCCCATCACCTTCCATCCGTCCGGAAAATAGAGCGCGGACCGCTGGGCGGTCGGGTCGTCGTAGGTAGAAAACTCATCCGGCTTGATTCCGCTGCCGGCGATGGCAATCGGCACGTCGCCGTGGCTGTGTGTCTTTGTCCGTAGCGGCGTAGGATGATCGGGCGAGACCAGAATCCGCCAGTCAGAAAATTCGCGAAGGGCCTCAAATAGCGGCGCAACGATGTGTCGATCGATCTGCTCCAGCGTTTCGATTTTGGCGTCCGCGCGGCCCTCGTGCGATGCCTCGTCCGGCGCCTCGATGTGGACGCAGACCAGGTCGTAGTCCTTCAGAGCCGCCACGGCTGCGAGGCCTTTGCCCGCGTAGTCGGTGTCGAGATATCCGGTCGCGCCGGGGACGTCGATCCTTTGCCAGCCGATCAGGCTGGCCAAGCCGCGGAGCAGATCGACGGCGGTGATCATCGCTCCGCGAGGGCCATAAAGTTTTTCAAATGAGTCTAGCCGCGGCGCACCGCCTTGGCCCCAGAGCCATACGTTGGTGACCGGCGGCTTGCCGGCTTGTCGCCGCGCCTGGTTGACGGGATGCCCGGCAAACACCTCCTCGCTGGCGATCATCAAATCGAGGAGCAAAGTGCTGCCCGGGCCTCGCGGGTAGGCATCGCTGATGCTCTGGTCGGTCAAGTCGTGCGGCGCCACCGTACGCGTATCGGCGGTGAAAGCAGCCCGCTCCACGATGAGCAAATTGCGATAGCTCACGCCAGGCAGGAATCGCAAGGCCGCTGTGCCGACCCTCTCTTGCAGCGAGGCCAGCAATGCGGCGGCCTCCTGTGTGGAGACGTGCCCCGCGGTAAAGTCCCGCATGACCTGGTCTTCCACCGTCACCATGTTGCAGCGCACGGCCCAACTGCCCGCTGCCAGCGCGATGCCCTGCGCCGCGGCCTCCAAGGGGGCTCGGCCCGAGTAGCATAGCCGCGGATCGTAGCCCAAAAGGCTCAGCGTGGCGGTGTCGGAACCGGCCGGCAAGGCCGCGGGCGTGTGGTTGCCGCGGGCGATGACTCCGGCCTTGACGACCGCGTCCATGACCGGCAATCGGGCCGCTTCCAGCGGTGTCTTGTTGCCTAGCGATGTTTGCGGCTCGTCGGCGCAGCCGTCGGGAATGATGATGGCGTATTTCATTGGGGAGTTATTTCCGTTCTCGGCCAATCCTACTCTCGGACTCTCAATCTTACACTGCCGGGACCCACGGCGGCCAGACCGGTGATGGCCTGTAAGGCGTTGCAAATCGCACCGTCGGTCGTGGTGTGCGTCATGATCACCAACGGGACGGTCCCGCCCGATTCTTCGGCCGTTTCGTGCTGGATGACCGAGGCAATCGAAATTTTGTGGCGACCGAGAATCCCGGTGATTTCGGACATCACGCCGGGCCGGTCTTCGACGTTGAAGCGGAGATAGGACCGGCCGGAGACGGTAGCCGGATCGCGGACGGCCACCGGCGCCTCGCGCTCGTTCGACCAGAGATTCAGCGCGCGGAAGGTAATTGCCGCGCGGCCCAGCAGCGTATCGATCAAGTCGGCCACGCAGGCCGAGGCCGTGGGCATTTGCCCCGCCCCGAGGCCGTGCAGGAAGACGCGACCCACCGCGTCGCCGACAATGCGAATGGCA
>Ga0302320_10022526_pt1 | contig 12434 bp, 10 predicted proteins | sample Bog_T0_3_FD_202130 | JGI IMG/M metagenome (GOLD analysis project Ga0302320, IMG submission 202130) | Peat permafrost microbial communities from Stordalen Mire near Abisko, Sweden - Bog_T0_3 | ecosystem: Environmental > Terrestrial > Soil > Wetlands > Peat | place: Sweden: Abisko, Stordalen Mire...
TGTAAATCGTATGCCCGCCGCCCATCGATAGGCCCGCCAAAGCCCGATTTGCCGCGCCGGGTGCGACGCGGTATGTTGAGTCCACAGCCGGGATGAGTTCTTTGATGAGGTAGCTTTCAAACAACTCTTTATTATTCCCTCCGCCGCGTCCTGCTCCAAACGGCGCCGCATGACCTGCCGGCATGACCAAGATCATCGGCTTCGCTTTCCCGTCCGCAATGAGGTTATCGAGGATCAGATTCGCATGACCGGCATTCGTCCACGATTCCGGTACGTCGCCGCTGCCATGCACCAGATAGAGCACGGGGTATTTCGCCGACGACTTCAGATACCCTGGAGGCAGATAAACCACGAACCGTTCCGTCCGGTTCAGGACCGCCGACTTCCGCCACTCGGTCATGAGAGTCCCGTGCGGGACGTCCCGCAACTCCCATGCCGCGGGCGTCGCTGCGGGTACTTCCACGAGACTGGCGGACGTGCGTTGCCGGAGCTTGATCACGGGATTCACCGGATCGGCAACCGCCACGCCGTCGACGTTGAACCAATACAGATGTCCGGTGGCCTCGATCGGCTCGGTGGTCAAGGTCCAGACGCCGTCTGCGCCTTTCGTGAAGGGAGCTGACTTGCCCACCGGCATCCAGTCGGCTGAAAGCGTCACTTCCGACGCCTTCGGAGCCTTCACCCGGAAGGTAATGGTCCGGTCCGGATGCACTTCCGGGGAAACGATGCCGTCGGGGGCCGGGGTCTGCGCTGCAAGGGGCAGGGCTAAGAGGGTGATAACCAGGGTTAACTTCTTCATTATTAGTACCGATTCTTCTGTGGGGAGTATATAGCACGCGTTTGAAGCGCGCGCCTTTTGCCCCGCATCCACGTATAATGGATAGGTTAGAGGTCCTCTTATCTTGTCAGTTCGCAATTTTTTTCGCTTGTTTATGCACGTCCAGATGCTCCCCATCCTCGAGAGCGGGGAGGAGACCCTGGTCGGCGGCCAGGCCGTTATGGAGGGCGTGATGATGCGCGCTCCGCACAGCTATTGTGTCGCGGTACGCAAGGCTACCGGTGAAATGGTCACCGAGGAAATGCCGGTTGCCCGCGTTTCGGAGAAGCACCCGATTTTCAAGTTGCCGGTCTTCCGGGGACTAGGTGTGCTTGGCCAGGCGATGTCGCTGGGCATGAAGGCGCTGAGCTTTTCGGCGAATGCAGCACTCGACGACGGGTCTGCCGAAGAGAAGAAGGAAATGCCCAAATGGATGATGTACGGGCAGGTGGCTTTCTCGCTCATTTTCTTCATTGTTCTCTATAAACTCATCCCTCTCCTGATTACCAACTACGTCACAAAATGGGTACCCGCTCTGCAGGGCCAGATCCTCTCGAACCTGGTTGACGGAATCATCCGCATCGCGCTTTTTGTTGGTTTTCTTCTTCTCTTGTGCCGGTCGAAGGAGATCCGCAGGACGTTCGAGTATCATGGCGCCGAGCACAAGGTGGTCTTCAACTTCGAATCACGAACGCCGGTTACCGTTGAAAACGCGCAGAAGTTCGTCACGTTCCATCCCCGCTGCGGCACCAGCTTTATGTTCGTCATCATGTTTATCTCAATGCTGGTCTACATGGTGATCCCGGTTCACGGCTTCGCGGAAAAATTCACTTTGCGCATCGTGATGCTGCCGGTGATCACCGGCTTCAGCTATGAACTGATTCGCTTCGCGGCAAAACGCCAGGGCTCATTCATGGCCCTGCTGACCGCGCCCGGACTCTGGATGCAGCGCATCACGACCCAGCAGCCTTCCGACTCACAGACTGAGGTGGCAATCAAAGCTCTCGAAGGCGCCATGGCGCTCGAAGCCGCGCAGGACGGCGAGTTGGTGATCGCCTGAGTATGCAGTATTCCCAAAAGCTCGAGCACATCGAAAGGCGCTTTGAAGAGTTGACCGCGCAGATGGCTGACCCCGCCGTAATCAGCGACGGAGACACTTATCGCAAAATCTCGAAAGCCCACAGCGGCCTGGCTGAAATCGTCGCCAAATACCGCGATTATAAGCAGGACGAAGACCAGCTTGCCCAGGCCAAAGCCATGCTGGCCGAAACCGATCCGGAGATGCAGGAACTGGCCCAGCTGGACATCATGCGCCTTGAGCCTGAAATGGCGCAAATCGAACAGGACCTTAAGATTCTTCTGCTTCCGAAAGACCCGAACGACGAGAAGGACGTAGTGCTCGAAATTCGCGGCGGCGTGGGCGGCGATGAAGCCTCGCTGTTCGCTTACGAAGTCTTCCGTATGTATACGCGGTACGCCGAGGCGCAGCGCTGGAAGGTGGAAGTAACGTCGTCGAGCGAATCCTCGGTGGGCGGGCTGAAAGAGGTGCTCGCTCTGATCAGCGGCGATCGCGTCTACTCGCGCCTTAAGTATGAGAGCGGCGTTCACCGAGTGCAGCGGGTCCCGGCCACGGAAACCCAGGGCCGCGTTCACACTTCAACCATCTCGGTTGCGGTGCTGCCGGAAGCGGATGAGGTTGAGATCAAGGTCGAAGATAAGGACATCCGGATCGACACCTTTTGCTCGTCGGGCCCTGGCGGACAATCCGTCAACACTACCTATTCAGCAGTGCGCATTACGCACTTGCCCACAGGCCTGATCGTCTCCTGCCAGGACGAGAAATCGCAGATTAAGAACCGTGCTAAAGCGATGCGCGTGCTCCGCTCCCGGCTCTATGAAATGGAGCTCGAAAAGCAGCAGGCGGCGATCGGCGCGGACCGCAAGGCGATGGTCGGAACCGGTGATCGCAGCGAGAAGATACGGACTTATAACTTTCCGCAGAACCGCCTGACGGACCACCGTATCGGCCTTACTCTGCATCAGCTCGATCTGATCATGGACGGCCGGCTCGACCCCATCGTCGACGCCCTCACCCAGCACTACCAGGCGGAGAAGATGCAAAAGGAAGGCACGGATCTGGGCGAGGCAGCCTGAATCGCCATGCGAGCCTTGCTTCTGTCAATCATCGCGCTCGCAGTCACGGTTCCCGCCGCCGCCGATATTCTCTACACCTGCGATTCCAGCATAGGCATGTCCGCATGCTCTGCGCTCAACAACCTGGTACCCGCGGATTATAAGAGCATCTTCGGCAACTCGGTTTCGGCCAACATCTATATCACCTATGCCAACGTCGGCGTCGGCGCGAGCAGCACGAACTATACCCCGGTCCCGTATTCCACTTATTACACCGCGCTGGCCGCAAATACCAACAACCCGAATGCACTCGCCAGCCTCGGCAGCAGCGGCGACCCTCTTGGGGCACAGAGCGACGGCATGGTCGATATCAGCCCCGCACTGGCAAACTCTCTGGGCATCACAGCCAACGGGGCGAACACGGCCGGGCTGGAGTCCGATGGAATGACGAACTGCACGCTCGGGGCATCGGGTTGCTACAACGGCGTTATTTTCATGACCAGCGCGGGCGGATTCTACTTCCCTTCTACGCTGACGGCCGCGGCCCCGGCCCCGCTTCCTTATCTCATCGATTTCTATTCGGTGGTCGAACATGAGACGGATGAAGTTCTGGGAACTGTCTCCTGTATTGGAGGAACCGGCGGTGCGGCGACTAACCTTTGCGATTCGATGACGACCGACGCCTCGGCAGCCGATTTGTTTCGATACTCCGCTGGGGGCACCCGAACGTTTCTGAACAGCGCCAATGGAACCACGGCTTACTTCTCGACCGATGGCGGCGTGACCGATATCGCCGATTACAACAACTCTCCCTCCGGCGGGGATTACGGCGACTGGCTTACTATTTATCCTTACCTGGTTCAGGATGCCGAGGTTTCGCTGAACACTTCGCTCGATATCTCGACCGACTTCGGCGTCAACGGGAACAACTACCCCCAGCCGGAAGTCGCGGTGCTCAACGCAGTGGGCTTCCACACGGTGGCGCCCGAACCGTCGACGTTCGGGCTGATCGGTGTGGGCCTGATGTCACTGGCTTATTTCGGCGGCCTTCGCCGCCGGTGAGTTTTCTCGATATCCGATCGGCGCTGGCGCAGGGAGCCGAGTTGCTGGCTCGGGCGGGGGTTCTCGAACCGCGACTGAACGCCGAGGTTCTTTTGGCTTTCGCGATGAAATGCGAGCGCGTTTACTTCTTCGCCCATCCGGAACAGGAACTACGGGAGGTCGAGTGGATCCATTACGGCCGCTATCTCGACGAGCGCATCAAAGGCAAACCCACTCAATACATTACGAAGCGGCAGGAGTTTTATGGCCGCGATTTTCGAGTCACTCCGGATGTCCTTATCCCGAGGCCTGAGACCGAACTCCTTGTTGAAACGGTTCAGCGGATTAGCCCGCCGAATCCCCTTATCGTCGATGTGGGAACCGGTTCGGGAGCGATTGCGGTAATCCTCGGGGCCATCGCTACCGACATCTCGCGGGAGGCGCTCCTTGTGGCGAGGGAAAACGGAGCGCACCGATCGGTTCGCGCAGACCTTCTGACCTGCTTCTCGGACAACGTGTTCGATGTGGTGGTGTCGAACCCGCCCTATGTTCCGCTCAAAGACCGGGCCGCCCTGCAGCGCGAAGTGCGGGAACAGGAGCCTCATCTTGCACTGTTCGGGGGCCCGGACGGCCTCGACATTTATCGACGCCTGATCCCGGAAGCCCGACGCGTTCTCAAATCCGGAGGTCTGCTGGCGATGGAAATCGGAATTGACCAGGCGATCCCGGTGCGGGGCATGCTGGAGGGTTGGGCCGAAATCCAGGCTTTGCCCGATCTTGCCGGAATCCTTCGGGTGGTGACGGCACGCAAACCCTGAGGGTCCGCCCCGCCGTCCTCAACCCTCCAGAATCCCCATCAACTTTCCGCGAACCACCTTAGCCGTTCTCTCGTTCGGACAGATCACGAGGATCGTGTCGTCGCCTGCAATCGTCCCTACGACCTCCGGCCATTCCTCATCGTCCAAAGCCACGGCAACGGAACTCGCATGGCCCGGCGCCGTTTTTAGCACGATCTGGTTTTGCGCCTGCCGAACATCCTGCAAAAACTCCGCAGCCAGAGTCGCGAACCGAAGATTCGAGGTTTCCGGCTCCATCTCGCGATATCCCTCGGAAGTCTTCACCAAACCCAGTTCCCGAATATCCCGCGACAAAGTGACCTGCGTCGCATCAAGCCCCTTCTCCTTCAAAGCCCGAGCCAGTTCGTCCTGAGTAAACAAATTTCGGCGCCGAATCAGTTTTAAGATCTGCCCTTGCCGAAAGCTCTTACTCATCGCAAATCATTCAGGCGCAATCGAGCTTCCGACAAAGCCGCGGCAACGGTAGCCGGACCCGTGCCCCCGACAATCTCCCGCGTCTTCATCCCCTCGCGAGGGTCGAGCAGCCGCGCCACATCCGCCGTGAATTCCGGGGCGAATTCCGCCAGTTGCGCCGCCGACCAGTCCGCCGGCTTGCGACCGTTTCGTACGCTCTCAAGCACCAGCCGCCCTACGATCTGATGCGCCGTGTGGAACGCCGTGCCGTTACGCGCCAGGGCTTCGGCCAGATCCGTCGCCACCACCCAACTCTCGTCCGCCGCCTGCTCCGGCACCTTCTCCTTCAGCACCACCGACTCAGCCACCACCCGCGCCATTTCCAGACACCCGTTGGTCTGATCGGCCGCCTCGAAAAGAGGTTCTTTGTCTTCCTGCATGTCGCGGTTATAAGTCAGCGGCAAGCCCTTCATTGTGAACAGTAGGGAATTCAGCGCTCCCAGCACACGCCCCGACTTGCCGCGAATCAGCTCGAGCGAGTCGGGATTCTTTTTCTGCGGCATCAGGCTGGAGCCGCTTGTCACCCCGTCGCCCAGTTCAATCCAGCCAAACTCCTCCGACGAATACAGAATCCAGTCCTCCGCCAGCCGGCTCAGATGAATCATCGTTGTTGACGCCGCATACAGGTAATCCAGAGCGAAATCCCGATCCGCCGATACATCCATACTGTTCCGCGTAACACTCTCGAATCCTAAATCCGAAGCAATCGCCGAGCGGTCGTGAGGGAACCCGGATCCCGCCAACGCGCCCGACCCCAGCGGCATTACATTCGCCCGCCGCCGCGCTTCGCCAAAACGCTCGCAATCCCGCGCGAACATCTCGAAATAAGCCAGCAGATAATGCGGCCAAAGGACCGGCTGCGCGCGCCGCAAATGCGTGTAACCGGGGATCACCGCGTGAGGATACTTCGCGGCCAATGCGAGCAGTTCGCCCATCAGGGCCCTGAGCAGCTCGCGCGACTCGTCGCAGGCCCCGCGCAGCCAAAGCCGGATGTCGAGCGATACCTGCTCATTGCGGCTTCGTCCGGTATGAATCTTCCCCGCCAAAGCGCCCACGCGGTCTCCCAGCTTCCGAATCACGAAGGTATGAATGTCTTCGTCAGTTGCGCCGTCGAAATACCCCGGCGCCGAAGCCTCATCGCGAATCGAGTCGAACGCCTTCTCGATCTCGCCACACTCGGCCGCGGTCAGCACTCCGGCACGCGCCAAAGACCGCGCGAACGCCTTCGACCCTTCCACATCCGCCGCCAGCAGCCGTTTATCGAAGTGCAGAGAATTCGAGAATCGCTCGAATACTTCCGAAGGCCCGGTTTCAAAACGTCCGCCCCAAAGCTTCATGCTTTCACCACTTCCCTGCCCAACAGCATCATCAGCAATGCCTTCTGCGCATGGAGACGGTTCTCCGCCTGATCGAACACTACCGACCGCGCATTCTCCACCACGCTGTCGGTGACCTCCTCGCCTCGCTTCGCCGGGAGACAATGCATGAACACCGCATCCGGCTCGGCCCGGCCGAACAATTCGTCGTCCACCTGATAATCCTGGAATGCGGTCCGCCGCTCCGCGGCCTCGTTCTCCGCGCCCATGCTGGCCCATACATCCGTATACACGGCGTGCGCGCCCTTAACCGCGGCAGCCGGGTCATTGGTCAGGGTAATCTTCGAGCCCGTCTTTCCGGCGATCATGCGAGCATCCGCCACCACTGCCGAACTCGGGTCGTACTTCACCGGGTTCGCCAAAGCAAAATCCATCCCCAGCCGCGCCGCATTCAGCATCAAAGAATGCGCGACGTTATTCCCATCCCCCACGAATGCCATCTTCAGTCCGCGTACCGACCCGAACCGCTCCCGCAAAGTCTGCATGTCGGCCAAAGCCTGGCAGGGATGCCAGGTCTCGCTCAAAGCATTCACCACAGGGACACGCGCAAACCTCGCCAGATCGTCGACGGTCTTCTGCAGAAACGTCCGAGCCACGATCCCGCTTACCCACCGGTCCAGATTGCGAGCGACATCTTTCAAAGGCTCGCGGCTGCCGATCGGCCCGTCGTTCAGAACTGCGAATCCGCCCAGTTGCTGGATCGCGAGCTCAAACGTCATCCTGGTGCGAAGCGAAGGCTTCTCGAACAGAAGGGCGATCGACTGACCGGCCAGCACCGAACGGTAATCCTCCGGTCTCTTCTTTACCGCGGTGGCCAGATCGAGCAAAGCAATCTGCTCCTCCGGGCTAATATCGAGATCTTTCGTAAAGTCGCTGTGAGCGATCTTCGGTATCATGTGAATTTTTATTCAGTCCCATGAATATTTAACCACATGATTCCGCTTCGGACCCACTTCGCCCGGAAGTTGCAAAGTGCGCCCTGCTTTCAAATCGTTTCACGGTTCACGTGCGGTTTCCGACGAATCGGAAATAACGAGAAATTCTCAATAAAAATGGGCACAAAAGCGAATAATTCGGTTTAGACTGATCTCGTCGGAAGGCTTTCGAATTCAGCCTGCCCGACCAAAAAGGAGAACGTCGTGAAAACAATTACAGTCCATGTTCCGGAGAAAACAAATCTCGAGCAGGCGCAGAAACTTCTGGCAGGCGTCCTGGGTAAAGTGGGCCATCCCAACTGTGTCTCGGGCTTCAACATCAACTTTCAGAGCGTAGTCGATCCCGCCGAAAGGATCCTCGCGGTCGACAAACAACTCAACGTCATCGAAGTCGGCTAAGGCGCTCTCTCGATGGCTTTCCAGCCTCCGCGGCTCGGTCCCGGCGCAATCTATCTTCGGTCGCTCGACGGTCTCTTCCGTTCGAATGCCGATCTGATTCCCGTCGCCGAGATTGAGCCGCAGACCTTATCCACGAAACCAACGGCTCCCGGCTCGGTACCGCGCAGCAGCCCCGCCGAGAGGCGCATGCTCGCGTCGTACCCGCAACGGTTTCTCACCCACGGAGTCGGCTATCCGATAGGCGGCCTCGTCTGCGACCACCACCTCCACATTGAAGAGTTCCGCAAATGGAACGAAGAGCTATCGTGTCCCTGGACCAGCGAACATCTCAGCATTCTCCACATTGAGGGAGCAAACGGCCCGGCAACGTGCGGCTTCCTCATGCCGCCGCTGCAAACCGACGCTCAGGTCGAACTCGCAGCCGGCAATATTAAAAACCGTGCAGCCGCGCTCCAAAAACCTTTCGCTTTCGAAACCGGAGTGAATTACTTCGCCCCGCGCGCCTTTGAAATGCACGACGGCGATTTTTTCGCCGCCATTGCCGAGGCGGCCGACAGCGGCATCATTCTCGATCTCACCAACCTCTGGGTCAACCACAAAAACGGCCGAGCCGATATCCACGAAGTGCTTGAAAAACTGCCGCTGCATCGCGTGTGGGAAATGCATCTCGCGGGGATCGAATTTGCTCATGGCCACTGGCTCGACGCGCACTCGGGCGCTCTCGACCCCGACCTGATCTCCATCGCCCGTGAAACCATCGCGCGCCTGCCGAGCCTCGGCGCGATCATCTTTGAAGTCGCCCCGGACCGCGTCGCGAGCTTCGGCGAAGCAGCCTTTCTTCGCCAGCTGGAAACCCTTCACAGCCTTTGGAAACCCTCGCCCACGCCTTCGCCCGAACAATGGGAACGCTTCCTCACGGACCCGCAACACAGAGGTCTGGAGCTTCGCCCCGAAGACCAGCGCAGCTTCACCCTCTACTCGATCCTCACCAACTCCTTCCGCGCCGGAGCCATCGCCGAACTGCTCGAAAACACCACCCGCCTTCTGTTGCTCGCGCTCGGCGAACCCGAACTCCGCGCATTAGTTGACCGCTACCTCGCCGCGACAACCCCCGGCACCTTCCCTACCGACGAAGTCCTCAACTTCCGCCGATACCTGGAAGCTAACCCTCTTCCTGTCCCCGGCCTGAAAGATCTGCTGAACTTTGAAGCTACCCTCATCGAATCCGCCGCCGACAACCGGACCGTCCGGATCACTCTTACAAAAGACATCGACGCCGTGCTCAAAGATATCGCCGAAAGCCGCCTCCCCGACGCTTCTTCGGACCGCCCCGCGGCGGTCCTCGAAATCGGAGTCGATCCTCTGCCTTTCATCCGAGTGCCGGAATTCAGTACGGCGAAATAAAATACCGGATATCATCACCTGATAGCAGCGCCGGCACCAAATGGAACCCACAAGCCGCATCTTTATCAGTTACGCGCACCTGGATAATCAGGATGGCTGGGTCAACACGCTCCATGAAAAGCTGGCGCCCCAGATCGAGTTCTATCTCGGCGCCAAAGCTGAAATCTGGCGCGACAAGAAGCTCAAAGGCAATGACGACTTTTCCGAAGAGATCCTCGAACAGGTCAAACAGGTCGCCCTTCTCATTTCCGTTCTCAGCCCTCGCTATATAAGGTCGGAATGGTGCCGCAAGGAGGCCGAAGAATTCTGCCGCGCCGCTCAGCAATCCGGCGGCATCGAGGTCAAACACAAATTCCGCTTCTTCAAGATCTACCAACTTCCTCTCGATTCCCTGCATGACCTCCCCGAAGTTTTTTCAAGAGGTCTCGGCTACCCTTTCTACCAGCCGCTCAACAACACCATAATTCGCCTTGAACCGGCCAAGTACGGCCCCGAAATCGACGTCGCCTTCAACATCGGAATCGCGGGCCTCGCCCAGCAGATCGCGGAAACCATCGAAGTCCTCGGCGCCGATGGCAAGGAACAGGCCAAAGGCCCTTCCGTCTATCTCTCCGCCACCGGCTGGGACCGCGTTCCGGACCGCAAGATGCTCCAGGCGGAGCTCTCCAGTCAGGGCTGCCTCGTCTTTCCCCATGAAGACCTCCCTTCTCAGGAACAGCAGTGCGAATCCGAAATCGCCAAAATGCTCGACGATTGCAAACTCTCCCTACATATCGTCGGCAATCTTCCCGGCATGGTCCCCGGCGGCCCTTCCCAAAAGAGCGTGGACATTCTTCAAAACGAGATCGCCGCGAAGCAGTCCGTGGCGCGCGGCCTGCCCCGCGTCGTCTGGATCCCGCCGGGCACAAAGTCCGATAATCCTCAGCATCAGGCCTTCCTCGCCGCTCTGACGCGCGACGACACGGTCCAGTTCGGAGCGGACGTCGTTACCGGTGACTGGGAAACTTTCAAAGGCGCCGTACTCGCAGCCCTGCAGAAGATCAAAGATCGCGAAAAGGCCGCCGCCCAAACTCCCGAAAACACCCAGGGAAACATGGTCTACGTTATCTGCGACCAACGCGACGCCAAGGCCACCGTGGATCTGTGGGACCTGCTCGAACGACGCGGCTTCGAACCCCGACTGCCGCTCTTCAAAGGCGATGCCAACAAAATCAGATCGCAAAACGACCAGTCTCTGAAAGACTCGTGCGCGACTCTGGTGTACTACGGCGCCGCCGATCGGGCCTGGTATGAAAACCAACTCGCCGAAGTCCGGAAGGCCGGCCGTTCCGCCCCGGTCTGGACCTATCTGGCAGAACCCGTGACCTCGCACAAACAGAGACTCGGTTTTTCACCCGATGCTGAGAACATCGTTGACGGCATGACCGGTCTTCCCGAACAGGACCTCGACCAACTGCTCTCCGGCCTCCTGAACAAAAATGCCGCTTCGGGAGGCGACTGATGTCGGCCGCGCCCAAGGCCGCTCCCGCCAATCCTTTCCCTGGCCTCCGGCCCTACAACGAGGACGAGCAGCATCTTTTTTTTGGCCGCGAGCGCCAGGTCGACCGGATGATCGACAAGCTCGGCCCCCACCGGTTCCTCGCCGTGGTCGGAGGCTCCGGGAGCGGCAAGTCCTCGCTCGTCAATTGCGGTTTCAAACCCGCGCTCCGCCGCGGCCTGCTTGCCGCAGCCGGCACTTCCTGGCGCATGGCGCAGATTCGTCCCGGCGGCAATCCGATCCGCGCGCTCGCCTGCGAGCTTTCCGCGCCCGGCACTCTTTTTGAGAACGTCTCGAACGATCTCCCCCTCGCCGACATGCTCGAAGGCACCCTTCGCCTCAGCAGCCGCGGCCTTGTCGAAATCTACCGCCAGGCGCGGCTCCCGGCCGGCACTAATTTGCTCGTCGTGGTCGATCAGTTCGAAGAATTGTTTCGCTTTCGCAGCGCCGCCGGCGCCTCTTACGGCCCTTCCCCCGACACTACAGCTTTTATTCGTCTTCTTCTCGAATCGGCTGCGCAGCCCGATTACCCCGTCTATATCGCGCTCACCATGCGATCCGATTTCCTGGGCGATTGTGTCCAGTTCGACGGCCTCCCCGAAGCGATCAACGAAGGCCAGTACCTGGTTCCACGCCTCACCCGGGACGAACGCCGCTCCGTTGTAGAAGGCCCCATCCTGTCCGGCGGCGCTGTTATCAGCCCCGTTCTCCTGACCCAGCTCGTCAACGACGTTGGAGATAACCCCGACCAGCTCTCTATCCTTCAGCACGCCCTCAACCGTACCTGGGCGAAGTGGAAGTTCGACAGCCGTTCTCAGGGGCCCATCTCGCTCGAACACTACGAAGCCATCGGCACCATGGCCCGGGCTCTCGATCAGCACGCCGACCGCGCCTGGAAAGAACTCTCCACCCCGCGGCTCCAGGCCCTCTGCGAGCGCGCCTTCAAAGCCCTTACCGACCGCGGCACCGACCAGCGCGGTATCCGCCGTCCCCTCCGCTTCGCCAACCTCTGCGCCATTGTCGATGCCGCCGACCCCGCCGAACTGATCGAGGTACTCAAGCCCTTCCGAAAGCTCTCGCGGTCCTTTGTCATGCCCGATGAGAAGGCACCAATCGGCCCCGACACCTGGATCGATATCTCCCACGAAAGCTTCATGCGCCTCTGGACGAAGCTGCGCGACTGGGCCGATCAGGAAGCCGAATCCGCCCGCGAGTACCGACGCTTATCCGACCGTGCTGTCGGCCATTTCCGCCATCCCGAAAAATACGGACTCCTCCAGGACCCCGATCTCCAGTCCGCCCTCGACTTCGAAACCGCCCGCCATCCCACCGCCTCCTGGGCCGAACTCTACGGAGGCGGGTTCGACGAGGTCACCCGCTTCCTTCGCGAGAGCGAAAAAGAACGCGAGGAAGAGAGAATCGAGCGCGAACTGGAACGTATCTGGCTGCTCTGGTGGCTGCCCGCGATCTCGGCATTCGTTG
>Ga0302320_10022527_pt1 | contig 12434 bp, 14 predicted proteins | sample Bog_T0_3_FD_202130 | JGI IMG/M metagenome (GOLD analysis project Ga0302320, IMG submission 202130) | Peat permafrost microbial communities from Stordalen Mire near Abisko, Sweden - Bog_T0_3 | ecosystem: Environmental > Terrestrial > Soil > Wetlands > Peat | place: Sweden: Abisko, Stordalen Mire...
AGCCGGTGGTTGGGCCGGCGTTCCACGATACGAGGGTGCTGGCGGGTCATACTTATACTTATGCCGTTACTGCTGTCGATCAGGGCGGGCACGAGAGTGCTCGGTCGGTTGAAGCGCAGGAGACGGTTCCGAATCCATAGGCGCAGTTGGCGCGAGGAGGTTTCCCCATGAAGTATTGCCGTTTTCGGCTTGAGGATCAGATTCACTACGGCGTTGTGGAGGATCGCGGGGGCGAACTCTGGATTACCGGGCCGGCGCGGACGCCCGAGGAGGACCTTGGCTACAGGCTGGCTTATGGCGGAGCGGTGCGCGGGTTTGAGGCCATGCCGATGAGCGCGGCGGAGCTGCTGGCGCCGGTGACTCCGTCGAAGATTGTCTGCGTGGGACGGAATTATCGCGACCACGTGAACGAGCTGGGCAACGAGATGCCTAAGCAGCCGCTGATCTTCTTCAAGCCGCCTTCGTCGCTGCTGAAGCCGGGGGGCGTTGTGCGGCTGCCGGCGGCGTCAGAGCGCGTGGACTTTGAGGGGGAGCTGGTGCTGGTAATTGGGCGGCGGACGAGCAAGCTCGGGCCGGGGGACGACTGGAAGAGCGTGGTGCGTGGACTGACGCTGGCGAACGATATTTCTGCGCGGGACCTGCAGAAGTCGGAGCCGCAATGGGCGCGGGCGAAGGGGTTCGACACGTTTGGGCCGGTGGGGCCGCTGGTGAGCGATGAGCTGGACATTGAGGCTGGGCTGACCATTGAGACGCGCGTGAATGGAGAGGTGCGTCAGCACGCTTCGACGAACGACTTCATTTTTTCGATTCCGACGCTGCTGAGTTTTATCAGCGGGGCGTTCACGCTGGAGCCGGGGGATTTGATTCTGACGGGGACGCCGTCGGGGGTGGGGCCGCTGAAGGCTGGGGATCGGGTGGAAGTTACGATTCCGGGGCTGGGCGTGCTGGCGAATACGGTTGAAGGCGAGTAAGTCTTCGGTTTGGCCCGATCTCTTACTGGATCGCCCCGGGGATCTGTCGGCCCCAGGGTGGGGGTTGCTACTGACCGGCGCGGATGCTCTCGCAGTGCGCCTGCGGTCGATTGCTTGTTGCTGGCCTTGGAGCCCAAGCGGCGCTTAGTCGTGGAGCACGACGTTGACGAGGGTGCTGTTGATGACCATGCCGGCGCTGCTGTAGTCGATGTAGCCGAGGCTGCGAAAGCGGTTGAGGAAGAAGCTGACACGGGAGCGGGTGGTGCCGATCATGTCGGCCAGGGTTTCCTGGCTGATTTTGGTGATGACGGGAACGGGCTTGGATTCCTGGCCGAAGTTGGCCAACAGCATGAGCAGACGGGCGAGGCGCTTTTCGCTTGAATTGAGCAGTTGATCGACCAGATCGGCCTGCATGCGCATGGTGCGCGATAGAAGGTGTGCGCGGAAATGCCGGGCGAACTCAGGCTCACGATCGAGAATTCCCTGCATGGCCGTTTTTTCGATGCGCACGATGGTGCAGGATTGAAGCGCGCTGGCAGAGGAGTCGCGATGCTGGAGAGTTACCATGCAGGCTTCGCCAAAGAAGCTGCCGGCCGGGAGATGCGCGATGACGGCTTCCTTGCCGGCGGTTGATACAACCGTGAGTTTTACATTGCCGGTCTGGATGTAGAAGATGGCATTGCCGGCGTCGCCCTGCGAATAGATAGATTCGGCCACCAGGTAATTGCGCCGTGTCTTTCCTGGCATGAACTTGTCAAGCAGGCTCTCCATTTCAGATGCGGACTCTCGAACCGGCAATGCGCTGGGCGGGCGGGAAACGACCTTCAACGCGGGACGCGCAGCGAGTGGCAAAGGAATGGGAATGTCCAGAGGAAACGTGGGGGCGGTATACGTCGAAGTCGCGAAAGAAGTTGCCATGGTCTGTACCTTTCAAATCTCACAGGATGGGCGCAAAGGGTTGAGGTGCTGCGAACATTTGCAATGCCAATATAATCAACATACGGAGGGATGAAAGCGATGAACATCGGGGAAAGCTGAACTTGCTGTAGGCTTTCCGCGCGGGGTTTGTAGGGTATGTCTTACAGTGATAGGAGATTGCGTCGATGCCGATTTGCATTGATGTGAAGGGGGATGGCGGATGGCGGCGTGGACGCCGCCAAGACAGCCGGACGGGAGTCCGGCGCTACTGTCCGCGGATACATCTTTTGGCGGTCGGAGACCTAGTTGCTGGCCGGAATCTGCGCGAGCGGTGCTCCGGCGTCCAGTATCTTCCGGATCGCTGGCGCCAGATCTTCTGAAGCATAAATCTTGTTGATATAGGCGGTGGCGCCGGCCAATAGACAGCGGGGTGCATACTGGCTCTCGGGCTGAACGCTGACCATGATGACGGGAAGAAGAGGGTAGATTTGCTTTACATCTTTCAGGACTTCCATCCCGCTGCGGCCTGGCATATTGATGTCGAGCAGCAAGACGTCGTGGGGGGATTTGACCAACTCGGTAAACACTTCGTCCCCGTTGGCGGCTTCGGAGAATTGAGTTCCGGAGAACGCATCGTCCACGATCTCTCTCAGGCCGCGGCGTACGTTCGCGTGATCGTCTGCAATCAAGATATTCATTATTCTTCCTTGGCGGGCGACAATCGCGACCTGTTTTTACGATACCTATGGCGGCAGGGAAGGAACATCAGCGTAGTCCGTGATTCTTGCAGGGTTTCCATGTTCGCGTTGTAGGGTTTTTCCTACACTGGCAGGCCCTAGTCGATGAGGCTGTGGGTCATGGCGTAGCGGGTCAGCTCGGCGTTGCTTTTCATTTGCATCTTTTCCATGATGCGGGCGCGATAGCTGCTGATGGTTTTGACGCTGACATGCAGCCTCTCGCCAATCTCCGTCAAGGGAACGCCGGCGGCGATCATCTTCATCACTTCATGCTCGCGATCCGAGAGCGACTCGTGGAGGGGCTTGTCAGCGGACTCATCCAGGCTGTCAACCAGCTTTTCCGCGAGGCTGGCGCTGATGTAGCGTCCGCCGCTGAGAATTTTCTTTGCCGCGGTTGCCAATTCTTCAGAGGCGCTCTCCTTGTTGATATAGGCGGCTGCGCCAGCCTTCAAGCAGCGCACGGCATACTGCTCTTCCGGATGGACACTGAGAATGATGACCGGCAAGCGCGGGTACGCGTGTTTTACATCGCGCAGCACATCGACTCCACTGCGCCCAGGCATGCTGATGTCGAGCACCAGCATGGCGACGGTGGACTTGCGTAACTGGCTCAGCACCTCATCCCCGTTGCCGGCCTCGGAAAAGGACGCGTCGGGAAGCGCGTCGGCGAGAATCTCCCGCAGGCCGCGGCGCACGACGGCGTGGTCATCGGCAATCAGGATATGCATACTTCACACCTCTCGACGCGCGGAATATCGACCGGAACGCGCACAGTGACAATGGTCCCGCTGCCGGGGGAACTAGAGATCCGCACGTCGCCTCCGCAGGATTGCGCGCGTTCTTTCATGCCCAGAAGTCCCAACGACCCGAGAGTGTTGGACAAGTCGGACACGGGGAAGCCGATTCCGTCGTCTTCCACCACCAGAACAATGCTCTCCTCTTCCTGGCGCAGGGCGACTCGCACCTGTTTTGCCTGGGCATGCCGAACGATGTTGGTGAGGCACTCCTGAAAGATTCTGAAGGTCGCAGTAGCCCGGTCACCATCGAGGTGCAGATCGACGGGCGGGACAGAGACCTCGCAGAGGACTTGATTGCGGGACGTAAACTCGCCGGCCTGCCATTCAATGGCCGCCGCCAGGCCCAAGTCGTCCAATACGCCGGGACGCAGGCCGCTGCAGATGGTGCGCACCGCCTTGACGCCATCGTCGATCCAGTGAGTCGATTCCTTGAGCCGAGCGAGTACCTCGCCCTCCGACTCGGGCAGGTGGCGGCTGACCCATGCCAAATCCATTTTGATGGCGGTCAGAATCTGTCCGATTTGATCATGGAGGTCGCGGGCGACCTTTATGCGATCCTCTTCGCGCACCCACTGGAGGCGGTCCGCCAACGCCCGCAGTTGTTCTCTCTGCAAAACGAGCTGCTCCTCTGAGCGCTTGCGTTGAGTGATGTCACTGTTGATGACCAGCACGCGAGGCGGTTGACCGCGCTGGGCCCATTGCAACGCCCAGCGGCCGGCCACCACAACGCGCTTGCCGTCCTTCGCAGTCTTGATGAGGTCTCCCTCCCAATGCCCCACGCGCATCAATTGAGCGATGATCTCCTCGAACGGCTCCGGAAACTCGGTGCAGAGCATTTCATGCGCGATTTTGCCGGCGGCTTCGGCCTTGGTATATCCCAGCATGGCCTCCGCTCCGCGGCTCCAGAACTGGACCCTGCCCTCCATGTCGATCACAAAGACGGAGTCCTGCGTAAGCTCGAGCAGCGCAGCTTGCTCCGCGGTGGCAATCCGCTCCTGCCGCCTCTCCGCAACATCGCGGAAGACCAGCACAACGCCAATGACTTTTCCCTGGGCCGCGAAGATGGGCGCGGCGCTGTGCTCGACCGCAATTTCGCGGCCGTCTCTTGTGACCAGGTCCACGTGGTTGGCGACAGAGAGAATCTGCCTTTCCTTGAGCACGCGGAGCACTTCGTTGTCCGCCGTCATCCCGGACTCTTCGTTGATGAGTTTCAGCACATTTCCGATGGGCTGCTTCAGAGCCTCCTCGACCGGCCATCCGGTGAGAGCCGCGGCGATCGAGTTCAGAAAGGTGATTCGTCCCTCGCTGTCCGTGGCGATGACAGCCTCGCCAATGCTGCCCAGCACGGCTGTCCACCGCTCCTCATTCTGAAGCAGTTTGTCGCCCAGCTTCTTGATGTGGCTTCCGGTAAAAAAAGCGAGGAAGACGCCAGACCCTGCGCCGAGGACCAGACAGCTTGTCACCATCAAGATCCAGCGGTGATGCGCAGCTTCAACGCGGCCGCGGCGCAGTGTCTCTTCCACGGTTTGAAATTCCGCAACCTCGTCTCGAAGCGTATCGAGCTTGCTCTTTCTTAGCTGGTCCTGAATGAGAGTGGGGTCGGCCTTTCCCGCACGGCGAAGAGCAATAATCCGGGTGTCGTATTCCTCCGCCTCCTGAAAGCCGGCATCGATGGCCTTGAGCTTCCGCTGCTGCTCGGGGCTATCCGCCACCAGTTGATTCAAGGCCTGGAATTCGAATTCGAATCGCCTCGTCCCGTCCAGATAAGTTGGAAGGAAGCTCTCATCGCCGGTTGCGATGTAGCCGAGCTTCGCGGATTCCATATCGACAAGCACCTTGAGAAGGTGCCCGGATTGGTGGAGAACCATATCGGAGTGATCGACCCATTGCAACGACCTGTTCAGATCGAATGTTTCCCACAAGAGAAATCCGGCAAGGGATACCGTCACCAGGATGGGAACCGCTACGACTTGGCGGAGGAGTTGGTTGAACTTCAGGTATTCCATCGTTAGGTACCATCCTTGTTATCTTGCGGGGTGAACGATTTCGGGAGTTGCTGTGTTGTTGCCGGGCAACCGGTCATGGAGGATTGCGTTGAGAAGAGATTTATCAACGTGAATCTGGCCGTCGTAGCGGATGAAGCCAAGCTCGCGGAAGCGGTTCATGAAAGAGCTGACAGCAGACTTGGGAGAGCCGATCATTTCAGCCAGGCTTTCCTCCGTGATCTCTGTGGGCAGTGGATCCAATTCACCTGTTTCGCCAAACCCGGACATCAATAAAAGGGCCCGTGCGAGACGCATTTCGCTATTGCAAGAGTCGGGCATAGAACCGAATCTGTTGGGGTCGGTACCGGAGTTGCCGGGACCGAAAGCTGCTCATCGACGGTTAACGAGACTTAGCCAGTGACTGCGCGATTGGCCCAGATTTCACAACTGAGCACAAGGCTAGACGCGCGTGCGGGAGTAATTTCTTAGAATCGCATCATCTAGGCGCGAATGACTGGTCTCGATTGCTCACTCTGGTGAGATATGTTCAAAACTTATGGTGGGCCTGGGCGGGGGTAACACGGGTTTGCGGGGGCGGGGTTTTGTTGTCGTCTGGTGCAACCTTGGCTGCCCCGGTGAATCCAATTAGCGGTACACTGGATGCGAACGCTTTTTGAGCCGGGAGCCCCAATCCCCTAGGAGGAAATGATGCCCAAGAATCTGCTGGAACAGTTGCGCAACTATACCGTGGTGGTGGCCGATACGGGCGACATGGAGGCGATGGAGAAGTTTCATCCGCAGGATGCGACGACCAACCCCTCGCTGATTACGGCGGCGGCGCAGATGCCGCAGTACCAGACGATTGTGGACGGGGTGCTCAAGGAGGCGCGGAAGGAACTGGGCGATGGGGCGACCGACGAGGCTGTGGCAAACCTCGGGTTTCAGCGGCTGGCGATTGCGTTTGGGAAGAAGATATTGGCGATTGTGCCGGGGCGGGTGTCGACGGAGGTGGACGCAAGGCTGTCGTATGACACCGAGGCTACGCTGGTGCAAGCGCGCAGCATTATTGCGCAATATGACGCGGCGGGGATTGGGCGGGAGCGGATCCTGGTGAAGATTGCTTCGACGTGGGAGGGGATTCGCGCGGCGGAGGTGCTGGAGAAGGAAGGCATCCACTGCAACCTGACGCTGCTGTTCGGGCTGCACCAGGCGGTGGCGTGCGCGGAGGCCGGCGTGACGCTGGTTTCGCCGTTCGTGGGACGGATTCTGGATTGGTATAAGAAGGACACGGGCAAGGACTACCAGGGCGCGGAAGACCCCGGCGTGATTTCGGTGACGACGGTCTACAACTACTACAAAAAGTTCGACTACAAGACGCAGGTGATGGGGGCGAGCTTCAGGAATATTGGCGAGATCAAGGAGCTGGCGGGGTGCGATTTGCTGACGATTTCTCCGCAACTGCTGGCGGAACTGGAGGCGGCCGAGGGCGAACTGCCGCGGAAGCTGGACCCGGAGGTTGCGAAGACTGAAGTCATCATGAAGATCGAGGTGGACAAGGCGACCTTTGACGCGATGCATGAAGCGGACCGGATGGCGACGGACAAGCTGAAGGAAGGGATTGAAGGCTTTTCGGCCGCGCTGGTGAAGCTGGAAGGACTGCTTGCGAAGCGGCTGGCGGAGCTGGAATCGCGGGCTACGGCCAGCGTTTGAGGGCAGAGCGAGAAGGAACGAGAGGGCGGCCTGCGGGCTGCCCTTTTTGTTTGGTGCGAGGAGGCGGGTTTGCAGTCGGCGGGCTGGTTTGCCAACAAAGTTGCGATGGTGGTGATGGCAAAACGCGACAACTCCGATAAGCTCAGTGTTACAGCAGGACAAACAGGCAGTGGCTGGCGTCCCCGGCTGCACGCGATGAGCAACCGGCCAATGCCCACAAAGCAGAATGGCTGTGCGTGCGCGCAGCAATGGGAGATGTGTATGCAGGCTCCGAATCAGCAAGGACCGACTCATCCACTCGAACCATTTTTTCAGCAGGCGGTGCGGAACAGTTACGAGGGCAAGCTGGGATTGAATGACCCAGACGTGACGAGTTATGTGGCACATCTGCTCTGCGAGTTTTCAGATACAGAGAAGCTTTACCAGGTGCGCGACGAGGCCGGGCGACCGATTGAAGAACTGACGGCTATGATGCTTGCCGCAGACCCGGTGAATGGCACGGCGTCGTCATTCGATGCGGAGCGCGCTGTGCGCAAGCATATTGGCGACTATGCGCTGTTTGTGGCGGGGATGTATCCGGAGGCGATGGCTTCGGGCAGACGGCAGCGGCGGCATCAGCCGAGCCTGGGCGAGATGATTTTGGCCGGCAAGGAAAGCTATTACATTGTGAGCCAGTTCAACCTGTTTGAGTACGAGCAGGAGGCTCCGCTGTTTGCGCGGCTGAGCGACCGTTTTGAGCGGTGCATATTGGGGCTGACGCTGGTGCGCGAAGAGTTGGGGCCACGCAAGCCGCTGATGCTGCCACCGATGGTGAATTAGCGCAGCTTGTCGAACTCCTCTGGCGCATGGATACTGGAAAGCAGCGAGGAGTTGCGATGGGCGAATCAGTCACTTTGCGTGCGGCGGATGGGCACGAGTTCAGTGCGTATGTGGCGCGGCCGGTGGGCGAGCCACGCGCGGGGCTTGTGGTGGTGCAGGAGATCTTCGGGGTGAACGCGCACATCCGCTCGGTGGCGGACGGGTATGCGCGGGATGGATTTCTGGCGGTTGCGCCGGCGCTGTTTGACCGGATCGAGCCGGGGACTGACCTCGGGTACGTTGGCGCCGATATGCAGAAGGCGATGAGCCTGATTCCAAAGATCGATATGGAAAATGCGCTGGCGGATGTTGCGGCGGCCATCGAGTATGCCGCGAGTGGGACGGGCAAGAAGGTGGGCGTGATCGGCTACTGCCTGGGCGGATCGCTGGCCTGGCTGGCGGCGACACGGCTGCATGTCGACGGGGCGGTGGGGTACTACGGAGGGCGGATTGCGGATTACGCGAGCGAAACGCCCACTGCGCCGGTGATGCTGCATTTTGGCAAGCTCGATCAGCACATTCCTGCTGAGGGTGTTGAAAAAGTGCACGGGGCGCATCCAGAGGTGGAGATTTATTGGTATGACGCGGGGCACGGATTCAATTGCGACGCGCGCGGGAGTTACGATGCGGGCTCGGCAAAGGTGGCGAGGGAGCGGTCGCTGGGATTTCTAACCAAACATCTGGGGTGAGGCGGCGAAGATTTTGCGTTGCCTGGAATTGGCTCCGTGGTTTCCCCGGTCTCTCCGCCGCGGCGGACGAGACCGGGGGCACCCAGCATTGTGGTGAAGGTTGAGCCTGTTCCGATGTACTACTCGGACCAGACGGCTAGGATGTTGCCTGCACCGTCAGAGAAGTGGAAGCGGCGGCCACCGGGAAATTCGAAGGTGGGGACCACGATGCCGCCGCCCTCCATCCTGATTGCGATCTCTGTGGCAGCAAGGTCTGCTGAGTAGAGGACGACGAGCGGCGCGCCTTTCGTGCTGACCGGTTCCCCCTTCATGAACCCGCCGTCGATGCCGGCTCCCGGAGCGGTGAAGCTGGCGTAGTCCGGGCCGTAGTCTACAAAGTCCCAGCCGAAGACGGTTGCATAAAACCGCTTGGCCTTTGCGACGTCGCTGGTGGTGAACTCGATGTAGTTGAGCTTGTGGTGCTTTGCTGGATTGCTCATGGCTTCTCTCCTGTGTGTTGGGGGTGGAGGCGTGGGAAAAGGTGGCGTTGTACCAGGGGCGCAGGCACACCTTTCCCGGTGTGCTCTTGAGGCGCCCCCATCCACATTCCCTCAAGAGCGGAGAGTGCAGGTAGAGCCCGCTGATTGATTGCTGAGCGCGGACTCGCGAGGTACCAGACGAAGGTACCAAAATCACGACAGGTTCGCAATTGGAAAATGCGGCTAGTTACAAGATGTAGCGCGACAAATCCTGATCGCGGACGATGGATGCGACCATCTGCTTTACATATTCCGCATCGATGAGGAAGACCTTTTCGGGGCCGGAGGCGGTCATGCGCTCCTGATAGGGCAAGGGCGTGGACGACTCGGCCTTGATGGCATCAGAGAGCGTGGCGGCGGCTTCTTCATCGGGCGCACGGCGGGCTACGTCGGGGGCGAGGAAGCTTACATCTTCAAGCACGCGCTCCATGATGGTGTGGAGGCGGCGCGCGCCGATGTTTTCGGTTTGCTCGTTGACCTTGAAGGCAAACTCGGCCATCTCGCGGAGGGCTTCGGGAGCAAATTCGAGGCGGACGCCTTCGGTCTCAAGAAGTGCCGAATATTGCTTGGTGAGCGAGGCCTTGGGCTCGGTGAGGATGCGCAGGAAGTCATCGACGGTGAGCGATTGTAACTCGACGCGGATGGGGAAACGGCCTTGTAATTCGGGGATCAGGTCGCTGGGTTTGGAAACATGGAATGCACCGGCGGCGATGAAGAGAATGTGATCGGTGCGGACCATGCCGTAACGCGTGTTGACGGTGGTTCCTTCGACGATGGGAAGGATATCGCGCTGCACGCCTTCGCGGGAGACGTCAGGGCCGTGACCGCCTTCGCGGCCGGCAATTTTGTCGATTTCGTCAAGGAAGATAATGCCGCTGGACTCGACGCGCTCGGTGGCGGCGCGATTGACCTGGTCCATGTCGATGAGGCGGCCTTCTTCTTCCTGCACAAGGTAGTCGAAGGCATCGGCGACTTTCATTTTGCGCTTCTTGGAGCCACCGCCGAAGATGTTGGGCAGCATGTCCTTGAGGTTCATCTCCATGTCTTCAAGGTTCTGGTTGGAGATGATGCCGAACTGCGGGGTGTTGCGCTCGCGGACATCGAGCTCGACCTGGCGGTCGTCGAGCTTGCCCTCGCGGAACTGCTGGCGCAATTTCTCGCGCGACCGCTGATAGCTTTCCGTGCCGGGCAGAGTGAGCTGGCCTTCCTGGGCGGGCGGCGCGGGCGGCGGTGGCGGGAGCAGGACATCGAGAAGACGCTCTTCGGCGTTCATCTCGGCCTTGTCTTCCACTTCTTCGAGCCGCTCTTCGCGGACCATGTCGATGGAGATTTCGACCAGGTCGCGGATCATGGATTCGACATCGCGGCCCACATAGCCTACCTCGGTAAACTTGGAGGCTTCGACTTTGAGGAAGGGCGAGTTGGTGAGCTTGGCAAGGCGGCGCGCAATTTCGGTTTTGCCCACGCCCGTTGGCCCAATCATGATGATGTTCTTGGGCATGATGTCGTCGGCGATGTCGGGCGGGAGCTTTTGGCGGCGCTGACGATTGCGCAGCGCAATGGCCACGGCGCGCTTGGCGGCTTTTTGGCCGACAACGTGTTTGTCGAGCTCGGTGACGATTTCGCGCGGGGTCAGCTCGTCGAGCGCGAGGTCTTGTTCTTCAGCGGATGCGGGTAGGTAAATGGCCATATCTTTCAGGTTCTATTCTCTCAGGCTTTGCTGCCGCGCGCGAGGCCAAGACTGATCAGCAGGGCGCGATCGACTTTGCCCATGGTTTCGGGGGAGAGAATACCAAAGAAACGGCCAAATCGCAGTTGGTCGACGGTGCGAATCTGATCGCAGAGAACGAGGCTGTCCTTTTTCAGACCTCCGTCGCCTCTCGGCGCCAGAACGTAGATCGGCGAACGATGCACGATGTTCCCGGCGCCGGTCAAGGGGACCACAATCGTCGTGGACCCGAAACGATTGCTCACGTCGTTCTGCACGACGACGCAAGGGCGCAGCCGACCCTGTTCGTGCCCAACAACGGGGTCCAGATCGACCTCGACAATCTGCCCGCGCACGGTGCGCATACTCATGGAATCTTCGCCCATGCCTCACGGTCCACGTGTTCGAACTCTTTGAGGAGTTCCAGATTGCGCTGGTTGTTCGCTATACATGCTTCGGCCAGTTCGCGCTCGAATTCCGCCTCGGCGATGGCCTCCAGCCGCTGCTCGACCGCAGCGCGAATGAACTCGCTGCGGCTGACGCCCTCGGCACGCGCAGCCTCCTCGGCCCGGCGCAATGCGGCCGCGGAGAACTCGATCAGGACACGCTCTTTCAAGGGCTTGACTGGTGGCTTGGATTGAGACGATTTGCGAGAAACCGCGGCGGAGCCCATATGTCCTCCTGCTAGTCTTGTATATCCTAGATCATATATCTGAATATATAGAACCACAACACGGCGCGGTAACCGGAGCGAACGGCGAAGCGCTCAACTGAAGTTCATTGCAGCTTGGAAAAAAGGCCAGATTCGGGATCGATTTTGCTGAAACCTTCCCTCAGGGGCTAAAGCCTGGACATTCTTACGGCCCTTCCGGCACGACTAAAGTCATGCCCTGACACACGGCGGATTTTTGAGACAAGGTCTAGCCTTTTAGCTCCTCAATGGTGATGCGGTCATTGGTGTAGATGCAGATTTCGCCGGCGATCTTCATGGCTTTCTCGGCTACTTCGCGGGCGCTGAGTTCGGTGTTCTCAAGCAGCGCGCGGGCGGCGGCGGTGGCATAGCTGCCGCCGGAGCCGATGGCGGCCAGCGGCTCGTCGGGATCGATGACGTCTCCCGAGCCGGAGATAAGAAAAGTCTGTCCTTTGTCGGCAACCAGCAGAAGGGCCTCAAGGTTGCGGAGCATCTTGTCTGTACGCCAGTCCTTGGCTAGCTCGACGGCGGCGCGGTTGAGGTTGCCGGCGTACTGCTCGAGCTTTGACTCGAAGCGGGCGAAGAGCGAAAAGGCGTCGGCGGTGGATCCGGCAAAACCGGCGAGGATCTTGTCCTGGTAGAGGCGGCGGATTTTTTTTGCGGAGTGCTTCAGCACGTGATCGCCCAGTGTCACCTGGCCGTCGGCTGCCATGACCACTTCACCGTTGCGGCGCACGCAAATCACGGTGGTGGAACGAATCCGGGGACGTTGTGGCGCGGCGCTCAAGTTTTTCAAAGCCAAGATAAACCCTCCGCAAACAGCATCTCCGGCGGGCCGGAAGCCGCTGTAGG
>Ga0302320_10022532_pt1 | contig 12431 bp, 11 predicted proteins | sample Bog_T0_3_FD_202130 | JGI IMG/M metagenome (GOLD analysis project Ga0302320, IMG submission 202130) | Peat permafrost microbial communities from Stordalen Mire near Abisko, Sweden - Bog_T0_3 | ecosystem: Environmental > Terrestrial > Soil > Wetlands > Peat | place: Sweden: Abisko, Stordalen Mire...
GGACTGTGCCGCTCGGCAACCGTAAAGCCAAGCTTGTATCCGGCCACGCGCGTGGCGGCGAAAACAGCTTCCGAAACGTCCGCCGCTCCGCCGTTGGGATACGCAATCGCTTCGCACGGCGCATTCACCTCGCGCTCAATCGTACGCTTGCTTTCGCTCAGTTCCCACTCCAGCCGATCTGCCGGAATGCGCGTCAGAATCGGGTGGCTGACGGTGTGCGATCCGATATCGAAACCCTGCGAGTGAAGCGCTCGAACCTCATCCCAGGTCATAAAATCGTAAAGCTCGGGATTCGCCGCCGGCTCCGCGCTCCCCTTCCGCAGCCTGTCAATCCAGCCGCTGACCACGTCGCGATCCATCCGCTTGCACTGCTCTTTCAGCCGCATCCCCAGTGAACGCCGGGCCGCCAGATCGCGCGGCGTCTCCTGTTCGCCGCCACCGGGAAGCGGCAGCGTTTTCCCCTGCCAGCCAACGATTCTTCCGATCACTTCGTCGGTCCACAATACGTTCTTCGTGCCGATATACCCGGTACTCACATGAAACACGCACGATATTCCCGCTTCCCGAAGAACCGGCGCGGCGTGTGTCAGGTTATTCCGGTAGCCGTCGTCAAAAGTGATCAGCGCGGCTCCTTCCGGTAATCCGCGCCCGCTGCTGCGATCGGCAATCACATCCGCCATGGTCACGGGATGAAAATGGCGGCCCAGAAGGCGCAGATGGCTGCGAAATTCTTCCACGCTCACCGTGTTGCCGTACCCGAAGCGGTCTTTCGGATCGCCCGAGACGACGCCGTGATAGCACAAAACCAGCAGATGACGGCGCAGTCCCGCCCGGATCAGCGAACCCGCTCCCGAAATGCTGACGACAGTCTGCAGTGCCGACCGGATTGCGCTCTTCATTGACTGTCCCGCCGTCGCCGAAAGTTGGGAAACACCGTGCGAATCAAAGCCCCCGCCGCCATCTTTGCGAGCGAGACCACAGTCCGAAGCGTCACCCGCCGGTCATTCAAATCGAAATCGAAAAAGAACACGCGCCCCTGATAGGATTTCAGGAACCCGCCCCAGGTGAGCAGGCCCGCCCGGATGTAGCTGTGGAACGAGGGCACATCCCGAAAGAGCGCGATATGCCGGAAATAACGGCCGTCGGGAAAAACAGGATCAACGGTCTCCCCCGCCAGATCGAGGTAGTGAATCCAGCCCAGATCGACGCCCGCATAAACCGCCGCGTCCGCCGTAACGCTGAACCTGGGATTCGCCTCGATCATTTTGACGCGGCCGTCGCGCGTATCGCGCTTGAGCTCGATTTCGCACAGCCCGAAATACCCCAGTTTCCTGAGAAATTCATCGCACAGACGGTCCGCCTCCGGGTCTTCGGCCGGTTCCACCAGGCCAGCCGAGCCGAACGAGATCGGGAACGTGCGGATCTGCCGAATCATGCAGGCTGCGATCCGGCGGCTGTTCCTGTCATAGCAGGAAAGGTAGACCAGCTTGGCGGTATCGGGACCTTCGATCATTTCCTGCACCACCATCTGGGGGTTAATCTTCGCAGCTACCAGGTATTGGCTTTCCAGCTCTTCGCGACTCGCCACCACGATGAGTTTCTTTTCGAAAAGCGGATGGCTCGGGGGAATCTGCTTCCATTCCCGAAAATGCAGGGGCTTCAGAATCGCGGGAAAGGTTGCCGTGCGCGCGAATTCACGCACGTCGTCGGGCGATTCGACAAAGAGAGTTTTGGGTACCGGGAGACCCAGGTCTCCGGCCATCGAATATTGCTTCTTCTTCGTGGCCAGCAGGGCCTGCGATGCCACGGACGACTGGCAAAACGTGAACCAGGGTTCGAGCGCCGCAGCGTGTTCCGCCATTGCCGTGACATATTGATCGGAACTCGAAATCAGTATCGGCTTGCGCCCGGCCCGCAAGCAGATTCGCTCGGAAAGTGCGATCATGAAATCCCGCCATTCCGCCGGCTGCCGGTCCGAATCAGGGCAAAGATGCGCGGTTCCGTAAACCGTGTAAAAAATCGGCTGGCTCAACTGTGAATCGATAGCATGAACCTCGACGCCCCGGTTCGCCAGACTTCGCATCAGCACCACTGCGGTCTGAAACCCGCCGGCAACCACAACCGGCGGCCGATCCGGATTTGCCTCCGCGGAATGATTTGCCCGCGCGGAATGATCGGTCAATGAACCTCCGGCAACATCCGCTCCCGGACGAACACGCACCCTGGGGCCCTCGGCATTAGTCCCTTTCAGTATAAAGCGCCGATATCGGCATATGAACCATGCATGGTTAAACTGAAAAGGTGAAGCCCAAACGGCCCCCGATGAGTTTAGGGATTGTCGACCGCAACGCATACCTGGAAATCGGGCCGGAAAGGAGATATTCGGGATCCAGAGTTGCCTTCACTCTGCTCCGCGTGAGCGACCCGCCAACCCCTGAGGAAATCCGCACGTTCGAAGACATCTGCTTCAACTTACGTCTCTCGAACGGAACATGGCGTACCACATTTCGTGACCGGTTTCTCGATGTGGATGAGATGGCCATCCGCCTGATGGCGGCTTCTTTCCCTCTCGACTCTTCCATTTGCGTTCAGGACCGGGCCGTCTCGAGCGCTCTGACTTCCGCCCAGTGGGCCACGCGTCTGTTTGCAACTTTCCCCAACGCGCATTTCGAAGCCTCCGATCTGATGACGGAACTCCTCGAGATCTCGCCCGCGAAGCCCGGAGGCCCGCGGAAAACGAAGCCCGGCGGCACGCGGGAAAGTTACATCACGGAACTTTCCGGAACCCCTCTCCAGTACATCCGTCCTCCTTTCGTGGTCGCCCTGAACTACCCGGAATCGTGGCGCAATCCTCTCCTTCGCTTCGTGGCCGCCCGCGCGCTGAAAAGGTATCCGCTGATAAGAAAGAACGCCGTCGCAGCCCCGATTTCATGCGTTCATCCGGAAGCGCAGATGCTGGCCCGCTCCAACCCGAATTTCACCGTGGTGCTCCGCTCCGTTTTCGACTCCACGCCCGCGGCCTGCGATGTTCTTCGAACCATGAATATCCTGAACCGGTCGTATTTTTCCGCGCAACAGTTGCAGGAGGCGTCGGCGGCCATTTTCTCGAGCCTGCGGCCCAACGGCATCTGGATCGCCGGAAAAACCAGAGAGGACGATTTCACCAACCACACCACCTTCTTTCGCCGCCGCGATCAAGGGTGGGAAGTCATCGGACGTATCGGCAGCGGCTCGGAAATCGAAGGTCTGGCCCTGGCCGACAGACCTGCCGCATGACGCCCCAAACGCGGTTGCCCATATTAGGAACGCGGTTGCGCATCTTATTGGTCATCGATACCTATCCGCCACAGCTCGGCGGCTCGGAGATCGAAGCGCAAAGAGTCGGCGCCGGGCTCATACGCCGCGGTCACCAGGTCGAGGTGCTTTGCTCCGCGGCGCCGCTGATGCCACCCGTTCGCGATTGGACAGATCCCGAAGGTGTGCCGGTCACGATCCTGGGCCGCCGCGGCATGGAAGGATCCTCCAAGGATCGCAATTTCGCCAAAGAAGTCGCGCTCGAACTCTGGCGTCGGCGCCGCCGGTACGACGTTGTGTATTTCCTGATGCAAGGCCTCCAGGTCCTCGCAGGCCTGCCCGTAGCCCGCCTTCTCCGCAAGCCAATCGTCATGAAGATATCTGGCAGCGGAGTCATTCCCATGATGCGAAGCCGCCGCGCCGGCGCCGTGGAACTGGACTGGCTGCGCCAGTGGAACATCCCGCTGCTGCTGCTGAACCAGGGCATGATGGAAGAAGCTGTCGCCGACGGATTCGCGCGCGAACAGCTGGTCTGGATGCCAAATCCGGTCGATAACGAAGTTTTCCGGCCCGCGTCGCCGCACGAGAGAGAAGAGTGGCGCCGTCGCCACGATTTGCCGCAGGATGCGCGCGTGGCAATTTACGTGGGCCGCCTGGCTCAGGAAAAAGGCTTGCCCGGTCTGCTGCGCGGCTTCGCCGAAGCGGCCAGACAAGCGCCCAACTCTGTGTTGCTTCTCGTGGGAGACGGCAATCTCGGCCCCGAACTGGAATCGCTCGCCGCGCAGCAGAGCCTGGCGCCCGGGCAAATTCGTTTCACCGGCCGCGCTCCGGCCTCCGATGTCCCGCGCTGGCTGAGTGCGTCCGACATTTACGCGCTGACGTCGCCAAGCGAAGGTTTGCCGTGCGCTTTACTGGAAGCGATGGCCACGGGCCTGCCATCCGTCGTGAGCGCCATCCCGGCCTGTCTCCAGCTGATTGACGACGGAGTTCACGGCCTCGCCGTAGGCTGGAACGATGTGGACGCTATCGGCCGCGCCTTCCTGCGCTTGTTCGGCGATCCCGGCCTTTGCGCTGCGATGGGTGCGGCAGCCCGCGACCGTGCCGTCGCAAACTACTCGACCGACGTGGTGCTCGACCACTACGAAAGGCTGTTCGCGAACGTACTGGCGCGAAAACCGCCCGCTTAATTCAACCGGGCGCACTTCATCAGCATTTCGAGCGTGACCACTTCGAGCGCTCTTTCGTGCGTCGCCTCCAAACGAACCGGCGCAATGATTCCCGCTTCGAAAGTCTTCTTCCACGGCTCCGCACACACACACCACCCATCCCCGGCCTTCAGACCCGGAAAGCCCCACTCGGGGTGCGGCGTGATCAGATCGTTGCCGATCGATTTCTGATGCGCAAGGAACGCATCGTTGACGATCACGCAAACCGTGTGAAGGCCCCTGTCGTCCGGACCCGAATTGCACTTGCCGTCGCGATAAAAGCCTGTCAGCGGATCCGTGCAGCAGGTCTGCAGCACACCGCCCAATACATTTTTCACCATATAGACCAGACTACCCGATTTGGTGGGGCAGGCGATCTTGTCGCCTGCCGGACGCGACTTCAACGGCCGGCCAGTCTGTCCGTCGCCGCCACCAAAGCCCGGCAGTTCGGCGGATCCAAAGCGCTGTGCCCGCTGTCGGGAGTGATCGTCAGTTCGGCTTCCGGCCACGCACGATAGAGCGCCCACGCGCTCTCCATGGGACATACCACGTCGTACCGCCCCTGCACGATCGCCGCCGGAATATGCCGAATGCGCGAGACATTGCGCAGCAACTGATCGTCCGTTTCGAAAAAGCCCTTGTGAAAGAAGTAGTGCGCCTCAATCCGAGCGAACGCCAGGGCAAATTCGTCCTCTTCGTAATGCCCCGCGAACTCGCGATCGGGTATCAGCTTCGATGTCGCCCCTTCCCACCCGCTCCACACTTTCGCCGCCGCCAGCCGCACCGCCGGATCCTCGCTGGTCAGGCGCCGGTAGTAGGCCGAGAGCATATCCCCCCGCTCGCCTTCCGGAATGTGAGCGAGATACGGCTCCCACGCATCCGGATAGATCGCCGACGCGCCCCGCTGGTAGAACCAGTCGATCTCCTGCTTCCGCAGCAGAAAAATGCCGCGCAGCACCATTTCCGTGACGCGATCCGGATGCGTCTGCGCATAAGCCAGCGCGAGCGTCGAGCCCCACGATCCGCCAAACACCTGCCATCGCCCAATCCCCAGATGTTCGCGGATTCTCTCAATATCCGCCACCAGGTCCCACGTGGTGTTGTCCTCGAGCGACGCGTAGGGCGTGCTCTTACCGCAGCCTCGCTGGTCGAAGTTCACAATGCGGTACCGCGCCGCATCGAAAAAGCGCCGCTGTTTCGGATCCGACCCGCCGCCCGGACCGCCGTGCAGAAAAATCACCGGCTTGCCCGACGGGTTGCCGCTCTCCTCGAAATAAAGCTGGTGCACCGGCGAGACCCGAAGCCGCCCCGTGTTGTAAGGCTCAATCGCGGGATAGAGCCACGTGACCGGATCTTTCATGCCTTAAAATCCGAAGCGTCGTAAAAGCCCGGATTCCACGCCGGAATCGCCCACTCCGCCGGCACCGAATCGATCTTCACCAAAGTCCCGTTGCGCTCCTGATGCGAATACCACGCCGCATGCAGACACAGGAATTTCTTCCGGATCGCGTCCAGCGGCTGATACAGCGCGCGCTTCTCGAACGTCCGCTGCATGTCCATCAGTTGTCCGAAAAATCGTGTGAAGTAGTCGGCGGAACCCGGCATGGCGGATGCCACGGTAGCCTGCCTGCCGATAATGTCGAACCGGAAAACGTCGGGCCCGCAGCCCTGCATTGAAACCACGAACGGCCGGCGTTTGTCAGTCTTCGGAAAAACATAATCGACCTTCAGATATCCGACCTTCCGCACATCGTCCACATTCATGCTGACCGAATCCACGTCATACCCGAGGATCTTCATCATCAGGTAAGGGATGTGGAAGTGCGGCTCATCCTGCACGTCCGCCGCGGCGAAGACGCCCTGGATATCTCCCGCGTTCCTCAGCTGCGCGATGGCCTGGTCCGCCTCGTTGTAGTGTTCAAAGGGAACCGTCGCCATCAGAGGCGTATTGTGCTTCGCCGCCAGATCCAGCATTTCGTCCAGGTGCACCACGGAGTCCGACCAGTGGCGCTGCAGAAAGCAAGGAATCCCCGCCTCAATATAAGGCCGCATCAGAAGATGCTGGAACGGAGTCACCGTCAGGTCGCCACTCACCACCATGTCCACCTTCCCGACCATGCCGTCGTAGCGGTCGACGACATCGCACTCATACGTCTTCGCAAACGCCTGGGCTTTCTTCAGATCCTTGTCCCACACGTAAGCCGGTTGCATCCGCAGCAGGCTCGTCCCGACCCGCCTGCCTTTTGGGCTCAGCAAGTCGGCCCAGATGGGCCAGAACGAGGCATCGTTGAGTCCGAATACCCCGACTTTCAGCGGCTCGATCGGAGCGGCCGAAACGGTTCGGGCAAGTCCCGTCGCCGCCACCGCCGCAGCCACGCCTGAACCCGCGATCCGCAGGAAATCCCGCCTGTTCGATTCCAGATCCTCCGCCATTCGCTCGCTCTCCTTTTCAATTGAACATTCTTATCATAAGGGAACCGGCCCGCAACTCGCCTTCCCCTGAAAGCGAGAGTGAAGAACGAGTGTGGCGACACGGCAGCAGGTCAGTTAAAATGCTTGCAACGTGGTCCGCACTACCCACTACCGGAAACTGAACCCCTTGTGGCTGCTGCCGTTGCTGGTTTCCCTGTCGGCGGCACAGCTGGCGGCTCAGTTACTCGATTCGGCCGGCGGTCCCAGCTCCTCGGCTCGAACCGTTTCGATTTTGGACGAGATTCAGGACTCGCAGGAACGGAGCCTCTTTAAAGAACTCGGGGACACCGAAGATCCGCAGCAGGCCAGGCAACGCGCGGTGGCTTTCGTCGAACGCTACCCGCGTTCCGTGGTGCTCCGCGAGACTTATGAAGTGGCGGCCCGCGCTTCGGCCGCAATGGGAGACAACGACAGTGCCCTCGACTGGGGCAAGCGCTCTCTGCGGCTGCTTCCGGAGAATCCGTTTTTGCTCGCCATGATTGCCGATCTGGCGGCGCGCCAGGGCCAGCACCAGTTGGCCGAGACGAGCGCGCGGAATGCGCTCCGCTACCTGGAGGGGGCTCTGCCACCCGCGGCAATTTCGCCCGACGCCTGGCCACAGATTCGCGATGACCTGCGCAATCAGGCGTATTTCGCTCTTGGCGTCACCGCCACCGAGGAAGGCAAGACTGCGGATGCCGAACAATGGCTGCTCGATGCCATCCGTTTAAAGCCCACCGATTACGCAGCGCTCTATGAACTCGGCATCGCGCGGTCCGCCGGGGGGTCCGGGGGGCGGTCCGACGGCAAAGATCCGGATTCCGCCGCACCCTGTTTCGCGCAGGTCATGAAGGCCGCGAGCGGCGCGGTGGCCCAGGCGGCGCGGCGGCGGCTCCAGCAACTCTATGCCGCGAAGCCTCGGCCCCAGACCTTTGACGAATTCGCGGCCGCGCAGCACTGGACCCTTCCGGCCCCGGCACCCGCCCAACCTGCCTCGCCGCCCGGGATCTATGCCGGCTCGGTCGCCTGCCGCCCCTGCCACGCCGCTGAATTTGGCAACTGGCAGTCCACCGGCATGGCGAAAATGTTCCGGCCCTATTCCGCGGCCGACGTCATGGGTATTTTTCCAAAAGACGAAATCCTCGGCGGCAGCGCGCGCACCATCGCCGAAAACGACAAGCGCTTCATCGAACTGCGCAACGCCGATTCCGGCCAATGGACTCGCTACCGCGTCGACGCCCTCATCGGCTCCAAATGGCAGCAAGCCTACGCCTCGCTGCTCCCGGATGGCCGTCTCGTCGTCATGCCCATTCAGTACAGCAAGCTCGAAGGCGGCTGGGTCAATTATTGGAAATCCGTGGATGGCAGTTCCGAGCGTTCCGATATCGCCCACTTTCAGGGCATTCCGGAGGGCGCTCTCTACCAGCGCGATTGCGCGCCCTGCCATACCAGCCAGCTGAGTTTTACGGGGCCGTCTCCGGCATCGGCGAAAATTCGCGAGGGCGGCATAGACTGCGAAATGTGTCACGGCCCCTCGCAAGCGCATGTGGACGCGATGCAAGCCAGCCCGAAAACGGGGCCACGCCCGCCTTCCACCGCCCAGACCCCGGTCGATTTTCGCACCATCCCCGCCGCCGAGTCGGTTGCCATCTGCGGTCAGTGCCACATGCAGTCGCTGGCGCACGATCCGGATCCCGGCGGAGCCGTGAACTATTCCACCGCCTCTCCCTTTTATCGCGCCTACAGCAACCATCTGCTATCCAATTACAACCGCAAGATGTTCTACTCCGATGGCCGCTTCCGCGCCACCACCTTCATCGGCGAAGCCTTGGAACGATCGCGCTGCTTCCTCGAAGGCGGCGCCACCTGTGTATCGTGCCACAATCCTCACCCGGACAATCCTGCCGCCAATCAGAAATCTCTCAAATTCGCGCCCGATTCGCGCGAGTCCGACAATATGTGCCTCCAGTGCCACAAGTCGATGCGCGAGCATCCCGAGCAGCACACGCACCACGCGGCGGCCAGCGAAGCCAGCCGCTGCGTTTCCTGCCATATGCCCCGCAACATGGACGCGCTCATGTTCCTCTCCCGCTCCCATCAGATCGACGAAATTCCGGATGCCGAAATGACCGCCCGTTTCGGCGACGCCGACAGTCCCAACGCCTGCCTCGACTGTCATCGCGACAAGGACACGAAGTGGCTCGTCGCCAGCATGGCCGCCTGGCGCCCCGCCAAATAAACTAATAGCGGCGAGCAGAGAGAATGAACAAACGCCCGCTCCCCGTGACCATCATCGCCATCGCTTTAATCGCAACGGGCGCGGGCGGCCTCGCCTTTCACTCGGCTGGCTTCAGCGCGCACCATCTTTTTCAATACGATGTTGCGTGGATCGCATCTCACGTGGTTCTCAGCTTCTTCCACTCGCTTTTTCAGGCAAGGAGCGCACATTCTGATTTGCGCGGCCTTCGCATATTTCCTGTTTCGTCCTCCGGCAGACGGATATTTTCGCCGCTCCCTTAAAATGCGTCGATGAACTTAGCCAGATCGGCCTTGATCCCGGGGACAGCACTCCGGCTCTTCAGCGACGAATAGATATCGCCCCCCAGGTCGGCAGGCATTTTCGTCCCTTCTTCTAAAATGATCAGCACGTTGTCTTTGGTCTTGAGACTGGAGAAATACCCCGCCTCGAAGACAACGTTGTCCCTCGGAAACGCCTTCCCCGCCGGCCCCGGAGCCTTCGGTTCATCGTCCTGCGTGAAGAGGAAAATCGCCCCCGTGCATCGACCGGCCGCCTCGCGTATTTCGTCCAGAATCGTCCGGCCAGGCGTGAACTCAGCCCAATCCAATACCGTCACTCCAAGATCCTGCGTCAAAAGTGTCTTCACCTCAGCTGCCACCGCCGCCGAACTGCCGCAATAACCCAGGAAGACGTCCCGCCGCTCCTGTAGTTGCCCCTTCCAGTAACCGAAGGGGGTCGTAAACTGCCTGGTGTCGAGCCAGCTCGCGTCTGCCGTGGGATCGAATACTCCAACGTAAGGCCCGAAGCTATAGTTGAAGACCACGCGATCCATCACGTCCTTCTGCCGCAGCACCAGCGTCGGCAGACCGAGCGTTCTGGCCAGTGCGCCTTCGTAGTGGCAGAAATCCGAAGGCAGCTTGATGCCGCCGAAATCCCACCTCGGCAGGCCGATCAGGACTGCTCCAACGCAATGCCGGAATACATTCTCCGCATCCGGCGCGCTCCAGGCCTTCCCGGCCACAAGACTCGCGTCACCCCGCGGGTTCGTGAATATCTCCGCTACAAGTCCGAGCGACTGCACCCGATCGACCGACGACTGCCCATTTCAGCGCATTTTGTTTATCGCTGAGCCATTCGTCGGCAGGCATGCTGACGAAGACCCGCCTCGTGATTGCCATGAATATCCTGAAATACCGGTCGTTGAGTCCGAAGCAGTTACTGAGCCGCGCGCGCAAGCAAGCGTTAACGAAAAGGCCTTTTTCAGCACCCTGCTAAATACTGGGGACGCGAGCTTCACTAACCGCGACCGGGCGTGCCGACACCAGCTTGAAGTGGACGGGATCTCGACGGATCTCGGGCCGTTTCATGCCAGCCAGAGCGGCGAGCTTGTCCACGGTGACGCGTTTGCCGCGCAGCCGCGCCCCCCGCGGCAACGCAACAGCAGCGTCAAAAGCCAGGCCAAGCGCATGGTCGGAAGCCGGGACCGGCTGCTGTTTCACCAGCAGTTGATGGCGTGCGAATTCCGCGCCAACTTCTTCGCGGAGCGCTCGGCATCCGCTGGACCGGTTGTTGCGAAGCTGCTTCACCCACTTGACCCAAACCTCGTGCAGATGGGCCTGATAAGCCGGAGCGCGGTACGCGGATTTCAGCTCGAACGTCCCGCCCACTGAAGCCACCATCTCCTCAAAAGTGTCCAGCGCCTGTGCCGCGTCCGGCACCAGACCGTCGACGTCGGCGGGCGCGGTTTCCGCGTTCTGCTCGAATTCCAGGGCTTCGGGATCGTCGATCTCGGATAGCGGCGCCACCTTGCACCCCGCCAGCATTTGGGCGCGCAGGATGGAATTCGCTTGCGCGTCCAAAATCACCCGCAACATAGTGTTTTCCGAAACAGCCGGCAGTGCGTCCTCTTCAATCGCTGCAGGCGCGGCAGCCGCGTAAAGGCACGTGCAGACGATGGAGAGGAGAAAGAGCTTCAAAATTTTTGCACCAGACCCAACACTATAACAGACAGAACCCGCCCGTACGTCCGAAAATGGATCGTGATGTCTCTCGCGCGATTTCAAACCGCAATCCTCTTCTCATTCTTATCCCTGGCGTCCGCAGTAGCCAACGCGGGGCCCGTCGTCACGCAGAATCAGGGCGCACCTCAGTGGATGCCCGTAGAAACCGAGCATCAGCCTCTGGATTACAAGCTTTACGACTCGCCGCGGAGCGCTATAAGCGGGAATACCTGCGCCGGCGAGGGCTACAATTGCGAAATTCTGCAAACGACTGACGACGCGGAGTACACACCGCGCGGCATCGGGCGCATTCGACCCCCGGCGTTTTCTTATTTCGTCACCACATATCCCACGGCGCCGGCTCTGGCGCAGTTCGGTGGCTGCACCTTTCCGGACACTCCCTCGGCTATGTTTACGGTGGCCCGCCCGTTCGGTGCCACGAGGGGCATTGTGTGGCAAGGCTATGTGGATGCGCCGGCTCAGAGCTCCCCTGCCGGTGCTTATTCCGTGGCGGTGGTGTATTCGTCATCGGACGAGTGCAGCCAATCGGATCAGGAATATGGTTTCTTCACGGAAACGACCGCGAGCGGCCCGACCTGGATGGCGTATTATTCGACGGCCACGAACACGGCACAACAGCAGACCAGCACGGCGGCGAATTCGCCGGTTCTGCAGAATGTGCAGCCGAACCATGGCGGGATGATTTATGTCTCGATGTATGTGATACCGGCGGCCGATTCTCCCACCGTTCCCGTTTCCGACACGGGCTGGGATTTCCGGATTCAGATTCTGAACGAGGATTACAGCTTCGCGCAATGCGGTATTGGAGCGGGAAGTACGGGAAGTAGGGCGCTGGTGGATTGCACGGTGGATGTCGCGATCAGCCGGATGGCCTACGGAGATGGTTCTCCAGCCGCCCAATGGCCGGTGAACGCGGATGGCACCGTCCCGGGGCAGGCCTTCCTCACAGTGGGAACGCAGACCTCGGCGTGGAAAGGAATCATTCCGGCCTATCCGTGCGGCGCCTGCGCGAATGCGATGTGGACCAACGGGCTCTGGCTCGGCTTTGGCGAACGCCGGTCCAGCTTTCCGCCGCACAGCGGAAGAGCCTCTGCCGCGACTCCTCAATAACTGGTCGCTCCAGGGGCGGGGTTTGGTGGGGCAGGCGATCTTGTCGCCTGTCGGGATGGGCGTTCCGCCCGCGAAACTCCATGAAAAATCTGTGGGGCAGACCCCGGGCAG
>Ga0302320_10022535_pt1 | contig 12430 bp, 12 predicted proteins | sample Bog_T0_3_FD_202130 | JGI IMG/M metagenome (GOLD analysis project Ga0302320, IMG submission 202130) | Peat permafrost microbial communities from Stordalen Mire near Abisko, Sweden - Bog_T0_3 | ecosystem: Environmental > Terrestrial > Soil > Wetlands > Peat | place: Sweden: Abisko, Stordalen Mire...
ACGCCCGTCGAAAATATTGTCGCCATGATTGATGCCATACACGAATTCAACAGGTAGAAGCCCGGTTGGCGCTGAACGGAGATCTTTGAGCGCGTGAGTGATAAACTCAGCATCGCGCCTTCGACACCATCTACCCCACGGCTCACGATCGCTTTGGCATTCTCGATCTCTTTGGATGGCAGAACCTGCAGTCCCCGCGCGGCGGAGCCATGATTGTGCCGCGCCATCGCTGGACCGTCACCGCGCAATTCCTCGACTTCTGGCTCGCCGCTGCCCAGGACGCAGCCTACAACAGCTCCGGCGGAGCCATTGTGCGCAACTCCATCGGCCTCGACGGCAAGCACATCGGCGAGGAGACGGACATCTACACCTGGTACGAATTGAACCGTCACCTGAACATCGGCGCCGGCTTTGGCGACTTCGAGGCCGGCCGGTTCATCTCCACCACAACCAACGCGCAGTTTTATAGGGGCCCTTACTTCGCCATCAACTTCAAGGATGCCGGACGGGCGGAACAACGTTGAGCCGGCAACGCGAGCGGCCTACCGCGCGGCAGACCGCCGTTCGTTGCTCAGCATGTGTCGAGAACTTACACACTCTCGTTGGCCACGGCCCATCGCGGCGTGTCCTATCGTCTGACGAATTACGTGTAATTTCAAGCGGCTAGCGGCAGTGATGGGTCGAGTCTGACGCCCGCGAGCGAAGTGGAGGCGCCCATGTAATGCTGGGCAACTCCTTCCACGGAATGTCCGCACTACCTGCGGAGCTAACAGAGGAATCGCAATTGGCGCGAGCAGGCCAACGCGCATCTCCAGTTACGACTGGCCCGAAGCTGATAGGTTCCGGTAGTGAGCGGAAAACCCCATCAGAAAATGCCCCCAAGAGCAATGCTTCTAAAGGGGTTTCCCATCCGCTGGGAAGTGAGCGGGAATCTAATGATTCGCGCTCACAGCTAGATCGCCTCCCTGACGGAAAAGCCGGCGGCAGATTGGTTCCCATGTGTTGACCAGTGTTTACAAATCCGATCCACTTGGACGTAACCGGCTATCCGGAAATCTAGTCAAATACGGATAGGCGAAGATAGACGCTCCATCGTCCGGGATTGAGCTTATAACGATTGAGTGCCTTCTTCAGAGGGTTGGCACCCCCTGGTTGCTCGGCCAGTACCCGGAAAAATCATGTTCCCGGGCACTGGCACAGCCACAAATCTGACGTTCCTTCGCTTCTGAGAAGCCCTTTTTCTCAGGGGTCAGTTGCCAGTTTTCAGGGGTCAGATACCGAGCCCCGCGGCGGCATTGCGGGTGAAGATCTCCCCGATGCGGATGTATCTCGCGAGCATCTCGGCCGATTTATGGCCGGTCTGGCGCATGATGTCGCGCTCGCTGACACCGTTCATCGCGGCCTGGGTGACGCATCCTGCGCGCAGCGAGTGGCCGCCCAGCGGCTCCGGCTTCAGACCGGCGCGGCTGGCGGCCACTTTGAGGATCCAGCCGACGCAGTCCTTGTGGAGCCCGCGGCGGGCGAGCTTGCCATGGCGGTTGACCCCGCGAAAGACGGCACCGGAGGGGATGCCCGATTCGGCGAGCCAGCGGCGGAGGGCGCGGACCGGGCAAGTCTCCTCCTCCTTCCCAAAGGGAATGCCGACCTTGCGGCCGCTTCCCTCCTGGTCGGTCTTCGAGCGGCGCAGGTCGATGATGAGGCCGTCCTCGGTGAAGGAGAGGTGGGTGAAGTCGATCGCAGCGAGCTCGGAGCGGCGGAACGCGCCGGCGAAGCCGACAAGAACCAATGCCTTGTCGCGGAGGCCTGAGAGCGTCTCGGGGCAGGCGGCAACGATCCGGCGAATGTCGGTGGTCAGAAGCGGGGCCTTGCCCTGCTGGGCGGTGCCAATCGAGCGGCGGATGCCCTTGAGGGTCTCGCTCACGACAAAGTGGTGGCTCGACGAGGGCGAGGCTTCAAATCCAGCCGCCTGATGGGCCTTGGTAATCGAAGTCAGTCGGCGGGTGATGGTGGCCGAGCGAAGCGAGCTCGCTCGGTCGGCGATATAGAGGGCGACGGTTGTGGGAGTAGCCGGCAGATGGGGTAGGTTGTGCTCCTCGCAGAATCGGGTAAAGTCCTCGAAGTCGGTGCGGTAGGCGCGGAGGGTGGCGGGGGCTTTGGCGGCGTGAATGTAGGCCCGCGCCTTTTCGATCAGGTCTTCGAGGCCGGGGGACCGCGTGGCCAAGGAAAGTGTCGGTGGTTGCATGGGAAGAACTCCCGATGAATGAATGAAATGAGAATGGAGGAGGGAGAACGGTCGTCTGACCCAAAGGAAGACGAGCAAGTGTCGCGGCCTGGGTCTAGGCGAGGCCATGTAATAGGAGGGATCTGTTCTAGGTTAAAAGGGAGACTTCTGGAGGAAATCGATCAGGCTGACCACTTTCCGACAGTGTGGCCACGAGTGTTTCGATACGCTCTGCGCACACCTGGTGAGGCTCGCCTAAGGAAACCTTCGATGAGACGGGCCGGGCTGGCTGATGCTGGATTAGACTACCACCCAGCCAGCATATTCAGTCACTGAATTGCCGATCAATGACAGCACTTTCAAAACGCGAGGCGGAATCGCCTCCCGACGGAGTTTTGTGTGCGAGATGTGTGCTCACCGCGAAAAGCTTGTTGGGGAATTCTGTCGGGGTGTGGCAGGACGGGCGAGGACCTTCGCCAACCGCGTACCGTCAGATTTTCCCTCAGCTACGTCGAAACACTGATTGCACACCTGCAGACGCACGAGATAGCCAAACGCGCAATTAGGCGGACAGGGCTGGCTGATGCCGGATCAGTATCCCCTTACGAAACCGCACCATTGATGGTCCGGAGTTTCTTAAGGCCCATCGAAACAACTTCTCGATTAGGAGGGGCCTTCCATTGGGAGACTCGCGTAGTCGGATTCGAACAGGTTTTCGCGATCCTTGACAGCCAGACGCTGACTGCAGAACAGGCTCCAATAGGCGCGCCATTCATCGCTGCGTGGCTCCAGATAGTGCACTTCCATCCCCATTTCTTTTGCGTCTTCCCAACTGATCATTTGGCCGTGTGCCGGCCATTTATTCGTATCCATCAACTCGCTCGCGATTTTCGTGTAGTTGCCTTTATTCTGTTGAAACATCCAACGGTTGAGATGCTCTTCAGCGAGAGTTCGCGCGCGCTTGCTGACGGCTTCGAACTGCACAACCGTAGTAGGATCGAGCTTCGAAAGCATGATCCTTGCCGGCAAGTCATCTGGCGCAGCGCGGAGCTTTTCGCAAAGCGATTCGTATGCGCTAAGGTAGTTCAAGACCGAGTGCCATCTCGCGTTTCCATCCCCGTCCTTTTTCAAGAATTGCGGGTCAATTGGCCCGAGCTCAGAACTGTCGCTCATTACGATCTTGTCAGCTGCCAATGCGATGAGGGTTCCCGCACTCTTGGCAAAATCGGGAACAATAACGCGCAGACGCCCGTGTCCGACAGTTGTACGCAGCATGGCCACGATTTTCTCCGCGGCGTCGATATCCCCACCCCCTGTATGCAACATGAAGTCGATATTGCTGTTACGGGGAACATTATGCAGAAGTTCGACCATTCCAATCGTGTCGTCACGCGTAATTCGCGCGCCGCTCCCGGCTATATAGCAGAGTAGGCGGCTTCCCGAAAGCTGCTGCATCTGCTTTATGCGCGCTTGGCGGAGGTATCGCTCCGCATTCATCGCCTGGTACATCGGAGTCTTGATGGGTGGAGGTATGACAAGCGGTGCACTTCCAAACGTCGAATCTTCCTCTTGGGTCGGAAGCTCTGATTTATCGTTTTCTGCCATGTGCGCGTCCTTTCTTGTTGCTAACCCAAATGATTTGACCCCCGGTGATCATGTAGTGGCAGCGGCGTTCCATCGACCAATAATCAACACTTGGCAAGATGCTCAGCTTGTCTGTGTCGATAATTCTCCAATGCGGATGGTGACGCGTGTCAAGCGTAACCAAAATGCGATGGCCAGTTTTGCACGGGCAATCAAACGCAAGCCATTTCGGATGCGATGGAGTGCCAACCAAAACTGCGCATTTGGCGGGCAGCTTCTCCGGAATTTCGTCGGCGGCGTCAACGACAGCGACAATCCGCCAAAAGCGACGGGGAATCCACTCCCGCCAAGGAATTCGTTTTACGTCGGCCATGTTTGCTCCAGGAAGGGAACAGTGACTCCGAGCCCGAGCTTGCCTGAAGACTCATGACAGTAGTGGCCTGGACGGGGAGCGTCAACGTTGGTCGAAATCTCCCGATCATGGCAACGGAGAAGAACCTCACTTGGTCGAGGTTTGGGCCCATAGCCAATGAACCGTTCCAAGAGTTCGCTCACAGCAGTGGCAGCAACAACGGTTGTGAACGTTACAACTGCGGGCTCAATCCTCCCAAGGCCCGGAGCGTACCCTTCGTCCTCCCGGCGTCGGCGCTCGTCAGGTGTCAAAAGCTCCGCTCCTGCTCTTGCCAGGTCGATTCGACCTCGACAAACTAAGCAAGCTTGACCCGGCACCAAAGTCGTAACTCGCCCGTCGATGCCCAATAATGTTCCATCCGCATCGCTGGTCAGGAGAACGCCGCTGTCAATTACCGGGGTAAGCATGTAGGTCGAAAACCGCGAGAGTACAAGTCTGCCCGCATTGTCATCCGTACACCCAAATACAACGTCGCAGTTGCACAGATGGCGCGCGGCGGGAGCCATCGTGATCATGTTCTTCACCAAATCGCACCGCGTGTCTGGCGCAATGCGCTGCAAATGGTCTGCAAGTATATCGACCTTAGCCCGACCGACGTCAGACGCAGAGGAGCCGTAGACTCTCGTTACGTTGCTGGCTGAGAGAACATCGCTGTCAAACAGCACCAGATTCCTGACTCCGAGGCGCACCAACTGTTCGGCAACGGCCGAGCCCGTACCGCCGCAGCCGACGATACCGACTTGGAGAGCGCCAAGCGCCTGTTGGACACCGCCCCCAAACGCGCGCACATTTCGGTCAAAAATGAGCGGGATATCAAGTGGTGCGAGACCAAGAGAGCGGTTCAGGCGAAGCCGGTCCCCTACCTCCCAAAGCCTGGCGATTGGAGCACGAGCTTCACCCTCGGATTGGAGATACCCGGTAAATGCGATTCCATTCGCTCGCGGAGAAACGATTAGAGTCCCGTAAAACGGGCTGCCAGAGCGCAATCGAAAAAGATCCGCGATTTGACGGTCCACTTCCTCATCGTGACTACTCGGTTGCGGCACCGAGTCCACGCCAGGATGCGTATGCACCCAGATGGCGACGGCGCCCATCTCTTCCGCTTCGGCCAGGAACGGTACATAGCCGTTTGAGGCAATTGACAGATGATCGACTCCCCTGCGGATATACGAGGATTCTGAGAGCCACCTCATTTTCCTGCCCAGAATCCTGATTTCTCCTTCCTCGGTGACGACCACGCCAGCAAGCAACACACCTGCCGTTTCAATGGAGAGCTTCGCTGTTGCGTCAAGCTCATCTGCGATCAGCTGCGGCAAAACCAATGTTGCGGTCATCTATTAGGGCCCCCGGCGCATCGCTCAAGCTCTTTGCGGATCAAAGCCAGAAAGCTCTCGATGCAGTCAGTTCCCGATCGCCATTGACCCGCGCTGAAATGGCGCGACCAGCGCTGCCAAGATCGCCCGAGGTGATGTTCGGTCACTTCAGTCGCGGGCACCGACCGTCCGCCTGCAAGGAGGACGGGGGGATTGAACCACCACATATCCGGAGGTACATCGGGAAATCCTGGACGCAGGCGAACTAGAAGATCAGATTTTGGCCGGTCGTAACCAGGCGGCAGTGCGAAGCCGGGAAATACCACGCAAGTCATGTTGGCCTCCGCCGAAACCGAGTACTCAAGCCCTCGTTCGTTGAGGCACGCAATATCGGACTGGGGGAGGCTCATGTCAGCACCTGCCTGGATTGATCTGGGCCGGGGCAGTGAAGAAACGCTTCCCATCGCGGATTTCTACCACTTCATTGTCGGCGATCTTGCGATCAGTTCCGCCGGGGATTACCTCGAACAGATCCCTGTCCGGCCCAATCGGCGTCTTGGGTACGTGACGCAGCTCAAGGCCCGTCATGTGGCGCTTCGTGACCGCATAGTGCACCCGGTCGATCTGTATGTGGAACTCGTGATGATCCGGGTGATGCTTCTCTATTGGCTCTTTCGTTTCGTCGCTCATGTGAGCTCCTCTCGTGATGTCGTGGTATCACGCTACCACACAACCGCGATACTTGACAAGAGTGGTGGCTTGGTGGTTCAATCGGAGATATGAAACCTGTCAAAGCTATGACCATCCGGCTCACCGCTGACCAAGCGGAAGCCCTGGAAACCGTTGCGAGCATCGAAGACCTCCCGGTATCGGAAGTGATTCGAACCGCGATTGCGCAGCATATCGACACCCGCAAGAGCGACCCCGCATTTCAAGACAGCCTCAGGGACCGTCTCGAGAGAGCGCGCCGACTGCTGCGGAAATGACCGGCGAAAAATAGGAACCGATCCTTCAACGTGAGCAGGCACGCGAATCGCAACGGGGATTCTGAAGCACAATGAGGAAGCAAGCCGGCCAAATCGTTTACTCTCCGAGCGATCTGGTCCGCTATGCTGTCTCCCCATTCTCCTCTTGGATGGATCGCTACTACCTGGAGAATCCTGGCGCGGTCAAACCTGACCAGGAGACCGAAGACCAGAGGCTAATTGCGCAGACCGGAGATCTGCACGAACGGGCCATGCTGGACGAATTCAAATCTTCCTTCTCCGATTTGGTTGAAGTTTCAAGAGACGATTTTGCCACAGCCAGTTCGAAAACAATGTCCGTTATCCAGGCAAGAGCTCCGATCATTTATCAAGCGGCTCTACGGAGTGGGCAATTCGCAGGATTTGCCGATTTCCTCATCCTTGATGGGTTTGAGCAATATCAAGTTTGGGATACGAAGCTTGCAAGATCGCCCAAGCCGCATTACTCCATCCAGCTTTGTTGTTATTCGGAAATGTTCGCCGAAATGACTGGCGAACAGATTCCAAAGAAATTCGGGATCATCCTCGGAACCAAAGACCGGGTCGAATTTCGTGTAGAGGATTTCATTCACTATTACCGATGCCTCAAGGCTAAATTCCTTTGCATGCAGGAAAGCTTTTCAGGGAATCTGGCGGATCGTCCCGAGCCACTCCCGATGGCAGACCATGGACGCTGGACCTCATATGCGGAGAAATTCTTCGACGATACCGACCACCTTGTGAGGGTTGCCGGAATTACTACCGGTCAGATCAAGAAGCTGAGGAAAGCTGGAATTTCAACCATGGCCGCTCTCGCCGCTACCTCCGGTGGTTCAATTCCAAAGCTCGCTGCCGATTCGTTGCGAAGACTCACCTCTCAGGCACGCCTCCAGTGCCAGACACGGGCTGATCGGGTACACAATCCCAGTGCTCCTCCGCGATACGAAGTCCTGGTCCAGGTCGGCGCCAATGGCGAGCTTATCGGGCTTGCGGCTTTGCCACCAGAAAATCGGGCCGATGTTTTCTTTGACATGGAGGGCTATCCATTGTTCCCCGGCGGGCTCGAATATCTCTTCGGGGCTTGTTCAATTCAACAGAAAACTGGCTGGCTAGAGTTTCACGACTGGTGGGCGCACAATCGCGACGAAGAGAAACTGGCCTTTGAGGGCTTTATCGATTGGGTATTCAAGCGATGGAAAGAGAACCCCGGCATGCATATCTATCACTATGCTGCATACGAGGTAAGCGCCGTCAGGCGACTAAGCACGCGCCATGATACTCGCCAGGACGAAGTGGACATTCTCCTGCGGAATGAAGTCTTCGTCGACCTTTATCAGACGGTACGGCATGCCCTGCAAATCGGTGAGTGCGGCTATTCAATCAAGGACATCGAGCATCTCTATAGGCCCCGACGCTCAACTGAAGTTGCTAACGCAGTCGATTCCATTGTCCAATATGCGCACTGGATGGAAAGCGGGCAGCCGGGCGATTGGAAAGAAAGCGCAATTCTGAAACATATCCGCGATTACAACGAGGATGATTGCAAATCCACCGAAGAGTTGACGCAATGGCTTAGGAAGGTTGCCAAGGAAAACAATATCTACGCGCCACTATCCATCGCTGCCGCCGCTGCTGATGCAGTAGGGGCTCAGCCGGCTTCGAAGGAATTGCCTCCGGAGGTCGTCGCGAGGCTGGATGCAATAGCGAAGCTTCGTGCGCGGGGGGATGAGTTCTCCATTTCACTGGGTGATCTTCTCGATTTTCATCGCAGGGAAGAAAAGCCGATGTGGTGGCGGATGTTCGACCGGGCCAAGGCCACAGCGGACGAACTGTGCGACGATTCTGGCTGCATTCAAGGGGTTCGAGCGTTTGGTGCTCCGAAAACCGAGAAGCAATCGCAGCTGCAATCATACAGTTTTGATCCATCCCAGGAATGCAAGCTTTCTGCTGATGGAAAATCCTCCGCCATGTTCTCCTTTAACCTCGACGCAAAATTCACCGTGACCGCGATCGATATGTCTGCAGGCACGGTTCAAATCAAGATTGGCAACAAAACATTGAACGAAAAATTCGGCGGCTCCTTCCCACGGCAAGGGTCCCTGATTCCTTATGAATATGTACCCGCTGCAACCATTCAGGCTGCCCTGACGGAAGTCGCTCTGAAGCACCTAAAAGGAGATCTTCACGCACCCGTTGCGGCTCTCCTGGGCCGCACGCCGCCTGCGTCGACATTGCAAGGGACCAGTGAAGCCACGATTGATGCAGGCATTCGCATTGCCAGTTCGATGGCGGGAAAGTGTCTTGTCGTCCAGGGCCCTCCAGGAACCGGAAAGACTTACACTGCGGCGAAAATCATCAATGCGCTGCTGTCAGCGGGAAAGCAAGTAGGCATTGCATCCAACAGTCATAAGGCCGTGGTGAACCTTCTCGCTGAATGCGGAAAAGCAGCCAGGGATAATGGCAGCTCGCTACGAGGAATCAAAGTCGGCGGCGATGATGAGGGCCCACTGTTTTCGGATAACCCTTCGCTTCGTCACGTCCAAGGCAATAAAGAGGCGCGAGCCGCTTACACGGGTGGCGTCGTAGGTGGAACAGCGTGGCTCTTCACCCTGCCGGAGTGGGAAGGGGTTCTCGATTTCCTTTTTATAGATGAAGCCGGCCAGGTGTCACTGGCGAATGCAGTTGCAATGGGTCGATGCGCGAAGAATCTCGTTCTGCTTGGCGATCAAATGCAACTTGAACAGCCGATTCAGGGCACCCATCCCGGCGATGCCGGGCTCTCATCCCTGCTATATGCCCTCAAGGATTTGCAAACAAGCCAACCCGATTTGCCAGTTTTCCATGCGGTAGTGCCCCCCTACTACGGCCTCTTTCTGGGCGAGTCGCGCCGGATGCACCCATCAGTGTGCCGATTCATCTCCGAGAGCATTTATGAGGGCCGTCTTGGCTCACACCCAGATTGCGGAAAGCAAAAGATTGCGGTCGCAACAAATTCGCATCGGATTGTCACCAAGGAATGCGGCGTAATGTTTGTCGGCGTCGAACATGATGGAAATATCCAGCAGAGTGATGAAGAGGTCGATAGGGTGACGGCAGTCTACAACGAATTGCTGGGTCGCCCTTACACCTCATCGGAAAGATGCACAAAGCCTCTCGCTCTTGAGGATTTTCTCTTCATCGCGCCCTATAATGCCCAGGTCCGGGCACTTCAGGCCGCACTACCAAAAGGCGCACGCGTTGGCAGCGTCGATAAGTTCCAGGGACAAGAAGCTCCTGTCTGCATCCTTTCGGTCTGTTCAAGCTACGGAGAATATGGATCTCGGGGTCTAGCCTTCATATTGGATCGAAATCGAATCAATGTAGCCATATCTCGCGCCAAGTGCTTGGCCGTAGTGGTTGCCGATCCGCGCATCGCAAGCGCAGACGCGAACTCCATCGGCGAGATGATGCTTCTCAATCTGTTTTGTAAAATAGCCAACTCGCAGTGTCGATGATCCGCGGCGAATGATCTGGCCTGTCTTGCGGCCCAAAATCCCTCCTAAGACGATAAATGCGGCACTGATGTGGCACACGCGACCGCTGCTTAGGGCCGGTTTGTTCGGGCGAATCAGGAAAGGGGAGATTGACGGGAGCAGCATTTGCTGCTTTCTTGAAGGCGAGCGGGTTGGCCGCGGTCTGGCACACAACCGGCACACCTGGTGACGGGGAGATCAGGTCTTATCGGGGTTTGAGAGGGACGCTCTTGATCGGGCGACTCAGTTGCCCCCGCCGTTTCAGGTGGGGTCGCTACGGGGCGTGAAGGCCGCTTCGCGCCGCTACACGGTGGCCTGCGGCCAACCTTTGACATCTGTCTCGCCCTGCTGGCCATCGAGTTTGCGTCACAGGCAGAATTCGAACTGTGGGACTAGCCTGACACAGTCGGAGCTCAGCAGCGATTGAATGTGAAGGTGTGAACCGCTGCGCTTTCTGCGGACTCGAGCGGATTCCCGATTGGGACACCCACTACACAAAGGATCTCGAGATCGTGGATTCAGCGAACGGAAAAACTGCGAAAACGATAGAAGGATTCAGCAACATAAGTGGAACAGAGGCAGTAAAAGACGCGAATGAGCAGTTTGACGCGTCGGTTGAGCAGCGGGAACGAGAAGATGCTGAAATCGGACCTGCAGTAGAAAAGATTGACCAAGACGACGAGCGAGATTCCCTTGGCTGGCTCTAGCATCTCTTTGCCCGAACTGGTCGCTGAGGTGCACATGGAACTGGATGTTCTTCAATGATATTGCGTTAGCGGGTCCAGCGATCGGTAGGGGGCAAGTCGTAAACTCTAAATTCAGAAGCGAAAGCAGATTAGTGATCCTTTGAGGAGGCTACCGTGCCAAGCTCTCTCACCGGTGTCACCGACATCGAGTTTGTACCTGTATTCGATGATCGGGAGGTTGTTGGCCGGCTACAGCCAGCAATTAAAGGGGCCAACAGGCTTCGGGCTGCCGTCGCATACTGGTGCGTCGGGATATCGGAACTTGGAGCCAGCCTCGTAGACCGTCTATCGGGCGATGGCTTCCTTTGCGTCGACATTCATCTCCCGACCGACATCGATAGGCTTTGCCAAATGAAGCTAGCGGGTGCGAATGTTTACCTCTACCTGTTGAATCCCAATCCGCAGCCTGGCGAGCTCAAGTCGAAGGTCCCCCCGCACCTGCTTCACCCGAAGCAACTCTTGTTCGATTACGCGGACGAGCCGGCAGAACTCTGGGTCGGAAGCCACAATTGGACGGCAAGGGCGCTTACGGGCGTCAACATCGAGGCATCGCTGCGGGTTAGGCTCACCTCAGAGTCGAAACTCTATTCAGACGCAGCCGATTTCCTGAACGCGATCCGTGCAAACTGCGTTCCGTTCGACGTAAGCGCGGTCAATTACTACAAGTGGCTTCAGCAATCCGACCAGGAAGAGGAAATTTGGGTCGTGGAACTTCGGGGAAACCGATCTGTCCTTGACGTTGAGCGGAAATTGACGATATTCGGGAAGTCCGATCAGGACTACCGCAGTCTCAAAATAGTGGACAAGAACATCGTCATATCGCTTCTGGACGAGCCCTCTGGCCAGGAAATTCTCTATGAGGCCGCAATCTGGGATACCGGCCGAAGTCCCAGGCAGCGCGGCGTTACACTCAATGCCAGGCTGTATGCAGCTCATGACGGGTCGCCGCGCCCACAGCTTCAGGGACCCAAAGTACCGGATCCCCCCGTCGTGAATGCCGCCACGTCCTGGGCCACCGTCGACATTGTGGATGAACTTTTTGGAGCCACCTACGAGATTCCTCCGCGGGAAAGATGGGTAACCTCACCCGACCCGGGCAGTGATCGGGTGCCACAGGCGTTCCGCAAGTGGTTTCCCAATCCATTCAAGCCACTCGTGCAGCGAGCGGTGTCGAGAGCTGAGTTCGAGGGAGCCGTCTCAGAAGTCGATCTGGGAGACAGGCCGCGCGCACTATTGGAAGCCGGGGGACCTCGTTTGTTGCGGAAGAAGATCGTTAGGGCGAAGCGGCGTGACGGCCAGACGTTCAGCCTGCGGAATAAGCGCCGGCCCGAAGAGGGCGAACTGAGCTGACCTTTCTACCCGGAGGGGTGTCCGCTTCGTCGTACCCTTCACCGCGCTACAATCTGGTTTGACCTCCAATCTAGTTGCTGGCGGCTTCAAATTGACAAGCCCGACGGGTACCCATGGATCAAGCTACACATAACAGGCTAGTTTCGTTTATCTGGAACATCGCGGACGACGTACTGCGCGACGTATTCGATCCCGGCAAATACCGCGACGTGATCCTCCCGATGTGCGTGTTGCGGAGGCTGGATGCCGTGCTTGAACCGACTAAGCAAGCCGTCCTCGACATCAAGA
>Ga0302320_10022537_pt1 | contig 12430 bp, 9 predicted proteins | sample Bog_T0_3_FD_202130 | JGI IMG/M metagenome (GOLD analysis project Ga0302320, IMG submission 202130) | Peat permafrost microbial communities from Stordalen Mire near Abisko, Sweden - Bog_T0_3 | ecosystem: Environmental > Terrestrial > Soil > Wetlands > Peat | place: Sweden: Abisko, Stordalen Mire...
GGTTCGCGGCCATCGCCGCGCCCATGTTACCGAGCCCGACAAAGCCGATTTCGCCTGCTACCGGCAAGCGGACACCGCTCAACTTCGCGCCGCTCGCGCTCACGCGACCCGGAATTCTGGACTCGCCTCCAGACTCGAGAGGCAGACGGCGTTCGTGCTTGGACATGGGGGCTCCCGACTGAGTGCACCTCGCCGCCCGGTGCGAACTTTGCGAGGGTCACATGCGAACATCTAGTGACTGCCGGATGCTGCGCTTGTCTCAGCTTGCCGCTCCTTGCGCTTTCTTGCCCGGATTTCCCGCATGCCGTCGCCCAACTTGCCACTCACCCTGGCGCGGACTCCGTCCGCAAAGAGTCGGACCCGCGGCTGCGTATAAAATCAAATTTAATTAGCTGAACGGCAATTTAATGGGTGCCAAAACTCCATCCCCTTAGTCTGTCGGTAGACGAAGATCCCGATAAAACCGGACGAGATCACCGCACTTTCAATTTCGAACAACAATGATGACTTTTGAGAAATGGCAATGCAGGTGTTGGCAGAGAAACCGATCGGAAACGGCATCAACCTTTCCAGTTCACGTTCCTCTCTTCCATCGATCGTCGAAATCTCGCCACCCGATATCGCTCGTCGACGAATGGCAAATTGGGGCGCAATACAGGCGGACGCGGTCAAGGTCACCCGGCGCGAGACTTTCGAATACCGGTTTCAAGCCCGGCGACATCTGCTGATCGCTTACGAACGCGCCGAACGACATGAAGGCGAGACGCTTATCGAGGGTTTGCCAAAATCCACCTTGCGCGAGTTCAATTGCAAGCTCAGCTTCGTCCCCGCGGGACATCAGTTCTATGGGTGGCAGACGCCGCGGGTGCTGACGCGCGTCACGTATTTTTATATCGATTTGCAGGATCCGTCGTTTGATCTGGACTCCGGTATCGCGTGCCCCGCGATTCGCCCGCGTTTGTTCTTCTTCGATCAGGCGGTCTGGGACACGGCGCTCAAACTCAAGGCCGAGATCGGCAATTCCGACGCATATAGCCGCCAATACGCCGAGGCGTTGAGCATCGTGCTGATTTACGAGCTGATTCGCCTGGAACGGACGGCATCGGCTGCCGCGAGGCCGCTTCGCGGCGGCCTTCCGGTGTGGCAGCAGAGGCGCATCATTGAATTCATCGAAGAGCATCTCGCAGAGGAAATTTCTCTGACCGCGCTCGCAGAGCTTGCCGACTTAAGCCTCTATCATTTTGCTCGTGCCTTCACCCAATCCTTTGGCGTGCCTCCGCATCGCTACCATATGGCCCGCCGGATGGATCGCGCCAAGACCCTGCTGCGGAGGCCAGCGCTCACAGTAACCGAGATAGGTGTTCAAGCCGGCTTTCGCGAGACGAGCTCGTTTACGAGGGCTTTTCGCAGGCTTACGGGACTTACGCCGACCGAATATCGACGTCACCGAGAGGACTGACACAGGGGAGCAGTTGACGCGTTGGCAGGCCAAACCCCTCTGGCGCGCGTCAATCGTTCGATTTCGGTCCGCCACGAGGTACCGCTGCCAGCCCGGCTTGTGCGATTTGTACGTCGTGCTCCGGCGTGTCAAAGCTCGCGCCGATGGCCCCGATCACCTCGCCATCGACAACAATCGGAAGCCCGCCTTGCATCTCGATGAATCCCGGTGCCGTAACGGCAGCAACGCGACCATGGTTGATTGCGTCCTCAAGCGCCTGACTCGACTTTTTGAAAAGCGCCGCTGTCCGGGCCTTGCCCGGCGCAAGTTCCACGCTGGCGATATAGGCCGCATGGTCCATGCGCTCGATCAGGATCGGCCAGCCGCCGTCATCGACCACGGCTACAACTCCGGCCAGATGATTGCGCGCCGCCTCCTCCTCTGCGGTCGCGACGATCTTTCGCGCAATCTCCAGGGTAAGCACCTTCTTTTCCGCAAATTGCGCGGCTGCGCCCGGCTGCAGCAACGCGACCGTTCCGAACACGAGCCCGCACACGATGGCAATCCGCATGATCGATATCTTCCTTTGCGATCTACATTCTAAGGTGTCGACCCACGCAACCAACGGGTCACCACGCCTCATTTCGAGGCGAGGCGTCTGCCAGCAGCAGCGGCAAGTTTCTCGGCCCGCTGCAAATGGTCCACGATCTTAGGCAGCGTCTGGCGTGCGAACTCCTTCAACTCGGTATCCGTGCCGTTCTCGATCTCCTGTTCGAACAATGCCGCATTTCCCTTTTGATACTCGACCTGGCCATTGACATAATTCCGGTCGAATGCGGCGCCGCGGTCCTCCTTGAGCGTGAAAATCATCGCGTCATAGGCGCCGTTCAACAGCGTGCTCGACGGAGTGATGTTTTTCTGTTTCAGGATCACATTCAGCGCGTCGACGACCGGAATGTGCGAGGTGACCATCAGATGGGCGTAACTGCGGATCGCTGCGCCGGTGGTCTTCGCTTCCGCCAGCCGGCCGGATTCGACCTGGAATGGTGCGCCCAAGTTCGCTTGTCCAACAAAGTTGAAATCGATGGCGTTGAGGGTCGCCGGCGCCTCCGGCGGTGCGGTGGTCTGCGCGGTGGCCGCAGCAGTTCCGGCCGACAAAAGCAGGCCGCAAGTTAAACCAAGGCTGGCGAAACGGCTCAATTTGGATGCTCGTTTCATTTTGAACGCTCCTTCTATCCATGTTCTTTAGACGCACCTAAGCCGCCCGTGACGACAATCAAGCTTTTGATTTCTGGGGCTGGTCGGAATCCCGCAAGATTGGCCAATCTTTGGCAACACTGATGGGTACGCGTCAGCGTCCGAAACGATGCACCGGCGTTCGCCGTCTCAGTTACCGGCCATACCGCGAGGTCGATTTAGCGCGGTTTCGATGCAGCCTATCAAGACCGGTCCCGCGAATGGCTTGGCCAAGAAACAAATGGCTCCGACCTTCAGCGCGCGGGCACGGACGCTCTCATCGGGGAAGGCCGTGATAAAAATAAAGGGCACGCCGTTTCCCCGGGTGCGCACATGAGTCAGAAGGTCCAAACCGCTCATGCCGGGCATCTGCACATCCGCAACAACACATGAGGCATCGTCCGGATCGGCCGACCGCAGGAATTCCTCGGCCGACGCAAAAGTATGAACCAGGTATCCATGCGAGCTGAGAAGGTTGTTGGTCGCGGCGCGGACGGATGCATCGTCATCAATGACTGAAATCACCGAAAGCATAGATAAGACGACCCTTCCTTGCGCGAGAGCAGCGCTTACGTTGGCAAGCCTCCCACCCGAAAAGTGGTCCGCCAATAAGGAATGTGAAATAATACTTAGGTTTGTTCAACCAAGAAGTTAATGTGCAATTGCGAGCATTTGAGCGCGCGCGTCTGCAGTCGCTTCGGTCGAAGTTGGAGTGCCTCGGTCTCCGCTCACACGCAGGTAAAATGCGCGCTAGGGCTTGGTACGGCGAATCCCGAGTGTCTCGGCCTTCATCACCAAATCGGCCAGCGACTTCGCCCCCATCTTCTTCATGATATGCCCCCGATGGATCTTAACGGTGATCTCAGCAAGTCCGAGTTCGGCCGCTATCTGTTTGTTCATCAGACCAGACGATACCAGCGCCAAAATCTCCCGCTCGCGGGAACTCAGGGCTTCAAAGAGGGCCTGCAAGCTCGTTAGGATTTTGTCGACTTCACGCCTCTTGCGATCCCGCTCGATCGCCGTCATCACGGCGTCCAGCATGTCCTGCTCGCGGAACGGTTTGGTCAGGAAATCGACCGCTCCGCCCTTCATGGCCCTGACGGTCATTGGAATGTCGCCATGGCCGGTCATGAAGATAATTGGAATTTGGATGTTCGCCCTGGCCAGTTCGGTTTGAAAATCCAGACCGCTTAGCCCGGGCAACCTGACGTCAAGCACCAGGCAGCTGGCAACATTCGAGAGCTTGCTTTGCAGCATTTCGGACGCCGAGCCGAATACCTCAACCTCCAATCCCACCGATTGAAAAAGATTGGTGAGCGCTCGGCGTATCGACGGGTCGTCTTCAACAACGAAGACGATCGGTTCTTTCGCACTGACGGGCTCATGCGATGCTTTGGGGCGCTCGGTCACGGCGCATCCTCCTGATACGATGGTAGGGTGAATTGAAATGTCGCGCCGGGCCCCTTGTTGCGGGAAGCCGACAGACGTCCCCCGTGGGCTTCCACGATCGAGCGGCAAATCGAGAGTCCCATACCCATGCCGCCGGACTTGGTGGTGAAAAAGGCCCTAAACAGCCGGTCCGCGCAATCGGCGGAAATCCCCACACCGCAGTCCGTCACACTTATGAACACGCCGTCCGCCTCGTCCCGACTCGATCGGATCACTAGTTCGCGCGGCCGCCCCGTAACCGAATACATTGCTTCAATGCCATTCATCACCAAATTGATGACCACCTGCTGCAGTTGAACCCGGTCACCGAGGACCATGATTGGAGCCGATGCCAGCTCGGTTTGCAAGGATACCCGCCGGCTAATTACCTCACGTTCAACCAGCCCGATAGCCTCCCTGACCACGTCGTTGATTTCGAGCGGCACCCTTTCGATGTCAGTTTTGTTCGCGAGCGTCCGGACGCGCCGGATCACCTCACTCGCCCGGTTTCCGTCATTGATAATCCATTCCACCGAGCGGCGCGCCGCGTCCAGGTCGGGGGTCGCGCGGTCGAGCCAACTTAGGCAGGCCTCCGCGTTGGCGACAACGGCGGCGAGCGGCTGGTTCACTTCATGGGCGATGGAAACGGTCAATTCGCCGAGCATCGTTACCCGCGTAACATGTGCGAGTTCTGCCTGCGCCTCGAGCAGCGCCTGTTCGGCGTGATCTGCGCGGATCGCCGCAGTGATATCGGAGCCCGTGCCTCGATAACCGAGAAAATTGCCGCTTGCATCGAAAAATGGCTTGCCGCTTGCCTGGACGTACGCCGGAGATCCTGTCCCGTTGACGGTGTATACGAAATTACGGAATGAACGATGTGCGTCGAGCATCGCCCGGTGCAGTCGCCATTTTTCAGGTTCCGATTCGAGATCGGTCGCAATCTCCCAGCGAGCCACGCCCAACACGCGTGAGGGCGGGATCCCACCAGCGTGGAGGTTCTCCGATATCCGGATGATCCGGTGGTCCGGTCCGGTCTCCCAGAACCAGTCGGAGGCGGTTTCGGCGTAGTCGCGAAAGCGCTGCTCGCTCTCGCGCAGTGCCACCTCGGCGTGCTTGCGGTCCTCGATGTCGGTGGACGAGCCGTACCATTTGACTATGTTGCCCGACTCATCCCGCAGGGGCTCGGCTTCGAATAAAAACCAGCGATATTCACCATTGAAGCGTCGGAGCCTGGCTTCAAGCTCGCCTCGCATCCCGGACTCCCGTATTGCGCTCCACTTCACCAACATCCCTTTCTTGTCCTCGGGATGAAAAGCACGGGGCCAGCCGGTTTCGACTTGGTCCAATGAGAGACCGGTATAGTCAAGAGCTGGCTGATTAAGGAAGTCGGGGGTTCCTTCCGGTCCCGCACGCCAGACCAGCGTCGGGATTGTATTGACGACCAGTCGAAGGCGATCTTCGGATTTCTTGATATCTTCAAGAGCCTTTTGCAGCGCCTCCTTTGCGGCCTGCAGGTCGTTGCCCGAACGCCGAAGATCTTTTGTTGATCTCTTCTGTACGGATATCACGAATGCAACAACGAAAGATGTAATGGAAAACAGGATCAGACGAGGCATTTCCGAAATGCCCACTACGAATAATTCGTGCTTCCAAGTAAATGAATTGATTGGGGGCACCAAGTAGTAATGGAAAGACAAAAGAGCCAGGGCGATCGCCAGCAGTGCTGGGCCGAAACCGCCAAACCACGCGGCAAAAATAACAGCCGAAAGCATCGACGATGCAATGGCTTCAGCGTGCAGAAAACGTGTTACGAGTTCCGCCGCAACTATCGCTACGGCGACCGATAAGACAGCCGTCGCATAGTAAGAGACCGAAGTCGCCCCTGACGACCCGCGAGGGAGATTGGGTTTGATCATTCTCCTTGCGCGTCCCGTTTCAAGGTAACGAGACTTTCTGACGGGTGCCGAGCCGAATCACAACGACGTGACGCAAAGAGAAAGGTCAAAGCGCCATGGCCAGCACAATGCTGCCGGCAAAATGACGCGGTTGAATTCCAACAGTTCGTGATCTGGCTACGGATCATTCGCAAAGTGTCAGGGGAATCCCGGCAAACAAGATTAGAGCATTTTAAGGAAATCCGGCAATTCGATTTGCCCTCCGGCGCCTGTCGGCCCCGGTCACGGGGCCGCATTCGCTCCAATCTCCTGTAAATTCTACGAAAAATCGAACCAAACCCCGCAGTCGCGTGCAACCAATTCCGCTGTGACCCTCGCCCCCTCGAGATTGATCGGCCAATGCCATATAAGCACTAGCGTGAAAGGAATTCGACTAACCTTCAATTTAATCCGGCTAAACCTCTGTTTAATGGTGGGGCTGGTTGGCTGGATCTATTCTTTCACCAAGCAGCTCGGCCGCGTTACTCTGACGGTATGGTACGGCTGCCAAAGCGGACGGCTTCGCGCAGCCTCCCCCCTCCCCGCCCAAGGCCGGCGGGAGCCGTCCGCTCCTTTGCCCACAGCACCGAGACATCTCATCCCCACAGCATCGCGCTGGAACGATCCCACCAGCCTATTGCATGGCGTTGTCTGAGGCAGTCCATTGAGCCGCGCAGACGGCTATTCCCATATCCCGAAGACATGGCGCTTGAAACGCGAATACGCAAACCTCGGTATGCTCTTCCGATGCCTTTCTATATCGAACGCTTACCTACGTACAATTGAGCCTCCAGTCTCCGTCGCCCTAATCTCACGCCTAATCTGGAATTGCGGATAGCGTGTGTCAGACGTCCGCGATCCCGGTCACGACGATCGAGCGCAACTGCGTGCGGGCGAGATGTGACGGCGAACAGGAGACAACGATGCGCAACAATCCTCAATATCTCTGGAATGGCGCAGCCAAGCGCTGCTCGATCTGCGACGGAAGGTTCGGCCTGGTGCGATATTACTCGTGCCACACTGCACTCTGTTCAAGGAAGTGCGCTGATCGCTTCAGGTTCCGACGGGAGGACGATCGCAAATGGTTGCGCCAACTTCAGGTCGCCGCCTGACAGCGGTTGCTGCGAGCACACGCGGTTGCCTCATATTGGGAGACCCCACATGAAATTCGTATTGGTGAATGGCAGAATGCCCCGGAGGCAAGTTTGCTGCGTGGGGTGCAACCAACCGATCGAGACACGCTACCTGCGAGAGATCGGGACACACCTCACCTACTGCAATCACAACTGCTACGCACACCACTGTCAAAGCGCGTTTCTGCTTCTTGAACATCGTGCAAGGGCATCATGAAGCCTTCCACCCCGCCAATAGACAAAACAGGAATCACCGATGCGATCTGCTGAACGCAGGTCCGCAGTCGAAGAAGAGGGTATTGCAATGAGCACTCAGAATACCGGCTACAACGCTTCCCATCGGATCGAAACGGCTTTCGTCGGCGCTCATGCAAAGCCTTTGAAGCCGAGATCGGCCTCAATACATTTGCTGAATTCATCAACGAGACCCGGAGCGCATCGGAAAGCATTGAGCTCGCCGATACCGCCAACGCTGCAGAATGAAAGGGCGGAGCTTCTTGCCGATATCGACGGATTACCTGTTCTGGTCCGCTTCCTTGTCACAGATATAACGGCGGAGATGCAATCCGGTTTGGCCTCCACAGGCGCCGATATTCGTTCGCTGCTCTCGAGCACACTCGAGAAGATGGTTGATCGAATGCGCGGATCCTCCTCTCGAAGTGACAGCCCCTCAAAACAGCCGCTCGCGGTGGTTGAATTTATATCGAGCGGAGCATCCCTGGTTCGGATGCCAGCCCCGCCGAAGGAAACGGTGCTGCGGGTGGGGCCGCTGGAGCTCGATCTTCTCGATCGAACTGCGAAGCGTGGTGACCGTCTAATCGACCTGCGACCGCGCGAGTTTCGGTTGCTCAAATACATGATGCAACGGAGCGACAAGTTGCTGACACGAGCAGCCCTCCTGAAGGATGTGTGGAACTATAAATTCGTTCCTGAAACGAATCTCGTCGATGTTCATATGGGCCGGCTGCGTCGCAAGGTCGACGGCTCGAATGACGTCCCGATGATTCGCAACGTCCGCGGCGTTGGCTTCGTTCTAAGCGCAACTCCAGTCTCGCGGGACGCGCCGTCGGCATATGACGAGCGATCCGGAAGCTTGGCGCTCGCGACAGAGTCTGGGCGGTCGATGGAAAGAGCCGCGCAATGACAACCGAATATCCCTACTGCGGCAAATCCGAGCGGATGGACTTTCCATTCTTCTGCCTGAAAACCCTTTGCCCGCCAACCCGCGTCCGATGCTGAGACAGGCTCGGCGGCGCACGGAGCATCGGTTGGACCGGACTGACCGGTCGCAACGTTCGAGGTTCCGCACATTCAGGAGCCCCTATGTCCAAAACCTGGGAGACTACCATGTCCAAGACGAGATTTAGCAATGCCACCGGCTCGCCGGTCGCTGACAACACCAACATTATGACCGCCGGTCCGCGCGGGCCGGCGCTGCTGCAGGATATCTGGCTGATCGAGAAGTTGGCGCATTTCGACCGGGAGGTGATCCCGGAGCGGCGTATGCACGCCAAGGGGTGGGGCGCCTTCGGCACCTTCACAGTGACGCACGACATCAGCCGCTACACCAAGGCCAGGATTTTCTCGAAGGTCGGCAAGCAAACGCCGATGTTCGCGCGGTTCTCCACGGTCGCTGGCGAGAGAGGCGCGGCCGATGCGGAACGCGACATCCGGGGCTTCGCGCTGAAGTTTTACACCGACGAGGGCAACTGGGACATCGTCGGCAATAATACGCCGGTGTTCTTCTTCCGCGATCCGCTGCGGTTTCCCGACCTCAACCACGCGATTAAGCGCGACCCTCGGACTGGACTTCGCAGTGCAGACAACAATTGGGATTTCTGGACGTTGCTGCCCGAGGCGCTGCACCAGGTCACCATCGTCATGTCGGACCGCGGCATCCCGAAGAGCGTCCGCCACATGCACGGCTTCGGCAGCCACACCTTCTCGATGATCAATGCCTCCAATGAGCGCGTCTGGGTCAAGTTCCACTTCCGCACACAGCAAGGAATCGTCAACCTCACGGACTCCGAGGCTGAAGCCCTTGTCGCCAAGGATAGAGAAAGCCACGGTCGCGACCTGCTCAACGCGATCGAGGCGGGTGACTTCCCGCGCTGGACGCTTTTCATTCAGGTGATGACCGAGGCTCAGGCGAAGACTCACAGGCACAGTCCCTTCGACCTGACCAAGGTCTGGCCGAAAGCGGAGTATCCACTGATCGAGGTCGGTGTGATGGAACTCAACCGCTACCCCGATAACTATTTCGCGGAAGTGGAGCAAGCCGCCTTCTCGCCCGCCAACATCGTGTCTGGTATCGGCTTTTCGCCGGACAAGATGCTGCAAGGGCGGCTCTTTTCCTATGGCGACACCCAACGCTACCGGCTCGGCATCAACTTCAACCATATCCCGGTCAACGCGCCCAAATGCCCGTTCCGCAGCTATCACCGCGACGGCCAGATGCGCACGGACGGCAATCTTGGGGAGACGCTCAGTTTTAACCCCAACAGCGCCGGGCTTTGGGACAACCAGCCCGATTTTGCCGAACCGTCCATGCCGGTTGAGGGCGATGCGGCGCACTGGGATCACCGCGTTGACGATGACCATTGGGAGCAGCCCGGCAACCTGTTCCGGAAGATGACGCATCAACAGCAGCAGGTACTATTTGATAATACCGCGCGGGCGATGGGCGACGCAGGGCTGCATATCAAGCAGCGGCACGTCGCCAATTGCATGCGCGCGGATCCGGCATACGGGGGTGGCGTCGCGAAGGCCCTGGGACTCAAGCAGGCGCAGATGGTCGATTGAGATAGCTCCAGGCGGCCTTCACGCCGATCGGAAGCCACATGTTGGCAACCGATCGGCTGGCGGCGAGCGTAGGGCTCGCGCTCTTCACGCGCTTTCGGTGTCGACGCCGCTGATTTGCCCCGGTTGCCGATCGGGACAAATGATCTCCACCCGGCCGCCCGGGCCGGGATGGATAGCCAGCCTGAATCTGTGCAGCTTTACGATCGCAGCCACGAGGTTGAGGCCAAGGCCCACGCCCGGCGTGCTCCGGATCTTGTCGGAGCGATAGAAACGCCGCAGCACGGCTTCCCGCTCCGGTTCGCTGATACCACACCCGGTGTCGCTGACACGCACGATTGTTTCATCTCCGCCGCGCATCAGTTCAATGCTCACTCGACCGCCTTCAGGCGTGAACTTGATCGCATTGTCGACGAGATTGGCGACTGCCTCCAGCAGGAGGTCGCGATCGCCTAGCACGCCAAGCCAGTGCCTTACCTCAACCCGCAACTCGACATTCTTGTTTTCGGCGATGGGCTCGTAGATATCGCAGACCTCCCGCAGCATTTCGTGCAATGGGACGTTGCCGAAAGCAGCCGACCGCCGACTGTTTTCGATTTCGGCCAAACGCAATAGTGCCGTGATGATCGCCAGCGACTGATCAAGGTTCGCGATTGCCTTGTCCACGACGATCTGGAGCTGCTCCAGGTTAGTGGCGTTGGTGCGGCCGCGTTCGAGGGTAAGCCGCGCCCGCGTCAGCGGCGTTCGCAAATCGTGGGCGATGTCGTCGCCAACGCCAGCGAGCGCGTGGATCATCGTTTCCATTTCATCGAGCATGCCATTGACGATGGCGGCGAGATTTGAAAAGGGCTCGTCAACGTCACGGTGTGGAAGGCGCTCACGCAGATCGCCGGCGATGATGCGCTGGACCCGCTGATTTACCTCTTCGACCCGCTTTTGGGCCCGCAAGCTCAGCCACGCGCCAGCCAGCAGGCACAGGCAAAGCGCCGGCAACAGCCCCAGCGCAAGCGCCTGACCGACGACGTGGGAAATCTCCCTGGTTTCGTCGACCTCTCGTCCGATGACCAGCAGGTCGCCATTCGGCATTCGCCGGGCGATCGCGCGGACTACTCGGGTGTCACGACCGACCGCAAGCGTCCGCACAACCGAGACGCTCTGGACCGAGTCATTCTTCTTGAGCTCGGGCGGAAACTGCTCCAGGTTGCCCGCGATCGCGTGGCCATCCGGGCCGAACAAGCCGGCATATTGAACGCCCCGGGAATCCTCGCTCAAATGCTCATCGATCGCCTCCGGCCGTCGCTCCACGGGCAATGCCGAGATAACGTTGAGTTGACCGGCGATCATGCGGTCAGATCGCGCGATCAGGTACTGGTCCGCCTGCCAATAGATGAAACCAAAAAGCGTGATGACGAATAACGCAAACACGCCGGCCACTGCCAGCGCCCACCGAAAGGTGTTCGAACGTATGACTTGCGACTGACGCATCGGATCTCGCCGCACGGATTTCCCGGTCAACGTATGCGGTGGCGCGCCGGTGCCAGCCATCTGAGCGCTATGGTCCGGTGCGAAGAATGAAGCCAGCACCGCGGACATTATGGATCATCGGAGTATCGCCTGGTCCGTCCACCTTGTGGCGCAACCGGCCCATATGCACGTCGACCAGATTCGTCGCCGGAACGAACTTGTAGTTCCAGACTTCCTCCAGCAGCATGGCTCGCGTCAGCAACTGGTCGCTGCGCTGCATCATATATTCGAGCAGCCGAAACTCCCGCGGCAGCAGATCGATCGCACGGTCGCCGCGTTTGGCGGTGCGCTCGATCAGATCGAGCTCCAACGACCCTACGCGCAACGTTGTCTCGCGCGATTCGGCCGGCCGGCGCAGCAGCGCCTCTATCCTGGCGACGAGTTCCACGATCGCGAATGGTTTGGTGAGATAATCGTCACCCCCCATGCGCAATCCGCGCACGCGATCGTCCACTGCACCAAGCGCGCTAAGCACCAGCACGGGGGTGCGCACCTGGTCCTTGCGAAGCGCCTCGACGACCGTGAGGCCGTCCATTCCGGGTAACAGCCGATCGACGATCATCGCGTCAGGGCGCGACGATCGCGCCATATCGAGTCCTTCTATACCGTTGGCGGACCATTCGACTTCAAAGCCGCGATCGGTCAGCTCGGCTGTGATTTCCTCAGCGGTCTCGCTGTCATCCTCGATCAGCAGCACCTTTGTCATCAATCCATTCCCGACTGCGGTGAGGACATCCGCAGGGCTTGAGGCTCCCGCCCCAAGGACTGCGCGCCTGCCCGAGAGTACTGACATGTCAATCACCTGCAAACTGTATGGGTTTCTCACGAAGAGAGCCGGACAGCGCCCGCCCACCTTGTTTGAGGGCAAAAAGGCCTGGCGTGCGCCGTCCGCTCGGCGGCCCGCCGCCTCCGGGGGCAAGCGCGGTGGGGGCCGCTCA